>Ga0164242_10005600_pt1 | contig 13966 bp, 18 predicted proteins | sample OricomgcompostMG_FD_108783 | JGI IMG/M metagenome (GOLD analysis project Ga0164242, IMG submission 108783) | Miracle-Growth compost microbial communities from Emeryville, California, USA - Original compost - Miracle growth compost (MG) ...
CGACCTGTTCACCGACCCCAGCGTGGCCAAGCTGGTGCATCGCTGGCTGGACGATGTCGGCCATGCGACGGCGCTGACCATGATCTCGGAGATCTTCGATACGCTGGCCTTCCCACCGAAGAACAAGCGCGCGGCGCGGTTCAAGGTACAGAAGCTGGCGACCGATGAGGCGTTCTGGGCGATCGGGCCGTATGCCGATGCGCTGAAGACGCTGGATGCGGCGTATCACGTTCTTGGCGCGTTCAGCGTGGAAGAGGGTGAGAAGAGATTCCAGACGGCAGGCAAAGCGATCAGCGGATGGGCGAAGGAAGAGTTCCCTGTACTGCGGACGGTGTTTCCGGACAAGAAGAACACGAAGACGCAGATGGCTCCGCCGCCGCAATAAGGAAAGATGGGCAGATACTCCTTGAAAAAATATACGACTTTGGACAATCGGGACGAGATCGATCGCGTCCGTTCGATGAAGCTGACACTCGAAGAACTGGAACTGGTGGACATTCGCCGCGACTACAAGGCGCTGCGGAGTGCCTACTTCAAAGACAGCAAGCTGCCGCCGGTGGAGCATGTGGCCATCCAGTTTGTGGATGCGAAGGTGATCTGCGGGTTGGACGGTGATGGCGAGGAGCGGGACTACCTTGGAATGTGCGTCGACGGTCTGGCACCGCATGCCGGGATGATCCTGATCGCCAAAGGGAAAGGCATGAACCAGACTCGGTTTACCCTGCTGCACGAGATGGCGCATATCGCGGTGGAGATCAGGTACAAGCGTCCGATGGGGCACGGGCCTGTCTGGCAGCGGGAGATGCAGCGTTTGGCACGAGCCGGAGCGTTTGCCAACTGGTGGTGAGTTGTCTTTTCTCTGAAATTGCCGCACAATGAGGCAGTAAAAACCCCGCTGCCAGGCGGGGTCGGTCGAGATGCCATCTCTACGCGGATATTACCGCTGGAGATGTGATGTGTCTACACCAACTACACAGTCGGCTCTTGGTAAGTATTTAGAGCTTGCTCAAGAGTACGGCGAAGTTCTGATAAGTTTCCCGCTTGGAGATGAGCGTGTAGTGTCAGAAAGACCGGTTCCAAGTTTTGTTGAATTTCTGGAAGAACGCGGCTATATGGACCTTTCCAACTGGGTCCGATACGGTCTTCAATTACACGACGAAGCGCGAGGTTCTTCGCCATTGAACCCTCCAGAGCATGGAGTAATTCCTGAATACAATCCGCTGTTTCTTCCTTCGGGGCCATCATCTTCTCCTGAACAGAAGACAACTATACAAGAGGACATATTTCCGCTTGCAATTTAAAGCGTAAAATTTGCCTATGAAATCGGTCATAAATACGGCCAGAAAAGGGGCTACCGGCATGGAGAAGAAGAAGGCTGAGAGCGCACCATTCACGCGCCAAGACTTTCATGCCCTCATCAAAAAGGCGGCTACAACGCCTGTTGAGGAACCTGACCCAAAAGCGAAATGAACATCGGCTGGCGAACCACGGTGAAATTGGTGTTGCGTTCTTTCTTCCCCCTGTGACACAGTAAATCCAGCGCGCTCCCGCCTTCCTCCCTTCCATCCTTTCCTCGCCGGGAGCGCGCTGATGTTCACTACTATCTATCAATTTGCCCACCAGGACCCGTTCCTGTTCTCTGTCGTCCTTCTGGGCGCGTACATGATCTTTAACGCCTTTGTCGCGGGGATGCCGGAGCCGACGCCTGAGTCCTCGGTGGCGTATCGCTGGGCGTTCAGCAGCCTGCACGCGCTGGCCTTCAACCTGGACAAGGTGGTGGCGACGAAGTTTCCGCAGTTGCAGCCCGGCCAGGCGCTGGCTTCGACCACGTCGGTGACGGGAGCCGATGGATCGCAGACCAAGGCCACGGTGGTGGCGACGGGTGCGCCAACCGCGGGAGACGGAAAGTAATGCCGGCGGCGAAGAGCGGGGCCGACCAGTCGAAGAGCCTGGTGGCGGCGGTGGAGTCGGTGAAGGCGCTGGTCTCGGAGACGCTGAAGGCGACGCGCGAGACCTATGCCGACATGAAGGCTGATTTTAACGAGAAGCACAAAGAGAATCTGGACGTACGGAACAACTTGCAGTCGAAGGTTGATGATCTGGGAAGTCGTGTCTTGTTGGTGGAGTCGACGCTACGGACCGTAGTCGGCGACAACACGGGGGAATCGGGTTTGCTACATGAGGTGAAACGGGGCCAGGAGCAGTTGAAGGACGGGTTGAACGAGGCGCGCGAGGAGTTTCGGCGCGGACTCGCGTCGATTACCAGCGATGTACGCGAGATCAAGACGACGACCAGCTCGGCGCCGGCGACGCGCGACTGGATGAACAAGTGGTACGGGGTGGCGGCGGCGATTGCCACGCTGGGCGGGATTGCGCTGATCGTGACTGCCGTGGTGGAGATTATTAAGCACTAGGAGAGGGCAATGCCTTATGTGAGCGACAAGCAGCGGAAGTACTTCAACGCCAACCGCGCGAAGCTGGAACGCGAGGGCGTGGACGTGGATGAGTGGAACCGGGCCAGCAAGGGCAGGAAGCTGCCGAAGCGGTCGCGGCATAAAGGACGGAAGGGCGGACGGCGATGAAGAAGCACTGGATGAAGGACGCGGTGAAACCGGGACGGAAGGGTGTCTTCAGGAAGAAGGCGCAGCGGGCGGGAGAGTCGACGGCGCAGTTTGCGTCCGAGCACGCCGGAGACAGCGGCAAACTGGGCAAAGAGGCACGGCTGGCGAAGACCTTCGCGAAGCACCGTCCCGGCAAACGGAAGAGTAAGCGGAAGAGTGGACGGTCGCGCGGACGATGATCGGAAAGATTGCCATCGGGGTTGTGGTGTTCTTTGTGCTGGTGTGGCTGCTGACAGGGTGGCCGTTTGGCAGCTATGGCTGGCCACCGCGATAGGTCTCGTTTCAACAGCATATTTCTCTCTATAAAAAACAGATGCGGTTTTTCGTCGGTCTGGACGCTCCGAGCCATGCACAGCACTTCGATGCCGCCTTCATTTCGGTGAACCGCATCCGCAATCGCAAAGGCGCGTTCCAGGTCAAAGACTGGATCATGGACTCCGGCGCTTTCACGGAGATATCGACCCATGGCCGCTACCGTCATTCTGTCGTAGAGTATGCGGAACAGGTAAGGCGCTGGAAGAACAATGGCAATCTGCTGGCTGCGGTGGCGCAGGATTATATGTGCGAACCATTCATTCTGGCGAAGACTGGGTTGACGGTGCTTGACCATCAGCTACTGACAATCGAACGCTACGATGCGCTGGTCTCTTATGAGACCGGCGTTTACATCCTGCCTGTTTTGCAGGGTTACGAGCCACAGGATTACGTGCGCCATATCCGTCTGTATGCTGACCGGTTGAAGCCGGGGATGTGGGTGGGCGTCGGTTCAGTCTGCAAGCGGAACAGCAATATCGGTGCGATTGAAGAGGTGCTACTGGCGATCAAACAGGAGCGTCCGGATCTGCGCCTGCATGGATTCGGAGTGAAGACGACGGCGCTGTCGTCGGGACTGGTACAGCATCTTTTATGGTCGGCAGATTCGATGGCGTGGAGCTTTGCCGCCCGGCGCGAGGGCAGAGATCAGCATGACTGGCGCGAGGCGAAGCGCTGGAGCGACCGGATCAAAGACAGGCCGGTTCAGGCGGTCTTCCAATATACATAACCTGCGTTATCAGACTTTTGAGCGATCCAGCGGCTCCCAGAACTGATCTTCGTGTTCGAGGCTGCAGAACTGTTTTCGGTAGGAAGATACACGACTGCCGCAATAGCGGCAGGTTGGCGGATCGCCGAACAGATACTTCAAGAGGCGGTAAAACAATGTTTTCATCCCTTTCTCTCCTGGAAGCCATTATAGGCACGTAGCTCCTTCTCTGCCTGACGGCGCTGGATATCGGTCGAGGCGGGGTTATCAAGAACCGCCTGCGCCTTCTTGCGAAAGTAGTCGATCATCTCCTGTGCTTCCCTTCCCTGCCGCTCTTTTTCTTCGGCGGCGATGCGAAGGCTTTCGTCGCGCCGGGCGCGAAAGCGCAGGAAGGTATCGCCGGCGAAGCACTGCGGCACGGTGGCGAGGACAAAGCCGGTGGGGTTGGTGATGGAGCGGTTGGCATGGACCAGCGCAACCTTCTCCTGAACGAAGAAGGCGATCTCGTCGAGCGCGGCGTCGGGGCGGACGGTACGGCAGGAGCGGACAAGCTGTACGGCGGCGTCCTCATCGACCGTCCAGTAACGGTTGAGTTGTTCCGAGACGGACGCAATGTCCCCAGGGGACGAAGTGTCCACAGGGGACGTTTTGTCCACTGAACGGCTCGTCGCTTCCCTTCCCTGCTTCCCTTCCCCCTCCGGCTTGAGCGGAACGCCGTCGGCGCTGACGAAGACGATGCCGTTCATGCGGATGACATATTCCATGCCGGCCTCGCGGCGGCGGTCGAGGATCTCCTTGTAGGAGTAGACGCGATAGTTCTTGGGTACAAGATCCATGCTGCGGTGTTCGTCCAGCGTCTCGATGGCGAGCTTGGCCTTGAGGCTCTGCAGCAGGCGGCCGACGGTCTTGCGGCTGAGCCGGGTGCGCGCGGCCAGTTCGGCGTAGCCCATGCGCACGGTGCGGTCGGCGGGGGTGGTGTCTTCCCACAGGGTCTTGTAGACGGTCTCCTCCGCGTGGGTGTGGCCGTCCTGGGCGAGGCGGCAGCGAATGATCTTCCGGTTGAGGGTCGGCACCTCCCCGGCGACCATGCCGGCGGTACGGACGATCTGTCCACTGGACGATCTGTCCACTGGGGCCAAGACGGCGGCAGGGGTCGGTTCGTCGATAGAGGACTTAGTGTCTATAGGAGTCTCAGCGTCCCCTGTAGACGAAGTGACCATAGGGGACGTGATGACAACAGGGTCTGGATGGTCTACAGGAGACGCAGCCTCTATAGGGTACATAGCGTCCGCAGGGGACGAATTGTCCACTGGTTGCATCGTCCCGGTGAGTCCGGGTGGGATGTCGGGGTAGTGGCCGCGGCGGATGGCTTCGGGGCTGATGTCGAGGAAGGACATCATGCCTTTGAGGGCAGGGGACTGCGCGGCCTCTTTCCAGTCGAGGGGTTCGATCTTGCGTTGCGGCTTTTTGGCCAATCCGGGCATCCGTTTAGTCCTTGAGCTGGGCGAGAAGATCGGCGGCGACGTGCTTATAGTCTTCGATCGCCTTGCATTTGGGGTCGTAGTCGACGAGAAACTGGCCGGAGCGGGCGGCCTTGGTGACGGTCTGGTCGGTGCGGATGGAGGGCAGAAGGGGGATGTGCAGACCCTCTGACAACCCGGTCAGCCCTTCGAGGACGGTGGTGGTCATGGCGAGGCGGCGGTCGACCATGACCGGAAGCAGGCCGATGGTGCGGATATTGGAGCGCAGAAGCTGGTTGAGGGACTTGGCGGCCTCGATGGAGGCCATGGCTCCCTGGAACGAGAGGGTGTCCATGGCGATGGGGATCAGGACGCGCTCCGCGTAGACCATGGCGCAGGTCTGGAGCAGGGTGATAGAGGGGCTGACGTCGATGAGGACGACGTCGTAGGCGGTGTCGACGGTGGCGAAGAGCTGGGTGAAGGCGTGTTCGCGGGCGACGTTGCCCATAAGGATGGTTTCGACCTTGGTGGTCTCGCGGCTGGAGCACATGACGTCGAGGTTGCCGGAGACGGGGACGATGCAGTCCTCGAAGCGCAGCTTTTCGATGACGAAGTTGTAGAGTCCGAGGGTGGGCTTGAGGTTGAGGATGCTGGAGATGGAGCCTTGGGGGTCGGTGTCGATGACGAGGACGCGCTTGCCGAGATCGGCGAACTCGCGCGCGAGGGTGGTGGTGGTGGTGGTCTTGGAGACCCCGCCACGCTGGTTGGAAACGACGATGCGGATCATGCATTCTCCCTTTGAACGATCTGGTGAAGCATCTGCACCTCGTCGGGCGTCCAGATGCGGTAGTTGTTGGCGTGGTCGCGGCGCGGCTCCGGCAGGGAGCCGGCGGCCAAGCGGCGGCGCAGGGTGCGCTCGGAGATGCCAAGGATCTCGGCCACCTCTGCGGTGCGCAGGGTTGACGGTTTGCGGACGGCTTTGCGTGGACTCATAGGATCACCTGAAGAACCGTATCACCAAAAGGTGCATCAGGTACAAACCCATGACAAAAGAGAACCTGAGTAGTAATACGTCGCCGTCGTTGGTTTCCTGATGATTTCCCTGCTTTCTTTCCTGATAGCTTTTTTAAAGAAATTTCCTCTATTTACGGTGGACGGAACGTACCCAGGGGGGGAAGGGACGCCGTGTCCGTACCCCTGTCGACGCTTTGTCCTCTGCCCTAGGGACTCGCAGTCGGGAGGGGAGAGGGGACGGTTTGTACCCTATGGACAGATCGTCCAGTGGACAGTTGACAGGATGAATGACCTGTGAGAGTCTGAACACTCCATGATGACTTTGTCCAGTTCGCGACGCCTGTATTGCCTCTCATTAGCGGGAGAGGGTTTGCGCGTCCGGGGTGGAGCCATATAAAGCTGGATCTCATTCGACGGGTGCAGACCCCCTCCTGACCGGAGGGGGTTTTGTTTTGGGGGAGTGGCGTAATGGCAGCCGCGCTGAGCTTAGACCTCAGTGTCCTGAGTGACGTGGGGGTTCAAGTCCCTCCTCCCCTACCAGGTTTTGCCGGTCTGGTGGAAATGGCAGACACAGCGGCCTCAAAAACCGCCGACAAAGGTCATAAGGGTTCGACTCCCTTGACCGGCACCAAAGTTTTGGAGAGATGGGTGAGTGGCTGAAACCATCGGTTTGCTAAACCGACGTCCCTCGAACGGGGGACCGCGAGTTCGAATCTCGCTCTCTCCGCCAAGATTGGAAACTTTAAGACGAGTCGTTGGAAACGTAAATCGTCTTATTGGAAACATAAGAGTTTGGAAGGTACCGGTGCATGGGCGCCAACTGGCTTCGAAACCCAGGGACTGGTGATGAGCCAGTGGAGTTCGATTCTTCTACCTTCCGCCATTTTGCGTCGGCTTGTGAGACGGTGGACACTGTCCGGCTGTAACCCGGAAGCCCTTTGGGGCCGCTGAAGGTTCGAATCCTTCCCGACGCACCAGTTCTCGTTTCCACAGAATAGGCGTTGCGCTCCGCCTGCAATTATGCCAGAGTGATTCTGCGCGGTGGGGAAGCCTGGCCTATCCCGTCGGTCTCATACGCCGAAGATCGCTGGTTCGAATCCAGCCTGCGCAACCAAAATTCTTTTGCGTGGTCCTCTCTCTTGTTTTCTGTCATCTGCACGGTCGATGTTTTTCTCCTGAAGCAGATGCTGGGGTTGTTGCGCTGGGGGACGGAGTGGCTGTCGCTGAAGCGGGTATGGATGGAGCGCGGCATGATCGTCGGCTATAGCGCGTGCTTTATCGGCAATACGGTCTTCGGTCTTCACGGTGACATTCAGCATCGAAGCCGAAACCTTGAGTTTTCGGCAATGGTATGTTGCATTGCGCTCTATCTTTTGATCTGCCAATGGATGTGGCGGCGACAAAAGCTATCCGAGGCGGAGCGAGTTCGCCGACTGCTCAGCATGGAAGGAATGGCATCACGGATCTACGCTCTTCTGCTGGCCGTATTGTTCAGCCTGCTGGAACTGGCTCCCCCGCGGCGCTGGTATGACGTTCTGGTTCCCGCAGGATTTGGTTTTTATGTGGCGTTTGAGTATGCGATCTCACTGCCCGAGGACGGCGAGCGCGGCAGGAAGAGGAAGCTGGCGCTGGCGAAGTTGAAGGAGATGTTTGGGACGTCGTGGATCACCGCGCCGGTCCCGCAGCCACAGTAGGGGAGGGAAGGGATGGATCAACTCACTTTGAGGGACGCGCACAAGATCATTCTGGGGGCGCGGTTGCTTGAGGATGGAACATGGCGGTCGACGATGATCGTGACTTATGCCGACAAGGGCCGTCAACCGTACATTGGCGAGAACCCGCGGCCGTTTGCCACCTCGGACGAGGCGAAGGAGTGGGCGAGCAAGCATGTGGCACCGCTGCTGTCGCTGATCGGCGACAAGGTCAAGACGGACGAGAACCGTCCGCAGGGCCTGCACTGTACGCGGTTCGAATGGACACCGGACGGAGGCAAGGTCTATTGCGGCAGAGCGGCGAAGTTCCGTCTTTCGCTGAACCCGATTGCCGATGATGAGTACTGCTGCGAAGAGCATGTCAGAGAGCTACGCAAGACGCTTCCGCCGGAGATGCATTATCACCTGCGGAGAATTAATTAAAAGCAGTTGACACGGTTACAGACCTCTGAGAGGATTCAACACAGACATGAAGAACCTGGCCACAACACGATTTACCACCGCCGCGACGCAACCACGTCATCCGCAGGGTAATCGCGCATCGTGTGGGCCATGCTTCTGTCGAGTCATTTTATAGACGACGCGAAACGAAGCAGTAGAACAAGGCCCACCGGAGAGACTTCTGGTGGGCCTTTTGATTTGTTGGCAGGTGCGCAGAATGGCATTGCACCCGGCTGTTAACCGGACGACTTCGGTCACCTGTGGGTTCGACTCCCACCCTGTCAGCCAAAGTTTTGTAGCACCGCCCATAAGGGACCGGTGAAGTCTTGACAATTGATGTGCATGTTGGCCTGTCATCCAATCGGCAGGATGCGACTCTCTGAAAGTCGTCATGGTGGTTCGAACCCACCTGGGCCAACCAAAGATTGAGAAGTGGCGTGGCGTAAGCCCCTCGGCAGATTAAATGGGCCACACTCCCCACCAACCAGCGATGGTCTTCCTATAAAGCGTGCTCTGACTCATTTGTTTTGAGTCATCCGATGGAAGGTAAATGGTGGGGTCTGCCGGGCCAAAGTTTTATTCGGGAATCGTCCAATGGCAGGACGGCGGGTTTTGGTCCCGTCTATGGGAGTTCGACCCTCTCTTCCCGATCCATGCGGAATTGGTGTAGCTGGGAACACAAAAGAGTGCCACTCTTTAATCACCGGTTCGAACCCGGTATTCCGCTCCAATTACAGGAGGAAGCGATGTTGATGGTGCAGTGTGAACTTGGCAGAGGGACGATGCGCATGGTGACCTGGCTGCCGCAGGACAAGCGGGTAAAGGTAGGAACCGTGATCTCGCTGGACAAAGATACTGAACGCTGGAAGGTGCTGGCGCAGTCGGAACGGATGGAGAGCGGCAACATCAAGCGCGGCTGGAACAACAACATTTAATGCTGGCGTAGCTCAGATGGATGAGAGCACCTGATTCGTAACCAGGAGGTCATCGGTTCGATGCCGATCGCCAGCCCCACAACCGCAGAAGAGAGGAGGGATCGATGAATGCACAGACTCAGACCGTACTTGTACTCAATGCGAGCTTCGAGCCGATTCAGATCTGCTCTGCGCGTCGCGCTTTTGCTCTTATCGTGAAAGAGAAGGCCGTGATTCAGGAGCACCACGACCGCGAAGCCTACGTCGGCATTATGTATCCCTCGGTGCTGCGGCTGCGCGAGTTCACGAAGATTCCGCACCGGACGCAGGAAGCCTCGCGACGCAACATCCTGCTACGCGACCGGCACCAGTGCATGTACTGCGCCGGCTACTTTCGTCCTGACCGGCTGACGCTCGACCATGTGATTCCGAAGTCGCGCGGCGGACAGAAGACCTGGGGCAACCTGGTGGCGTGCTGCGAAAAGTGCAACCGCTACAAGGCCGACCGGACGCCGGAGGAGGCGGGGATGATGCTGATCCGCAAGCCCAGGCCGGGAACGATCCACACCAGTCGCTTTGTGCTGCGCAGCATGGGAGCCGAAGATGCGAAGTGGAAGAAGTATCTGTTCTACGACAGCAACTCCGATGAAGCCTACGTGGCGCGCTAGGGAGCGCACTCCTTTGGTAAGGGAGAGGTGGCGAGTTCGAATCTCGCAGTAGGCTCCACCTATTTGCTGATGTAGCTCAGTGGCAGAGCGTCTGCTTTGTAAGCAGGTCGTCGGGAGTTCAATCCTCTCCATCAGCTCCAAGTTTTGGCGTGTTCGTCTAGCGGACAGGACTTCGGTTTTTCAAACCGGATGACGTCGGTTCGAATCCGACACACGCTACCAAGTGTGGCCGTGCCAACTGCTGGTACGTTGGGGCACCCTGTGAAGGTGTTCTCTCGTGGGTTCAATTCCCACCGGCCACCCCATGTTGTAAATGTTGGGCCTCTAGCTCATTTTGGGAGAGCACCGGTTTTGCACTCCGGAGGTGGCGAGTTCGAGACTCGCGGGGTCCACCAAAGTTTGGCCTTGTAGCTCAGAGGGTAGAGCGCCGTGCTGAAGACACGGGCGTCGCGGTCTCGAAAGCCGCCTTGGCCACCAAGATGTAAGGGTGTAGCGAAGCCTGGCTGAACGCGCGTGATTTGGGATCACGAGATCGGGGGTTCAAATCCCTCCACCCTTACCAAGGCAGCCGTCGTCCAACGGACAGGGCAATGCGCTACGAACGCATAGACGGGGGTTCGATTCCCTCCGGCTGCACCATCTCTTACCACCACTGCGGCATCATGTGCTGGTTGACCTTGTTGTCTTTGTTGTCCACCGTCGCCTCGAAGACGACCGTATCGTCCGGTCCTTCCTTGTAGACCGTGGTCAGCGTGCCGTCGGGAAGACCCGGACGCACTGCCCAGGTGACCAGCGAGTTGTTCCATACCTCGCGCGGAAGGTTGGCGAAAGAGCCGCCCAGTTCGCGCAGAGTGCGGTTGTAGTGATCCTCGAACGCATCGAGTGGGATGCCATAGTGAGCGCAGTAGGTTTTGTTCTCAATCTGGCGGGAGTCGGAGGAGAAGAAGACTGCGATGGCCTTCTCTTTCTTTGCCGTCATCCAGATGTACTGCATCGCCATCGCCTTTTCGCTGTTATTGTTGAACGGGCAGGCGATCATGATGATCTTGCCTTCGGGGTCGACGACGATGGCGTGGGGCAGGAAGGACTCATCTTTGTAGCCATCGCCGGCGCGGCTTTTCTTGGCGCGCTCATGTTCGTCATGAAACATCTTTTCAAGGTCGAGCGTGGTATCGGTCATAGCTGAGAACTGTACCGCAGATGATCGCCGCTTGCAAATAAATTTATGGTTTGCATGTGGAAATGTGCCGTGGTAGAGTTACCGCAATGAGACACCAGATCAAACACGGCTTCGATAACAGGATCGGCGATAAGCGGGTCATGTGGGGAGTTGTGGTCGTTGATTCTTAGGGTCTCGGTGTATTTTTTTGTTCCGCGACCCTTGCCCAGCGCAAGGGTTTTTTATTGGTCTTTGACATTTGAAGGGAAAGAGATACGCCGGGCTAGGCTAATAGCGCAAACCGCTCGCCTCCAGAGCGAGATTTCGGGGTTCGAATCCTCGGCCCGGTGCCACCTTTTTATTCCGGAATAGCTCAGTGGTGAGAGCGTCGTCCTCATAAGACGAGGGCCGTTGGTTCTATCCCAACTTCCGGAACCAATGCCGTGTTAGCTCAGTTGGTCAGAGCAGTCCCCTCTTAAGGGAAAGGTCCGGGGTTCGAGTCCCTGACGCGGCACCAGATTTATAAAACAGGCCGACTGAGTAAGTCCTGTTGAGCGGGTTCTACGGGTAATTCCTGCTTCGCCGGAGAGGCGGTTTCGGAGTCGTCGCATAGAGGCCACTGCACCGGTCTTTTAAACCGAGGGACGTGAGTTCGATTCTCACCGGCTCCACCATGCATCTGTAGCTCAGTTGGACAGAGCGGCGAGCTTCTACCTCGCAGGCCGCAGGTTCGATCCCTGCCGGATGCCCCATGACCCTGTAGCTCAGTTGGAGAGAGCGGCGCACTCCTAACGCGCAGGCCGTGCGTTCGACTCGCACCGGGGTCGCCATTCTGGACCTGTAGCTCAAGGGGAGAGAGCGCTGCCCTCCGAAGGCAAGGATCGCAGTTCGAGTCTGTGCAGGTCCACCATGTTTGGTTCCATGATCCAGCGGTCAGGATGCCTGTCTGTCTAACAGGTCGCACGGGTTCGACTCCCGTTGGAACCGCCATATTCGCTCGCTTAACTCAGATGGTCCAGAGTGCCTGTCTTACAAACAGGAAGTCCGGGGTTCGAGTCCCTGAGCGAGCACCATGATATATAACTTGCAGACTGGACGTGTAGCTCAGATGGCTGAGAGCGCACCCCTGATAAGGGTGAGGCCGGAGGTTCGATGCCTTCCACGTCCACCAGTTTCGAGGAGGCAGCAGCATGCGGCGCAAGATGACCCTGATCGCGAGGAACACGGCGGACGGAACCGACTTCGTCTTTGACGACGTGCCGCTGGGGAAGACCTACTGGGTCGAGATGGATACAGCCCATAACGCGAAGTGGGAACGCTCCGGAAAGGTCGTCGTCCGTTACAGCGCGGTCTGCTACGACTCGGAGCATGGCTACGAGGGCGGGATGATGCCGCTGGAACTGTTGCGGCCCGAGGTCAACACATAAGGCGGGGTTGGTATAGTGGCTGGTGCCCAAGGCTTCCAACCTTGTGACGCGGGTTCGATTCCCGCACTCCGCTCCAGGACTTGAAAACGAAAAGCGCTTTGTTTATTTTCTCTTTCCCCTCATTTGCACAGCCGTGGAAAACTCTTCCGGATGTAGATTCGACCGTAGAGGAGATTCACCCATGGCAAAAGGCAAGCTGTTCGAATATGCGGTGCTGTACCACCCCAAGCCGGAGAAGGACGCCAGCGGTAAAGAGATCCAGGCGAAGTCGTCGATCCTGAAGGTGCCGGCGATGGTGCTGGCGAACTCGGCCGACGAGGTCGGCATTCTGGCGGGAAGGGCCATTCCGGAAGAGTATCTGGACAAGCTCGAAGATGTGGAGATCGTCGTCCGCCCTTTTTAGCGGCCCTTGCCAAGGCAGAAGCAGGTAAGGGCGCTCTAAATGGGTTGTCCGGTGCGCTCGACGTGGGCGCGTTGAAGAAGTTGGACGAGGCATTCAAGTCGGCGCAGCGGCGCGAACGGACGCCGGACTGGAACGCGCAGGTCAACAGCTCCTATCTTCCAACCAGTAACTACACGCTGGTCTCGCAGCCGGTGACCAGCATGAGCTACAACGCAGGTGCATTGATGAACGCAAATCAAACATAAGGAGAACGAGGATGGCAGAAGAGACGGTAGTAGTTGTGGATCACAACGCAGATCTGGCGGCCGCAGTCAAGGAACAGGTGGAGCAGGGGAAGACGGCGCTGGCGGCGCTGAAGACGCACTCGAACGCCGTGCATGCCGGAAGCACGGTGCATACGGCGATCGACGACTTCGGCAAGGTCTTCGAGAAGCTGGGCAAGGCGCTGGATCTGCATAAGCAGCATGCGAAACCTGCCGAGCCGAGCGCACCGGAGACGCCGGTTGAGGCGGCGGCGACGGGAATCACGGCCAGCGAACCGGAGACCCATCCGGACGGCCCGGTGACGGACGCTGTGCCTGCGGGCGCAACGGAAGCGACTGAAGCAACTGAGGCGGCGAAGGAATAGCCCTCCCCACGTTTCCACAGGTCAGGCTCTTCGGAGCCTGATTTTGTTTAAACAAATTTGCAGACGGACGCCAAAAGTGCGGTAGAGTGGACTTCGGAAGCGGGCAGTATGGTGCTACGCGAGATGCGTGGACGAACGGTTCTGAGCAATTTCACCGATCATGAAACAGATGTCCGCTTCCACGGACGAGGAGAGTGCGATGGCGAAGCTACACCAGTTGCTGGCGACCGATGCCAGCTTGAAGGGTCAGGCACAGAAGTGCCGCACCGAGTTGCAGACGACGCTCGAAAAGAAGCGCCATCTGTTTGAAGAGAAGCGTGTCACCTTTACCGCGAACACGGAAGGAGCGGCGGCGGTGACCGAGGCGCAGAGCGACATTCAGACGACGGTGAAGGCCGAGGTGGAGTGGCTGAACAAGATTCTGGTGAAGGCGCTCGATGCGGCCTATGCCATCGACCAGGCCAACACTCAAGCGACGGCTGACATCGTGCCTGACGA
>Ga0164242_10005601_pt1 | contig 13965 bp, 11 predicted proteins | sample OricomgcompostMG_FD_108783 | JGI IMG/M metagenome (GOLD analysis project Ga0164242, IMG submission 108783) | Miracle-Growth compost microbial communities from Emeryville, California, USA - Original compost - Miracle growth compost (MG) ...
ATCCAGCACCACCCCGAAGTGACCGAGTGCTGCCTGCTCGCCGGCGGCGCCGACTACATGGTGCGCGTGGCCTACGCCAACTCGGCCGACTTCGAGCGCATCCACACCGACATCCTCACCCAGTTGCCCGGCGTGGTGCGCGTGCACTCCACGCTGGCGCTGCGCACGGTGAAGAAGACCAGCGCGCTGCCGGTGTAGGGCGGCGCGGGAAGCTTGAGGCTTCGGCATGCCGCTCGGCGCAACGCCGTTTCGTTCGCCGGTAGGAGCGGCTTCAGCCGCGATGCTCTTCGGGCTTTTCGGACATCCCGCCCAAAGGATCGCGGCTGAAGCCGCTCCTACCCAGGGCTGCGTGCCCGCAAGGAAACGATCGCGAACGGGTTCCTACACGGGACGGGCGTCCGATGCCGGCGTTCCGGCCGGTGTCGGGACGCAGGCATACCAGTCGATATGGCGGGTGAGGAACATCATCAGCGCCACCACGGCCAGCAGCACCAGGGCGCCTACCAGCAACGCGTACTGCTCGGCCGCGATCAGCCCGTACAGCATCGCGTAGGTGAGCCCCAGCACGCCGCCCAGTATCCAGCCGGCCCGTCGCGTGCGCAGGATGGCGGCGGCATAGCCGCCCACGATCAGCGCCACCGCCATCGATGCAGCTGCGTAGGCGGCGTCGAAGCCGACCTGCTCGGACAGCGCCAGCAGCACCACGTAGAACGTGCTCAGGGCCGCGCCCACCATCAGGTATTGCACCGGATGCACGCGCAGGCGTTTCAGCACCTCGAACAGGAAGAACACCACGAAGCTCAGCGCGATGAACAGCAGGCCGTATTTGCCCGCGCGCACGTTGCGCTGGTACACGCTGGCGGGCTGGTACAGCGCCACGCCGAACGTCGAGGCGGACAGCGCGCGGGCGATGTCATGGTCGTGTCCGCGCCAATGCTGGCCGTAGCTGCGGTTGAGATCGAGCAGGCGCCAGCGCGCGCTGAAACCGGAGGCGTCGACGCGGTGATCCAGCGGCAAGGCCGCGCCCGTGAAACTGGGGTCGGACCATGGTGCGTGCATGCTCACGTCGGTGACGCGCGCCAGCGGCGCCAGTTGCAGCGATTCGGTGCCGGCCAGTTTCAGCGTGGCGGTCACCACCACGGGATGTTCGCCCAGCGCGTCCAGGTCGATCGGCACGCTCACGACAAACCACGGGCCAAGCTGTTCGGCCGAAGCGTCGAAACGCACGGGCTTGCCGTCGACCTGCAGCGCGTCCACTGCCTGCAGGCCGCGCAGATCGCCGACCGGCAGGTGCAGCGCGGCCTTGCCGGCTTGCCAGTCGGCCGTGCTGGCCGCGCGATACCGGGCCAGGTCGGTGGCGCGGAACACGGCCTGCAGCTTCACCGTGGACACGAAGACCGGGACGTCATAGATGCCGTAATGGCGCGTGGAGGTGGCCATGTCCACGTTCACCGTGAGGGTGTCGGCCAGTACCGTTTCGCTGCCGGCGTGCCATTGCGGCGCGTGTCCCGCGGCCGTCGAAAGCTGTCGCGTGGGCACCACCAGCACCGGCCCGCCCAGCACCTGCCGCCCGCCCCAGCCTTGCGCGATCTGGCCCACCGCCGCCTGCCGCAACTGCTGGCGCTCGCGCACCAGTGCGTTGACCTGCGCCAGCGGAAGCGTCATCAGCAACGCCAATGCCGCGACGCCGAGCACCTTGGCCGTCGTCGTTTGCCACCACTTGTCCATGATCGCTCACTCCCGTGTCGGAAAGTGGGCATCACAACAGGGCAGGCGGCCCGGCCGGCGGCGGGGAGCGGGCTGGGCGGGACGGAAACATGGCGGTGGCGTGGAAAGCTGGGCCGGGCAGGTATGCGAGCCGTATCGCTTTCTGCGACGGATGCTTGAGACTATGTTCCGGACATGGCGGCTTGGTGGGCTGGTCTCGCCGATGACAGGACACGCAAGCGCCACGCGATGAAACAGGGGAGAGCGAAGGTGACGTTTTCAACCGATGAATCTGCATGGGGTGCATTCCTGGCTGCGTGGCCCTTGAGCCGCCTTCGCACCATGTCGCTGGACGAGTTCACCCGCGTGGGCGACAAGGATTGCTTCACCTACTGGATCGAGGCGCGCCTGGACCAGTACGGCAGCATCTGGGGTGGTTCGGCGTTCAAGTTCGCCATTTATGCGCGCAATGACACGACGCCCAAGCCGGGCGATGCCGCGCTCGCCTACGACGACAGGTACGGCTGGTATCGCCGCTTCGGCGAGACGCCACAAGCCGCATTCGAGGCAGTGCGGCGCGAAGTGGTGGCCGTGGCCGAAGCCGCTCGTGAAGGGCGGCTGGAAGCGATCGACGATAGCGAGCTGGGGCCGGCCTATCGCTGGAAGATTGCCTTCCACTACCAGGATCGCCAGGCAGGTCACCCGTTCCCTTGTGTTTTCCTGCGCAAGACGTTGCTGCATTTTTGCGGTGAATCGACCGGTGACACGGCACTACCGCTGAGTGCGCTGTATCGACGAGCGGCGTTGCTGCGCGAGCAGGGCGAGTCGTTGATGGCATTCAGCCAGCGGATCTGGCGGAGCTGGATCGAATCCACCCCGTTGCGCATCACGTTGACCGAGGGCGCCGTGCGCAACGGATATATCCCGATCAATCTGGCCAGTGCGCCTTTTCCGGAAACGATCCGGGGCGGTGCGAGCGATGCGGCGGCCGGCGAGGCGGTGGCTTTTCGTACCGACACGGGTATGGCTTTCGACAGCGACGTGCGCGCGCCGACGTCCGACAGCGGCCGTTTGCGCAAGCGGTTCACGGCTTACTTCCAGCAGTGCGGCGTCCAGCCCGGCGATGCCATCGAGATCGCGCCAGACGAGGATGGCGTATTCGTCATTACCCACCGTCCGAAGCACCGAGGGGGCCCTGCCGCGGCGCCCGCGCCGATACAGGATTCCAGCGCCACCATCGAGCAGGAGAGCGAGTACGCCGTGAAACCCGTCAACCGAATCCTCTACGGCCCGCCGGGCACCGGCAAGACCTACGCCACCGTCGATACGGCACTGGAACTGCTCGACCCCTCGTTCCATGCGGCGCATCACGCGGATCGCGCGGCGCTGAAGCGGCGCTTCGACGAGCTGGCCGATGCGGGGCAGATCCGGTTCGTGACCTTCCACCAGAGTTTCAGCTACGAGGATTTCGTCGAGGGCATTCGCGCCACTACCGACGACGCCGACGGCCGGTTGCGCTACGAGGTGGAGGACGGCGTGTTCAAGCAGCTGTGCGAAGCCGCGCGCAGCCGCACCGTGGCCGGGGATGGCGAAGGCATCGACCTGAACGGGCGGCGGATCTGGAAGCTGTCGCTGGGCGACGCTGGCACCGAAGGGCACATCTACGACGAGTGCATCGCCGATGGCCATGCCTTGATCGGCTTCGGCGCGGACCTGGATTTTACCGGCGTGATCTCCCGCGCCGAGGTGGCCCAGCGCCTGCGCGCGGTGGGCGAAACCGCGCAGGCCGATGGCTATGCCGCCACGGCCATCGACCTGTTCGTGCGGCGGATGAAGGTGGGCGACCTGGTGGTGGTGAGCCAGGGCAACCTGAAGTTCCGCGCCATCGGCGAGATCACCGGTGACTACCGTCGCATCGATCGCGAAGGCGCGGACACCTATTCGCAAGGCCGGCCGGTGAAATGGCTGCGCCGCTACGATCCGGCGCGGCCATATGCGGAGCTGATGGAAAACCGCTTCAGCCAGATGACCATCTACGAACTGCGGCCGGGGTCGATCGACCTGTCGCGGCTGGCGGCGCTGCTGGCGCCGGAGCCGGCCGGCGAACATGCCCCGGGCGCCCGCGTGCTTATCATCGACGAGATCAACCGCGGCAACGTCTCGCGCATCTTCGGCGAACTGATCACGCTGATTGAGCCGGGCAAGCGCGAGGGCGCCGCCGAGGCGCTGTCGGTCACGCTGCCGTACTCGAAGGAGCGCTTCGGCGTGCCGTCCAACGTCCATTTGGTCGGCACCATGAACACGGCCGACCGCTCGTTGGCGGGGCTGGACGTGGCCTTGCGGCGACGCTTCGAGTTCGTCGAGATGGCCCCCGATCCCGCGTTGCTGGACGATGTGGTGGTGGACGGCATCGCCGTGGGCGAACTGCTGCGGGCGATGAACCGGCGCATCGAAGTGCTGCTGGGGCGCGACTACATGCTGGGCCACGCCGATTTCATGGGCCTGAAGGACGCGCCGTCGCTCGATGCGCTGGCAGGCGTGTTCCGCAAGCAGGTGTTGCCGCTGTTGCAGGAATACTTCTTCGAGGACTGGCAGGAGATCGCCTGGGTGCTGAACGACCACCGCAAGGACGATGCCGCGCTGTGCTTCGTGCGGCGCGCGGACGCCAGCGTCGCGGAACTGTTCGGCGACGGCGTGGATTTGCCCGGCGAGGCGAGGCTGTGGCGGGTCAACGAAGCGGCCTTCGACCAGCCCGGCGCCTATCTGGCGACCATCGACGCAGCGTAGGCAGCGCCGTGGACACCATCACCGTCCGCGAACACGCACGCCTGACGACCGGGCCGGTGGCGCAGGTCGACCTGGACCGGGCCACGATCCCGGCCACGGCATTCGACTGGCTGTGCCGCCAGGCGCAGCAGTACCGCGCGGGCGGCGCGTGTTTGCTGCACCTGGAAGACCGGCGCTGGCTGAAGCTGGACAACTACGTGGGCGTGATCGAAACGCCATGCGGTACGCGGATCGAGATCCTGCCCAAGCACACCCGTGCGCCGGCGGACATGGCGACGGCACGCGCGGTGCTGGTGCGGATGCTGCGCCGCTGCCTGGACCTGCCCGTGCGGGACGTGGGGCCGGCCGCGGTGCAAGCGTTCGATGCGCCGATCAGCGAATGGATCATCGGGCAGTTCCTGCGCGAGCTGGATGCGCTGGTCCGACGCGGCCTGCGTTTCGACTACCACCCGGTGCAGGAGGAAGTGCGCTTCCTGCGCGGCCGCCTGCAGGTAGTACACCAGCTTCGGCAGCCGGCGGGGCGCGCCCACTGCTTCCAGGTGGAACACCATGTGTTCGATGCCGACCGTGCCGAGAACCTCCTGCTTTGCACGGCGCTGGACAAGGTGGCGAACCTGACGCACGACGCGGGCCATTGGCGGCTGGCGCACGAACTGGCACACCTGCTGGCCGGCGTCCCACGCAGCCGTGACATCGCCGGCGACTTCCGGCGCTGGAGCGACGATCGCCTGATGAGCCGCTACCGCGCCATCCGCAGTTGGTGCGAACTGATTCTCGGCGACCGGACGCCCATGTCCGCACTGGGAACGTGGGTGGGGCGCAGCCTGCTGTTTCCGATGGAGCGGGTGTACGAACGCTTTGTCGAAGCATGCCTGCGCGCACGGCTGCCAGCAAACGCCACGTTGCGCACGCAGGCGTCGGGCCAGTGGCTGTGCCGGACGTCGGTGCGGCCACTGTTCCGGCTGCGGCCGGACTTCGTGATCGAACATGCGGGCGAGCGCTACGTGGTGGACGCCAAGTGGAAACTGCTCGATGCGGCCGACGTCGAGCACAACCACAACCTGTCCCAGGCCGATTTCTACCAGTTGTTCGCCTACGGCCAGCGCTACCTGGCGGGGCGGGGGCGCATGGCGTTGATCTTCCCTCGCACGGTGGATTTCAGCGAGCCGCTGGATACCTTCCGTTTCGATGATGACCTGAGCCTGGACGTGCTGCCGCTCGATCTGGAGACGGGGCGCTGGCGGGGCGGGAGCCTGCCGCTGCCAGATGATGCCAGCCGCACGGCTTGATGGTTTTCATGCGACGGGCGCCTTGGTCGAACAGGTCCGGCACCGGCAGCCCGTACCCGTGGCCATGGCGCTTGCAGTTCGCACGCGGGTGCCAGTGGTGGCGCGAATGTGGCGAACACTGCGGATGCAAGCTTGACCGGATCGGGCATTTCAGGACACGGAGAAAATGATGCGAATTACCTCGAAATGGCAGCAGGATTTCAATGTACGCGTGGACTTCCTCGAGCCTGTCCGCCTGCGTGATATCGAACAGCATAAAAATTTCCTGCAGCGGTCAGGCGTGTATTTCCTGACCCATGGTCAGCCGCCGGCAGGACCGCACAAAGTCGATGGGGAGCATGTGTTCTATATCGGCAAAGCCGGCCGACAGAAGCTTTGGACCCGGGCGCGCCTGCATTGGCAGACACTCACGGATGCGAAGACGTCGACGGGCAACGACAGGACGGGCAACAGCAAGGCATTCAAGGCTTGGCGTGCGCGGCCCGGGTTCGATCCGAACCATGTCTGGTTCGTGGGCGGTATCGTCGAACATGGCCATCCATGGCTTGTGGCATGTGCCGAGAGCTTTCTCCTTGAGCACTTTCGCAAAGTTCACGGGCGGCTTCCCTACTGCAACACAGCGCGTGGATAGGTGTTAAGTAAGGTCTGATTTTGCTCGTCATCCCAGCGAAAGCTGGGATCCAGCGTCGTTGGCTCTTTGGGGGAAGTCACTGGATGACCAGACATTCGTCTGTTGTAAAGCGCTTCCTGCTTGACCAGCCCTTCGGCTGTTGAAAAGCGCCTCGCAGGAATGACGGGCAAAAAGCTGGTTGATCAGACCTTCCTTAAAATGTAGCAGTGTACGAACGCTGATCCGTATACGGCACCGGCGGGAAAGCGCCTTGGATGCCACCGCCAGCGGCTTGACTCTAGACCTTGATCCATGGTCTAGACTTTGCGCCATGAACACGCAAACCGCCTCCCTCACCATCGGTGCCGTCGCCAAGCGCGTCGGCGTGGCCATCGACACCATCCGCTACTACGAGCGCGAGGGTCTGTTGCCCGAGCCGCAGCGGCGCGCCTCGGGCTATCGCAGCTATGGCGAGGACGCCATCGCGCAATTGCGCTTCATCCGCCGCGCCAAGGAACTGGGCTTCACGCTGGAAGAGATCCGCGAGCTGCTGGCGCTGTCGGCCGATCGCCAACGTGGGGTGAAGGCGGTGAAGAAGCGGGCGGAGCAGCGGCTGGCGGCGATCGAGCAGCGCATCGCCGAACTGCAGCGCGTGCGCGACGGGCTGGCGCAACTGGTGGCCTCGTGCCCGGGGCACGGCAAGCCGGAGGAGTGCCCGATCCTGCGCGCGCTCAGCGGCGAAGAGGTTTCGGCGTGAACGGCGCTGCCTGTTGCCACGGTGGTGACCCGGCCGCGACGGCACTCGACCCGGTCTGCGGCATGACGGTGGATCCGGCCGCCACGTCGCATCATTCCATGCACGATGGGCGATCGTTCCACTTCTGCTGCGCCGGTTGCAAGACGGCGTTCGATGCCGATCCGGCGCACTATCTGGGGGCGACGCCGGTGGCGGGAGGCTGCGGTTCTTCCCGCACAGTGCCGTTGGCGTTGCAGGTGCAGGCGTTGCAGAGCCCGCAAAGCCTGCCGTGCTCGCAGCACGACCATGCCGCCTCACCGTCATCCCGGCAAAAGCCGGGATCCAGTGCCTTCGTGCCGGCCGGGCGAAAAGCAGAGGTACTGGATGACCAGCATTCGCTGTTGAAAAGCGCCTCCCGCTTCCGCAGGAATGACGAGCATGGGGAAGGCGAGCGTGGGAGAGACGGACGTGGGCAGTGCGAGGATGATCCGGCGCCGACAAGGGACCCGGTCTGCGGCATGACGGTCGATCCGCACGCCACGCCGCACCACGCCGAACACGCCGGCCGCATCCATCACTTCTGTGCCGCCCGCTGCCGCGAGAAGTTCATGGCCGATCCGTCTGCCTATCTCGACGGGCGCAAGCCCGCGCCTCCAGCCTCTGCCGATGCGGTCTACACCTGCCCGATGCACCCGGAAGTGCAGCAGGTCGGCCCGGGCGACTGCCCCAAGTGCGGGATGGCGCTGGAACCGGCGATGCCTTCGCTGGACGGGAATGGCGATGGCGAACTGCGTGCGATGGCGCGGCGTTTCTGGACGCTGCTGGCATTGACCTTGCCGGTGTTCGCGCTGGCAATGGGGCTGCACCTGCTCGGCTGGCGCCCGCCGGCAGCGTGGGCCGGCGTGGCGGACTGGGTCGAAGCCGTGCTGGCCAGCGTGGTGGTGTCGTGGGGCGGTGCGCCGTTCTTCGCGCGCGGCTGGCGTTCGCTGAAACCGTGGCATCCGAACATGTACACGTTGATCGCGCTGGGCACCGGTGTGGCGTGGCTGTACAGCGTGGTGGCGTTCCTCTGGCCGGGGATTTTCCCGCAGGCCTTCCGCGACATGCATGGCCGCGTCGCGGTGTATTTCGAGTCGGCGGCAGTCATCGTCACCCTGGTCACGCTGGGGGATTTCCTCGAACTACGCGCGCGCCGCCGCACCGGCGCGGCGTTGAGGGTACTGCTGGGGCTGGCACCGAAAACCGCACGGCGGATCGCCACCGACGGCAGCGAAAGCGACGTGCCGCTGGACGAGGTGCAGACCGGCGACGTGCTGCGCGTGCGGCCCGGCGAGAAGGTGCCGGCCGATGGTGTGGTGGTCGAGGGCGAAAGCCACGTCGACGAGTCGATGCTCACCGGCGAGCCAATGCCGGTAGGCAAGCAGTCCGGCGATCCGCTCACCGGCGGCACGGTGAACCAGGATGGCGCGCTGACCATGCGCGCGGAGAAGGTCGGCGGCGAGACGATGCTGGCGCGGATCGTGGCGCTGGTGGCGCAGGCGCAGCGCAGCAAGGCGCCGCTGCAACGGGTGGCCGACAAGGTGGCGGCATGGTTCGTGCCGACCGTAGTGACGATGGCGCTGCTGGCGTTTGCGGCGTGGGCGCTGTTCGGGCCGCAGCCGCGCATGGCGCATGCACTAATCGCGGCGGTATCGGTGCTGATCGTCGCCTGTCCGTGCGCGCTGGGCCTGGCCACGCCGATCTCGATCATGGTGGCCAGCGGCCGCGGCGCGCAGCATGGCGTGTTGTTCAAGGATGCCGCGGCGATCGAGCGCCTGCGCGACATCGACACCCTGGCGGTGGACAAGACCGGCACACTGACCGAAGGCAGGCCGACGCTGACGGATCTGGTGATCCTCGGCGGCCAGCCGCGCGAGCGCCTGCTGGCGCTGGCCGCCGCGCTGGAACGCCCCAGCGAGCATCCGCTGGCACGGGCGATCGTGGATGCGGCGGATGCCGAAGGCGTGACGACACTGGCGGCAACGGATTTCCGTTCGCTGCCCGGTCGTGGCGTCAGTGCACGGATTGGCGGCGGTGCCGAGGCGACCCTTCGACCGCAGCCGGGTGGCCCGAGCCCGGAGAATGCGGCCTCGGAAAAGGTCGTGGTGCTTGGCAATGCCAGGCTGATGTCGGAGTCGAACATCATGGTCGGCGACGACGCGGGCACCCGCGCCGAACGGCTGCGGAAGCAGGGGGCCACGGTGATCTTCCTTGCCGTTGACGGCGTGCTGGTCGCCTTGCTGGCGGTGGCCGACCGGATCAAGGCGGATACGCCGGCGGCCGTCGAGGCACTGCATGCCGCCGGCCTGCGCATCGTGATGCTGACCGGCGACGATGCCACCACGGCGCAGTCGGTGGCGCGCACGCTGGGCATCGACGAAGTGCATGCCGACCTCTCGCCGGCCGGCAAGGCCGCGGTGGTGAACGCGCTGCGCGCCGATGGCCGCTGCGTGACGATGGCCGGCGACGGTATCAACGATGCGCCGGCACTGGCCGCAGCCGACATCGGCATCGCCATGGGCAGCGGCACCGACGTGGCGATGGAAAGTGCGCAGCTGACCTTGGTCAAGGGGGACCTTGGCGCCATCGTGCGGGCGCGCAAGTTGTCGCAGGCCACCGTGCGCAACATCCGCCAGAACCTGTTCTTCGCCTTCGTCTACAACGGCGTCGGCGTGCCGCTGGCGGCGGGCGTGCTGTATCCATGGTTCGGCATCGTGCTGTCGCCGATGATTGCTGCGCTGGCGATGAGCCTGAGTTCGGTATCGGTGGTGAGCAATGCGTTGCGGCTGCGCAAGCTGCGGCTTTGACAAGGCATGGCGTGACGCTTGTCACCGTCGATCGCTGACGGCTGCTTCTGCCGGCGCCGGCACGTGCGGCGGAAGATGTCTCCCGTAGTCCAGACCCATCGAGGAGACACCGCCATGAACACCATCGCCACGTTTCACCACCGCCTGAACCGCCACCTGCCGTTGCTGGTCGCCATGACTGCGACTGCCTGGACGCTGTTCGGTTGCGCCTGGTCGCTGTACGCCTTCGCCCACCCGCTGGGTTGAGGCCCTGCTGCCGTTATGGCCGACTTTCCATCCTCGTCCCGTTTCGCAGTCGCCTCGTTTTCCCCGTCGTCATTCTTTCCCTCACCATCATTCCTTCCCTCACCATCATTCCCTCCCTCACCGTCATTCCCTCCCTCACCGTCATTCCCTCCCTCACCGTCATTTCTTCCCTCACCATCATTCCCTCCCTCACCGTCATTTCTTCCCTCACCGTCATTTCTTCCCTCACCGCCATTCCTTCCTCACCGTCATTCCAGCGAAAGCTGGAATCCAGTAAGGCAAGCGTGCGCAGCACACAAAGCCGGTTTTGAGTGCTGCGCACGAGTACTTCACTGGATGATGCGCCGCTCCCGCGGCGCACCCTTCGGGCCACCGGCTACGCCGATGTTCGCTACGGCATCCCGCCTTCGCGAGCCAGCTTTCGCTGGAATGACAGTGAGGAGGCGTTGCAGGAATGACGGGGAGCAGCCTCACTGCCATAAGGGCGCAACGGCAACCGCCGTCGCGACGAACCGAATGCTTTAAGCTTTGCCGCTTCCGGCCGCCGGACGGCCGCATCCCTCCCCACCGAAGCAATCCGCATGAGTCGCAATCTCGCCGAATGGCTGGCGTACCAGGAGCGCGTGAACCCGCGCAGCATCGAACTCGGCCTGGAGCGGGTGCGCAACGTGTGGCAACGCATGGACGCCAGGGTGCCGGCACGCCACGTCGTTACCGTCGCGGGCACCAACGGCAAGGGTTCCACGGTGGCGCTGCTGGAGAGCATGCTGGATGCGGCGGGACGGCGCACGGGCGCCTACACCTCGCCCCACCTGCTGCGCTACAACGAGCGCATCCGCATCGGAGGCGTCGACGCGACCGACCAGGCCCTGGTCGCCAGCTTCGAGCGTATCGAGGCCGCGCGCGGCGAGATCCCGCTCACCTATTTCGAATTCGGCACGCTGGCCGCGCTGGACCTGTTCGCCCATGCCGACCTGGACGTGGCGATCCTGGAGGTAGGCCTGGGCGGCCGGCTGGACGCGGTGAACATCGTCGACGCCGATGTGGCCGTCGTCACCACGATCGATCTCGACCACATGGACTGGCTGGGCCCGGACCGCGACAGCATCGGCCGCGAGAAGGCCGGCATTGCGCGGGCAGGGCGGCCGGCGATCGTGGGTGAGGCAGATCCGCCCGCGGGCCTGCTGGATGCGCTGGACGTCTGCGGCGCGCGGGTCGAGCGCGCGGGTACGGATTTCGTCACGGAACGGCATGCGGACGGTTGGCGCTGGCGCCATCGCGACGGCACCGTGCTGGAGTTGCCCGACCCGGCCCTGGCCGCGCCCGTGCAATACGCCAATGCGGCGGCGGCCATCGCGGCCTTGCATGCACCGGATGCGGCCGGCGCCCTGCTGCTGTCGGCGAAAGAGCTGGCCACCGCCGCCGTATCGGGTCTGCGGCATGCCCGCGTGCCGGCACGCCTGCAATCGCTGGGCGGCGACCCGGAGCTGTTTGTCGACGTGGGCCACAACCCGCAGGCGGCGCGTGCGCTGGCGGCCTGGCTGGATGCGCAACCGCCGTCGCGCGTGCATGCGGTCTACGGCGCGCTGGCGGACAAGGGCGTGGTCGGGGTGATCGGCGTGCTGGGGCCGCACGTCGCGCATTGGCATTTGGCCGGGCTGGAGCGCGACTCGCCGCGCGGCCTGCCGGTGACGGCCCTGGCCGAGTGCCTGCAGCAAGTGCTGCCGCAGGCACCATTCGACCGGCACGACAACGTCGCGGCCGCACTGGCCGCGGCCCGCGCGTCGGCTCGGCCGGGGGAGCGCATCCTCGCGTTCGGCTCGTTTTTCGTGGCCGCCGCGGTGCTGGGTGCGACGTCCGCCTGAATCGCAACCGGCGCTTGTGCCATGAAGACGGGTGCGGACAGGTATAATCGCGTCGTTACGCGTTGTTCCGCCGTCCTTGGAGTGAACCTTGAACACACGTCTGCTTGGAGCCGCCGTCCTGATTGCATTGGCGGTGCTGTTCGTGCCGATGTTCTTCTCCAGCAGGCCGCCGGCGGCAGGTGCCGACCAGCCGGTAAGCCTGGCGATCCCGCCGGCCCCGGACAGCGACCTGCAGACCAGGACCATGAGCCTGGTGCCCGGCGGCGCCGGTTCGGCGCCGGTGCCGGCCTCTTCGGCGGGCCAGCCGGGCCATCCGGTGATTCCGATGACTACCACCACGCCGGGTTCGGGCAACCAACTGGCCACGGTGAACATCGGTTCGCGGCGCCCTCACGACGTGGGCACCGATGCCGCCGCCCCGGCGGATGCGCGGCCGATCCAGCAGACGCCGCAGCCCACCACGACGACGCCAGCGCAGCAGCCCGTATCGAAGCCGGCACCTTCGCAGCCCGCCGCGACGCCGGCAGCCAGGGCGCCGACGCCGAAGCCCGCACCTTCGCTGCCGCCGGCCACCGCGGCGCGCGGCCATTACACGCTCAACCTCAGCGCCTATTCGGCCAGCGGCGCGCAACGGCTGATCCAGAAGGTCCGCGCGCTGGGCTATCCGGCCAGTGGACGCGTGATCCAGCGCGCGGGCAAGTCGCTGACCCTGGTCGACGCCGGCCCGTTCGATACGCGCGCGGCCGCGGAAGCGGCCCGGCTGAAGATCGTGCAGTCGATTCCTGGGGCGCCGGCGCGCCTGGAAAGCGGCGCCAGCACCCCAACCGGCGATGCGCCAGCCGCGGCATCCGGCAGCCACGCCAAGGCCGGCGGCTGGGCCGTGCAGGTGGCCGCGATGGGCAGCCAGGCCGATGCGAACGCCTTGCGCGACAAGCTGCGTGCGGCGGGTTTCGACGGTTTCGTGGATTCGGTCGACGTGAACGGCAAGCGCCTGTGGCGCGTGCGCGCGGGTCCGCAGACCCAGCGCGACGATGCGTCGCGCGTGCGCGACCAGATCAAGGCGAAGCTCGGCCTGCCCGGCAACGTCGTCAGCGTGCCCTGAGCACGATTTCTTCCACTTCGAGGTTGCAGACCGGGTGAGCTGGATCGACTACATCATTGTCGGTGTGCTGGGGCTGTCGGTCTTGATCGGCCTGTGGCGCGGCCTCATCTCCGAGGTGCTGGCGCTGGCCACGTGGATCGCCGCGTTCTGGGTCGCATGGGCGTTCGGGCCGGCGGTATCGGCACATTTCGAGCACAGCATCGAGGTGCCGGCGGTCCGGCTGGTGGTCGGTTACGGCCTGTGCTTCGTTGCCGTGCTGGTGCTCGGTGCGCTGCTGCGCTTCGTGATCCACCGGCTGGTGGAAAGTACCGGGCTCAGCGGCACGGATCGCCTGCTGGGCATGATCTTCGGCTTTGCGCGCGGGGTGCTGCTGGTGACCCTGGTGGTGTTCCTGGTGGGCTTCACCGCGTTTACCCGAGATCCGTGGTGGAAACAGTCGGTGCTGTTGCCACAGTTCCAGGCGGCAGCGGCATGGTTGGGCGAACGCCTGCCAGCCAGCGTGCGCGAACACATTCACCCGGATGCGTTGCCGGAACGCCTGCGCACGCTTCCGGACGTCTTGCCTGGAAGCGTGCGGCCCGCGTCCGGCAGCACGGTTCCATCGCCCGTTCCATCCCTCACGACCGCGGCGGCCACGCCGCCAGCGGCCACGATCAACAGCAGCAGGTAGCAGTTCCATGTGCGGAATCATCGGCATCGTCGGTACCACCGAAGTGGCATCGGCCCTTTATGACGGCCTGACCGTCCTGCAACATCGTGGCCAGGACGCCGCCGGCA
>Ga0164242_10005602_pt1 | contig 13965 bp, 12 predicted proteins | sample OricomgcompostMG_FD_108783 | JGI IMG/M metagenome (GOLD analysis project Ga0164242, IMG submission 108783) | Miracle-Growth compost microbial communities from Emeryville, California, USA - Original compost - Miracle growth compost (MG) ...
AGTTGATTGGGAGCCGGGCGGCTACATAGAGTGAGGCACCATGTCCACAGAGTCGCCCGCGAAGGGGTCGTCAGGTACCAACGGGACGTCACGACGCGAGGAGCTCCTCGATGTGGCCGCCAAGCTCTTCGCCGCGCGCGGGTACCACGGCACCAGGATGGACGACGTCGCCGACGCCGTCGGGCTGAACAAGGCCACCGTCTATCACTACTACGCCAGCAAGTCGCTGATCCTCTGGGACATCTACAAGAGCACCGCGGACTTCACCGTGCAGGCCCTGCACGACGATCCAACGGCCACCGCGCGCGAGACCATCTACAACTTCACCCGGCGACTGCTGGTCGGGGTCGCCAACGATCTGCCGGCCGCGGCGGTGTACTTCCAGGAGGGGCCGTACATCACCGAATGGTTCACCGAGGAGCAGGTGGCCTACATCCGCCAGGCCGAGACCACCGTCTACGAGCACGTCCGCGACGTGATCGACCGCGGGATCGCCAGCGGCGAGTTCTACGACTGCGACTCGCACGTGCTGGCGCTGGGCTATATCGGGATGACGCTGGGCGCGTATCGCTGGCTGCGCCCGCACGGACGACGCACCGCGCAGGAGATCGCCGTGGAATTCAGCACCGCGCTGCTGCGCGGCCTGATCCGCGACGAGACCGTGCGCGTCGACGACCCCCTGGGCGGTGCCCAGCACGTGATCGAGGGTGGCGACGCCCGTGTCTGATCTGTTCCGGCTCGACGGCAAGGTCGCTGTGGTCACCGGCGGCGGCCGCGGTATCGGCGTGATGATCGCCCGCGGGTTGCTGCAGGCCGGGGCGGCCAAGGTGTACCTGTCGGCGCGCAAGGCCGACGAGCTGCAGACCGTTGCCGGCGAGCTGTCCGGGCTCGGCCTCGGTGCGGTCGAGGCGGTGCCCGCCGACCTCGGTACCGCTGAGGGGGTGCAGACCCTGGCCGATGCGATCGCGGCCAAGGAGGACCGGGTGCACGCGTTGTTCAACAATGCCGGTGCGGCCTGGGGCCAGCCCTTCTCAGAATTTCCTGAATCGGGCTTCGACAAGGTCTTCGACATCAACGTCAAAGGGGTCTTCCTGCTCACCCGCGCCCTGGTGCCGTTGCTGAATGCCGCTGCGACAGCGGATGATCCGGCCCGGGTGATCAACACCGGCAGCATCGACGGCATCGTCGCGCCCGAACGTGGCCGGGACAACTTCTCCTACAGCGCCAGCAAGGCCGCCGTACACATGCTGACCCGACACCTGGCCGGCGAACTGGCGCCGCGGATTTTGGTCAATGCGATTGCGCCCGGATTGTTTCCGTCCCGGATGACCAAGGTCATGCTGACCGCCGGGGAAGAGGCCGTCGGCGCCGCCATGCCGCTGGGTCGCGTCGGCCGGCTCGATGACATGGCCGGCATCGGGGTGTTCTTGGCCAGCCGGGCCAGCGCATACATCACCGGCGCGGTGATCCCGGTCGACGGAGGAGTGAGCACCATCCGATGAAATCCGTTCTGCTGTCCCGTCGCGACCTGGACTTTCTGCTCTATGAATGGCTTCGGGTCGACGAGCTGACCGCCCGGCCGCGGTTCGCCGAACACTCGCGAGAGACCTTCGACGGGGTGCTGGACCTCAGTGAGCAACTGGCAGAACGCTATTTCGCCCCACACAACAAGACCAGCGACGCCAACGAGCCCACCTTCGACGGGCAGCGGGTGACGGTGATCCCCGAGGTCAAGGCGGCCTGGGACGCCTTCGTCGGGGCCGACCTGATCGGCATGTCGATGGATGCCTCGGTGGGCGGCGCACAACTGCCCGCGGTGGTGGCCCAGGCCGCCTTCGCCTGGATCGCCGCGGCCAACACGTCCTCGTCGGGCTATCTGATGTTGACCATCGCCAACGCCAACCTGCTGACCGCATTCGGCAGCCTCGAGCAGATCGAGACCTTCGTCAAACCCATGATGGTGGGCCGGTTTTCGGGCACCATGGCGCTCTCGGAGACCCAGGCGGGCTCATCGTTGGCCGATATCACCACCCGAGCCGAACCGCGCCCGGACGGCAGCTACCGGCTGTTCGGCTCCAAGATGTGGATCTCCGGCGCCGAGCACGAACTGACCGACAACATCGTCAACCTGGTGCTGGCCAAAATCCCCGGCGGGCCGGCCGGCACCAAGGGCATCTCGCTGTTCGTCGTGCCCAAGTTCCTGGTCAACGAGGACGGATCGATCGGCGAGCGCAACGACGTCGCGATCGCCGGGCTGAACCACAAGATGGGCCAGCGCGGAATCACCAACACTGTGCTGAATTTCGGTGACACGGGATTCAATCCGGGCGGCGAGGCCGGGGCCGTCGGCTACCTGGTGGGCGAACCGCACCGTGGCATCGTCTACATGTTCCAGATGATGAACGAGGCCCGCCTCGGCGTCGGCATGGGTGCGGTGGCGCTGGGTTACACCGGCTACCTCAAGTCGCTGCAATACGCCCGGGAGCGGCCGCAGGGCCGTGCGCTGGGGGTCAAGGACCTGAGTGTGCCACCGGTGCCGATCATCGAACACGCCGATGTCAAGCGAATGCTGTTGGCGCAGAAGGCCTACGTGGAGGGCGGTCTGGCGCTGGGGCTGTACTGCGCGCGGCTGGTCGACCTGCAGCACAGCGCCTCCTCGGACGCCGAGGCCGACCGGGTCGGGCTGCTGCTGGACATCTTGACCCCGATCGCCAAGGCCTGGCCCTCGCAGTGGTGCCTGGAGGCCAACAACCTGGCCATCCAGGTGCACGGCGGCTACGGCTACACCCGAGAATACGACGTTGAACAGCACTACCGGGACAACCGACTCAACCCCATCCACGAGGGCACCAACGGGATTCAGAGCCTGGATCTGTTGGGCCGCAAGGTAACCCAGCGCGGCGGCGCCAGCCTGGCGGTGCTGGGTGGGGCGATCGAGACCACCGTGGAGGCGGCGCGGGCGTTGGGTGGGGAGGCCGCTGGGCGGGCCGCGGCGCTGGACGCGTTCTGGCAGCGACTGGTCGCCGTCACCGGTGCGATGTTCGGCTCCGGCGACGTCCCCGCGGCGATGGCCAACAGCCACGTCTACCTGGAGGCGTTCGGGCACATCGTGGTGGCCTGGCTGTGGCTGGAGCAGTTCATCGCCGCCCACGGCAAGGGCGGCGACTTCTACGACGGCAAGCGCCAGTCCGCCCGGTACTTCTTCATTTACGAATTGCCGAAGACCACAACGCAATTGGATCTATTGGAATCGCTGGACCGCACCACGCTGGAGATGCAGGACAGCTGGTTCTGACCGTACCCGCCGGCGCTGCTGGGGCGCAGTCGATCTGGAGTCGCCAGCGGAGGGTGGCTTTCCGGCCCTGCCCATGAGGCGATCCGAGTGCTATGTCGAACGTAACGTCTATCGAGACCTGAGTGCGGATTTTGCACGGTAAGCGTCACATTCCACGCAGAACTACTCCGATGGCGTCGCGAATTGCCTGGCAGGCCGGCCGGGCGGACCGGTCAGTTCGTCGAGCGTGACATCTGCCGAGATGCTTTCGTGCAATTGCCCCGGCAGCCGCGACACTCGGCATGGCATCGTGGCGACCGGTTCTCCCGGACGCCGGCGGACCGACCAACCGGGCACCCCAATCGGCAGAAGTGCCCTAGAACTCGATCACCTGACGCACCGCCCGCCCGTCGGCCAGCGCATCCATGCCGGCGTTGATGTCGGCCAGCGAAATGGTGTCCGACACCAGCGATTCCACCGGCAACCGGCCGGCCCGCCACAACTCGATGAACCGTGGGATGTCCCGCGCCGGCACCGCCGAGCCCAGGTAGCTGCCGATCAACGCCCGGCCGTCGGCCACCAATGCCAACGGCGACACCGAGATCCGGGCCTCCGGACGGGGCAGGCCGACAGTGATGGTCTTACCGCCGGGTGCGGTCATGGCAATCGCGGTCTCCAGAGCCGCCGGGTGACCGGCCGCCTCGATGACGATATCGGCCTTGACGTCGCCGGGGTCGGTCATCGCCTCATGTGCACCGAGTTCGATTGCGCGGTTCAGCTTTTCGGGTAACCGGTCCACCGCGATCACTCGCACGTCGTCGTGCGCCAGAGCGGTGAGCATCGCGGCCATACCGACCCCGCCCATACCGACGATGGCCACCGACTGCCCGGGCCGGGGTTGCCCGGCGTTGAGCACCGCGCCGCCGCCGGTCAGCACCGCACAGCCCAGCAGGGAAGCGACGACCGCCGGGACATCCTCGTCCACCGGCACCACCGAACGGCGGTCCACCACCGCGTATGTGGCGAAACCGGAGACCCCCAGATGATGCAAAACCGGTGTGCCATCGCGACTCAACCGGATCGCACCGCTGAGCAGGGTGCCCGCCCCGTTGGTTGCGCTGCCCGCAATGCACGGCGCCAGCCCGTCGGTGGCACACGACGAGCACCGCCCGCAGCGTGGCAGAAACGTCATCACCACCCGCTGTCCGGGCGCCAGGTCCGATGTACCACCGACCTTTTCGACGATCCCGGCAGCCTCATGCCCGAGCAGCATCGGCGTCGGGCGCACCCGGTTGCCGTCGACCACCGACAGATCCGAATGGCACAGGCCGGCCGCCTCGATGCGCACCAGCAGCTCACCCGCACCGGGATCGTCGAGCTCCAGATCGGTGATCGTCAGCGGTCCGGACTGTGCGTACGGCCGGGCCAGGCCGATGTGTTCGAGGACGGCGCCGCGGATCAACATGCCACCAGCCTGACAGACTGGGCCCATGGAGCGGTCACTATCGGTAGCGGATTTCGGGGTGCACTGGCCCGTACAGACCCGGTGGACCGACAACGACATGTTCGGTCACCTCAACAACGCGGTCTATTACGAGCTGTTCGACACCGCGATCAATGCCTGGATCAACACCACGTGCGGAATCGACCCGGTCACCGCGCCGTGGCTGGGAGTGGTCGCCGAGTCGGGCTGCAAGTACTTCGCCGAGTTGAAATTTCCGTCGCAACTGATGGTGGGGTTGGCGGTGACCCGGCTGGGCAACAGCAGCGTCACCTACCGCACCGGGCTGTGGGCGCAGGGCGACACCGAACCCGCCGCCGATGTCGATACGCGGCCCGCCGCTGATATCGATACGCGGCCCGCCGCGGTCGGCACCTGGGTGCACGTCTACGTCGACAGCCAGACCCGCCGCCCGGTGCCCATCCCGACGCCGATCCGCGAGCTGCTGGCCACCATCGCGGTCGACTGAGCCCCGCTCGATATGCTCGCGCCATGCCGATCGTGAGCAAGACCGTCGAGGTTGCCGCCCCCGCCGCGAAGATCCTGGCGATCGTCGCCGACTTCGAGGCCTACCCGCAGTGGAACGAAGAGGTCACCGGGTGCTGGATCCTGCATCGCTACGACGACGGCCGGCCCAGCCAGCTGCGGCTGGACACCAAGATCCAGGGTATGGAGGGCACCTACATCCAGGCCGTCTACTACCCGGGTGACGGCCAGATCCAGACCGTCATGCAGCAGGGCAACCTGTTCTCCAAGCAGGAGCAGTTGTTCTCGGTGGTCGACCTCGGCGCGACGGCGCTGCTGACCGTGGACATGGACGTCGAGGTCAACATGCCGGGCGTGCCGAACATGATGGTCAAGAAGATCGCCAACGACGCGCTCGATCACCTGGCCGGCAACGTCAAGAAGCGGTCCGAAGAACTCCCCTGAGCGCTGGCCGTCGGTCACCGAGATCGACGAAATGTCCGCTTTCACTCGCACTTTCGGGCCCATTCGTCCGGTTGGGCGGGTTAGGGTCGGGCGGTGACAGTCGAGCGCAGCGCCGTCGATCAGCCATACCTGTCCCGCCGGCAGAACTGGACCACCCAGCTCGCCCGGCACGCCCTGATGCAGCCCGATCAGGTGGCGTTGCGCTTCCTGGGGCACACCACCACCTGGGGTGAACTCGACCGCCGGGTCAGCGCACTGGCCGGCGTCCTGCACCGGCGCGGTGTCGGCTTCGGCGACCGGGTGCTGATCCTGATGCTCAACCGCCCCGAGTACGTCGAGGCCTTCCTGGCGGTGAACAAGCTCGGCGCCATCGCGGTGCCGGTGAACTTCCGGATGACCCCGCCGGAGATCGCCTATCTGGTCACCGACTGCCAGCCCGCGGTGATGATCACCGAATCGGTACTCGCCGGGGTCGCGACCGCGGTGCGCGACCTGGAGCCCGCCATGGCCACGGTGATCGTGGCCGGTGGCGGCACCGACGACGGCGCGCTGGGCTACGAGGACGTGCTGGCCGAAGCCGGTGCCCCGGCACCCCCGGTCGATATCCCGGAGGATTCGCCGGCGCTGATCATGTACACCTCGGGCACCACCGGCCGGCCCAAGGGGGCGGTACTGACCCACGTCAACATCACCGGCCAGGGCATCACCGGCCTGTTCACCGTGGCCGCCGACCTGTACCACGACGTCGGCTTCATCGGGGTGCCGCTGTTCCACATCGCCGGTATCGGCAACATGATCGGCGGGCTGCTGCTGGGCCGGCCGACGGTGATCTACCCGCTCGGCGCCTTCGACCCGGCCGCGTTGCTGGATGTGCTGCAGCAGGAGTCGGTCACCGCGATCTTCCTGGTACCGGCGCAGTGGCAGGCGGTGTGCGCCGCCCAGCGGGCCCAGCCGCGTCAGCTCAAGCTGCGAGCGCTGTCCTGGGGCGCGGCGCCGGCCTCGGACACCCTGCTGCGCGATATGGCCGAGACCTTCCCCGGCACCCAGATCTTCGCGGCCTTCGGCCAGACCGAGATGTCGCCGGTGACCTGCATGCTGCTCAGCGAGGACGCGCTGCGCAAGCTGGGCTCGGTCGGCCGGGTGATCCCGACAGTGGCCGCCCGGGTGGTCGACGACGACATGAACGACGTGCCGATCGGGCAGGTCGGCGAGATCGTCTACCGCGCGCCGACCCTGATGGCAGGCTACTGGAATAACCCGCAGGCCACCGCGGAGGCGTTCGCTGGAGGCTGGTTTCACTCGGGCGACCTGGTTCGCCAGGACGCCGAGGGTTACATCTGGGTTGTCGATCGTAAAAAGGACATGATTATTTCCGGTGGCGAAAATATTTATTGCGCCGAAGTCGAAAATGTCCTGGCCGCACACCCGGCAATCCTGGAAGTCGCGGTGATCGGGCGACCCGATGAGAAATGGGGCGAAATCCCGGTGGCGGTGGTCGCACTCGGCCCGAGTTCGGACTCGTCAGCACCGAATTTGACGCTTGTCGACCTGGAAAACTTCCTTACCGAGCGGTTGGCCCGGTACAAACACCCCAAAGTGCTCCAGATCGTCGATGCACTGCCACGCAACCCGTCGGGCAAGGTGCTCAAAACCGAACTCCGCAAAAGCTTCGGTGGCCCGGCGCCGGCAAACGATGTTCAAAATGGCGTTGCTCCAACGGTTTCGGCGCGATGATCAACCTCGTTGAGCTTGCCGCGGGTGATTTGCTAACGGTTGCTCGGTCATTTCGCCGGATGCGTTACCGGGTACGTGCTGTATCGGGTACTCTCCTGTGGTCCGTCTTACTACTGGCCAGTAGGGAGATGGCAATCACTTCGACCGGGACAGGGATATAAGGAGGGGGCGTGCGACGCACAGTGCCGCAGCACCACGACCGGATTCCGGCAACAGAGGGTAATCGGTAATGGCTTCGAACGACACTCTGGTCCTTTATTTCAAGGAACAGCTGGACAAGCCGCTGAGCAAGATCGGCGGCTTCGTCAAAATGTGCGTGCTGACCTTCAAAGCACTGGTATCGCGGCCATTCCAGTGGAAGGAATTCATCCTTCAGTGCTGGTTCCTGATCCGGGTCGCCTTCCTGCCCACGCTGGCGGTGTCGATCCCGCTGACCGTGCTCATCATCTTCACCCTGAACATCCTGCTCGCCGAGTTCGGTGCCGCCGACGTCTCCGGTGCCGGCGCGGCCCTGGGTGCGGTCACCCAGCTGGGCCCGCTGGTGACGGTGCTGGTGGTGGCCGGCGCCGGGTCCACCGCGATCTGCGCCGACCTGGGCGCCCGCACCGTCCGTGAAGAGATCGACGCCATGGAGGTGCTCGGCATCGACCCGATCGAGCGTCTGGTGGTGCCCCGGGTGGTGGCCTCCACCTTCGTTGCCTTCATGCTCAACGGCGCCGTCATCATCATCGGTCTGGTCGGCGGCTACTTCTTCGGCGTCTACATCCAGAACGTCAACGCCGGCGCGTACGTTTCGACGCTGACCCTGCTGACCGGCTTCCCGGAGGTCGTCATCTCGGTGCTCAAGGCCACCATCTTCGGTCTGATCGCCGGTCTGGTCGGCTGCTTCCGTGGCCTGACCGTCGCCGGCGGCTCCAAGGGCGTGGGCACCGCGGTGAACGAGACGCTGGTGCTGTGTGTGGTCGCGCTGTTCGGGGTGAACGTGGTGCTCACCACGATCGGTGTCAAGTTCGGGACGCAGAGCGGGTAGGGCATGAGTACACAGGCAGTGCTGCGGTCCCGGTTCCCCCGGGCGTTCTCCGCCGCCAAGGGTTTCAGCGGCGCGCCGCTGCGGTTGTTCGACAGCCTCGGCCACGTCGCGGTGTTCGTGGTGACCGCGGTCGGGCACATCCCGCACGCGCTGCGCTACTACCGCCGTGAGGTGCTGCGACTGATCGCCGAGGTCGGCATGGGCACCGGTGCCATGGCGGTCATCGGCGGCACCGTGGCCATCATCGGTTTCGTCACCCTGGCCGCCGGCTCACTGATCGCCATCCAGGGTTTCGCCTCCCTGGGCAACATCGGTGTCGCGGCATTCACCGGCTTCTTCGCCGCGCTGGCCAACATCCGCGTGGTCGCCCCGGTGGTCACCGGTCAGGCGCTGGCCGCCACCGTCGGCGCCGGCGCCACCGCCGAGCTGGGCGCCATGCGGATCAGCGAGGAGGTCGACGCCCTGGAGGTGATGGGCGTCAAGAGCCTGTCGTTCCTGGTGTCCACCCGGCTGATCGCCGGCATGGTGGTGATCATCCCGCTCTACGCGATGGCGATCCTGCTGTCATTCCTGTCCGCACAGCTGGTCACCACGCTGTTCTACGGGCAGTCGGTGGGTACCTACGAGCATTACTTCCACACCTTCCTGCGGGTGGACGACGTCATGTGGTCCTTCCTGGAGGTGATCATCATGTCGGTGGTCGTGCTGCTCAACCACGCATACTTCGGTTACTACGCCAGTGGTGGCGCCGTCGGCGTGGGCGAGGCGGTGGGCCGCTCGATGCGCACGTCGCTGATCTCGATCGTCATGGTCGTCCTGCTCTTCTCGTTGGCGCTGTACGGCACCGACCCGAACTTCAACCTGACGGTGTAGCGCGATGACGACTCCACAGCCGATTGCCGAGGGCCAGGTTCACGCCCCGCTCAACAGCGACCGCACCCCGCCGTACAAGATCGCCGGCGTGGTGCTGGCCGTGGTCGCCGCGCTGGTACTGACCCTGACCTGGGCACAGTTCCGCGGTTATTTCGACACCAAGGCCCAGCTGACGGTCATCACGCCGCGGTCCGGGCTGTCCATGGACCCGGGCTCGAAGGTCACCTACAATGGTGTGCCGATCGGCCGGGTCAAGGAAACCGACGCGACCGCACCCGACCAGGCCACGCTGGTGCTCAACGTCGACCCGCAGTACCTGCACCTGCTGCCGGAGAACGTGAACGTCAAGTTGCTGGCCACCACGGCCTTCGGCAACAAGTACGTCTCGTTCACCTCGCCGGACAATCCGATGACCCGGCGGCTCAAGGCCGGCGACCAGGTGCACGTGTCCAACATGTGCCCGCCGGCGCCGCCGACCGCATGCGTCACCACCGAGTTCAACACGCTGTTCGAGACCATCACCTCGATCTCCGAGCAGGTGGACCCGGTCAAGCTGAACCAGACGCTCAGCGCCGCTGCCCAGGCCCTCGACGGTCTCGGCGACAAGTTCGGCCAGTCGCTGGTCAGCGGCAACGACATCCTGGGTGACTTCAATACCCGGATGCCCAAGTTCCGGCACGACATCAAGGCGATCGCCGACCTGTCCGACGTGTACGCCAAGGCCTCCCCGGATCTGTGGGACGGCCTGGCGAGCGCGGTCACCACGGCGCACACCTTCAACCAGCAGCGCGGCAACCTGGACCAGGCCCTGATGGCCTCGGTCGGATTCGGCAACACCGGCGGCGACATCTTCGAGCGGGGCGGGCCGTTCCTGACCCGTGGCGCCGAGGACCTGCTGCCGACCGCCAAGCTGCTCGACAAGTACAGCCCGGAGCTGGACTGCCTGTTCCGTGGCTTCGCGGCCGGTGCGCCGGCCGCGGCCAAGGGCCTGGGCGGTAACGGCTTCTCGCTGGTGACCCACACCGAACTGGTCGGCGCCGGCAACCCGTACGTCTATCCGGACAACCTGCCCCGGATCAACGCCTCGGGTGGCCCGCTGGGCCGGCCCGGCTGCTGGAAGGTGACCAAGGACATCCTGCCGATGCCGTACATGGTCATGGACACCGGTGCCTCGATCGCGCCGTACAACCACCTGGGTCTGGGTTCACCTTTCGCGGTGGAGTACGTCTGGGGCCGTCAAATCGGGGAGAACACGATCAACCCATGAGTATCAAGGGCACGGCGTACAAACTCGCCATCTTCTCCGCGGTGCTGCTGGCCTTCACGGCAGGCATCTTCATCGTGTTCGGCCAGTTCCGGTTCAACCGCACCAACGAGTACTTCGCGGTCTTCTCCAACTCCAGCGGCATCAAGGCCGACCAGTTCGTCCGGGCCGCCGGTGTCGAGGTCGGACAGATCAAGGGTGTGGAGTTGATCGACGGCGGCACCCGCTCCAAGGTGCGTTTCACCGTCGACCGCGGCGTGCCGCTGTTCCAGGGCACCACCGCCGCGATCCGCTACCTGGACCTGCTCGGTAACCGGTACCTCGATCTGCGCCGCGGTGACAGCAACGAGGTGCTGCCGGCCGGCGGCACCATCCCGATCGAGCGCACCGAGCCCGCACTGGACCTCGACGCCCTGGTGGGCGGCTTCCGGCCGCTGTTCCGGTCGCTGGATCCGCAGAAGGTCAACACCATCGCGCAGTCGATCATCACGATCTTCCAGGGCCAGGGCGGCACCATCAACGACATCCTGGACCAGACCTCGCAGCTGACCTCCAGCATCGCCGACCAGGATCACGCCATCGGCGAGGTGATCAAGAACCTGAACACCGTCCTGGACACCACGGTCAAGCACCAGAAGCAGTTCGATGACACGCTCAAGAACTTCGAGACGCTGGTCACCGGGCTGAAGAACCGGGCCGACCCGATCGCCGATTCGGTGGCCAACATCAGCAACGCGGCGGGCTCGCTGGGCGACCTGCTCGGCGACAACCGGCCGCAGCTGCACGACACCCTCGGCTACCTGGACACCACCACCAATTCCCTGGTGGCGCAGAAGGAGCAGCTCAACGACACCCTGCAGAAGGTCCCGCAGGCGCTGAAGATCCTGGGCCGTTCGGGCGGTATCTACGGCGACTTCTTCAACTTCTACATCTGCGACATCGAACTGAAGCTCAACGGTCTGCAGCCGGGTGGTCCGGTGCGCTCGGTGAGGCTCACAACGCAGCCGTCGGGAAGGTGCACGCCGAAGTGAGGAGCATAGAGGGATCCGACCGGGTCCGCCGGGGCATGATGGGCCTTGCGGCGATCGGCCTGGTGACTGCGGTCGGCGCGACGTTCACCAGCGTCCCGATGATCTTCGCGACGCCCACGTACTACGCTCAGTTCACCGACACCGGTGGCCTGGCCGTCGGGGACATGGTGCGCATCGACGGCGTCGACGTCGGCGAGGTCAAGTCCATGGACATCGACCGCGACAAGGTTGTCATCGGCTTCACCCTGGGCTCCAACACCGTGGGCACCGACAGTCGGGCGCAGATCAAGACCGAGACCATCCTGGGCCGCAAGGCCATCGAGCTCGAACCCAAGGGCAGCCACACGCTGGCCCCGCGCGGGGTGCTCCCGGTCGGTCAGACCTCGACCCCCTACCAGATCTACGACGCGATCTTCGATGTCACCCGGGCCTCGCAGGGCTGGGACACCAAGACCATCAAAGAGTCGCTGAACGTGCTCTCGGAGACCGCCGACAAGACCTCGCCGCACCTGAGCGCGGCCCTGGACGGGGTGGCCCGGTTCGCCGACACCGTCGGCAAACGCGACGAAGAGGTGCGGGGGCTGCTGTCCAACGCCAACAAGATCGCCACCATCCTCGGTGATCGCAGTGGCCAGGTGAACGCGCTGCTGGTCAACGCGCAGGTCCTGGTGCACGCGCTGAACCAGCGCGGTGAGGCGATCGGCCTGCTGCTGCAGCGGGTCTCCAAGGTGTCGCACCAGTTGCAGGCGACCATCGACGAGAACCCGAACATCAACCACGTCCTGCAGCAGCTCAAGACCATCGGCGACATCCTGGTGGCGCGCAAGAACGATCTGGCCGACACCCTGGTGTCGGCGGGCAAGTTCATCGCCTCGCTGTCCGAGGCCATCGCCTCGGGACCGTACTTCAAGATCATGGTCGAGAACCTGCTGCCGCCGCAGCTGATGCAGCCGTTCGTCGATGCCGCCTTCAAGAAGCGTGGGCTGGACCCGCAGGACTTCTGGCGTAGTGCCGGCCTGCCCGAGTCGGCATGGCCGAATCCGACCGGCAGCCGCTTCCCGAACGGTGCGCCGCCGCCGGCCCCGACCCTCAACGAGGGCACCCCCGACCACCCGACGCCCGCGGTACCCAAGGGCACCCCGTGTTCCTACACGCCGGGTGCGGGCGCCGACCCGACGCCGGCCGATCCGCTGCCCTGCGCCCACATTCCCAACGGGCCGTTCGGTGGCACCTATGCGCCGCCGGACATCAACGTCCCGGCGCCGAACCCGGCCGGTGTGCCGACCGGTCCGGGCGTGCCGGCGGCCACCTTCCCTGGTCAGCCGTCACCGGAGGTTCCCGGTGCCGCGGTGCCGATCCCGGATGCCCCGGTCGGTGCGCGTACCGGGGGTGACGACGTGATGGGCTATGGCCCGCCGCCGCCGGCGATCAACGTCCCGCCGGCCCCTCCGGGGCCGGGCCCGGACGCGGGTCCGGTCGGCACCCCGCCGCTGCCGGGTAACCCGCCGTTCCTCCCACCCGGGTCGCAAGGATAGGGCCGCCACGATGTCGACTGTTTTCAACATCCGCAACATCAAGAAGCCGAACCTCTCGACGAAGACGATCGTCTTCGGGGCGGTGGCGCTGGTGGCGATCCTGGTGGCCGGCTTCTTCGGCAACATGCTGTACAAGAAGCTGACCACCACCACGGTGACCGCCTACTTCCCCGAGGTGCTGGCGCTCTACCCGGGCGACAAGATCCTGATCATGGGTGTCGAGGTGGGAGCCATCGACACCATCGAGACCGCCGGCGACAAGATGAAGGTGGTCTTCCACTACAACAACAAGTACAAGGTGCCCGAGAACGCCTCGGCATCGGTGCTCAACCCCAGCCTGGTGGCCTCCCGCGTCATCCAGCTGTCGCCGCCGTACACCGGGGGACCGGCGCTCAAGGACGGCGCCGTCATCCCGATCGAGCGCACCCAGATCCCGATCGAGTACGACGAGCTGCGCAACCAGTTGACCCGCATCCTCAAGGAACTGGGGCCGACGAAGGAACAGCCCAAGGGCCCGTTCGGCGACGTCATCGAATCGTTCGCCGACGGCTTCGCCGGCAAGGGCGACCAGATCAACCGGACCCTCAAGGGGCTGTCCGACGCGGTGACCACCCTGAACCAGGGCCGCGGCGACTTCTTCCAGGTCGTCAAGAGCCTGGCGGTGTTCGTCAACGCACTGCACAAGAGCGATCAGCAGTTCACCGCGCTGAACAACGACCTGGCGTCGTTCACCAGCCGGTTCACCAACAACGATCAGGAACTGGCCACCGCGCTGCAGGACCTGAACAAGGTG
>Ga0164242_10005603_pt1 | contig 13964 bp, 11 predicted proteins | sample OricomgcompostMG_FD_108783 | JGI IMG/M metagenome (GOLD analysis project Ga0164242, IMG submission 108783) | Miracle-Growth compost microbial communities from Emeryville, California, USA - Original compost - Miracle growth compost (MG) ...
AGGTTGAAGAACTGGAACACGAAGCCGATGCGGTCGCGCCGGAAGACGCTGAGCGCGTGGTCATCCAGCTTGCCCAGCTCGCGGCCCTCGATGCGGATCGAGCCGGCGGAGGGGACATCGAGCGCGCCGAGCACGTTGAGCAGGGTGCTCTTGCCCGAGCCCGAGGGCCCCATGATGGAGACGAACTGCCCGGTGGGGACCTGCAAGCTCACGCCGCGCAGCGCGTGCACCTCGCTCGAACCGCGGCGGTAGACCTTGGTGACCTCGACGAGCTCGAGCATTGCCGCTCGGACCTAACATGAGAACCCGGAGCCGCCAAACCGCTCGGAGGCCCGGGCTTCGCGGCGCGCCTTCCTCCGGCGGCAGCGCCGGTCTAGGCTCTGCGGCGTGGAGCTCGGCGGCTACGAAATCGTAGGCAAGATCGCCGTGGGCGGCATGGCGGAGGTTTACCGCGCGCGCGCCACCGGCACCGCCAACAAGGTCGCCGACGAGCCCGACGAGGTGGTGCTCAAGCGGCTCCTGCCCGCGCTCCGCGCCGAGCAGAAGGCCATCGACCTCTTCGTCGGCGAGGGCAAGCTCACGGTCAAGCTCCGCCACCCGAACATCGCCCGCACCTTCAAGCTGCTCAAGAAGGGCGCCGACTACCTGATGATCCTCGAGCTGGTGGACGGCATCACCTTCGAGCAGCTCATGGTGGATGCGCGGCACACCCCGCGATGGCTCGACACCGGTGCGGTCCTGCATGTGGCCACCGAGGCGCTCAAGGCGCTGGAGTACGTGCACAAGATCAAGCTGCCGGGCGGCTCGGGGACCATCGTCCACCGCGACGTGAACCCCGCCAACCTGCTGCTCGACCGCGAAGGCAACGTGAAGCTCACCGACTTCGGCGTGGCCGACGCCGAGGGGCTCACCGCGGCCGGCGAGCAGGGGCTCCTGCGCGGCACCATCCCGTACATGGCGCCGGAGCAGGTGGTGGGAAAGACCCTCGATCGCCGCGCCGATCTCTACGCGGTGGGGATCATGCTCTGGGAGTGCTTCGCCGGTCGGAAGCTCTACGAAGGTGAGAGCGACCTCGACACCATGCGAAGGGTGCGCGAGGGCGGCGCGCCGCTGCTCGCCAAGCTGCGTCCGGATCTGCCTGAGCTGCTCCACCAGATCGTGCGCAAGGCGCTGTTCGTGGATCCGCGGATGCGCTTCCAGAATGCGGGCGAGCTCATCGCCGCGCTGGCCGCGCTCGGGCCGCGCGCGCGGATGGTGCCCACCCCGGCCACGCTCGCCGATGAGGTGAAGCGCGTGCTGGAGAACCCCTCGGTCTGAGGCGATGCGCGCGCGCCGCAGCTCGGGCCAGGTCACACCCTCTCGGTCAGAGGGTCGCGGTCGGCAGACCGCTCCCACGAACCGGCTCGAGCGCGGGTTCGCGGGCCCCCTCTGCGCAGGGCTGCTCCTGGTGCTGGCCGCGGGGTGCAGCCACCTCGAGCACGCGCGCACCCACGCCACCGCCCGGCTCGACTCGATGTCGGTGACCGGCTCGGACCGCGGAGAGCTCAGCCTGCTCGCCCGCTATCGGCTGGATGGTCTGCCGCTCGGCGACTGGAAGCCCGATCGCGCCAGCCTCACCGTCAGCCTCGACGACATCCCCTTCGCCTCGGTGGTCACGCTGCCGCAGCTCCTCCCCGGCGACCGCCTCGAGCTGCCGATCGCGCTCGCGTTCGCGCGGCCGCCGCGCGAGGTGTCGTCGGCGTGGGAGCAGGGCAAGCCCATCCGGGTCCGGCTTCGCGGCTGGGTCTACCTCCACGACGTCAGCCGCGAGCAGCGCATCCCGACCGACGTCGAGGCCGAGCTGGTGCTGCCGCCGGACGCCGTTCCGCCGAGCCGCGGGTGAGCGGGCTCGCTCAGGCTCAGGGACAGCCGCGCAGGTTCTCGGACATGCACGGAAACGGCGCGGTGCCGCAGAGCGCCGGCGCGTTGGCGTAGCCCACCGCGTACCGGCCGGGGATGAGCGTCACCGAATAGCTGGCCACCCCGGTGGCGCTGAGGGCAATGGAGGCGCTCTGCTGGCCCGGCTCTCCGGTGAAGACGATCGCCCCGCGCGAGCTCGACGCATCGGGCATGCGCTGCCCGCCCAAGGTCACCGAGCCGGTGAGCTGGATCGCCGGGATGTCCAGGTCGAGCGCGCCGCTCTGGTTCAGCGACAGGCCGGAGCGCAGGATGCCGCCGGCGCACGGATAGTCGGAAGACGGGCTCGTGCCGCACAGGGCCGGGTTGCCCTGGTAGCTCACCTCATAGGTGCCCGCGAGGAGGCTCAGCCCATAGCTGCCCGCGCCGCTCGACCCGAGCTCCGCGCTGGCCGCGCTTCCGTCGGCGAGGGCGAAGGCGATGGCCCCGCGCGATCCGGTGGCCGCGGTGAGCGGCGCGCCGTTGAGGGTCACGTTCCCGGTGGCCTGGACCACCTGAAGGTCCACGTCGAGCGCGCCGCTGCTCTGCAGCGCGACCGCGCGCCGCACCACCCCGCCGTTGCAGGGGACGCCGGGAAGCGCCGAGCCGGGATGGCAGAGGCTCGGGTTCGCGACGTAGGTGACGTCGTAGGTTCCGGGCATGAGGCTCGCCGCGTAGTGCGCCGCGCCGGTGCTCACAAAGCTGCCCGCGGTGAAGCCGGTGGGGCTCTCCGCGGAGCCGGACGGGCTGAAGCTGAGCGCGCCGCGCACTCCCGAGGCGGCGGGCATGGGCTGACCATTCACGGTCACGGTTCCGGTGACCTGCACCGACTTCAGGTCGAGGTCGAGCGCGCCGCTGCTGCCCAGGGCCACGCCCGTCCGCAGCGTGCCGCCGTTGCAGGGCGCCGCCGGCGGTGTGGCGCTGCCGCAGCCCTGGCCGCTGGAGACCCAGCTCACGTCGTAGGTGCCGGGGACCAGCGTGAAGCCGTATGCGCTCCGGCCGGTGCCGAGCGTGGCCGAGGTCAGCGCGCCGCCGCCCTGCCCGGTGAACACCACGCTGCCGACCGATGAGCCGGAGAGCGCACCGCCGTTGAGGGTCACGTTGCCGGTCACCTGGATCGCGGCCACGTCGAGATCGAGCGCGCCGCTCGCCTGGAGCGCAACACCCGTGCGAAGCGTGGCGGCATTGCAGGGGACCTGCGGCAGCGCCGCGCCGCCGCAGAGCTGCGGGTTTCCTTGGAAGAGCACGTCGTAACTGCCGGGCAGCAGCGCCAGTTGGTAGTGCGCGGCACCGCTGGTCGCGAGCGACGAGGTGGTGGCGCTCCCTTCGCTGGAGGTGAAGGTGATCGCGCCGCGCGAGCCCGAGGCGTTGGGCATCGTCTCGCCGTTCACCGTCACCGCGCCGCTGACCTGCACGCTGGGGATGTCGAGGTCCAGAGCGCCGCCGCCGGTCCCCACCACCACGCCCTCCCGCAGGGTGCCGCTCACACAGGGCATCGCCGAGCCGTCGCCACAGAGTGCCGGGTTCGCCGCGAGCGCGACCGCGTAGGCGTCCGGCACCACGTCGAGCTGGTAGGTGACCGCGCCCGAAGCGCCGAGCGGGTAGGTGTAGCTGCCGCCGGTCTTCCCGGTGAAGACCAACTGCCCGCGGCTGGCGCTCGCGGACGGCAGCGCCGCCTGGTTCAAGGTCACCTGCCCGCTGATGTGGACCAGCCCGGTCGCGCCGCCGGGCGCGACGTCGAGGTCGAGCGCGCCGCTCTGCTCCAGGTCGATCCCCGAGCAGGCCTGGCCCGAGCTGCCGCCGGATCCGTTGCTGCCGCCGCTCGCCGAGGTGCTTCCCGAGGCCGAGCCTCCGGTGTCACCGGAGGTCCCGCCGCCGCAGCCCACGAGCCAGGCGAGCGGAAGCGCCAGGGCCAGCCACTTCAGGGAGGGCCGCCGAAAACGCGGGCTCACGGGGTCACCGGCGGGAGCAGGGCGCTGGCCGAGTACTGGTAGCAGACGTAGGTGTCGGTGTAGCGGCAGGTGCCGTCGGGCTTGCACGCGCAGGCCGGGTTCGAGGCGCCGTACGAGTCCACCGTGCCGGAGCAGTCGGCGTCGCTCGCGCAGGGCTCGGAGCAGAGGCGCACGCTGTATTCGCCCGGGTACGACGGATCTTCGGTGAAGTAGTTGCAAATCTGGGTGCCGGGGCAGTCGCTGTTGCTCTGGCAGGGCTGCCGGCACTGCGTGGTGTAGACATTGCCGCCGTTCTCGCCGCCAAAGCAGGTGAAGGACTGGTTGCAGGCCCAGCCCACGCAGTTCTGCTGGCATTGCCAGTCGCAGTCGTAGCCCACCGAGCCGCCGTTGCAGTTGTGGGGGACGCAGGCGTCGCCGGTGGGGCAGCGGTCGGGCATGCCTTGGTACGCGTCGGGCTCCGCGCAGCCGGCGTTGCAGGTCCCGCCGTCGGCGCAGTACGAGCCGAGGGCGCAGTCGCCCTGCTGCCGGCAGCCCGCGCGGCAGTTGCCGTTCTCGCAGATCTCGCCGGCGGGGCAGCGGGGATCGCCGCTGCAGCCGGCCGCGCAGGTGAGCGAGCTGTCGCAGCGCTGGCCGAGCGGGCAATCGCTCTCCTGCCGGCAGCCCGTGCGGCAGATGAGCGAGGTGGGATCGCAGATGCTCCCGCCGCACTGCGAGTCGGTGCGGCAGCCCGTGCGGCAGGTCAGGTTGTCGCAGATCTTGCCGCTGCCGCAGTCGCCATCGTGACGGCAGCCCGCCACGCAGAGGCTGTTGTTGCAGATCTTCCCGCTGCCACACTGCGCGTCCTGCCGGCAGCCCGTCACACACGCGTTGGCGGTGCAGATCTGGCCGCTGCCGCACTGCGTGTCCTGCCGGCAGCCGGTGACACAGGCGTCGGCGGTGCAGATCTGGCCGCCGCCGCAGTCGGGGTCCTGGCGGCAGCCGTCGTGACAGCTCCTATTGTCGGTGTCGCAGATGCGGTGGGTGGCGCAGTCGGTGTCGGCGAGGCAGCCGACCTTGCAGGAATTGCTGGAGAGGTCGCAGTAGCTCTCCTTGGGACACGGACAGGTCGCCGGCAGCGTCGTGCAGGCGCCGTCGACGCAGACGTCGCCTGCAGGGCAGCCGCCGATGCAAGGCGTGCTTCCGGTGGTGCCGGTGGTGCTGCCGCCGCCGTTGCTCCCGCCGCCGTTGGTCCCACCCGCGGTCGTGGTCGCGGCGCCGTTCGAGCCGGCCGAAGCCGTTCCGTCGGAGGTCTGGGCGCCGGTGGTGCTCCCGGAGGGCGAGCTGCCACAGCCCAGGAGGACCACCGCCGAAAACCCGACGAGCCAGGCGAGCCAAGCGGGAGTGCGACGGATCATGAGCGGTCTCCGGAGAAAGGGTTCACCGGACCGATGCTACCTGTTTCCGCGGGCGGGCCTCGCCGCGCTTTCACTGCCCGCCCGGTGCTAGGCCGTGGCCCTGACCGGGGTGTCCGCCTGCGCACCCTCGGCGACGCGCGCGCGCGACGCGATGCGCCCGATGAGGTGGTCGCCCAGGCGCAGGCTCAAGGCCACGATGGTGAAGGTGGGGAACGCCCAGCCCGAGGTCGGGAACACCGAGCTCCCCGCGACGTACAGGTTGTGAACCCCATGCACGCGGCCGTCGAGGTCGACGACACCGCGATGCGGATCCGCCGCCATGCGCGTGGTGCCGTGGTGGTGCGCGGTCCCGCGGAGGCGCGGCGCCTCCTCCTCATTCATCACCCAGCGCTCGGGCTGCCAGCGGCCGCGCCAGGCGCGCGCGAGCTCGGCGCCGAAGAGCCCCGCCGACTCCCGCTGGCTGCGGCCATCGAGCGGGGTGAGCCGCCAGTCGATGCGAACCTTGCGCTGGCCCAGCGCATCGCGCGCCTCGCCCAGCAGCACCCGGCTGTCGCGGTTGGGCGCCTGCTCGAAGAAGCCGACCAGGTCGATGTGGTGGGCCTCGACGCTCGGCCTTCGTGCCGCGCGCCGGCCGAGCGCCCTGGCGATGTCGCCGAGCCCCGCGCCGATTCGCCACAACACCTCGGGATCGAGCTCGCCATGAAGCTCGCCGGTGCCGCTCCGCGTCTCGCTTCCACCGAGCGCGGCCTGGATGCGGGCCTTCAGCTCGAGGTCGGCGGGGCTGGCTCGTCCAAGCAGCGCCGCCCGCAACGCACGCGCAGCCTGCAGGCCATCCGGAACCTCGCCCTCGACGCTCACCGGGTGGGCGCGCGCGTTGAGGAGCCGCCGTCGCGCCTGCGCTGCCGCGGAGAGGCAGATCTGCGGCACCGGGACCGCACCGGCGCTGAGGGGCGGAAGCGCATACGCGCGGGCAAAGCGATCCGGGGCTCCGCTGAAGATCGTGCCGAGCTTCACCGATGGATGATCCATGAAGTACCGGCCCACCAGATCGTGATCGTTGCCCAGGCCGTTCCGGGCCACCGAGCTCGAAAGGAGCAGGAGCCGCGCGTTCTCGATGCCTCCGGCCGCGAGCACGAAGTAGCGCGCACGGACGGTGCCCGCGTGCCCGCCGAGTGTGCGGATGCGGGCGCTGCGAATCGACGCGCCGGACTCCGAAGCCTCCAGCTCGAGGAGGTTCGCGTGAAGCAGCACCGTGACGTTTTCGGCGCGCTCGAGCTTGTGGCGGAACGCAACGCCGAGCGTGGTGGGGCTGCGCATGAAGCGATTGTTGACGAGCACCTCCGGATCGAGCGGTGCCGGCGAGAGCTCGGGCTCCGCCGCGAAGGTCCCATCGCCGAACGGCAGCGAGCCGAGCTGGCAGACGCTTCGTGCCCGCGCGTAGTACGGCAGGAGCGCGTCGTAGGAGATCGGCCAGCCGCTCTCGGGCACCCACGGACGCGCCTCGAGATCGAGGCTGCTCAGCGGCACGCACCCGCCTCCCCAAAACGCGGCGCTCCCGCCGAAGTCCCGGACCCGGCACATCGCCGGGTCGAACTCGAGGCCCACCGAATCGCCTTCGCACAGCTGCTGGTTCACCGGGTCCGCGCTCAGACCGCCGGCTTCGATGACGCAGACGTCGATCGGGAGGCCGATGAACATCTGCGCCAGCGTGATCCCCGCAGGCCCGGCGCCGACGATGCACAGGTGCGCATCCACCTCGCCGGGCACGGCGCGATTTCTGAAGTCGATGATCAAGGAACATCCCCCGACGGGTCGGCGAGCCTGCCGCTACCAAGGCGGCAAGCTAGGCGTCGGATCCAACGCGGGCATCACCCGAGCGGGCGGTGCGGCGACACGCGTGAGCTTTCTGGCAGCGCCGCTCGAAGCGTCGGCCCGACGATTCGCGCGAATCAGGGCTGGGTGTTGGGCCGCTCGGGCGCGAGGGGCTTCTTGGTGCGCAGCACCCGGACGCGCTTGATCTGCTTGGGCGAGCGGTCGCTGACCGTGAACTGCAGGCCGGAGAAGAAAAAGCGGTCGCCGACCTCGGGGATGGTGCCGGCGAGCGAGTAGAGGAAGCCGGAGAGCGTCTCGTACTCGCCCTCGGGCACGTTCACCGCGAAGGTGCGATTGAACTCGTCGACGGGGATGGTGCCCTGGACCAGGAACGAGCCGTCGGCGAGCGACTCCACCGGCGCGGCCTCGTCGCGGCCGTACTCGTCGCCGAACTCGCCGACGATCTCGGTGAGGATGTCCTCGAGCGTCACCAGGCCCATGAAGCCGCCGTACTCGTCGACGACCATGGCCATGTGGATGCCCTTCTTCTGCAGCTCCCGCAGCAGCTCGCCGATCTTCTTGCTCCAGGGCACGAAGGTGGCCGGCCGCAGCAGATCCTGCAGCTTGATGAGCTCGGGGTTGGAGATGAGCGGCACCAGGTCGCGGGCGTGGAGCACGCCCACGATGTGGTCGACGTCGTCCTGGTACACCGGCATCCGCGAGTGGCCCTCCTCGCTGAGCATCTGGACGATCTCGGTGGGCGGGGTGCCGAGCTCGAGCGCCACGATCTCGGTGCGCGGCACCATCACGTCGCGGGCGGCCTTCTCCGAGAGCTCGAAGATCGAGTGGATCAGCGCCGGCGCCTTCTGGTCCACGCGCTTGCCGGCCTCGTCGGCGAGCATCCGCTCGATCTCCTCGAGCGGCAGCGGCGCGGGGGCGAAGGTCACCTTGGCGCCGAAGGGTGCGAGCGCTATCTCCAGCGAGCGCGCCACCGAGCGCAGCAGCGGCGAGACCACCCGGCTGGCCAGCCGCACCGTCCGGGCGATGTGCAGCGCGTACCCCTCGCCCGAGGCGGCGCCGAGCGCGCGGCTCACCAGGTCGGTGACCGTGGCCAGGAGCACCATGGCCAGCGCGCCCAGCCCGGGGCCGAGCACATGCACCAGCCGCGGCGAGGCACGGCGCGCCACCTCGCCGACATCCAGGTGACCGCCGGCGTAGGCCGCGAGCGCCGCTCCGAACACCAGGGTCACGGTGAGCCCGGCGCGGATCGCCGAGGCCGCATCTTCCGGGTTGGCCTTGAGCGCGAAGAGCGCCGGCCCGGCCGGGTGCGTGCCCGAGAGCTCCTTGGCGCGCTCGAGCGAGACCCGGCCCAGCGCCGCATCGCCGGCCCAGAGCAGCGCGCGGAGGAGCAGGAGCAATGCGGCGATTGCGATGGCGGGAAGGGTCCCCACGATTGCGACTGTACCAAGCCGCAGCCGGCTGACACGCCGTAACCCTGCCGGACGCGCTCAACGGCTTCCGGCTCGAGCCGCGGCTACTCGCAGTCTGGCTCGACCAGCTCGGGGCGGTACTCGAAGTGCATGGTGTCGTAGTGGTACCAGCGCCCGCCCCAGATGAAGCCCTCGGCCTCGAACGCATCCACCACCGCCTGGGGAAGCCGGTTGCGCCAGGTCACCGGCTCGGCCGGCTTTGCCCAGCGCCAGTACGCCGAGCGCGCGACGTTCAGGTCGAGCGAGATCCCGAAGCTGTGCGCGGAGAACTTGTCGAGGCCCGCGATGTGCCGCCAGTTGAAGGTCCCGCCGAGCTTGCGCAGGAACGGCTGAAGGCTCGGGTTCTGCTTCACCAGCGGCGCGAGGCGCCGCGCCACCGCGAGGAACCGCGGCGCGATCTTGCGGTGCACCCGGATGCGCTCCCCGAGAAAGTCGATGGGCACCAGCTTCGCCTCGATCTCCTTCGCGCTCGCGCCATAGGTGGCGAAGAAGAGCGCATCCACCCGGATCCGGCCGGGGTCTGAATCCACGGTGGTGATGGGGCGGATCGCCCCGCGCGGATACGGCTCGGCGAAGAGGTCATGCAGGTCCGGCGCGAGCCCGCGCTCCTCGGGGCTCTTGGTGCGCCCGTCGTTCCATGGAAGCAGCGTTCCATCGGGGAGCTGGCCGGCCCAGCCGCCGTCGATCTGCACCGGCGCGAGCGCGTAGTAGCGGGCGAGGCAGGCGAGGCGCGCGGGCGGCGCGGGGGCGGCGGCGAGCACGACGGCGAGCAGGGCCAGCATGGAATCACGCTCGCCGATTTTGCGGGCGCGTGAAAGCCGCGGATGTTTATCTCAGACCGCATGTCTGCCCCCGCCATCGCTCCGCCCGCTCGCCCTGGCCGCATCGCCGCGCTGTACGTGACCTTCATCGTCGGCGGCACCGCCGGGGCCATCCTGGTCAACTCGATGGAGCTGCCGCCGGCCCTGGCGGCGCTGGTCTGCTTCAGCGCGGTCATCTTCGCCGCGCTGGCCATCTCCTGGGGCGCCGAGGCGGCGCAGTTCTACGTCTCGCAGGGCTTCGCGGTCGCCGGGGTGGCGCTGCTTCAGGTCATGCCCGAGTTCATGGTCGAGGCGGTGATCGCCTGGTCGGGCAAGGTCGATCTGATGTTCGCCAACGCCACCGGCTCCAACCGCCTGCTCATCGGCCTGGGCTGGCCCTTCATCTATGTGGTGGCCGCGCTCTCGGCCCGCGGCAAGGGCTGGCCCAAGGAGATCCGGCTGCGCCGCGAGAACATCACCGAGGTCCTCGCGCTGCTCGCCTCCAGCAGCTACTACCTGGTCATCATCGCCAAGCAGAGCCTGGCCTGGTACGACGCACTCGTCCTCGGCACGCTCTTCATCCTCTACTTCTGGGCGCTCGGGCGGCTGCCGGCGGAGAGCGAGAGCGAAGCCGACGAGCTCCTCGCCCCGCCCCGTTACATCCTCAGCCGGCCGCGGGCCTCCACCCGCATCATCTGGCTGGTGGTGCTCATCGTCTTCGGCGGCGCGGTGATGGTCGCGGTGGCCGAGCCCTTCGTGCACACGCTGCAAATCGTCGCGGTGGAGCTGGGCATCAGCGTCTTCGTCTTCGTGCAGTGGGTGGCGCCGTTCCTCTCCGAGTTCCCCGAGAAGGTCACCGCCTTCTACTGGGCGCGCACCGTCAAGCTCGCGCCGATGGCGGTGATGAACATGGTGAGCTCGACGGTCTCGCAGTTCACCCTGCTGGTGGCGATGATCCCGCTGGTCTACGGCGCCTCGCCGATCTCCCACGGGCTGCTCGCCACGGTGCATATGGATCCCAGCCACGTGCGCGAGATCTTCCTCTCCTGGGCGATGACCCTCTACGGCGTGGCCTGCCTGCTCAAGCTGCGCTTCACCCGCGGCAACGCGCTGTTGCTCTTCGCGCTCTGGCTGGTGCAGTTCCTCTACCGCGGCGATCTGCCGTTCAACCTGCCGTTGCTCGGCAACCACGTGCACATCGTGCTCGGGTGGGTGCTGGTGCTGGCCGCGGTGATCGAGGTCGCGGTGAACTGGAAGCACCTCGAGGTCCGCGCCGCGGCGGCCCACGCCTGGCGGCTCATCCGCCATGCCGAGGCGTAGCGAGCCCCTTCGCGACGGTGTATGTGGAGCGCCATGAACGCGCGCGTGTACGTGACCCTCAAGCCCGGCGTGCTCGACCCGCAGGGCAAGGCGGTGGCCCGCAGTCTGGCCGGGCTCGGCTACGGCGAGGTCGGCGAGGTCCGCATCGGCAAGATGCTCGAGCTGAAGCTGGACGCGACCGACGCTGCCGCCGCCCGCGCACGGCTCGAGGAGATGTGCCAGCGGCTGCTCGCCAACACGGTCATCGAGGATTACCGCATCGAGCTGGAGAGCTGAGCTGTAGCTGAGGCCAGCTCCGGGTTCCCGGTCGGCCGCGTCTTCCACCGCTGGTGCAGCCAGACCCACTCGCCGGGATGCGCGCGTATGGCCCGCTCGATCTCGCGGGTGAACCGCGCGGTGAGCTCCACGACGGCCGCTTCATTTCTGCCGTTCGGAGCCTCGAGCTCGGAAATCTCCATGCGGTGGCCGCCGCCCGGCTTTCGATGGATGAAGCCCACCAGCGCCGCCGCGCCGGTGCGAAGCGCCAGGTCGGCTGCGGCGCGCGGGGTGAACGCCTCTCGTCCGAAGAACTCCACGAACACGCCCTGCACCTTGGTGTCCTGGTCGATGAGAAGTCCCAGCGCGCCGCCCTGCTTGAGCGTGCGCAGCATTGCCTTGGCCGCGCCCGGCGCGCCGCGCCAGAGGGTGCGCAGCCCGCCGCGCGCGCGGATGCGATCCACCAGCGCGGTGAGCCGCGGGTCGACCATCTCCTTGGCGATGGTGGCGCACGGCAGCCCGGTTCGCGCCAACCTTCGCGCGAGCAGCTCCCAGTTGCCCAGGTGCGCGGTGACGAAGACCGCGCCCTTTCCGCGGGCCAGCGCCGCCCGGTAGATCGCCGCCGACTCGACCGGCAGCTCAACGTAAGCCTCGAGGTCGCGGTCGAGCTTGCGAACGATGGCGAGCTCGAGGGCGCTGTGGGCCAGGTGCATGAACATCGCGTGGGCCATGTCCCGGTGCTCGTTCGCGGAGAGCTCGGGGAAGGCCACCGCGAGCGAGCCGAGGGCCTTGCGACGCTCGCCGCCAAGCAGCGCATACCCGAGCGCCCCGAGGAGTTTCCCGAGCGGCGCGATCGCCGCACGCGGGAGAAACGCGGCGAGCCCGAGCGCCGCGCGGATGAGCGGGTAGCGCACCGCGCGGGCGAAGCGCTTGGGCCGCGGGATCACGGCTGGCCGCAGCCGCCGTCGGGCAGGCACAGGCCGCCGTCGCTGCACGCAAGCCCGAGGCAATCGGCGTCGAGACAGTCGGCACGCCCATCGCCGTCTTCATCCAGCCCGTCGTCGCATGCCTGCTCCACCGCGGCGCAGTACACCGGCAGGCCGGCATCCAGACCTGCTGGCCCGCCATCGAGCGCGCCGGCGTCGTGGTCCTCCTGGCCGGCATCGAGGTCGCCGGCATCGACGTCGGCAGGCCCGCCGTCGAGGTCGGTCTCGCCGGTTGCGTCTCCGGCATCGGCGTCCCCGGCGTCGACCGCGCCCGCATCCGGCAGCCCGCCATCGGCGAGGACGAGCGGCCCCGCGGTGCCGCAGTTCGCGCCGGGTGCGCACAGCTCGCCGAGGCAGTCGGGGTCGTCGCAGTCCACGAGCGCATCGCCGTCGTCGTCGAGGCCGTCGTCACAGGCGGTCTCGTGCGCGGCCTCGTCGCGGCAGATGCAGCCCTCGCCGCAGGCGTGCTGGCCCTCGCAATCGGCGTCGGCGCAGTCGGCCAGGCCGTCGCAGTCGAGGTCGCTCGCGGCGCCATCACACGCCTCGGGCTGCGGCATCACCGAGGAGACGCAGCCGAACCCGCCATCGCCGAGGCAGAGCAGCGAACCGGGCGCGCACGCTCCGGGAAGCGCGCTGGTGCAGCTTTGGCCAGCGTCGGGGACATCGTCGATGACGCCGTCGCAGTCGTCGTCCTTGGCGTCGCAGGTCTCGGCCACGCACTGGCCCACCGGGAAGCAGATGCCGTCGCCGGTGTCCTTGCGCTGGACGCAGACATCGCCCGCGCCGCAGTCGCCATCGGTGGTGCAGCGGTAGAGCTCGGTGTCCGGGTCATGCGGAAACCCGCAGGAGCCGGCGAGCGCGAAGAGGATCAAGGCCGCGAGCGTCTTGCGCATTCAGAAGCCCACCGTGAACCTGGCCTCGCCGCCGCCGCGGAGGACGACCGGCGCGAAGCTCACCTGGGTTTCGGTGCGCGAAGCCTCCCCGGAGGGGGACTTGACCGGCTCGGGGCTGCCCGCGGCATCCACGATCCACACCACCGCGCCGATCAGCGCCGCGGCGCCCGCGACCCCGAAGCAGATGTTGGCCACCGTGGCGTCGCGCCGGCCGGCGAGCGCCTCCGACCGGGTGATGTCGAGGACCCCGTTGGTCCCCGGGACCGCGCGGTTGGCGATGCCGTGCTCGGTGAGCGCGAAGTAGGTGCCCGCGCCCGCCGCAGCCACCGCCGCGCCAAACGAGATCCAGCTCGCCAGCGGAACGCCGCCATGGCGCTCGATCTCCGGCGCCGCGCCAGAGGCCGCCTGGTGGACCGTGCTCGCGGCCACCGCCTCGTCGGGATCGACGCGGTTGGGGATGAGCGTGAGCGGAATCTCGATCTTGTTGGTGGTGCCGGGTGCGAGCTCCACGAAGCGATCGCTGGAGAGGTAGTTGGGCTTCTCGGCTTTCACCTCGTGGCGGCCGGGCGAGAGCTCCAGGGTCACGGGCAGCTCGCCGAGCGGTCGGTCATCCACCATCACCCGCACGTGCTTCTGCGGGCTGGAGAGCACCAGCCGGGTGGGCGCCGAGCTCTTGCCGGCGAGCAGGTCGGGGAGCATGGCGTCGAACTGCTTGTCGAGCTCGCGCGAGGCGATGAGCACCTGACGCTCGGCGCTGGCCACGGGCTTGCCGCTGGCGAGGTCCACCAGCACCAGGTGCACGTTGTAGTGCACGTCGTCGCGATCGAGCGTGCCCGCGAGCAAGAGGCCACCGCCGAGCGCCCCGGCATTCGCGGCGAGGCAGTCGGGCTTGAGGTCGCAGGCGCGGAGCTTCTTCATCGCGTCGTTGCCGAGCTTGGCCTCGGTGTGATCGGCCGAAGTCACCTGAAAGCCGGCCTGGTGCGCGGCGGTCAGCGCGCGCTGGGTGAGCAGTCCCGCGATTCCCAGGAGCGACATCGGGCTGAACAGGTTCACCGCGGCGAGCTTGCCGTGTGCGGCCTTGGCGGGCGCGGCGCCGCGGGCCAGCGCGGAACCGGGCGCGCACGCGA
>Ga0164242_10005604_pt1 | contig 13964 bp, 15 predicted proteins | sample OricomgcompostMG_FD_108783 | JGI IMG/M metagenome (GOLD analysis project Ga0164242, IMG submission 108783) | Miracle-Growth compost microbial communities from Emeryville, California, USA - Original compost - Miracle growth compost (MG) ...
GGTTTGCGCTCCGTGCGCCTGGATTGCCGCTGCGGCCTTCCCGGGTTCAGGGGTTGATTATGGGTGCGGCGCTCATCGCTGCCTTGGTCGCTGGCCAGAGTGCTTCGAGTCGCGCTATCCAGGCCCATGCACGCATACGGCAACAATCAGGTGGAACCGTAAAGCGGGCCAACCCGAGGAACCGCGTTGGAACACTTCGCCAGTGGACACTCCATCGGCATCCAGAACGTCCCACCACTCAGCGTCAGTCACGCGACGATTCTTGCACCATCGCGCGATCGGCAAGCTCGTTCGCACGCGAAGCGGGGACGCCGAGGGTGAGCAGGCTGGTGATGACGGCGGCGTGAACGTCAAGTGTCCCTTCGGCACGATGGACATCGGCGATCGTGAACACGGCCGCGTATGCGATCTGGCCGAGGACGAGCGCAGGGAGGTGTTGTCCGAAGGCGCCCTGGTCCTGACCGCGGCGCACAAGCTCCGTGAGAATCCGATCGACCGACCCCAATAGAGCGTGGATCTCGTCACCCTGCTCGCCGCGCCGCAGCGCAAGCAGCACCCGATACCGGTGCGCCAGTGGCCAGACGCGCGCGACGAACTGCGCCCAGACGGCATCGGCCGGCAACGTGTCGGTGTCGACCTCCTTGAGCACCTCGGTGATCTCGCCGACCGCGCGCTCCGCGAGAGTGCGGATCAGGTCGCTCCGAGCCGGGAAGTGTCCGTACACCGTCCTGCGCACGACTGACGCGGCGCTCGCGATGTCACCCATGCCCGCGTCTGGATGCTGCCCCAACAGGTCTCGCGCCACATCGAGAATCCGGTTCCGCGTCTCGTCCATGGCCCGCGACCGGGCGGTATCCGGCTTCATGCCTCAATGATTGCACAACTCTGTGCAACGGAGTACGGTGGCTCACGTGCAGTGCACATGCGTGTGCAACGAAAAGGCTGTGCAAAAGAGATCCTGAACAGGAGCGCATTTCATGACCACATCGACGCAGATCCGGCCCTTTGTCGCGGCGGTGCCCGACGCGGCCATCGAGGACCTGAAGGATCGGCTCGCGAGGACCAGATGGCCTGACCCTGAAACCGTCCTCGACTGGTCGCAGGGCGTCCGGCTGCAGAACGCTAAGACACTGATCCAGCACTGGCAATACGACTACGACTGGCGTCGGTTCGAAACGGCGCTGAACCGCTACCCGCAGTACCTGACCGAGATCGATGGCCTGGACATCCACTTCATCCAGGTGAAGTCGCCGAACCCGCACGCGATGCCGCTGATCCTGACCCACGGGTGGCCGAGCTCGATCGTCGACTTCATCAAGCTGATCGGCCCACTCACCGACCCGGTCGCGCACGGCGGGAGGATCGAGGACTCCTTCGACGTGGTCATCCCATCGCTGCCCGGCTTCGGATTCTCCGGCAAGCCGACCGAGACAGGTTGGAACGTCGACCGCATCGCCTCGGCATGGACGGAGCTCATGCGGCGGCTCGGCTACACGCGGTGGGCGGCGCACGGTGGCGATTGGGGCTCGGTCGTGACGACCATGATGGGTGCCATGCAGCCAGACGGACTGGTCGGCATCCATCTGAACACGCCGTACGCGTTCCCAGTGACCATCCCACAGAACCTGTCGCCTGAGGAGCAGCAAGCCGTCGACAGCCTCGCTCTCTACAGCGGTCCTCTCGGCGGGTCGAACCATCTCCAAGGCACGAAGCCGCAGACCCCGGGCTTCGCCCTCGCTGACTCACCGGCCGGACAGGCGGCCTGGATCTATGAGAAGTTCCAATCCAAGACCGACAACCAGGGTCTCGCCGAAGACGCGATCGCTCTCGACGACATCCTCGACACGATCTCGTTGTATTGGTTCACCAACACCGCAGCATCCTCGGCCCGCATCTACTGGGAGAACCGAACTGCCACGATGGCCGGCCCGAAGCTGACGCTACCGGTCGCAGTCACTGTGTTCCCTCGCGACGTACCACGGCTGCCTCGAACCTGGATCGAAGACACATACGCCGACCTTATCCACTACGCAGAAGCCCCAAAGGGTGGTCACTTCGCCGCCCTCGAGCAGCCCGAGATCCTCGTCAATGAGATCCGAGAAGGTCTGAGGATCCTGCGCTCCTGATCCGGCGCGCTCAGGCGTCAACGATGACTACTTCGACGCCGGCGTCGCGGATGCGTTGCAGCTCGGCGGGATCCGCGGTGCTGTCAGTGATCAGCATCGCGACTTCATGGATCTCAGCCAGCTGCGCGAAGGCGACTCTGCCGACCTTCGAGCCGTCTGCGACCACGACGGCCCGCTGGGCCTTGATCACCATGGCGTGATTCGTGCGCGCCTCGGTTTCGTCGTGCGTGGTCACACCGGCGGAGGCGCTGATGCCGTCCGTGCCGAGGATCGCCGTGCCGACGTTCACTGCGTTGAACGTGCTTTCTGCAAGCGCGCCGACCAGCTCGAGGCTGACGGCATCCGCAGCAGGACCGCCTGATCGCCCGCGTCCGCTCGAGACCGGTTTGCGCGACACGCCCGGGGCAACGTAGTATTGATCTTTGGCTGAGCGGGCTCCTCCGCTCAGATCGCATGTCAATCCACTTCCTTCGATTAGAACAGTGGATGAATCGTGCCGACAAGAGATCTTGGGAAGAGCATCCGCTCTTCGGTAATGATGGAGGAAAAATGGCAGCAGTCTGCCAGGTGACAGGCGCCGTTCCCGGCTTCGGTCACAACATTTCGCACTCGCACCGGCGCACCAAGCGTCGCTTCGACCCGAACATTCAGAAGAAGACGTACTTTGTTCCGTCGCTTCGTCGCAACGTCACGCTCACGGTGAGTGCCAAGGGCATCAAGGTGATTGACGCTCGCGGCATCGAATCTGTCGTGAAGGACCTCTTGGCCCGCGGGGAGAAGATCTAATGGCAAAGCAGCAGGACGTTCGTCCGATCATCAAGCTCCGTTCGACGGCGGGCACCGGTTACACGTACGTGACCAAGAAGAACCGCCGCAACGACCCTGACCGTCTCGTGCTCAAGAAGTACGACCCCGTAGTGCGCAAGCACGTTGAATTCCGCGAGGAGCGGTAGAACCTATGGCTAAGAAGAGCAAGATTGCCCGCAACGAGCAGCGCAAGGTCATCGTCGAGCGGTATGCCGCGAAGCGCCTCGAGCTGAAGAAGGCCCTCGTCGACCCGAACGGCACAGACGAGTCCCGCGAGGCCGCCCGCGTCGGTCTGCAGAAGCTGCCCCGGAACGCATCCCCGGTGCGCCTGCGCGGCCGCGACGCGATCGACGGTCGCCCCCGCGGTTACCTGAGCAAGTTCGGCATCTCCCGTGTTCGCTTCCGCGACATGGCACACGACGGCGAGCTGCCAGGCATCACCAAGTCGAGCTGGTAACCGCTCGCACCACGCATCCGGAGGGGATGTCGGCATTGGCCGGCATCCCCTCTCGCGTTCGCCGGCCGTGTTCCCGCGCGTTCCCGCCGTGTTCCCGCGTTCGCCCGCGTTCACTCGCCGCGCGCACCGGCGAGAGCGTCCGTTTCGGACGAGCGCGCCCGTCCCTGCGGACACGCTCGTCCGAAACGGGCACTGTCGCGAGGATCCGGAGCCCGACACGCCGGATGGCAAAGTGGGCGAAAGGCACGGAAATCCGCGACTTATCGCGGGTTTCTGATACATTCAAGGCGGTCGAACCGACCAAACGTAACGGCCTTCGTGGCCTCAACCGTTCCATATAGAGAAGCTGTATCCACAGCAGAAGGTCCGAGGAGGACACTCAATGGCTGACAAGTCGCTGAACAAGACCGAACTCGTTGCTGCAGTTGCCGCTGCGTCCGGTCAGAGCCAGGCTGCCGTCGGAGGCGTGCTTGACGCGTTCTTCGCCACAATCGCCGACACGGTCTCCAAGGGTGGCAAGGTGACCATCCCGGGTTGGCTCGCTGCCGAGCGCACCGCGACCGCTGCTCGCACCGGCCGCAACCCGCAGACCGGCGCTGAGATCAAGATCGCCGCTGGCCACCGTGTCAAGTTGACCGCTGGTTCGAAGCTGAAGGCTTCCGTCAAGTAGCGTTCGCTCTGACGCAATACCAACGCAACACGAAGAGGATGCCGGTGCGCCGGCATCCTCTTCTGCGTTACGCTGCGCTTGCTCTCTGCGCCGCCGCTCCGGGCTTGCTCTCTGCGCCGCATCTCCGGGCCGCTCTCTGCACTCCGCCCAGCCCGCGCGCTCGCCCAGCCCCTGCTCCGCATCCGGCTCACCCGCCCCGCCGACAGTGGCACTTCGCACCGAGATCAGCCGTTCGAACTGACACTCTGGGCGCCAGCGCACACTCTCGGCGGGAGGGCGGCCGTGCCGGTGGCCGGTGGGGAGGGTCGCGCGATCGCTGCGCGATCCGCTTAGCTCCACCGCGCATAAGCTTGTTCGGTGAACACGGTACTCGGCCAGCCGACAACAGCGGCACGGCTGCAACGCATAGCCGGCCCGGTTGCGCTCGTTGTCGTCGCGTTGCTCGCCGTGCTATCTGCCCTCGCGTTCGGGGGCGGGGCGGATGCGCCACTTCTCGCCGACCCGGGTGCGCTGGTGCGCTGGGGCCTTCCGATCACGAAACTGCTCGTCAACCTGAGCGCAGCAGGCATGATCGGATGCCTCGTGCTCGTGTGTTTCGCCCTGAGCCCCGAGAAGCCCGAGTTCGATCGGGCGCTCGACTTCGCGGCGGCATCCGCAGCCATCATGACAGTGGTCAGCGCGCTGACCGGACTACTCACCTATCTCAGCGTCACAGGAATTCCGCTCACCCTCGATTCCCAGTTCGGCGAGGGACTCGGATCGTTCATTACAACCGTGTCGATCGGCCAGGCGTGGCTTGAGACCACGCTGATCTGCGCTGCGGTGACCGTGCTGTGCTTCGCCGTGCGCAATCTCACTGCGCTCGTGTTCGTCACCGGGCTCGCGCTGCTGTCGCTACTGCCCATGGCCCAGCAGGGTCACGCTGCAGGCACTGCAGGGCATGACCAGGCGATCACGGCCCTCGGCTTGCATCTGGTGTTCGCGGCGATCTGGGTCGGAGGACTCCTCACGATCGTCATCATCGGGCGCACCCTCGACCGCGCGCGTCTGGTGGAGATCATCTCGCGATACTCGACACTCGCGATCGTCTGCTTCTTCGTGGTTGCATTCTCGGGCTACATCAGCGCGGAGCTGCGCATCGGCACGCTCGACAAGCTCCTGACCCCATACGGCAACCTCGTGCTGATCAAGGTTGCAGCGCTGGCCGCTCTCGGGGTATTCGGCCTGATGCAACGCAGCTATCTCATCGACAGGCTGCGACGAGGGGCGGGCCGAGGCGTCTTCTGGTGGCTGGTCACCGCAGAACTCGCATTCATGGGAATCGCCTCAGGCGTGGCAGCAGCACTCGCCCGCACAGCAACCCCGGTCGATCAGAGCCTCGGCTCCGCCCCGACTCCTGCCGAGATCCTCACAGGCGAACCACTTCCGCCGCCGGTCAGCTTCGAGCAGTACCTGTTCGGACTGAACGTCGACCCGCTCTGGCTCATCGGATGCGCGTTCGCCATCTTCTTCTACGTCGCAGGCGTGCTTCGGATGCGCCGACGCGGCGACCGCTGGCCGATCGCGCGTACCGTGTCCTGGATCGCCGGCATCCTCGTTCTCGCGTACATTACGAACGGTGGGGTGAACGTCTATGAGAAATACCTGTTCTCCAGCCACATGCTCGCACACATGGCGTTGACCATGCTCGTGCCGCTTCTTCTCGTGCCTGGCGCGCCGGTCACCCTGGCGATGCGAGCGATCCGCAAGAGAACGGATGGCTCGCGCGGGCCACGTGAATGGATTCTGCTTGCCGTGCACTCCTGGGTGGCGCGCATCCTTGCGAACCCCATCGTCGCCGCGGTGCTGTTCGCCGGCTCGCTCTGGGCGTTCTACTATTCGCCGCTGTTCCGCTGGGCAACGGTCGATCACATCGGGCACGAATGGATGATCATCCACTTCGTCGTCGTCGGATACCTGTTCGTGCAGTCCCTCATCGGAATCGACCCGGTGCCGTATCGCCTGCCGTACCCGTTCCGTTTAGTGCTGCTGCTTGGCACCATGGCGTTCCACGCGTTCTTCGGTCTCACGATCATGACGACCAATAGCCTGCTGCTTGCCGACTGGTTCGGGGCGATGGGCCGCACGTGGGGTCAGACACCGCTCGCTGACCAGCAGACCGGAGGAGGGATCGCGTGGAGCCTCGGCGAGATTCCGACGATGTTCCTTGCCATTGTCGTTGCGGTTCAGTGGTCAAGAAGCGACGCGAAGGAATCGAAGCGTCGTGACCGCGACGCAGACCGCACAGGGGATGCCGAGTTAAAGGCATATAACGAGCGGCTGGCGCGGATGGCATCCCAGAACGACACGCGTAACTGATTCCGTGACACTGGTTCATCCACAGCATCCGTTTCAGCGGGAGTTTGCACACGTGGGCGCATGGACGCAGAAGACGCTCGAGACCGCGGCTACGCTGGGATGACCAGCCGAAGACGAAAGAGACCGCGCGTGACACAGCTTGCCCTCTCCCCGGAGCAGGCTGCCGTTTTCGAAGCGGTCGAGAACACCAAGCAACATGTGTTCGTCACCGGTCGCGCAGGAACAGGCAAGTCGACTCTGCTGAACCACCTGTCGTGGAATACCGAGAAACAACTGGTCATCGCCGCCCCTACCGGCGTCGCGGCACTCAACGTCGGTGGGCAGACCATTCACTCGCTCTTCCGGCTGCCGATCGGAGTGATCGCCGATCACGAGATCACCCAGAGCGTCGAGCTGCGCAAACTGTTGAACACCATCGACACGCTCGTCATCGACGAGGTCTCCATGGTGAACGCTGACCTGATGGATGCGATCGATCGCGCACTCAGGCAAGCCAGAGCGCGCAAGGCCGAGCCGTTCGGTGGCGTGCAGATCGTGCTCTTCGGCGACCCGTACCAGCTCGCCCCCGTGCCAGGCGACGCCGACGAACGGGCGTACTTCGCCGACACGTATCGCTCCATGTGGTTCTTCGACGCGAAGGTCTGGCGCGAGGCATCCTTGAAGGTCTTCGAACTCACCGAGATACACCGACAGCATGAGGATGACTTCAAGGCGATGCTGAACGCCGTGCGTCACGGGCGGGTGACCAAGGAGATCGCGGACCGTTTGAATGCGGTGGGCGCTCGTCCGGCTCCGGATGATGGCACCATCACGCTCGCGACAAGGAACGACACGGTCAATCGCATCAATGCGTCGGCACTGCGACAGCTGCCAGGGCGTGTGCTCACCGCCAAGGCGGAGATCAGTGGAGACTTCGGCAGCCGCACCTATCCCGCGGACGAGGCGCTCGAGCTCAAGGTGGGTGCTCAGGTGATGTTCTTGCGGAACGATGCGGGACAAGGTGGCGATGGGCCCCGCTGGGTGAACGGGTCGATCGGCACGGTGACCCGCATCGACTCCACGGTATTCGTCGATGTTGACGGTCACGTGCACGAGGTCGAGCCGACGACGTGGGAGAAGTACAAGTACACGTATGACGCGCGGCAGAAGAAGTTGAGCAAGGATGTCGTCGCCGAGTTCACCCAGTTCCCGCTGAGGTTGGCGTGGGCGGTCACCATCCACAAGTCGCAGGGTAAGACGTACGACAGCGCGATCGTCGACCTTGGCTCTCGGGCGTTCAGCCCGGGGCAGACCTACGTGGCACTCAGCCGCATCACGAGCTTGGACGGCCTCTACCTGACGAGACCGTTGCGCCCGAGCGACATCATGGTCGACGACAACGTGCGCAGGTTCATGCGCGGTGAGGACTAGCCCCCCGCCAACGTCTGACTAGACTGCATCTGGAAGACTGGATCTGGAAAATCGGGGCAAGAACCGTCGGGGGATGGAATGGGCATTGCGGGTCAGTTGCGAAGGTTCTTCGCAGCCGGCGTCATCGGTTTGACCGTTGTCGCGCTCACCGCATGCACACAGAACGCCGGGGCGGCGTCGACACTGCCGCAACAGGCATCCGGTTCGTTCGCCTCGGATGTGACAGGTCAGCTTGACGACGCGGTCGCGGCTGCGATGAAGCGCTCAGGAGCATCCGGAGCAATCGTCGGGGTGTGGGCGCCCTGGGCGGGCAGCTGGACGGTTGCGAAGGGCACGACGCAGCGCAAGGGTTCCACTGACATGTCGACATCCATGTCGTTTCGCATCGGACCGATCACCAAGTCGATGACCTGCACTGTGCTGCTCGGGCTAGCGGACGCGAAGCAGGTCGCGCTCGACGACCCAGTGGCGAAATACCTGCCGAGGATGATCGGCCTGAGCTCGATCACGCTCGGGCAACTGTGCGACAGTACATCGGGCATCGGCGACTATCAGCCTGGGCTGTATCCGCAGTTCGTGAACAATCCGACCAGGCAGTGGGTGCCCATGGAGCTGGTCAGCGACGGCCTCGCAGAAAAGCCGACAGGGACGCCAGGCGAGAAGTACGCGGCATCCGACACGGGTTACGTTCTGCTCGGCATGGCGTTGCAGCACGCGACCGGCCGCAGTTGGGCCGACCTGTATCAGCAGTATGTGTGGGATCCGCTCGGTCTCAAGCACACGGCGCTGCCAGACGCGACGACTCTGTCGCTGCCGTCGCCGCATCCACACGGATACGCGACGGCGGTGGACGCAGCAGGAGCCCCGCAATGCGGTACCGAGGTTGATGTGAGCGAACTCTCACCGTCGATGGCGTGGACCGCAGGAGGCGTGGTCTCGACCTTGGACGACCTGAAGACATATGCGCAAGCGCTCGCAGCTGGCACGCTCGTGAGTCCGGCCGCGAGCAAGCAGCAGTGGACGACTCGGCCGTTGTCATCGTCCGCGCCCACCTGGGAGGGCTACGGAATGGGCGTGGTGACGCTCGGGCCGATGCGCGGGTACAGCGGAGCCATCCCCGGCTTTCTGACCTCCATGATCAGTGACCCGAAGACCGGCCTCACGGTCGTTGTCATGCTCAACGACTCCACGATCGGCAGTTCGTATGCGCAGCTGCTTGGTATGCAGCTCGCATCGATCGCATCGAAGACTCAGGCAAAGACCGGCAAGACGCCCGTCATCGCGCTGCCGTGGTCGCAGAAACAGGCAGAGCAAGGAATGGCGACCAACGCGGTGTGCCCGCCCGAGGGCGTGAAGCCCGCCGCAGCAGATCCAGCCTGGGCGCTTCCCGTCTCTGGCGACTGACCGCTGGCCCTGGAATACAATCGGGCCATGCCGATTGTGCCGGAAACCAAGAGTTGGACCTGGGTGCTCGAGCGCACCTGCCCCGAGTGCGGACTCGATGCAGGCAATGTAAAGTTCACGGATGTTCCTGAGCTGCTCAGGCAGAACGCGGCACGCTGGCCCGCCGTGTTGAAGCGGGCAGATGTTCGCGAGCGGCCGGATGATCACACGTGGTCGCCGCTTGAGTACGCAGCGCACGTGCGCGATGTGTTCCGCACCTTCCGCACGCGTGTTGAACTGGTCCGCGCAGAGGACGATCCGATTTTCCCGAACTGGGATCAGGATGCGACGGCGGTCGCGGAACGCTACAACGAACAGGATCCCGCCGTGGTGTCGACCGAGTTGACCGAGGCCGCCGAAGCGCTTGCCGCGGACTTTGGCGCGGTGCCGGCATCCGAGCTTTCTCGAAAGGCGCGACGCAGCGACGGAGCCGAGTTCACGATCGAGACGCTCGCACAGTACTTCATCCACGATCCGATACATCACCTGTGGGATGTGACGCGCTCGGCATGAGCACCGCGGGCTTCTCAGCGCTTCCGACCGCCGAGCTCCACCTTCACATCGAGGGGACGCTCGAGCCCCAGCTCGCGTTCGAGTTCGCCGAGCGCAACGGGATCACCCTGCCATACGCATCCGTCGACGACCTCGAAGCTCACTACCGGTTTGAGAACCTGCAGTCGTTTCTCGATCTGTATTACTCCACGATGGATGTGCTTCGCACCGAAGACGACTTTGCAGAGTTGACGCTCGCATACCTGCGGCGTGCTGGCGCGCAGGGCGTTCGGCACGCGGAGATCTTCTTCGACCCGCAGGCGCACGTGGCACGCGGTGTGCCGATCGAGGCGGTGATCGACGGGATCGTCGCGGGGTTTGCGGATGCCGCTCGCGGCATGAGTGCGCAGCACGGTGCCATGACCGGCGGACTGATTCTGTGCTTCTTGCGCGACCGTTCCGTCGACGACGCGCAAGAGACACTGACCGCGGCGATGACGAGGGCGGATCTGCTGCTGGGGGTCGGCCTGGATTCAGCAGAAGTCGGGCATCCGGCGGCGCCGTTCGCGCCCGTGTACGCTCGTGCTCGTGCCGCGGGCCTGCACACCGTCGCCCACGCAGGCGAGGAGGGACCGCCCAGCTCGATCTGGCAAGCGCTTGAGGTTCTGCAGGTCGAACGCGTGGATCACGGCATTCGGGCGATCGAAGATCTGGAGCTGGTCGAGCGCCTCGTCGAGAGCCGCATTCCACTCACGGTATGTCCACTGTCGAACCTGCGATTGCATGCCGTGCCCAGCCTCGCGGAGCATCCGCTTATGCGCCTTGCTGACGCAGGGGTCGTCGTTACCATCAACTCGGACGACCCCGCATACTTCGGCGGGTATATGGCCGACAACATTGCGGCCATTGCGGCCGCTCTCGACATCGGACCGCACCGAATCGAGCAGTTCGCGCGTAATTCTGTTGATGCGTCGTTCGCTTCACAGCAACGCAAAAGCGAACTACAGCGTGAGATCGACGAGTGGTCGGCAGCAGCCGTCCACTCAGGCAGCGGCGGATCTTGACCGCGGCCAGACAGCTCGGTAACGTGAACCTGGCGAAAATCGAATCGATTCGATCGCAAGACCAGGAGAACAAATGTCGCATAACGCTTTGCGCGTCACCGTGTGGAACGAGAACATTCACGAGACGACCCAGCCGGAGATCGCGGAGATCTATCCAAACGGCATCCACAGCGCGATAGCGGACGGTCTCAGGGCGCTGCTGCCCGAAGCGACGATCCGCACGGCGACACTCGCCGACCCGCAGCACGGACTCGATGTCGCGACCCTGGAAGACACCGACGTGTTGTTCTGGTGGGGCCACATCGCACACGACCAGGTGGATGACGCAGTCGTCGAGCGTGTGCACGAGCGTGTGTTGGCTGGAATGGGCCTTGTGGTGCTGCACTCCGGTCACTTCTCGAAGATCTTCCGAAAACTGATGGGAACGACGTGCTCGCTGCTGTGGCGCAACGAGGCGGAGCGTGAGTTGGTTTGGAGTGTCAGCCCGTCGCATCCGATCGCGCACGGAGTGCCATCGCCCCTGATCGTTCCGCATCAGGAGATGTACGGCGAGTACTTCGATGTGCCAGAACCGGACGGGCTTGTGTTCATCAGTTCGTTCGACGGTGGCGAGGTCTTCCGTTCCGGAATCACCTACAGGCGGGGGCTCGGCAAGGTCTTCTACTTCAGCCCAGGCGACCAGGAGTATCCGGTGTATCACCAGGATGAGATCAGACGCGTTCTTGCGAACGCCGCGCGGTGGGCGGCGCCAGGTGAGCTCGCACAATACGTGCCAGACGTCGGTAATCCAGCCCGTGACTGGTTCGTGAACGACAGCGCAAAGGTGGCCGAATGACCGTGGCCAGAATGCTTCGCGTCGGCGTGGTCGGCGTCGGCTGGGCGGGCCAACAACACCTCGCAGCATATGCGCGCATCCCCGGCGTCGAAATCCACTCGCTCGCCGGAATGGAGACCGAGCGCGTCGCGGAGCTTGCCAAGCAATATGGCATCGAGAATACCTTCGCGCGATGGGAAGACATGCTCGAGGCGGGCGGACTTGATGCAGTGAGCGTCGCGGTGCCAACCTTCCTGCACGCGCCGATCGCGATCGCCGCGCTCGAGCGCGGGCTGCACGTGCTCACCGAGAAGCCGATTGCCGGCGGCGGCGCTGAAGCACAGCAGATGGTCGCAGCATCGCAAGCGGCATCTCGCGTGCTTCAAGTGGTGTTCAATCATCGCGAACGCGGCGACATCAGTGAACTTCGCCGCATCCTCGACCGCGGCGAACTCGGAACGCCGTATGCGGCGAAGGCCGGGTGGCTGCGCCGAAGCGGCATCCCGGGCGATGGCAGCTGGTTCACGAACAAGCAGCGTGCAGGCGGAGGGCCGCTGATTGACCTCGGCGTTCACGTTCTGGACTACGCGCTTTACCTGCTCGGCGAGCCAGAGGTGCTCACCGTGTCGGCGTCGACATATGCAGAGCTCGGCTCGAACGGCCGAGGCGGCAGTTCGCCTGGATCGATCGGCGAGAAGTTCGAGGTCGAAGACCTTGCGATGGTCTTCATGCGCCTGGCCGGGGGTGGAACGCTGATGCTCGAGACGAGTTGGGCGACATACCGCGCGAATAACGATGAGTTCTGGATGACGATGTACGGCACAGAAGGCGGCGCCGATCTGCACGTCGTGGACTACGCGGAACCAGGAGACCTGCACATCTTCCGTGACGCGGATGGCGTTGCCGCCGATTACCGGGCTCAGCCGGGCCCGAACGGCGGGCATGACGTGGTGGTCAGCCATTTCGTCGATGCTGTGCTTGCTGGACCGGCCGAGTGGTCGAAGCACGACGGGTCGCTCGGGCTTGTACGTGCCCGCATCATCGACGCGTGCTACCGATCGGCGGCCGAGGGTCACGAGGTGGCGTTGGCCGCTCAGTAGCGCGCGAGGTGGGCCACGCCACCCGCGTCAGCGCGCAGGGGCTGGGGTGGCGGCTGCGTCGATGGTCTGCGCGATTTCGCAGGCTGTCTCTGACGTGTTGTGAGTTTCGGATGCCCGCGCCGCGCGCGCCAGCAGAGTGCGCAAAGTGGCAGCTTCGTCTGCCGAGAAGCCGGCGAGCAGATGCGACTCAACGCGCGCGACCTCGTCTGCCAAGCTGGCGAGCCTGGCGGCTCCCGTCTTCGTCAGAATAACCTGCCGTGCTCGGCGATCCGACGGGTCGGGGCGACGGCTCACGAGCCGATGTTTTTGCAGATCATCGAGCAGATAGGTCATTGTCGTGCGGTCGAGGCCGAGTCGTTCTGCAATTGCTGCCTGATTGTGACAGTCGGCACCTGCAACGATCGATAACACCTGAAATCCGCGCGCCCCGCCAGGCAGGTCGGCCACGACCTGTGCCGTGTGCGTGAGATACGACCGCAGCAGGGTTCCGAGTGCCCAACCCAAATCTTCGCTCATGCATGTAGTCTATCATTCAGATAGTCTAAAAAATAGATGATCGAGCTTATCGATCGAATGGAGCAGCGCACATGCCGGACTACGGACATCCGCTTCAATTCGGAACCTTCCTCACGCCGTCGAACAACCCGCCGCAGAACCCCGTGGCGCTTGCGCAACTGAGTGAACAGCTTGGCTACGACCTCGTGACGTTCCAAGACCACCCGTACCAGCCGGCGTTCCTCGACACCTGGACACTGCTCAGTTGGGTTGCGGCGCAGACCGAGAACATTCACGTCTCGGCGAACGTAATGAACCTGCCGATGCGCCCCCCGGCCGTCATGGCGCGGGCCGCCGCCAGCCTCGATCTGCTCTCTGGGGGACGTTTCGACCTCGGGCTTGGTGCAGGTGGATTCTGGGATGCGATGGAGGCGATGGGTTCGCGCCGTCTGACGCCCGGGCAGGCGGTTGATGCGCTCAGCGAGGCGATCGACGTCATCCGTGGCATCTGGTCCGCTGGCGAACGCACACTGCTGCGGATCGCAGGTGACTACTACCAGTTGAACGGCGCCAAGCGCGGGCCGGCGCCCGCCCACGACATCCCGATCTGGCTCGGCGCATACAAGCCGCGCATGCTGCGACTGGTCGGAGGGAAAGCCGACGGATGGCTGCCGTCACTCGCCTACATTCAGCCTGGCGACCTCACGCGTGGAAACGCCACGATCGAC
>Ga0164242_10005605_pt1 | contig 13963 bp, 9 predicted proteins | sample OricomgcompostMG_FD_108783 | JGI IMG/M metagenome (GOLD analysis project Ga0164242, IMG submission 108783) | Miracle-Growth compost microbial communities from Emeryville, California, USA - Original compost - Miracle growth compost (MG) ...
AGTACTCAAGCCCAATCCAGACCTTGTCCGGGTCGGCGACCAGGTAAGGGCTCCAGTTGTTGAAGATCTGCAGCCGCCCCAGCAGCACATCCGGCTCCTGCACGTAGATCCACGTATCTTTCAGCAGCCCGCCGTCCGGCTCCTTGACCTTCAGCCGATCGACAAGCAGCCCCACCGTGATGAAGTCGCGATACTGAAGCCCCTCGCTCACCTCGCGAACATTTTCGGGCACAGGAGCGTCGATCGCGCGGACCAGCTCACGCATCGGCATCGTCGAGAAGAAGTAATCTCCCGCAAACGTTCGTCGCTCGCCAGCCTCATTAACGGCTTCGACCGAGATGACCTGGTCGCCCTCACAGTGGATTCGGTCCACCTTCCAGCCCATGTGGATCTCGCCGCCGCCCTCGCGCACCAGATCAGCAACATGCTCCCACAACTGGCCGGGCCCGAATTTGGGATACATAAAGCGCTCAATCAGGCTGGTGTCGGTCTTCTTCTGCGAGATGTCGCCCGTCTTTGCGCCGCCACTGAAGGTCTTCTTCACAAAGTGCTTCACCGCGGTCGTCAGGCTCAGGCCTTTGATCCTCTGCGCTCCCCACTCCGCCGAAATTTCGTGGCACGGCGTCCCCCAAACCTTCTCGGTGTAGCTCTTGAAGAAGGTGAGGTAGAGTTCCCGTCCAAAGCGATTGATCAGAAAGTCTTCGAGACTCTTCTCAGGGGTGATCTGAGTGACGCGCGATTTGAGATAGCTCGCCCCCACCTTAACCGTGCGCACCGCACCCAGATTGGTCAGCGTAGTCGCCGTCAGCGTGATCGGATAATCGAAGAACTTGCGCAGATAATAGATGCGGCTGCGACGAGGCCGGATCAGCATCACCAGGTCCTTGTTCTCCGGTTCCTGCGTGATCACGGTCTCGGTGTGACCATGCGCCTCAGGATGCTCCTCTCCTACAGCATCCGTCTCTTCCGTCTCGGTATCGATCTCAAGCGGTCCCATGCCGCGCAACGGCGGATGCTCCGGCGGAGCAGCAGGCACCTCCACCACGCGCTGTTTGCCCTGGTAGCTGATGACCGCATCGCCTGCTACTTCGGGCGGCATCAGGTCGATCCACCACTGCATCACGCGGTCGCTCTTCGAAAAGAAGCGGTGGCCGCCGATGTCCATGCGGTTTCCCTTATAGCGAATCGTCCGCGAGATGCCGCCGATCTCCTGGCTGCCCTCAAGGACAATCGGATGGATATCGGTCCTGCGCAGTAGCTCCAGTGCAGCAGTCAGACCCGCGGGACCAGCACCGATGATGACAGCTCGTTTAGGCATGTTCTTCTGAAAGTCACTCGCGAGTGAAGATGGAGCCGATCCGTACAGGCTTCGCTGCAAATATCCTGCTCAAAACTACTTGGATACCGAAAACGCGATAAAGGTAAACGGTGGGTCAGTTATTCCCGCCCGACTCTCCGCAATCTGTTGCTACCCCCTCGAACGGTTCTCTGGATTGTAGAAGATATGTTTCCCGCAGACCAGAATCTCCGTTCGCCTCCCCCTGCGAAGTACAATCTCGGTGTGTCTCACTACCTCGTCACTGGAGCCTCCGGCTTCTTCGGTGGAGTTCTCAAGCGCCGCCTTCTGCGCGAAGGCCATACCGTAGTCAACATCGATCTCGAACAGGACGAAGATTCCCTTCCCGGCCTCACCAGCATTCAGGGCGACCTTCGTGATGCCGCACTGCTCAAGCGCGTCTTCGCCGAGCACCGCTTCGATGCCGTCTTCCATGCTGCCGCCCAGCTTGCGCACGGAATGAAGATGGATGAGCATCTCCTCTGGACCTCGAACGTCGACGCCACGCGCCTGCTGGCCGAAAGTGCATGCGACGCGGGCGTTCGTCCCTTCGTCTTCGTCTCCACCAACTGCCTCTGGGCATCGAACCTTGGCCACCCTGTTCATGAAGAACGCGACGTTCCTGCGCCGGTCGAGCTCTACGGCAAATCCAAGCTCGCTGCGGAGAAGCTCCTTGAGGACTTTACCTCCGACCTCGACATCGTCAGCATCCGCTGCCCCACCATCATGGATGCCGGCCGCCTCGGCCTGCTGGCCATCCTCTATGAGTTCATCGATGACCACAAGACGGTGTGGGTCGTCGGCGACGGCTCCAACCGCTACCAGTTCATCTATGCCGAAGACCTCGCGACCGCCTGCATCCAGGCCGCAGGCTACGGCAGATCCGACCTCTTCCACATCGGCTCCGACGACGTGAAGACCATGCGCGAGGTCTACGAGAGCGTCATCCGCGCCTCCTCCAGCCGGTCGCGCGTGCGCTCGCTTCCAAAAGCCCCCACCATCGCCGCCATGATGGCCGCCCACAAGTTGCGCGTCTCACCTCTTGGCCCCTATCACTACAAGATGATCGCCGAGAGCTTCGTCTTCGACACGGCGCGCATCAAGCAGCGCCTCGGATGGCGACCCACGCTCACGAACGAAGAGATGCTGCTGAAAGCCTACGAGTATTACTCAAAGAACCGTAACGAGATCAGCGCCCGCACCAACGTCTCCACCCATCGCAAGCCTGCATCCATGGGAGTCATCCGTTTGCTGAAGTGGATCTCCTGAGCTTCGGTCGCTCTTAGCCCAGCTCTGAGCAAACTTCCAACTTCCCAAAAAATTGCCGGGCGTAATCAATACGCCCGGCCTCAGCATTTCGTTTGCTACAGCCGCTATACTGCTGCGCGTTCCGTGACGTTGAAGGTCAGGCCGCTGGCTCCCGCGTCGACCACAACATGGTCCCCATGGAGCACCGTGCCGTCCAGGATCTTCACCGCCAGCTTGTCCTGCACCAGCCGCTGGATCGCCCGCTTCAGCGGACGCGCACCGTACGCACGGTCGTAGCCCGCCTTGAAGATCGCCTGCCGCGCCGCATCCGTCAGCTCCAGCGTAATGCGACGATCGGACAGCAGACTCTCCAGATCTTTCAGCCGCAGGTCCACGATGTGCGTCAACTGCGCATCGTCCAACGGATGGAAGACCACGATGTCGTCCACGCGGTTCAGGAACTCCGGACGGAACGTCTGCTTCAGAGCATCGATGACGCGATCCTTCGCCTCTTCAAAGCCCTCCTCGCCCTGCGCCCATGCACTGGTCAGCTTATCCGCGCCCGTGTTCGACGTCATGATCAGCACCGTGTTCTTGAAGTCCACCGTGCGTCCCTTCGAGTCTGTCAGACGACCGTCGTCCAGCACCTGCAGCAGCACGTTGAAGACATCCGGATGCGCCTTTTCGATCTCGTCGAACAGCACCACCGAGTACGGTCTGCGACGAACAGCCTCCGTCAGCTGACCGCCCTCGTCGTATCCGACGTACCCTGGAGGCGCGCCGATCAGACGAGCCACAGCGTGCTTCTCCATGTACTCGCTCATGTCGATCCGCACCATCGCCTGCTCATCATCGAACAGGAACTCCGCCAGCGCACGCGCCGTCTCCGTCTTGCCCACGCCCGTAGGTCCGAGGAAGATGAACGAGCCAATCGGCCGCTTCGGATCAGACAGTCCTGCTCGCGAACGGCGAATTGCATTCGCCACCGCACTGAGAGCTTCGTCCTGCCCGATCACGCGCTCGCGCAGACGATCCTCCATCTGCACCAGCTTCTGGGTCTCGCCCTCCAGCATCTTCGAGACAGGGATTCCCGTCCACTTGGAGACGATCGCCGCAATGTCCTCCTCGTCGACCTCCTCCTTCAACATGCGCGACGGCTTGTTCGCGACACCCTTCTTCGCATCGGCCTTGTCCTCGGCGACGGCCTCCTCCTGCAGGGCCGTCAGCTCACGCAGTTCGGCCTCCTTCTTCGGAATCTCGCCGTACTGCAGCTCGGCGGCGCGCTGCAGGTTGCCCTTGCGCGTCTCCTCCTGCATCTGGAACCGCAGGCCTTCCAGCTCTTCCTTCAGCTCGGCGATGCGTCCGATCGCGCCGCGCTCCTTCTGCCAGCGAGCGCGCAGCCCCGCAGCCTGCTCCTTAATCTCCGCAAGCTCCTTCTCAACAACCTCCAGACGCTCCTGCGAGTTGGGGTCCTTCTCGCGCTGCAGCGCCGCACGCTCAATCTCGAGCGACGTCGCCCTGCGTTCCAGGTCGTCGATCTCCACCGGCACTGAACCGATCTGGATCGCCAGTGCCGACGCCGCCTCATCCACCAGATCGATTGCCTTGTCCGGAAGAAAGCGGTCCGAGATGTAGCGGTGCGACAAAGTCGCCGCCGCCACAATCGCAGAGTCCTTGATCCGGACCTTGTGGTGGGCCTCGTACTTCTCCTTCAGGCCACGGAGAATCGCAATCGTATCCTCCACGTTCGGCTCACCCACGTAGACAATCTGGAAACGCCGCTCCAGCGCAGCGTCCTTCTCGATGTACTTGCGATACTCGTTCAGCGTGGTTGCTCCGATCGACCGCAGCTCACCGCGAGCCAACGCCGGCTTCAGCATGTTGCTCGCGTCCATCGAACCCTCAGCCGCGCCCGCGCCCACCAAAGTATGCAACTCGTCGATGAACAGAATAATCTCGCCGTTCGAGCTTTCAATGTCTTTTAGCAGAGCCTTCAGACGCTCCTCAAATTCACCACGGAACTTCGCTCCCGCAACCATCGACGCCAGGTCCAGCGCCACCACGCGCTTGTTCTTCAGGATCTCCGGAACGTCGCCCTGCACGATGCGACGCGCCAGCCCTTCTACAATCGCCGTCTTACCCACACCGGGCTCGCCGATCAGCACAGGATTGTTCTTCGTCCTGCGGCTCAGCACCTGGATGACGCGACGGATCTCTTCGTCACGGCCAATGACCGGATCGAGCTTGCCCTTGCGCGCAAGGTCAGTGAGGTCCTTCGCATACTTCTCCAGCGCCTGGAACTTGCCCTCAGGATTCTGATCGGTCACACGCTGCGATCCACGGACCTCGGCCAGCGCCTTCAGGATGGCATCGTGCGTCGCTCCGAAAGAAGCAAGCGCACTCTGCACCGCATCGCCCTTCTGTCCTGCAAGCGCCAGCAGCAGGTGCTCGGTCGAGACGTACTCGTCCTTAAAGTTGTCTGCTTCTCTAAAGGCCTGCTCCAGAACCTTCTGGGTCGTCTGCGCCAGTCCGGGCTGCCCTCCACCCTGCACCTTCGGCAGCTTCTGGATCGCGGAGTTCACCCCGCTCAGAAGCTGCTGCACGGGCACACCGATCTTTTCGAGCACCGGAAGAACGACGCCTTCCCTATCCTCCAGCAGCGCCGCCATCAGGTGCAGCGGCAGTACCTCCGGGTTGCCGTTCTCAGAGGCATGCGACACCGCCCCCTGCACCGCCTCCTGCGACTTCACCGTCAACTTATCCCACTTAATCGCCATTCACCTCTCCTCACGTGGAGATCGCCGTCTCCACAAAATCCTAATCCTCTTCCCTCTACGCGCCCCGTGCTCCCCATCACTCTTTATGAAAGATGCACACTCCGGCTACCAGGTGAAGCACTGTGTATCCCCACCCCACCGCCTCGGCTCTGGTCCCACAAACGCGAAGTCGTGTCTCACAAAGGCCAGTCGCGTCTCTTAACCGTTCTGTCGCATCTCGCAAACGCTCTATATCTTGCCTCAACAGCTCTGTCTCATCTCACGAACACTTTGCCTCGTCTCACGAACGCTTTTGTCGCGTCTCTTAAACGTTCTGTCGCATCTCACAAACGTTCCGTAGCTTCTTACGAATGTTCTGTCGCATCTCGCAAACGTCTGTCGCATCTCACAAACGTTCCGTAGCTTCTTACGAATGTTCTGTCGCATCTCGCAAACGTCTGTCGCATCTCACAAAGGCGCTGCAGCGTCTCACAAATCCCCCTTCTCAACTCACAAAGGCGCTACCGCTTCTCACAAGTACGCTGTCGCTTCGTTAAGGGCACGGCTTCAGCCGTGCCGAAAAGCTCACCCCGTATAAGCGGCTTTAGCCGCTGAGGTCACTCCCTCTGGAGCCTCCGATCTCAGCGACGAAAGCCATGCCTTATATAGATAGCCGAGCCCAGATCAAGACTCTTCCCAATACACAAAGGCGGGAGACTCTTCGCCTCCCGCCAGCGCCCCATGGCTCAGAGACTCCTTCAAGCAGCATTCGCCTCCACCTGCTTCGGCGCCGAATGGTTCGAGCCGACCTCGATCTTCACCTGCTTCGGCTTGGCCTCGGCCTTCTTGTTCAGCGTGATGCTCAGCACCCCGGCGTCGTAGCTCGCGCTCACCGAGTCGGTATCGACCGTCTGGGGAACCGTAAAGCTGCGCACAAAACTTCCAAACCTGCGCTCGATGCGGTGGAAGTTCTCCTCTTTCTCTTCAGCCTCAAACTTCCTCTCGCCCCTCACCGTAAGGGTCTGGTTTTCAAGCCGCACATCCAGATCTTCCTGCTTGATGCCCGGAACCTCAACCTTCACCACGACCTTCTGAGCGTCCTCATAGATATCGACCGCGGGGACAAAACCTCCGGCCCCGAGAGACTCACCTGGACCATTCGCCGGAACAGCGAAGTCCTGAAAGATCGAGTTCAACCGGTTCTGCAACAGGGCTACATCGCTAAGCGGGCCGCGGAACGGGGAAAAACGCGTGATCGTCATGTGTGAATCCTCCATACGAAATCGGATAGGTGGTCACCAGCCTTCCTTGCTGGTACACCTCTTTTGACGCAAATCTTATCCAAAGGTTGCAGATAATGTGACAAAAATACACTCAGATAAATCCCAGAATTGACTCTTATGACTTAGCTCCAATAACCTCCCTGTTTTCAATCCCGCTTCCCTGAAAACCGCTCTGTGCTAGCCTTTGCCCATGCGGGAAGTCACGGTATTCGTCGGCGGTTCCACCGGGACGGACCCCTACTCGCCCAAAACGTGGTCCGGAACCTCCCCACGCCTCCTGAAGGCGATGGACGCCGAAGGCCTGCTCGACAAGGCCGTCGGAATTCGCGTCCCTAAGATTCCGAACACCCTGCTTCTGGCGAAGAACTTCACCCGCGACCGCGGCGTCTGGCGCAAGCACTTCTACTTCGACCCGGCATACCGTCGCGCACTCACCCGGGCCGCCGCCTCCATCCCGGTCACCAGTCCCGTGCTCATGCAGATCGGGCACATGTTCTCGCTGCCCGATGCCTTTCCCGGTCGTCCGTGCGTCTCCTACCACGACGGCAACCTGGCCGAGCTGCTCGCCTCCGGTTACGGCATGCAGGGCGTCTCGCGCCGCCGCATCGACCAGGCGCTCGCCTACGAAAAGCAGACCGCCAGCCGGATGACCGCCATCTTCACCTTCAGCGAATACCTCCGGCAGTCTTTTATCCAGAACTACGGCGTCCCCGCCGAGAAGGTCTTCCATGTCGGCGGAGCCGTCAACCTCGACGTCATTCCCGACGCCGTCCCCGGCAAGAACTACCGTTCGTCCCAGATTCTCTTCATCGGGACCGAGTTCGCCCGCAAGGGCGGCCCCCAGTTGCTCCAGGCCTTCCGCATCGTGCGCCAGTCCATCCCCTCGGCCGAGCTTCACATCGTCGGCCCCACCCAGGTCAGCGACCTCCCGTCCGGAGCCTTCCTGCACGGCCATCTCTCGAAGTCAGACCCGGAGCAGAGCGCCAAGCTCGACTCCCTCTTCCGCGACGCCAGTCTGTTCGTTCTGCCATCGCTCTACGAGCCCTACGGAATCGCTCCGCTTGAGGCGATGCTCTACCAGCTTCCGGCAGTCGTCACCGACGCCTGGGCACTGCGCGAGTTCGTCACCCCCGGCGTGACCGGCGCCACCGTGGCCAAAGGGTCCGTCGAAGACCTCGCGACCAAACTGATTCAGCTTCTGGCTAAACCCGACCATCTGGCTACGATGGGCAGGCAGGCCCGTGAGATGGTCCTTACCCAGTACACATGGCCTGCCGTCGCCCGGCGCATGGCGCCGATCCTGCGCTCCCTTGCAGTCGCAAAATAACTAACCAACCGACGCTGCACAAACCCGACGCCCCAGCCACCAAAAATCTGCTGTGTCATCCTGAGCGGAGCGCGTAAGCGCGGAGTCGAAGGATCTGCGTTCCGGGATTCTGGCTGAACAAACGAACCCGCAGGTCCTTCGACTACGCCTCTCGCAATAAGACGCGAGAAGCTCCGCTCAGGACGACACTCTACGGGGTGAAGCAGCTGCGCCTCCCTTACTCCATCACGGCCAGCTCCAGTTCGCGCAGTCGCGCAGGCTCGCCGATCACCTCTATGCCGGCGATCTTTCCATCCGCAAACGTAAACCTTAGCGCCCGCATCAGGCGGCCATGCGGAGCCAGCAGCATCCCCGGCACCCCATCCACCAGCACCGGTTCCACAAAGCGCGCTCCCTTGGCGAACACCACCGCCTGCCGAGCCCAGTTCTCCGCGCCATGCACCTCTCGCTGTCCTCCGGGCACCATCGAAGCCTCATCGACTCGCAGCACAAACTCCGGATCGAGCACCGCGACCATTCCCTGAACATCTCCTGCGCGCAAAGCCTCTATCAGGCGCCGCACCAGTTCGGCGCGCTCCTCCTTCTGCGTCGCGGCTTCGATCGGTCCACCCTGCACCCTGCGCCGCGCCCGGCTCGCCAGTTGTCGAGTCGCCATCTCCGAACGCCCAAGCACTTTGGCGATCTCCTCAAACGAAACCCCAAACAGATCGTGCAGCACGAACGCCAGCCTCTCCGCCGGAGCCAGCCGGTCCAGCACCACCAGCAGCGCCACGCCGACCGAATCTGCCATCACAGCCTCATGCTCCGGGTCAGCCTTCGGAGCCGCAGGCGCAGACGGCTGCGCCTCAATAGACTCCTCGCGGCGGGACTTGCGCGACCGCAGCATATCCAGGCACACGCGACTCACAACAGTTGTCAGCCAGCCGACCAGGTTCTCAATTCCGTCCGCGTCCGAGCGGCTCAGGCGCAGCCAGGCCTCCTGCACGGCATCATCGGCCTCGCTGAGCGAGCCCAGCATCCGGAACGCCACCCCACGCAGACGGCTCCTGTTCTGCTCAAACTGCTGCACCACGAAATCCTGTGCCTGCATCCTGCCTCCGAAATGGAGCTTCTTTCGTGAACCTGTCACATCGTTGCGATCCGCTCCGTCACGGTGTTGACGAACCGATCCTGCCGGGTGTGACAGCCGGCGTCGGAATTCGCATCGCCGTTCGAACGTGAGCGGCAATCTTCCCAAGGAGAAGCTCTTCCATGCAACCACGCCTCGCCAACCCCGCCAACCTTCTTCCCGAAGCCATGCAAGCCCTCATGTCGCTGGGAGCAGCGGCCAAGCAGGAGAACGGCGTTCCCGCCCTTACCCTGAACCTCGTCTACCTGCGTTGCAGCCAGATCAACGGATGCAGCGTCTGCGTCGATATGCACGCCCGTACCCTTCGCCAGATCGGCGAGACCGACGAGCGCCTGATAGCCGTCGGCGCGTGGCGCGACGCTCCCTACTTCACCCCTGCCGAGCGCGCCGCCCTGGCCTTTGCGGAAGCGGCGACCCGGCTGGCGGACCGTCCCGATCCTGTGCCCGATGATGTCTGGAACGAGGCCGCGCTCTACTACGACGAGAAGGCGCTCGCATGCCTCACGCTTAATGTCGCGGTCATCAATCTGTGGAACCGCCTCAACGTTCCCACACGCCAGATCGCAGGGCAATGGCTCAAGTCCGAAGAAGCAAAGAAGTGGAAGCCGGATTTGGCAGCCTCCACTCACTAGCCGCCCCATGTGCCGCGGTTCGGCCAAACCAGCCGCGGCACATTTGGATCGTCACGACGTCCCCGATGCTCGCCAGAGCTTCCTCTTACGGAAGCCGCAGCTCCTCCGGATCCCGTCCGATAAAGCGGCAGAGCACCTCCACGACGAAGTTGTGATCATCTCGCTGCGGCAATCCTGACACCGTTACCGCTCAAATCACACCCACGTTGGTGACATGCAGGGGAAAGCTGCCGCCGTGCGCCGCATAGTCGGCATCATCCAGCGAGTACTTCTCGTGGAACGAGATGTTGTTCTGCGCAAGGTACAGCCCCAGCTGGTACGAGCTGCGATGGAAGCGCGCCACCACATTGGACTTGCGCTGCACCCAGCGCGAGTTATCCGGCGTCGTCCCGGCAAGCGCCGTGTAGAACAGCGGCTGTATGGGCTGACCGAAGCGGCGAATATCGATGACCATCGCATGCTTCCGCGCAACAGCAAGATCGCGCAGCAGAACACCGAGGTTCCACGCATCCTCGTTGGTGAACTGGGGAAGACGAAGCTCCGCCTCCTGGTGTATGACACGGGCAAGATCTGCAGAGGAAGCCATCAGGAAATCCTTTATCGTGAAGACAACACGTTTACGAAGTAACAGCTCGACGCTACAACTGTATCGTCTTCAGTTTCTCCTGTCTCACTCTCGAGGAGGCTTTCATGACTTCCGTTAGGATTCGCTTATTTCAGTACGCCGCCTGCGCCGCGCTCGCGCTTCTTTCTTCTACAGCAGTCGCGCAGGACCCGCTGCACGCCTGGACCGCAGGCGCCGATCCGGCAACGCTCGAAGCATGGGTCAATGCCCGCCTCACGGCAGAGAAGGCTGACCTCGACAGACTGACTGCTGTTCGCGGTGATCGAAACATCGCCAACACGGTCCGCCCCTACGACGATGCCCTCAACGAGCTCGCACTTGCTGGCAACGAAGCCTACCTGATGTACTCCGTCGGCGACTCGGCTCCGCTGCGCGACAAGGGACAGGAGCTCGTCGCGAAGGTCTCCTCCGCTGCAACCGATCTCAACCTTAACCAGGAGGTCTATCGCGCCCTCGCTGCAGTTCCGCTCCCGACAGACGATCCCGCCACCCGCCACTACATTGAGCGCGCTCTGCTGGAGTACCGTCTCGCTGGCGTCGACAAGGACGAGGCCACCCGCGCGAAGATTCGCAAGCTGCAGGACAAAATAACCGACGCGACGCTTGTCTTCGGCCGCAACGTCGCCGACGGCAAACTGACCGTCAAGGCCACGCGCGATGAGCTGAAGGGTCTGCCCGAGGACTACATCGCCCGCCACAAACCCGCCACCGATGGCAGCTATTCGCTGACGACGGATTCGCCCGACAGCACACCGGTGCTGAACTTTGCCGCCAGCAATGATCTCCGCATGAAGATGTACCTGGCCTACAACCAGCGCGCCTATCCGGCCAACGTCGCCGTGCTGAAGAGCGTGCTCGAGGCCCGGCAGGAGCTCGCCTCCACGCTCGGCTACAAGACCTTCGCCGACCTCGCCATGGCCGACCAGATGATGGGCTCCGCCAGCAACCTGCGCACCTTTCTCAATCAGGTCGATCAGGCATCCAAAGGTGCGTCCGACAAGGAGTACGACCTCCTGCTCGCCTTCGCGAAGCAGAAGCATCCGGGACTTACCAACATCTCTGCCGCCGACGCCAACTATTGGTCCGAGCAGTATCGTCGCGCCAGGTATAACTTCGACGCCCAGAGTGTCCGACCCTACTTCCCCTACGACGAGGTGCAGGCCGGAATCCTGAACACCGCCGCAAAGCTCTTCCACGTGCAGTTCCGCCCCGTTGCCGACGCGAAGACCTGGGACCCGTCCGTCTCCACCTTCGACGTCTTCGACGACACGGTCAGCGACCACAAGAAGCTCGGCCGTATCTACCTCGACATGCACCCGCGCGACGGCAAGGACAAGTGGTTTTCCTCCGCTCCCGTCGTTCCCGGCATCCGCGGCCGTCAGCTCCCCGAGGGCGCGCTCATCTGCAACTTCTCCGGCGGCGTCCCCGGCGATCCCGGCCTGATGGAGTACAGCGAGGTCGTCACCTTCTTCCACGAGTTCGGCCACCTGATGCACCACATCCTCGGCGGCCAGGGCCAGTGGTCCAACGCCGGCGGCTTCAACGTCGAGGGCGACTTCGTTGAAGCGCCCTCGCAGATGCTCGAAGAGATGTTCCGCGACCCCGGCATCCTTCAATCATTCGCCAAACACTACAAGACCGGCGAAACCATCCCCACAGCATTGATCGCCCGAATGAACGCCGCCGGAGCCTACGGACGAGGACGCTGGGTGCAGGCGCAGCTCTTCTACTCCACCTACTCCTTGCAGGTGCACGATCGTGCACCCGGCCAGATCAACTTCGACGACCTTCTCCGCGAGGATTCCGCGCGCTTCTCGCACTTCACCTTCGTCGATGGAAACCGCATGTACGCCAGCTTCACCCACCTGACAGGCTACTCGTCCAACTACTACACCTATGTTCTCGACAAGGTCATCGCGGTCGATTTCTTCTCGCAGTTCGATCGCGCTCACCTGCTCGATGGCGCAACTGCCATGCGATACCGGCGCACCGTACTCGAGCCCGGCGCCACCAAACCCGCGACTGAGCTGGTAAGGGACTTCCTGGGACGCCCGCAGAATCTCGAAGCCCTGAAGGAGTGGATCAACGAAGAGTTCACGACCACACAAACGGCTACAGGCCAGTAAGCACGATTAGAGACAAGACGCTGGAGCTCCGAAACCGGGACACACCGAAACGTCCCTTGCCCCCCAGTCTCTGCAAACTGTCCCCTGCATACCCTGTCCCCTCTCCCCGTCCCCTCTCCCCGTCCCATCTCCCTGTCCTCTGTCCCTGTCCGCTGTCCTCTGTCCTATATTTCCTATCCCCTATCCCTCCCCAAAGTGTCATCCTGAGCGAAGCCCGAAGGGCGAAGTCGAAGGATCTGCGGTTTGCTCGCCCCGTCGATTATCCCGAAATGCGAATCCTTCGACTGCACCTCCCGAATCAACCCACGACAGGCCCCGCACACGATGAACCCATGCGGCGAGGCCACATCCTGCTTCATCTCTCAACTCTCCACCGCTACACTTAACCCATGCAGCTCCGCACCGTCCGAGCGACCCAGTACGTCACCGCACTTCGCGAAGGCGGCAGCCTCCCGGCGATCGTTGCCGCAGACGACCTCGGTCTGTATGTCCTCAAGTTCAGTGGCGCCGGGCAGGGTCCACTCGCCCTGGTCGCAGAGCTGGTCGCCGGCGAGATAGGCCGCGAGCTGGGCCTCAATGTTCCCGAACTCGTCTTCATCGAAATCGACGCCGCCCTCGGACGCAACGAACCCGACCAGGAGATTCGCGATCTTCTCAAGACAAGCGTCGGCCTCAACCTCGCGCTCGATTATCTTCCCGGCTCAACCATGTTCGACCTCGCAGCAGGCGATACCGCCGATGCCTCCACGGCCTCCATGGCCGTTTGGTTCGACGCCTTCGTGATGAACGTCGATCGCACCCCGCGAAACGCCAACCTGCTCTGCTGGCACAACGAGCTGTACTTCATCGACCACGGCGCCGCCATCTACGTGCACCACGACTGGGAATCGATGCTCGCTCGCGCCGAGTCGCCATTCCGCGACTCGCGCAACCACATCCTGCTCCCCTGGGCCTCTGCTCTGCTCGAGGCAGACGAGCGAGCACGCGTTCTGCTTACTCCTGAGAAGATCGCCGCCATACTTGATACCGTGCCTGACAAGTGGCTGCTGCGCAATCACGACGGCATCAGCGCCGGCCTGAAGCGCGAGGTCTATGCCAGCTTCTTTGCGCGACGGCTCCAGGCATCCGCCATCTTTCGAGAGGAGGCCGAACGTGCCCGTGCCCAGCTCCTTTGACTACGCCATCGTCCGGGTCGTCCCTCGTGTCGAGCGCGGCGAGTTCGTCAACGCAGGCGTCATCGTCTTCTGCCTGGAGCACAAGTTCCTCGAGGCAAGCGTCAGAATCGACGATGCCCGCCTCCAGGCCCTCTGGCCCGCAATCGATCTCAATCTCGTCCGCCGCCATCTGCAGGCGATCCCGCGCGTGGCCGCCGGAGATCCCTCGGCCGGACCCATCGCGCAACTCTCCCAGCGCGAACGCTTTCATTGGCTCGTCTCGCCCCGCAGCACCATCATCCAGGTCTCGCCCGTACACACCGGCCTCTGCGACGAACGCCCCGAAA
>Ga0164242_10005606_pt1 | contig 13962 bp, 12 predicted proteins | sample OricomgcompostMG_FD_108783 | JGI IMG/M metagenome (GOLD analysis project Ga0164242, IMG submission 108783) | Miracle-Growth compost microbial communities from Emeryville, California, USA - Original compost - Miracle growth compost (MG) ...
AGATGGTCGGCGGCGTGACGCCGGGCAAGGGCGGGCAGACCCACCTCGGCCTGCCGGTGTTCGACACGGTGAAGGAGGCGGTGAAGAAGACCGGGGCCGACGCCTCCGTCATCTATGTGCCGCCCGCCTTCGCCGCCGATTCGATCCTGGAGGCGATCGACGCCGAGGTGCCGCTGATCGTCACCATCACCGAGGGCATTCCGGTGCTCGATATGGTGAAGGTGAAGCGCGCTCTCTCGGGCTCGAAGTCGCGGCTGATCGGGCCGAACTGCCCGGGCGTGCTGGCCCCGAACGAGTGCAAGATCGGCATCATGCCGGGCTCGATCTTCTCGAAGGGCTCGGTGGGCGTTGTCTCGCGCTCGGGCACGCTTACTTATGAGGCCGTGTTCCAGACAACGAACGAGGGCCTGGGCCAGACCACCGCGGTCGGCATCGGCGGCGATCCGGTGAACGGCACCAACTTCATCGACGTACTGGAGCTGTTCCTGGCCGACGACGCCACGCAGTCGATCATCATGATCGGCGAGATCGGCGGATCGGCCGAGGAGGAGGCCGCGCAGTTCCTGAAGGATGAGGCGAAGCGCGGTCGCAAGAAGCCGATGGTCGGCTTCATCGCCGGCCGCACCGCGCCTCCGGGCCGCCGCATGGGTCACGCCGGCGCGATCGTCTCGGGCGGCCAGGGCGGCGCCGAGGACAAGATCGCGGCGATGGAAGAGGCCGGCATCAAGGTCGCGGCGAGCCCCAGCGAGCTCGGCACGACGTTGAAGGCGGTGCTCGGAAAATAAACTTCTCCCGGCTAAGGGAGGAGATTGTCGAGGGGGATGGCGGCTGCAACCGCCATCCCCCTCGGCAGGTTACGCCCCGGATTGAATCCGGAGCTTCGCAGCCCTCTCCCCGTTGGGAGAGGGAGGAGGTTGGAATGGGTTTCGAGGGCCATGACATCGACATCGCGGGCGTGAGCCCCGCTTTCGTCGAGGATCTCTACAGGCGTTACCAGACGGACCGCGCATCGGTCGACCCGGCCTGGAGCCGTTACTTCGGGGAGATCGAGCAGGCGATATCCGGCGGCCCGAGCTGGTCGCGGCCGAACTGGCCGCCCGCCGACACCGACGCGCTGACCGCCGCGCTCGATCCCACCCAGATGCAGCCCGCGCCGAAAGCGGCGAAGGGCGGCAAGGCGGCCCCGGCCGCCGCGCCGACGATCGCCGCCGCATCGCTCGATTCGCTACGCGCGATGATGCTGATCCGCACCTATCGGGTGCGCGGCCATCTCGCCGCCGATCTCGATCCGCTGGGCCTGTCCCGCCGCGACATACCGGCCGACCTGACCCCCGCCTATCACGGCTTCACCGATGCCGATCTCGATCGGCCGATCTGGCTCGGCGGCGCACTCGGGCTGGAGCACGCCACGGTGCGCGAGATCATCGAAATCCTGCGCCGCAACTACTGCGGGCATGTCGGCCTCGAATATATGCATATCGGCGATGTCGAGGAGCGGCGCTTCCTCCAGGAGCGCATGGAAGGCCGGGACAAGGAGATCGCCTTCACGCCCGAGGGCAAGACGGCGATCCTCGCCAAGGTCATCCAGGGTGAGCAGTATGAGAAGTTCCTCGGCAAGAAATATGTCGGCACCAAGCGCTTCGGGCTGGACGGCGGCGAATCGATGCTGCCCGCGCTCGAGGCCGTCATCAAATATGGCGGGGCGGCGGGCGTCGGCGAGATCGTAGTCGGCATGGCGCACCGCGGCCGCCTGAACGTGCTCACCAACGTCATGGGCAAGCCTTATCGCGCGGTGTTCAGCGAGTTCGCGGGCGGCTCCGCCAATCCGGAGGATGTCGGCGGATCAGGCGACGTCAAATACCATCTTGGCACCTCCACCGATCGCGAGTTCGACGGGATCAAGGTGCATATGTCCTTGGCCGCCAACCCCTCGCACCTCGAAGCGGTGGACCCGGTGGTGCTGGGCAAGGCGCGCGCCAAGCAGACCAAGCTCGGCGACAATGAGCGCGACAAGGTGCTGCCCGTCCTGATCCACGGTGACGCCGCCTTCGCGGGGCAGGGGATCGTCGCCGAATGCTTCGGCTTCTCCGGGCTTCGCGGCTACAACACCGGCGGCACCATCCATTTCATCATCAACAACCAGGTGGGCTTCACCACCTCGCCGCAGTTCGCGCGCTCCTCGCCCTATCCGTCCGATGTGGCCAAGACGGTGCAGGCGCCGATCCTGCATGTGAACGGCGACGATCCCGAGGCCGTCACCTTCGCCTGCAAGCTCGCCACCGATTTCCGCATGACCTTCAAGCGGGACGTGGTGATCGACATGTGGTGCTATCGCCGCTTCGGCCATAACGAAGGCGACGAGCCGAGCTTCACCCAACCGCTGATGTATGCGGCGATCCGCAAGCATCCGCCGGTTTCCGCCATCTACGCCGAACGGCTGAAGGCGGAAGGGGTGATCGACGACGCCTGGGTGAAGGCCGAGGAAGGCCGCTTTGTCGCCGAGCTCGACGAGGAGTTCGAGGCGGGCAAGAGCTACAAGCCCAACAAGGCGGACTGGTTCGAGGGCGACTGGAGCGGGCTTTCCAGGGCCAGCGAGGGCGGCCGCCGCTGCGGCGAGACGGCCGTGGCGAAGGACAGCATCGACGCGCTCGTGCCGGTGCTGACCGAGGCGCCGGAGGGCTTTACCGCGCACAAGACGCTGCTGCGCATCCTCGACGCGCGCAAGCAGGCGCTCACCTCCGGCGAGGGGATCGACTGGGCGACCGCCGAGGCGCTCGCCTTCGGCACCTTGCTCCAGCAGGGCTATGGAGTGCGCCTGTCCGGCCAGGATTCCGGCCGCGGCACCTTCTCCCAGCGCCACGCCGCCTGGACGGACCAGAAGGACGGCCACAAATATATCCCGCTCTCCGAGATCGATCGGAAGTTCCAGGTGCTGGACAGCCCTCTCTCCGAGTTCGGCGTGCTCGGCTTCGAATATGGATATGCCTCCGCCGCGCCCAAGACTTTGGTGCTGTGGGAGGCGCAGTTCGGCGATTTCGCCAACGGCGCGCAGGTCATCATCGATCAGTTCATCGCCGCGTCGGAGGCCAAGTGGCTGCGCGCCAACGGCCTCGTGCTGCTGCTGCCGCACGGCTACGAGGGGCAGGGGCCGGAGCATTCGTCGGCCCGGCTGGAGCGCTATCTCCAGCTCTGCGCCGAGGACAATATGCAGGTCGCCAATTGCTCTACGCCGGCCAATTATTTCCACATCCTGCGCCGGCAGATGATGCGTAATTTCCGCAAGCCGCTCGTTATCATGACGCCCAAGTCGCTGCTGCGGCACAAGGCTGCGGTGTCCTCGATCGACGAGTTCACGGGAGACAGCCGCTTCCACCGCGTGCTGTTCGATCCGAACGCGCCGGCGGACAAGGATGTGAAGCGGCTGGTGCTGTGCTCGGGCAAGCTCTTCTACGATCTCGCCGAGGCCCGCGATGCGGCGGGGGACAAGCACACCGCCATTCTGCGCGTCGAGCAGCTCTATCCCTTCCCGAGCGACGTGATCGTCGAGCGGCTCAAGGCCTGCGCCAATGTCGAGACCTTGGTGTGGGCGCAGGAGGAGCCGAAGAACAACGGAGCCTGGTTCTTCGTCGAGGATCTGCTGGAGCAATGCCTGGCCGACGCCGGCGCAAAGCCGAAGCGGCCGGTCTATGCGGGCCGCAAGGCGTCCGCCGCCACCGCGACCGGCCTCGCCCGGCGCCATGCCGCCGAGCAGGCCGCGCTGGTCGCCGCTGCGCTCGGCCACGACAAGCCCCAGCTCGCCAAGGCCAGCTAAGAGACATCAGGACAGCAGGACACGCGCATGACCACCGAAGTGAAGGTGCCGACGCTCGGCGAATCGATCACCGAGGCCACGCTCGGCCAATGGCTCAAGCAACCGGGCGAGGCGGTGAAGGCCGATGAGCCGATCGCCAGCCTGGAGACGGACAAGGTGGCGGTCGAGGTGCCCTCGCCGGTGGACGGCGTGATCGGCGCGCTGACCGTGAAAGAAGGCGATACGGTCGAGGTCGGCGCGGTGATCGCGACGGTGGAGGAGGGCGGCGCGGCCGCCGCTGCTCCGAAGGCCGAGGAGAAGAAGGCCGAAGCGCCCAAGCCCGCCGAGAAGAAGGCGGAAGCCCCCAAGGCCGAAGTGAAGCCGGTCGAGGCCGCTTACGGCAATGTCGCGGCCGAGCCTTTCGCCAATGACCAGCCGCTCTCGCCGTCGGTCCGCCGCGCGGCGCTGGAGCATGGAGTGGACGCCTCCACCCTCACCGGCACAGGCCCGGGCGGCCGCGTGACCCGGGATGATGTGCTCGCCGCCGCGGCCTCCGCGCCCAAGACCGCTCGGCCCGCCGCCGCCGCGCCTGCGCAGGCGGAGCGACGCGAGGAGCGCCAGCGCATGTCGCGCCTGCGCCAGACGGTCGCCAAGCGGCTGAAGGAAGCGCAGAACACCGCCGCGATGCTCACCACGTTCAACGACGTGGACATGTCGGCGGTGATCGAGGCGCGCTCCAAATACAAGGAGCTGTTCGAGAAGAAGCACGGCGTCCGCCTCGGCTTCATGGGCTTCTTTGTGAAGGCCGCGTGCATGGCCTTGAAGGACATCCCCGCCGTCAACGGCTCGATCGAGGGCGACGAGATCGTTTATCGCGACTATGCCGATATCTCGGTGGCGGTTTCCGCGCCGCAGGGCCTCGTCGTGCCGGTGATCCGCAACGCCGACAAGCTCTCGGTCGCCGAGATCGAAAAGACGATCGGCGACTTCGGCCGCCGCGCCAAGTCGGGCGAGCTCAAGATGGAGGAGATGAAGGGCGGCACCTTCACCATCTCCAACGGCGGCGTGTTCGGCTCGCTGCTCTCCACCCCGATCATCAACCCGCCGCAATCGGCGGTGCTGGGCCTCCACCGCATCGAGGAGCGGCCGGTGGTGAAGGACGGCCAGATCGTCGCGCGCCCGATGATGTACCTCGCGCTCAGCTACGATCACCGACTGATCGACGGTCGCGAGGCGGTGACGTTCCTCGTCGCGCTCAAGAACGCGATCGAGGATCCGACGAGGCTGCTGATCGATCTGTGAGGGAAATTGTCGGGAATCGGCCACGCTCGCCTTCGGAGCACATTAAGCTTTAGTGCTCCGGCGAAGGCCGGAGCGTTGGACAAGCGCAATGAAATCAGGGTGCGTCTATCTGATGGCGAACCATCGTCGCGGGCAGACTTATCTGGGCGTCACAAGCAATTTACCGCAGCGGGTTTGGCAGCACCGCAACGGAGTCGTCGACGGGCATTCGAAGGAAAAAGGCTGCATCCTGCTCGTCTGGTATGAATATTTCGAGGATTTGCAGGATGCGCGCGCCTGTGAGTATCGGATGAAGAAATGGAAGCGCGCCTGGAAACTACGTTTGATCGAGGAGCGAAACCCCGAGTGGGCTGACTTGTACGATACCTTGCCCCGATGAAGTGCTCCGGCGAAGGCCGGAGCCTTGGCGACGGACGGGGACACTACCCAAGGCTCCTGCCTCCGCAGGAGCACAGCGAGGCGAAAATGGCTGACCAACAATACGACTTCGACGTTCTCGTGATCGGCGCCGGACCCGGCGGTTATGTCGCGGCGATCCGGGCGGCGCAGCTCGGGCTCAAGACGGCCTGCGCCGAAGCCCGCGCGACGCTGGGCGGCACCTGCCTCAATGTCGGCTGCATTCCCTCCAAGGCGCTGCTCCACGCCTCCGAACTCTATGAGGAGGCCGCCTCCGGCAAGCTCGCCAAGCTGGGCGTCAAGGTCGAGACCAGTCTGGACCTCGATCAGATGCACGCGCAACGCAAGGATGCGGTGAAGCAGCTCACCGGCGGCATCGAGTTTCTGTTCAAGAAGAACAAGGTCGAATGGCTGAAGGGCCAAGCCACCTTCACGGGTAAGGATACGGTGAAGGTCGGCGATCGCACGGTGCGCGCGAAGAACATCGTCATCGCCACCGGCTCCTCCGTGACGCCGCTGCCCGGCGTGACGGTGGACCAGAAGGTGGTGGTCGATTCGACCGGCGCGCTGGAGCTGTCCAAGGTGCCGGGTCACCTCGTCGTGATCGGCGGCGGGGTTATCGGGCTGGAGCTCGGATCGGTGTGGAAACGCCTGGGCGCGAAGGTCACGGTCGTCGAGTTCCTCGATCAGATCCTGCCCGGCATGGACGGCGAAGTCCGCAAAGAAGCCAACAAGATCCTCAAGAAGCAGGGCCTCGAGTTCCGCCTCTCCACCAAGGTGACGGGCGTGACCGTCAAGGGGGACAAGGCGACGCTGACGGTCGAACCCGCCGCGGGCGGCGTTTCCGAGACGATCGAGGCGGACGCGGTGCTGGTCGCGATCGGGCGGCGCGCCAACACCGAGGGGCTGGCGCTCGACAAGGCGGGGCTCGCCACCAACCAGCGCGGCCAGATCGAGACCGACCACGACTTCGCCACCCCGATTCCCGGCATCTGGGCGATCGGGGATGTGGTCCCCGGCCCGATGCTCGCCCACAAGGCAGAGGACGAGGGTATCGCAGTAGCCGAGAATATCGCCGGCCTCACCGGCATCGTGAACCATGACGTGATTCCGAGCGTGGTCTACACCATGCCTGAGATTGCGGGCGTGGGCCTCACGGAGGAGCAGGCGAAGGAGCGCGGCGAGGTCAAGGTCGGCAAGTTCCCGATGATGGCCAACTCGCGCGCCAAGACCAACCATGAGAGCGACGGCTTCGTGAAGGTGGTCGCCGACGCCAAGACCGATCGCGTGCTCGGCGTCTGGATCATCGCCAGCGTGGCGGGCACGATGATCGCCCAGGCCGCGCAGGCAATGGAGTTCGGCGCGACATCCGAGGACATCGCCTACACCTGCCACGCCCACCCGACGCATTCGGAGGCGCTCAAGGAAGCGGCGATGGCGGTGACGGGCAAGCCGATCCACATCTGATCGGCGCGCCTGCCGCCGATCCTTCACATGCTGGTCTTTCCCCGCGTGAGCAGCCGGAAGAAGCCATAGGAGGGATCGGCCGGTCCCGGCTTGCCGATATGCGCGCCGGCGAGGAAGGGGTGATCGAGATCGACGATCGAGGGCGAATGGACGTTCGCCCAATCGGCGACGATCGCGCGGTGGAGGAACTTCCAGCACCCTTCGCGCCGCTCATATTTGTCGAAATAGCGGCCGCCGATCAGCACGTCGAAGGGGCCATCCGGCCCTTTCACCCGATGGAGCGCGATCAGATAGACCTCGCCCTCGGCATAATCCCCCTCGATCGCCAGGTTGATGGTGGTGACATTGTGGTGGAGGATCTCCATCGGCGCCTGGATCTCGGGCAGGCGCTCGATGAAATCCATCGCCGGCCCTTTCGAAAAAGCGCCATGATCGTCGATCGCGTCCTCGTGATAGAGGCTGCGCATCTTCTCCTGATCGTGCCGGTCGGCGGCGTTGCAATAGGTATAGATCAGCGATCGGATCGCCTCGCGATCGATCAGCTCCCGCAATTCAGGCGGCAGGCTCATCGCGCGGCGTGGATCGTAGCCAGCATGTGCGCGGTCAGCCCCACGTCGCGCTCGGTATAGACCCGCTCATAAACGCGATCATATTCGGCGCGCCGGATCAGCCAGCGCCCGTTCTGCTTCACATAGCGATCGCGATAATGGGCCGCACCGACCGTCGCCTTGTTGTCCCGCAGGTCAAGCGCGTAATCGAGCAGCGTCCATAGCCCATCGGCGGTATCATCGTCATGCACCACGATCTCGGGCATGTGGACGGTGTGGCTGCCGACGAACTCGGCGTGGAAGGATCGCCCGATCGCGGCCACGATCGCGTCCCGCCCCTGCGCCTGGAAGCGATAGGTGCCGCCGCGATAGTCGACCTCGGCATCCTCGGTGAACAGGATGGCGAGCCGTTCGGTGTCGCAGGTGTCGATAGCGCGCGAATAGGCGTATTTGAGCTGCTTGATGCGCTCGATCTCCTCCAGCGGCAGGCTCATGCGGCGGCTTTCTGTTCGGCGTGCATCGCCTCGGCGCGGGCCTTGAGCGCGTGGGCGGTGTCGTCGAAGGCGCGCTTGATCCAGGCCCCGCAGAAGAACATGACATGACGCGCATTGGGGCCGAAGAAGGCGTCGGTCGAATAATAGGCGCAGCGATCCGGCCCCAACGCCTCGATCACCTGATCGCGCCGCGCCGGATAGGGCATGGCTTCGGTATCGGGCAGCTCCCAGGAAATCATCCGCTCGGGCCACTTGGCGCAGACATATTCGACATTGGGATAGGTTTCGCCCGGCATGGTGTAGCTGTTGAGCTGCATCTCCACCGGTGCGCCCATCTCCAGCGTCGATTGCGCGGAGAAGCAGAAGGGATTCCATTCACCGTAGCGCGGCAGATCGGTGAGGATTTCCCACACGATCGACGCGGGCGCCTCGATCGTCACTGTATCGGATCGCACCGTGGTGGCGGGATCATAGGCGGGCGGCACGCCCTCGTCCGTCGGCATCGCTCTCTCCTTGGTGGCCGGATTCGAGTCGGCTTCCGGGTTATGCTGTCGGGCTCACTGGACCGCGTCAACATATAACGGCGGTTTGCGTAGCATGCGCAATCATGTGATACGCATGACGGCATTATTTCAATCAGGAGAGCCCCATGCTGTCGCTTCAGGAAATGTCCGACCGCATCGAGATCCAGGATTTGATGACCCGCTACGCCTATGCCATAGACGATCGCGACTGGGCCGCGCTTGACCGGGTGTTCACACCCGATGCGGTGATAGATTACAGCGACATGGGCGGCTCCAAAGGCGATCTTCCCTCCACCAAGCGCTTCCTCGCCGAAGCCATGCCCAACTTCCCGGCCTTTCAGCATCTCTCGGCCACCACGCAGATCAAGCTGGACGGCGACAGCGCCGCCGCGCGCACCATCCTGTTCAACCCGATGGTGATGGAGCATGAAGGCGCGCCACGCGTGTTCTTCATCGGGCTTTGGTATAACGACACGCTGGTCCGCACCCCCGAAGGCTGGCGGATCAGCGCGCGACGCGAGCAGAAAAGCTGGTCCTACAACGCGCCGCCGGGCCTGCTGCCGGAGTAATGCCGATGGTGAAGACGATCGGCTTCATGGTGCGCCGGCCGGACATTACGCGTGCCGCTTTCCGCGAGCATTATGAGACGCGCCATGCGCCGATGGCCGTGCCGTTGTTCCCCTTCCGCCGTTATCGCCGCAATCACCTGATCGACCAAGTGGTTGAACCCGGCTTCGACTGCATCTCCGAATTCTGGTTCGATTCGCTCGAAACGATCGCCACGTCGATGGCCGGCGAAGCGGGGGCGACGATGCGGGCGGACGAGCGCAACTTCCTCGACCAGTCCGCTGTCCGCGCGGCGGTGGCGCGCGAGGCCCTGCCCTGCCCGGACGAGACGGCGGCGCTCTGCTTCTTCAGGCGGCAAGACGGCGAGGATGGCGCGCTCGAAGCCGCCTGCGCCGGAACCGGCGCGGGTCTCGATCTGCTGGCGCCTTTCGACCGGCCGCTTCCCTTCGACGCGATCGCGGCGCGGCCGCCCGGAGTTGCGCTGCCTCCCCCGCCCTCGGGCTGGCAGGCCGGCCCCTGCCTCGCCGTCGAGCGATGCGAGAGCGCGGTGCGATAGCGACGTCATTCCGCCCGAAGCCTCACGCCGCCGTCTGCCCTCCATCCACGGCCAGGATCGCGCCGGTAATGAAGCGCGCATCATCGGAGGCGAGGAAGGCGACGGCGGCGGCGATGTCCTCGGGCCGCGCCATCGGGCCCAGTAGCGGCGTCATCCGCTCGAACAGGCGGGGCTCCACGCCCTCGATCGCATCGAAGCCGCCCGCGATCAGCGGCGTGTCGACCGCGCCCGGGCAGATCGCGTTCACCCGCACCCCGCGCGTCGCATATTCGACCGCCAGCGATCGGGTGAGCCCGACCACGCCTGCCTTGGAGGCGGAATAGGCGGCCGCATAGGGCGTGCCGACCAGCCCCGCCGCGCTGGCGATATTGACGATATTCCCTTGGCTCGCGAGCAGATGCGGCAAGGCGGCCCGGCTCATTGCGAACACGCCGGTAAGGTTGATGTCGATCAGCCTGCGCCAGCTCGCATCGTCGATCTCCGCCGCATGGCCGAAGCCGCCTATGCCGGCGATGTTACAAAGCGCATCGAGACGCCCCCAGCGCCCGATCGCTGCGGCCACCGCGGCTTCACACGAGATGCTATCCGCCACGTCCAGCGCGCAGGCTGCCGCCTCGCCGCCGAGATCGGCGACGGTCTCCTCCACACCCGCCAGATTGCGATCGGCGCAGAGCAGGATCGCACCTTCCGAAGCGAGCCGGACGGCGCTCGCCCGCCCGATCCCCGAAGCCGCGCCCGTCACCAGCACCACGCGTCCGTGGAATCTTTTCACCAGCCTCTCCCCATATCTTATTTCCTCGGCAGCCCGTAATCGCCGATCAGCGCGGCGGTGACGCCGTTGGTCCAGCCGAAGCCGTCCTGCAGCGGATATTCGCCGCCGCCGCCGCCGGCGCGCCGCTCGACATCGTATTTCTCGACGAGCTTGCCGCTGCTCGCGTAGCGGGAAGCGACAGTGGCGATCCAGCGGGTCGCGATGGTTCTGGCCAATGCGGCTTCGCCGTTGCGGCGCAGCCCTTCCACCGCGATCCATTGCAACGGAGCCCAGCCGTTGGGATCATCCCATTGCTGCCCGGTCCTGCGGGTGGTGGTGCGCAGGCCCCCCGGCGCCAGCAGCGATCGGCGCACCGTCGCTGCCACCGCTTTCGACTGTTCGGGCGTGGCGACGCCGGTGAACAGCGGATAGAGCGTCGCGGCCGAGAGCACGGACGTCTGCTTGCCCGTCCGCCAGTCGAGATCGGCGAAACGGCCCTCGCGCGGGTTCCACATCAGCCGGCGGATGGCGGCGGCGCGGGCGTTGGCGCGGGCGGCGTAGCCGTGCGCGCAGGCCCGGTCGCCGATCCGGCCGCAGGCGATCGCGATCATCCGCTCCATCCCGAACAACAGGCTGTTGAGATCGACCGGAGCGATGGAGGTGGTGCGGATCGATCCCAGCGTGCGCCCGTCGGCCAGCCAGCGCGAGGAGAAGTCCCATCCGCTTTCCGCCGCCGATCGCAGTTCGCGATAGACGATCGCCGCCGGACGGCCGGAGGCGCGGGCGGTGGCGACATCCTCGGCATAGCTTTCGTCGCGCGGAGTCGCGCGCGCGTCCCAATAGCGGTTGAGGATCGTTCCGTCCCTGAGCCGCACGACATGACGCGCCGCCTCGCCGGGCTTCAATCCCTCCTCGCCCTGCATCCACCAGCCATGCTCGCGGCGCAGCGCGGCGAGGCGATGGCGGAAGCCGGCCGCGTCGCGTCGATCGGAGAGGCCCAGCATCAGATAATAGACCGGCGGTTGCGATCGGCTGAGATAATAGGTCCGCGTGCCGTTGGGGATATGACCGTAACGCTCGATCAGGGTGGTGAAATCGTCGATCATCGATTCGATCAGATCGTCGCGATGATCGCGCTTCAGGCCCAGCATGGTGAAATAGCTGTCCCAGTAATATATCTCGCGGAAGCGGCCGCCGGGCACGACATAGGGCTCGGGCAGCGGCAGCGCCGATCCCCCGGACGGCACGGCGCGGGGCTGGCGTGTCAGCGCCGGCCACAACGCGGCGATATGGGTGAGGAGCGGGGTATGCGCCGCGCCTTTCACAGGCTTCGGCGCAGGCGGCGTCGCGGGCACGATGAAATTGGCGAGCACGAAGCGCTTGAGCGCGGCGCCTTGGGGGTGACGCGCCTTGTATTCGGCCAGGATCGCGCCCGGATCGCGGCGCGGCACCGCATCCGCGAAGGTCTTGCTGTCGAAGAAGACATGGCCGAGCTCGACGGCGCGATAGAGAGGGCCGTAGATATCCGCCGGAGTGGCGACGACTGGCCCGGCGCTGGCGTCGATCAGCGCCGATGCGGTGAGCGGCCGCGTCTGCGCTCCGGCCGGCGCGGCGAGGACGAGCGCCGCCAGCAGCATCGCCCTCCGCACCCAGACGGCGGCGCTCGACCGGATTCGCGTCGTCATCGCCCGATCCTGCCGGGATGCAGCGTATATTTCCAGCCCGGCGCATTCGCATCGCTGTTCGGGATCGCCTCGCAAGAGGCCGCCGGATCGGGCGGCTATTATGGATAGAGGCGCTCGTGCTTCCGGAAACTTGCCGTTTTACTCGAACCGATAGGGCACCACCTCGCGCCGGTCCGGGTTCACCCGGATCGCGCGGCCGGAGGGCGGGAAGGCGCGCTGGTCGCAATCCTCGCGCGGGCAGATGCGGCAGGAGACGCCGATCGGGGTGGCTGCGCCGGCGCGGGTGAGATCGAGCCCGTCGGCGTAGATGAAGTCCTTGGCCTCGCTCACCTCGCAGCCGAGCGCGACGGCGTAGCGGCGCGGGCTGCGCGCGAAGCTGCCGCTTTCCTTCACCAGCCCCTTGGCGATCGAGACGTAGCGCGCGCCCTCCGGCATTTCGGCGAGCTGGACGAGGATGCGGTCCGGTATCGCCGCCGCCTCATGCACGATCCACAAGGGGCAGGCGCCGCCGAAGCGGGCGAATTGCAGGCGGGTGGCCGAGTGGCGCTTGGTGATGTTGCCCGCCATGTCCACCCGGCAGAAGAAGAAGGGCAGGCCGCGCGCCCCCGGCCGCTGAAGCGTGGAGAGGCGGTGGCAGGCCTGCTCGAAGCTCACCCCGAAGCGGTGGCGCAGCCGGTCGATATCGTGGCGCACCCGGCGCGCCTCGGCCCGGAACGCCTCATAGGGCATCAGGATCGCGCCCGCCGCATAATTGGCGAGGCCGACCGTCAGCAGCCGCGCCGCCTCCGCCGAGCCCGCGCCCGCTCCGGCCAGCACGGCGGCGATCTCGTCCTTCAGTTCGATGCGGGCGAGCTGATGGGCGAGCTGGAAGGCGCGGCTCTCGGCCGGTTGGGCGGGATCGAGCGTCAGGGTGCGGCCGTCGAAGGCGCGCAACGGGGCCGCCTCGCCCGAAGCGGGGCGGACGGAGACGCCGTGGCGGGCGAGCCGCTCCGCCAGCGCCTCCGGGCCGGGCGCGAGGCTCGCCCCGATCGCCTCGGCGGCGGTGTCGATCGGATCGACATAATTGCCGGCGTCATGGAACCAGTCCCGCACCTCGTCCCACGGCAGGCGGCCGCCGGCGAGCCCGGTGTCATAGGCGTCGTCGAGCCGCTGGAGCTGGTCCTCGGCGCGCCGCCAGGCGGCGTGGAGCGCGACGAAGCGGCGGGCGAGCGCGGGCTGCTGCTCCACCGCGCGAGCGAGCGCGTCGATCGGCGGCGGCGGCTCGGGGGTGAGCGGCTCGGCCGCGGCTTCGGCCAACGCGGCGAGCAGGCGCGCGTCCTCGTCGGCGTCGTGCCCGCTCCAGTCGGCCGGGAAGGCGCTCGCCAGCGCGCGGGCGACGGCGGTGGTCAAGGGCCGCCCGTCCGTCTCGATCTGTGAAAGATAGCTGACCGAGACGCCCAGCCGCCGCGCCATCTCGCTCTGGCTCAGCCGCAAATGCGCCCGAAGCGCGCGGACGCGCGCGCCGGCGTAGAGCGGGCGAGGGGAGCGGGGCATCGCCTCCACTTATTTCACAAGACAGCCCTTCGCAACTTCACAAACCCACATTTGCCTTGCGCGGCGCGAAGGTGCAGGTCGCGTGCCCGACCCGCGCCCGCGCAAAAGGAGAGCCCGTGCCCACCACCCTCGAGATGCTCGACAAGCGCCGCGCCGAGGCGCGCCTCGGCGGCGGGCAGAAGCGCATCGACGCGCAGCACGCCAAGGGCCGCCTCACCGCGCGCGAGCGGCTGGAGATATTGCTCGACGAAGGCTCGTTCGAGGAGCTCGACATGTTCGTCGAGCACAACTGTGCCGATTTCGGCATGGACGAGACCCATATCCCCGGCGACGGCGTGGTGACGGGATC
>Ga0164242_10005607_pt1 | contig 13961 bp, 8 predicted proteins | sample OricomgcompostMG_FD_108783 | JGI IMG/M metagenome (GOLD analysis project Ga0164242, IMG submission 108783) | Miracle-Growth compost microbial communities from Emeryville, California, USA - Original compost - Miracle growth compost (MG) ...
CCTGCAGGGCGGCTTCGGCAATTATGCGAGCCGCACCGCGCAGGGCGCGATCAATCTGCCGCTCACCAGCACCCTGGCGATCCGCGCCGCCGGCAATTTCCAGAAGCACGACAGCTATTTCAACGACATCGGCCCCTATGACAATCATCCGGACCGGCTCAACGAAAAGGCAGGGCGGTTCAGTGCATTGTGGACCCCGGGAAATCTCCACGCGCTTGGCCATGTGGAGCTGATCGATCGCCAGACGGGGGGCTATGCCAACCGTCCGCTGGCGGGCACCCCCTACGGCCCCGGCGCGGTCGATGGGCCGCGCACGCTCGATTATGATGCGCCGACCAAGAACCATGAGAAGGGCGTGCTCGCCGATCTCGAGCTTCGCTACCAGCTTGGCGGCGGGATCACGCTCCGCTCGCTGACCGGCTACACGTTCAAGCGCGTCTGGAATCTCTACGATACCGACGCCACCGCGCTCGACACGCCCGCCACCCCGCCCGCAACGGAAGATCAGTTCGTCAGCGAGCGGGAGTTCGTGCAGGAGGTCAATCTGCTGTCGCCGACGACCGGCCGGTTCAACTGGATCCTGGGCGGCTATTACCAGCACAACACGATCCACGTCGATATTTTCAATCGGGCCGGCGCGCCGACCGATCCCACCCATATCGTGATCCAGGATTACAAGACGACGACCGGGCTGTTCGCGCAGGGCGGCTACAAGCTTACCGACCGGGTCGAGCTGCAGCTTGGCGCGCGCTATTCGCACTATAAGGTGAGGCAGGCGGGCGGTGTCGCGATCGGCTATGGCACGATCTTCGGCCCGGACGGCCTTACCGTCGCCGATCTCGCCAACAAGCACCACGACGGCCGCCTCACCGGCAAGGCCAACATCAACTTCAAGGTGAATGACGATAATCTGATCTATGCGTTCGCGGCGCGCGGCTACAAGCCCGGCGGCGCCAATTCAGCCACGTCGCAATTCAAGCCAGAAACCGTGTGGGATTATGAAACCGGCTGGAAGTCGACGATGCTGGACAACCATTTGCGCACCCAGCTTGGCGCCTTCTACATGAATTATCGCGATTTCCAGTTCGACTTTCTCGACAGAACCAGTGGCCAGACCGGTGTGACCAACGTCGCGAGCGCCAACATCTATGGCGTGGAGGGGCAGTTCCAGGCGAAGCTGGGCGGCTTCGATCTCGACGGCGGTTTCGCCTACGTCCATTCGAAGCTCGGCAGGCTGATGGCGGTCAACTCCCGCCTGATCCCGCCGGGGATCACGCCGGGCCCGCAGTGCGGCGCTGTGCCGACGGCCGGCTGTACGGACTATACCCCCTATCTCGGGGATGCCGGGGGCGGCCCGAATCTCTTCTCGCCCCGGTGGAGCTATAATTTCGGCGCGGATTACGAATTCAAGCTGGGCGATGACGTGAGCATCACGCCGCGGCTCAACTACGCTTATGTCGGCCCGCAATATGCGAGCTACTTCTACGTTCGCCAGTATGATTATCTGCGCGGCCGTGGCCTGCTGTCGGCATTGCTGACGCTCAGGTACAAGAAGTGGAGCATCGAGGGCTATGGCACGAATTTGACGAACAAGACCTATGTCAGCGGCATCACGGGCAATAATGAATTTTTCGGAGCGCCGCGCGAATATGGCGTGCGGGCAAGCGTGAGGTTTTGAGGATGGGCATGACGGGGATGAGGGCGCTGTTGCTGGCGGCTGCCGCGGGGGGCGCGGTGGCGGCGCAGTCCGCGCATGCGGCGACGCCCGCGCCGACGGCCGGGCCGGGTGCGGCCGCCTGCACCGCGCTTGCGGGGGGAGAAGGGGTTGCCTGGCCTGAGCCGGGCACACGAGTGCTGAGCGCCGACTGGCGGCCCGCCGGACCGTTCACCGTGCCCGCGCCGCCCGGCGCGCCGCCGATGCCGGCCGTCACGCTGCCGGCGCATTGCGAGATCGTGGGCATAATGCACGAACGCACCGGCGTGGACGGCCAGCGCTACGCCATCCGCTTTCACGTCCGCCTGCCCGCGCAGTGGAACGGCAATTTCTTCATGCAGGGCGGCGGCGGCACCAATGGGGAATTGGGCGACGCGATCGGACGCCTGAACGGCGGTGCATCGCCCGCGCTGGCGCAGGGCTATGCGGTGATGTCGCAGGATTCCGGCCACGATAACGGCACCAATACCGTGCCGGCGCGCAACGGCGCCTCGGCATTCGGTTTCGATCCGCAGGCGCGCGCGGACTATGGCGGGACTTCGCTGCCGCCGTCCGTGACCGCCGCCAAGGCCGCGATCCGCGCTTTTTATGGTCATACCCCGGGGCGAAGCTATTTCGTCGGCTGCTCGAAGGGTGGCCAGGAAGGGATGATGCTGGCGACGCGCTATCCCACGCTGTTCGATGGCATCGTCGCGACGGCGCCCGGCTTCGCGCTGCCCCGCGCTGCGGTGGCGGAGGCGTGGGATACGCAGGCACTCGCGCAGGTGGTGAAGGCGAAAGGCGAGCCGCTGACGCTCACCACACTCGCGCAGAGCTTCAGCCAGGCGGATTCGGCGCTCGTCGCGCGAACGATCCTCGCCGCCTGCGACAAGGACGATGGCGCCGCGGACGGCATGGTGGCGGATTTCACCCGCTGCACTTCGGAAAAGGTGCTGTCCGAGCTGGCGCGCGTGACCTGCGCCGGCGCGAAGCAGGATGGCTGCCTTCTGCCCGCCCAGGTTGAAGCGCTGCGCCGCATCCATGAAGGCGCGCGCGGGCCGGACGGCAAATCGATCTACGCGCCCTTTTTCTGGGACGCAGGGTGGGGGGATGCCGGCTGGCGGATCTGGAAGATCGGGGGCGGTCCCGTGCCCGCGATCAACGTCATGATGGGCAGCCCGTCCCTCGCGGCCGTGTTCACGACGCCGCCGACCGTGGTGGCGGATAACCCGCAGGCCAAGCTCGATTATCTCATGCACTTCGATTTCGGCGCCGACGCGGCGAAAATCTATGCGACGGGTGAAGGCTTCCCCCGCTCGGCCTGGGCCGATATCGGCGCGCGCACGCCCGATCTCGATGCGTTCAAGGCGCGCGGCGGCAAATTGATCGTGCCGCAGGGAGCCTCCGATCCGGTGTTTTCGCTCGCCGACACGATCGCGTGGTACAAGGATGTGAACAAGCGCTACGGCGGCGGCGCCGACGGTTTCGTGCGCGTCTTCGGCGTGCCGGGCATGAACCATTGTGCGGGCGGCCCGTCGACGGACGGCTTCGATGCCTTCGCCGCGCTTGTCGGCTGGGTCGAGCAAGACCGCGCCCCGGACCAGATAGAGGCGCGCGCCGGCCCGCAATCGCCATGGCCCGATCGCACCCGGCCGCTCTGCCCCTATCCCAAGGTGGCGCGCTACAAGGGCGCGGGCAGCCTGGAGAAAGCCACGAGCTTCGTCTGCTCATAAGCCGACGCGCTTCGGGGGCATCGACGAACGGGTCGGATGATTAGGGGCGGTCCACCGCCACCCCCGTCAGCATAGGGCGATAGGGGCGACAGCGGGCTTCGTGCTTGCGCCTGCAAGGGCGACGGATTACACCCGCAACAATCGATTGCGGAAAGGCGAACAAGCCGGCGCATAAGGGTTGAGGAGAGCATGGCATGAAGGCACGCCCCTTCGTCGCGGTCGCGGCACTCTCATGGATCGCCTCGAGCGTCGCATGGGCCGCCCCCGCCGCGCCCCTGAAGGTTGGTGCGGCGAAAGTCGATATCACGCCGGCCGCGGCCGATTTACCGAAGAATTATCGCGGCATTCTCGACCATATCTTCGCGCGCGCCATCGTCATCGATAACGGCAAGGCACGCGCCGCTTTGGTGTCGGTCGATATCGGTGGGATGGGGGGCGATACCTGGAAAGCCATCAGTGACCGCGCCCAGCGCGAACTTCACATCCCGGCCGATAATTTCCTGCTGACCGCCACGCACACGCACAGCGTGCCGTTCCTGCGGGGCAAGGCATTCGAGGACAAGGTGTTTGCCGCGATCCGGCAGGCGGCCGGCGCGGAGCGCCCCGCGCGCATGGCCTACGGCACCGGCGTCTCCTACATCAACGTGCAGCGCGACATCATCGATCCCAAGACGCATCGGTGGTGGGAGGGCGCCAATTATCAGGGCCCGTCCGACAAGACCGTCGCCGTCATCAGCTTCGATACGCTCCAGGGCGAGCCGATCGCGGTCTATTACAATTATGCCGTCCATGCCGTCATCACCGGCACGCTTGATCTGGTGAGCGGAGACATACCCGGCGCGACTTCGGACTATGTCGAAAGCTCTCTCGGCAACGGCGCCGTCGCGCTCTGGTCGGAAGGGGCGGCGGGCGATCAGAACCCGATCTACTTCCACCAGACCTATGAGCTGCGCGATATCCGCATCAAGGATTATGCGAAGCGGGGAATCGATATCAGCAACGCCATGCCGCCGGGCGGCGAGGGGCTCGATCGCAGCAATCCGCGCGTCGTCAAGCTGATGGACCAGCAGAAGCGCATGATCCTTTCCATGGGGCAGATGCTGGGCGAGGAGGTGCTGCACATTCAGCGGGAAAATCTGCAAAGACCGCTGCGCGATGCCACCATTTTCGGCGATCACAAGACGGTTACTTGCCCCGGGCGGGAACGCACCGATCATGGCCGCGCCGGTTATCCGGGCACCTACGTCGATGCCGATCCGGTCGATCTTCGGCTCAGCCTGCTGCGGATCGGGGATGTCGCGATCGGTGGTGTCGATGCGGAGGTCTACAATCCGATCGCGATGCGCTTCAAACGGGAATCGTCGATCAAGAACAGCATGATGGCGACCCTGACGAACGGCTTCGCCAAATCCGGCTATATCCCCGACGACGCCTCCTACGGGCATAATACGTTCGAGGTCGTCTCGTCGCGCCTGAAGCCGGGCTGCGCCGAAACCGCGATCGTCGACGGTCTGCTCGACCTGATCGATCAATCGGAAGCCGGTAACGCTACGGGCGGGTGACGGGCTGGCGTTCGCGGCGTGGAGGGGAAGGCGATGCAGTTGAACAGGATCCTGCACCATCTGCGGTTCGGCCCGCTCGCGATGCTGGCGCTGGCGGCCGCCGCCCCGGCCGCTTCGCCGGTTCCGGACGGCACCGTCACCATCGCAGGGGTCAAGGTTCCCGTCTCGAACCTGCTCAGCCCCGAAGGCGCCGCTTATCTGGGGCACCTGATCGTCGACAAGCCCTTCGGCAGCCCCGTCGCCGACATCAAGGCGGAGCGCGCGCGACAGGATGAGATCATGCTCGGCTTCCTGAAGCCGATGCGCGAGCGTTACCGTGTCGACGTTACCGAAGAGCGCATCGGCGGGATCGTTACCGACGTCGTCACGCCGGCGGAGGGCATCGCGCCCGAAAATCGCGATCGCGTTCTGATCAATCTCCACGGCGGCGGCTTCACGACCGGCGCGCGGACGGCATCGCTGGTCGAATCCGTCCCCCTCGCCGCGCTGATGCGAATCAAGGTGATTTCGATAGATTATCGGATGGCGCCCGAATCCCGGTTTCCGGCAGCAAGCGAGGACGTGGCGGCGGTCTGGCGTGCTTTGCTCAAGCGATATTCGCCCTCGCATATGGCGCTCTACGGATGTTCGGCGGGCGGCATGCTGACGGCCGAATCGATCGCCTGGTTCCACGCCCACGATCTGCCCGATCCCGCTGCGATCGGTATTTTCTGCGCGACGCTCGGCCCGCTGGCCGCGGGAGATTCAGTCCATCTGGCAGGGCCTCTGCTCGGGCTGACGATGCCACCCCCATCGGTCGCCGCCACCGCGGGCAAGGCGCCGCCGCCGCGCGGCTATCTTGACGGTATCAAGACGGATGATCCGCGCGCCTATCCGCTGTACGATCCCGCGTTGCTGGCCAAATTTCCGCCTACCCTGTTCATCAGCGGCACGCGCTCCTTCGAATTCAGCGCGGCACTGAACTCGCACAATCAGCTCGCCAAGGCGGGCGTCGATACGCGCTTCTTTGGCTGGGACGGTATGTTTCACGGCTTCTTCTACAATTCCGAACTGCCGGAATCGCGTGAGGCCTATGCCGTCATGGTCCGGTTCTTCGAGGATCATCTGGCGAAGTGAGGAGCGCGGCCGGCGATAGCGCAACTATGGCGGCAGTCATGGTCGGGGATAAGAGAATGGGTGGCGCGATGATGATGCGATCGATGCGTTTGCTGGTTCTGGCCGCAGCACTGCTGACGGCTCCGCTCGCGGCGCAGGAGCGTCGGCCGGGCGCCCATTGGGTCAGTGTCTGGGCGACCGCGCAGGATCTGACGCCGCCGCCCGATCTCAAGGTGCCCCCTCCCCCGCAGGCCGTGATCGAATCCTTCAAGACCGCACCGCAGCGCATCGTCCCGTTCCCAACCGCGATCGCCGATCAAACCGTGCGGATGATCTTGCAGCCCACCGTCGGCGCATCCGAACTGCGCGTCCAGCTCTCCAACGCGCAGGGCAAGCCGCCGCTGACGATCAGCGCCGCCCATATCGCGATCCGGACGAGCGGGGCGAGCATCGATCCGGCCAGCGATCGCACGCTGACGTTCGGCCGCAAGGGTACGGTCTATATCCCGTCGGGAGCGATCGTCGTCAGCGATCCGGTGACGGTGCCGGTGCGCCCCGATCAGGAACTGGCGGTTTCGCTCTACGTGCGTGGCGACAGCGGCGGCGTCACCACCCACGCCCTCGGCCTCAACCCGGCCTATATCGCGAAGGGCGACCAGAGCGCGGCGGCCACGCTCGCCGGCGCGAAGGCAGTCAGGACCTATTACTGGCTCACGGGCCTTGATGCCGCACTGCCCGCACCCGCCGGCACGATCGTCGCGTATGGCGATTCGATCACCGACGGTTTCGCGACGACGCCAGGCGCGCACCGCACCTGGCCGGAAATACTGGCGCAGCGCCTGCGCGCCCGTGACGGCGCGCGGCGCTGGGGGGTTATCAACATGGGCATTTCCGGCAATCGCGTGCTGCGCGACGGCGCAGGGACCAGCGCGATCGCGCGCTTCGATCGCGATGTGCTGAGCCGGCCGGGCGTCCGCTGGGTCGTCCTGCTGGAGGGGATCAACGACATCAACATGTCGCAGATGAAGGGACTCCCCGAAGATCAGCGTGCGAGCGCGGAGGATATCATCGCGGGGCTGCAGACAATCATCGACAAGGCGCATCTTCACGGCCTCAAGGTCATGGGCGCGACGATCACGCCCACTGCGGGCCTCTGGCTTTATACGCCGGCGTCCGAAGCCTCGCGCCAGACGGTCAACCGGTGGATCCGCACGAGAGGAGCTTTCGATGCGGTTGCCGATTTCGACAAGGCGACCCGCGATCCGCAGCAGCCGTCACGGCTGCGGCCGGATTTCGATTCCGGCGATCATGTCCATCCCAATGATGCGGGCACGAAAGCGATGGCGGATGCGATCGATCTCGAACACTTCAGCCGGTAAACGCGGTTCGGCGCGCCCGTCTTCACGGCGAGAGGATGATCGTGTTTTTCGCTGAGCGACGCGCTATTGCAATCGGTTGCTATTGCGGATTGCGGCTTGTAGATCGGCGGCGTAGGGGCCGCTGGCCGGCTTGGTGAAAATCGGGAGCGTGCATGCCTGTATCGGGATCTTCGACGATCCGTGGAATGCATCTCGAAACCACGTATTGGACGGCTGCCGAGGTGGAAGCGATCAGGCGGCAGCGCGTGTCCGCTCCCGCGGTGATCGGCGCCGACGATGTCCTTCCCGTCACCGATACGATCGGTATCTGGGACGCATGGCCCGTCCAGGATGCCGACGGCATGCCCGCCGCGATCGGGCCCGGACGGACGTTGTGGATCGCATTGGGTGCCCCCCGCCGTGATGATGATCCCGACGAGCGCCACAATCAGGCCCGCATCCACCTCGTGCTTCACGCCAACGGCCAATGGCGGCACCTTGGGCCGGTGATGCCGGACGGCTTTTCGCCCGGAAGCCGTGAATGGTCGGGATCCGCCGTGCTGGCAGCCGATCGACAGACGCTGACGCTCTATTTCACGGCCGCGGGGCGGCGCGGCGAAGCGGTGCCGACGTTCGAGCAGCGGCTGTTCAGCGCGCAGGCGACGCTGATCGGCAGGGGCGACAGACCTACGTTCGCGAACTGGCGTGGCCTTCGTGAAATCGTCCAGCGCGATCCGTCCTTTTACATGGCGAGCGACGGCGGCACCGGGAAGATCGGCACGATCAAGGCGTTTCGCGATCCCGCCTATTTCCGCGATCATCGCGACGGTCGGGAATTCCTGTTCTTTGCAGGATCGCGCGCCGATGCCGGCTCCGATTTCAACGGCGTGATCGGCGCGATCGTGGCGACGTCCGGGGGCGATGCGGCGTGGAGACTTCTGCCGCCGATCATCGACGCAACGGGCGTCAACAATGAGCTGGAACGGCCGCATGTCATACGGCATGGCGGCCTCTATTATCTTTTCTGGTCGTCCCAGCGGCATGTGTTCGCGCCGGCGCTTGCCGCGCCGACGGGCTTGTACGGCATGGTTGCGCCCAGCCTTGACGGGGGCTGGCGCCCCCTCAACGGCACCGGCCTCGTCTTCGCGAACCCGGCGGAGGCCCCCCGCCAGGCCTATAGCTGGTTCGTCCTTCCCGACCTGTCCGTAATCAGCTTCATCGACGATTGGGGACGCGGGGCCGATGCCGCCGGCGCGCGGCGCTTCGGGGGCACGTTCGCGCCATTGCTTCACCTGCGCCTGGCCGGTGAGACCGCGGGGCTGCGGTCCTAGCCGATCCTCGCCGCCCCGGGGCGGAACCGCCAGTAAAGCGGGCTCCTAAGGGATCGAACGAAAGGGGCGAACCTTCCTCTTGGATTTCCGCCGTCGGTACGATATGCAATCGATTGAAATAAGCCGCAGGAGGGGATCATGGGGCGGTTCGACGTCGGCGCAGCGATGGTGGCCATCGCCATAAGTTCACTCGCCGGAGGGGCGCAGGCTCAGGCGCAGGCCGTATCGCCAAGCGATGCGCAGCCGACGACGCCGTCGGGCGCAACCGGGCAGGGCAGCGAACAGGATATCATCGTCACTGCCCAGAAATCCGGCGCACAACGGCTCCAGGACGTGCCGCTGGCCATCCAGGCCTTCAGCGGCGAGGATCTGAAACAGCGCAACATCAATACGATCGATGATCTGGTTGCGTCGGTTCCGGGGGCTTATGAAGGCCAGCGCCAGTCGGTCGCGTCGCGTTCCTATAATCTGCGTGGCGCGGGCGGCAGCAACGCCAACGGCGATTCGCCGATCGGCTATTATCTCGACGACGTGCCGTTCGTCGTCACCAATTTCGGCATCGCGCCGCCGGTGCGCTTCATCGATATCGATCGCGTCGAGGTGCTGCGCGGCCCGCAGGGGACCCTTTATGGCCAGGGCTCATCGGGCGGCGTATTCATCTTCCACACCCGCGATCCCAACCTCGAGAAGATAGAGGGGATTTTCGAAGGCAATCTGTCGCAGACTCGCGGCGCGGGCTCGCTGAATTACGAAGTATCGGGCGCGCTTTCGCTGCCGATCGTCAAGAATGTGCTGGCGTTGCGCGTCAGCGGCGGCCACGCCTACAATCCGGGATGGGCGGACGAATATTACGGCCCCTATGACGGCACGCCCGATCGTAAGGGCGTGAACGTCGTGCGCAACGACGACATTCGCGTCGTCGGCCTGCTCAAGCCGGCCGACAATGTCTCGATCCGCGCGCAATATTGGCATTTCCGGCCGCGGCAGCAGTTCCTCGGCTCGATGCAGTCGGTCGATCCGCCTTATTATGCCAACACCGCCGGCCAGCCCAGTTTCGGCAACGGCGATTTCAAGCTGTACAGCCTCTCCGCCACGGTCGATTTCAAGACGTTCTCGGTCACGAGCGCCACCAGCGATATCAAGGGCAATTTCGGCATCAACGTGCCGCTTTCGCCCGCCGGATTCTTTTCGAGCCAATTCTATCCGAAGATGTTCAGCGAAGAGATGCGCGCGAACTCGACGACGGCGGGGCCGCTCCACTGGTTGCTGGGCGCGGCCTATGAGGATGGCCAGGGGCCGCAGGCGAACGATCTGGAAATCCCACCCTTCGTTTCAACCAACGCGGACAACAATACGATCACGCGCAACTGGGCGGTCTTCGGCCAGCTCAGCTATGATCTTCTGGACGGCAAGCTCGTGCCTCTGGTGGGACTGCGTTATTATCACGACAAGCGCACGTTCGAGGATTCGACCACGCGCAACTCCAATGTGCGCAGCGTCACGACCTGGCGCGTCAATCTCTCGTACCTCCCGTCGAGCGACCTCACCATTTTCGTGAATGCGGCGACCGGCTTCCGGGCCGGCATCGTCCAGTCGACGGTGCAGGCGCAGCTGCTTCAGCAGGCGGGCGTTCCGGCCGGGACGCAGCTCAGGCCGGAGACATCGACCGATTATGAGGTGGGCATCAAATGGCGATCGCCGGATCACCGGCTGTCGCTGGGACTGAATGGCTACATCACCAAATATAAGGATCTGCAGACGAGCACGCCCACGCTCGATCCGAACGTCGCCGGCTTCTCGAATTTTGGCGATGCCACCACGCGCGGCATCGATTTCGAGGCGCATTGGCAAACGCCGCTCAAGGGCCTGACGTTGAGGGCGGTCGGCAACCTCAACAACGGGGATTTCGATCGTGTCGATCCCGGCGTGCAGGCCGCATTGCCCTATCTCCACCGGGGCACGCGCATCATCAACACGATCGAGCATAACTGGCGTATCGACGCGTCCTACAACGGCAAGATCAGCGATACGCTCGAGGGCTTCTTCAATCTCGGCTGGAGCCGCTCGGGCAACCGGTTGCAGACGGGCACGCTGCCCGATGGCTCGACCGGGCTGATCCACGCCGCCCCCTATAGTCTGCTCAGCGCGACTTTTGGCGTCCGTCGCGGGCCGTTCGAACTGGCGCTGGTCGGCCAGAATCTGGCTGACGAGCGGGGGCCGACCATCGTGTTCGGTGCCGGGCCGAATTCCGGCGCCGGCCCCACGCCGCGCACCATCGGCCTGCGCTTCCGCGCCAACTTCCAGTAAAGGAGCGGCGCTGGCGGGCGGCGTGGCGGGCTCCGCCGCCCGGCGCTCGCTCAGGCGAGGGGCTGGGCAGCGATCTGGTCGAGCGGATCGGCTGCATAGTCCTCCCTGTTGCGTTCGGCGAGGCGTCGTGCCGCCGGGCGGCGCGCCCAGTTCCACAGGCACAGGGCCGCGAGCAGGGTGGCGAACAGTCCGCCCAGGATCATGCTGTAATCGCTGGTGCCGAAGACGTCGCCCGCCGCGCCCATCGCAAGCGGTGCCAGCACCGCGCTGATACAGGTGAAGAACAGCAGGAAGCCGGCGATCGAACCGTGCTGGCGCCGATCGAAACAATTGATCCCGGTCGAATTGATCGTCGGATAGAGCACCGACATGAACAGGCCGGTGGCGGGCAGCGCATAGGCCGCGACGCCGCGCCCGCCCGCGACAGCGATCCAGAACAGCACCGTCATCGCGCAACTGCAGATCACGAGCACGATCGTCCAGTTGAGCCGCGCCAGCAACCAGGCGCCGACGAACCGGCCCGCCGCGCGCAGCACGAAGAAGATCGATACGGTATAGGTCGCCAGCCAGGCGTTCGCGCCGTGATAGCCGGCGAAATAGGTCGGCGCCCAGACGTAGATCGCGGCTTCCGCGCCGACGTAGAGCATCAGCAGGGCCGCGAAGAACATCGCCAGCGGATCGCCGAGCAGCTTCAGCGCGTCACGCGGGTCGGCGGCCTGCGCTGGGGGGGCGAGCGGGCGGGGAAAGGGCGCGAGCAGCGTGCCGGCGATGAGCAGCAGGCAGAGGCCGGCGGCGATCAGATAGATCCACTTCCAGCTCGCCCCGGCTGACAGCAGGGTGATGACGATCGCCGGTCCAATGATCGCGCCCACGCCGAAGAAGCCTTCGATCAGGTTCATGATGCTGGCATGTTCGCGCGTCGATCGCGAGATATCGCCGATCAGGGCCAGCGCCCCGGCCTTGAAAATGCCGATGCCGAGCCCGGCCACGAACAGCAGCATCACAAAAAAGCCGAAGCGATGGCCGAGCGCGAACAGCGCCGAGCTTGCACAGAACAGGGCCAGACCGAACAGGATGGTGCGCCTGCGGCCGATGCGATCGGCCAGGAAACCGAGGCCGATCGCGGCCAGGCCGATCCCCGACATGCTGGCATATTGGAACGAGCCGGCGGCCGTAAGACCGAGATGGAATTCGCGGATGACCTGGGGGATGACGGTGCCGACCGAATCCGTCGTCATCGCGAAGGCCGCGAACATGAGGAAGACGAGAGCCTTGAGCATCGGCACGGAAACTTCGCGCGGCCGTCCCCTCACTGCCTCCACCGTCCTTCTCCCTCCAATGCTTTCGCACCCCGATATGCCACAGTTGCGCCGTGCTGCAATCGGTTGCGTCCACGGCGCGCGGGGAATAGCCTCTGTGACCGGAGACGGATGATCCAGGGGAGGGCCGTTATGGAGATGAGCAGGCGTGCGTTCACGCGCTTGGGCGCGACGGTGGCCGGGACGGCGCTGGCGCTGCGAAGCGGGGCTGCGCTGGCCGCCGTCGGGGGCGGCGGTGAAGTGGCTGATCCGCTGGCCCATGTCGCGCCGGAATTGCGCCCCGCCGCGCGGCAAATGCTCGCGATGGGCCAGTTGCCAGAGTTGACCGAGGCGTCGCTCGCTAAAATTCGCAGCGGCGCCCCGCCCGTGGCCCAGCCGCTGCGTACCGACGTGCCGGTTTCGCGCCAGATGGTGCCCGTGCGTCCAGGCTGGCCCGACGTTGCGGTGTATGTGGTCAATGCGCGGCCGGGGATGCACCGCCCGGCCATCCTCCACACGCATGGCGGCGGCTTCATCCTCGGTTCGGCGAAGTCGGAAGTGCCGCGGCTGCAGGCTTTTGCCGCTGAGCTCGACTGCACGATCGTCAGCGTCGAATATCAGCTTGCGCCCGAGGCACGCTACGCCACCTCGATCGAACAGAATTATGCCGGCCTGCGGTGGCTGTATCAGCAGGCTTCCGCGCTCGGCGTTGATCGCACGCGGATCGCGGTAATGGGTGAAAGTGCCGGCGGCGGCCACGCGGCGCTGCTGGCGTTCACCGCGCGCGACCGGGGCGAAGTGCCGCTGCTGTTCCAGCTGCTCGTCTATCCGATGCTGGATGACCGGACCGGGAGCACGCATCAGCTGCCGCCGTTCTTCGGCTCTGTCGGCTGGAGCCCGGCCGCGAACCGGTTCGGCTGGCGCGCCTTTCTGGGCGTGGAGCCGGGCGGCGCCAAGGTCCCCGCGGCTGCCGTCCCCGCCCGGCGAACGGACCTCGCCGGCCTGCCGCCCGCCTTTATCGGCGTGGGCGGGATCGACCTGTTCGCCAGCGAGGATATCGATTTCGGCCGGCGCTTGCTGGAAGCGGGCGTTCCCACCGAGATCGTGGTGGTTCCCGGCGCCTTCCACGGGTTCGATGCCGCCGCCGCCGACACCAGCCTCGCTAAAGACTTCAACGCCGCCAAGATGAAAGCCTTGCGGCGCGCCATGGGTCTCCCCTCCAACGAGCCACCCGCCCGTCCGGGCTGAGCAGCGTTGGAGCGCCTCCGGGGATGCCGGCCCCTACAGCCGGGGCATGAAGCGCATGGGCTTTGACCGCTTCCGCAAGCCATAACCCCTCAATGTGGGCATCTAGCGGCCGTTCCGGGGCCGTTTCCAGCCAAATCCGCAAGGTAGGAACAAGGGTGGGAAGGCTGGACACCTTCCGAGTTTTCCTAGTAAAATCATCTACTTGCGGAATAAATTGGCGGAGACGGAGGGATTCGAACCCTCGGTACGAGTAATCCCCGTACGGCGGTTTAGCAAACCGCTGGTTTCAGCCACTCACCCACGTCTCCGGGCCGCTCGGCTGGCGGGCTATAGCGA
>Ga0164242_10005608_pt1 | contig 13961 bp, 12 predicted proteins | sample OricomgcompostMG_FD_108783 | JGI IMG/M metagenome (GOLD analysis project Ga0164242, IMG submission 108783) | Miracle-Growth compost microbial communities from Emeryville, California, USA - Original compost - Miracle growth compost (MG) ...
GGGCTTCAACCAGGAGACGGTGGCGCGCCGCTTGGGCGAGGGGCACATCGGGCTGGCCTCGCATCGCGCCCGGGTGGAGGCCGCCGGGGGAGAGCTGGTATTCCTGGATGTTCCGGTGGGCACGCACGTGTGCGTCGAGGTACCGCTGAGAAACTAACCGCGCCGATCGCTGCTGCGCGTCACATTGGTCACGTGGTCACCAATTTGGCTGGCATGAAGTGAGTTTGGATTGCGCCAGCACCGGCGCTATCGGTTGCCGCTCACCGCACCGCGATTCCCCGTCGAGCGTGGGGCCTATGGTCGTCCAACCGGCAGTTTCGGGACGTAAGGCCCACGCTCGGCGCGCAGCGGGGGTGCGAAACCGGGCCCACTCGCTCGGCGCGAAGCGGGGGTGCGAAGCGCCCAAGCCGCCGCTATTGCAAGTCGACCGATTTGCCGGTGGCCGCGGCGTGGCCGGCGCGGTACCCGAAAACCATTGCCGGGCCAAGTGTTCCGCCGGCGCCGCCGTACGCGCGTCCGGTCACCCCGCCCATCGCGTTGCCCGCGGCGAAGAGGCCCGGGATCGGCTCACCGCCCACATGCAGCACGCGCGCGTCGCGATCGGTGCGCGGGCCGCCCTTGGTGCCCATCGCGCCGATGCTCACCGGCACCGCGTAATACGGGGCGGTGTCGATCGGCCCGAGCGTCTTGCCCGCCTGAGTGGCCGCGCTGTCGTCGCCCCAGTAGCCGTCGTAGGCACTGGAGCCGCGGCCGAAGTCGGGGTCGACGCCGGCCGCCACATACCGGTTCCAGTTCTCGACGGTACGGGTCAATCCGTCGGCGTCGATGCCGGTCTTGGCGGCCAGCTCGGCGAGATCTGCCGACTCGCAGAACCAGTCCGGAACCGGTTGTCCCGGTTCGACACCCAGGAATCCATAGCGCTGCAGGTGAACCGAGTCGAACACCATCCACCCGCGGTCGTTGACGTATCCGCCGCGCGGATCCAGGTAGTGGAACGCGCCGGCCATCGAGTTGTAGTCGCACGCCTCGTTGACGAAGCGGCGGCCCGCCGCGTTGACGATGATGCTGCGCGGCCGCGTCCTTTCCAGCCGCACACTGCGGCTGCGCGGCTTGCCGTCGATGGTGTCGCCCGGGATCTGGACGATGGGCACCCACCACGCTTCGCCCATGTTGGCCAGATCCGCGCCGTGCGCCATCGCCATCCGCAGCCCGTCCCCGGTGTTGTTGGGTGGCGAGACCGCGCCATGCATGGGGCCGCGCAGAAACGCCTGCACCAGAACGGGATCCCACTCGAAACCGCCCGTGCCCAGGATGACTCCGCGCCGCGCGCGAACGCCGATGCGGCCCTCGGCCGAGGCGATGCGCACCCCGGTGATCTCCCCGTCCTCGGCGACGAGCTCTTCGGCCCGCGCGTTCACCCGCGGCGTCACCCCGAGGTCCAGCAGGCCCTTGAGCAGGCCGGCGATCAGCGCGGTGCCGGCCACGCACAGGTGACCTGTTCGTTCGTCGATCGCGGCGTGCAGCCGCGCCCGGGTCTCGGCGTCGAACCCGACGTTGGACCAGTCGGCAGGGAAAGACGTTATCCGCGTTGCCCATTCGCCCAGTCGGGCAAGGTCGAAGGGCACCGCGCTCAGCGATCGGCCACCGCTGGGGCGACCTCCCGGCAGCTCGGGCCGGTAGTCGGGGAAGCCGGTCGCGATCTCGAAGTGAAGGCCGCTGTGCGCCTCGATGAAGTCGAGCATCGCCGGGCCGGTGCGCACGAACGTCTCGACCAACTCGTCGTCCATCGAACCGAGGGACTGCGCGCGCAGATACTTCAACGCGTCCGCGGCCGTCAATTCCCCGTCGGGACAACGGTTGTGGGCCGGTATCCACACGATGCCGCCGGACACGGCGGTGGTGCCGCCGACGGTCGGTGCCTTCTCGTAAACCTGCACCGAGGCGCCCGCCACGGCCGCGGTCAGCGCGGCGGTGAGACCGGCGCCGCCACTGCCGAGCACGACGACGTCGACTTCGTGGTCCCATGACATGGACTGCAATCCCTTCAGCTCAACAGCTTTGATAACTGCTCCGCGGCCCGCATGACCGCATCCTTGCCGCGCATCACGACGTCTTCGCGGTGCGAGATGAGGTTGATACAGGTGGGTGGGGACGGCGCCGGGCGGCGCACACCGACGGCCAGGCCGTAGGTGTTCGGTTCGATCTCGCCGTACGTCGTCACCCAACCACGCTCGCGTGCCCGCGACACCAGCTCACGTTCCCCCGGCCGCGGCGGCATGCACGCGAGCAGGGCGATGCCGGCGGCGCCGCGGTCGAGCGGGTACCGGCTGCCTTCGTGAAAGGACAGCTGGTAGGCGACGTGGCTGGGGACGATCACCGCGATCGCCACTTGCTGGTCGCCCTCGGCAACGAGCAGGGACACCGTGGTGCCCAGCTCGTCGGCCAGCGCGCGCAGCGTCGGCAGGCACAGCTGCCGCACGTTGCGGTCGAAGGACGCGCCGAGCACGGCCAGACCGGCCGCGGGGCGGTAGCGGCCGTCCTCGCCCTTGGCCACCAGCCGGAACTCCGCCAACGTCGTCAGCAACCGGTAGGCGATCGTGCGATGCACGCCGACCTGATCGGCAAGCTGCTGCACCGTGAGTCCGGCGGGGGCATCCGCCACCATCTGCAGCGCGGTCAGACCCCTGGCCAGGGTCTGCGAACCGGTCCCAGAACCCGTCACAGCCTTGACAGACCTTCCCGTGAGAGCCAAGCTCTATATATAGCGCACGTCACTGTGCGATATTAGCACACAGGTAGGTCGAAAACGAGAACGAGATTTCCCCGATCTGGAGGCCGGACGGAACCGTGGCGGAGTTCGAGAGCATATGGAGTGACCTCCAGGGCGTCGCGTTCGAGCAGGGCTACCTCGATGCCGGGGGCATCCGGACCCGCTACCTGCGCGCCGGCGATCCCGGCAAGCCGGTGCTGGTCCTGTTGCACGGGTCCGGCGGTCACGCCGAGGCGTACGTCCGCAACCTGGCCGCGCACGCCGACCATTTCTGGACCTGGTCGATCGACATGCTGGGCCACGGCTACACCGACAAGCCCGGCCATCCGCTGGAGGTCCGCCACTACGTCGAGCACCTGATGACCGTGCTGCGCACCATCGGTGTCGAGCGCGCCAGCATCAGCGGCGAATCCCTGGGCGGCTGGGTGGCCGCCCGCGCGGCCATCGACCATCCCGACGTGGTAGACCGGCTGGTCCTCAACACCGCCGGCGGGTCGCAGGCCGATCCCGTTGTGATGCAACGGATTATCGCGCTGTCGATGGCCGCCGCCGAAAACCCCACCTGGGAGACGGTGCAAGCGCGGATCAAATGGCTGATGGCCGACAAGTCCCGCGACTACGACGACCTGGTCGCCAGCCGCCAGCGCGTCTACCGCCAACCGGGGTTCGTCGCCGCCATGCGCGACATCATGGCGTTGCAGGACCCCGAGATTCGGGCGCGCAACATTCTGGGCCCGGCCGAATACGGCTCGATCATCGCGCCGACGCTGGTGTTGTGGACAAGCGACGACCCGACCGCCGATGTCAGCGAGGGCCGCCGCATCGCGTCGATGATTCCGGGCGCGCGTTTCGAAGTGATGCCCGGCTGCGGTCATTGGCCGCAGTACGAGGACGCCAAGACGTTCAATCGGCTGCATCTCGATTTCCTGCTGGGCCGCTGATGATCGCGCCGGGGCCACGGGCAACCGACCACGACACCGACGTCCTGGTGGTGGGTGCGGGTCCGGTCGGCCTGACGCTCGCCAATATCCTTGGCCTGCAAGGCATCCGCACCGTGGTGGTCGAGGAGCGGGACACCCTGATCGACTACCCGCGCGGGGTGGGCCTGGACGACGAGGCGCTGCGCACCTTCCAGTCGATCGGGCTTGTCGAGCGGGTGCTGCCGCACACCGTGCCCAACCAGATCCTGCGGTTCATGGACGCCAAACGCCGGGTGCTCGCCGAAATGGCCCCGCCCGACGCGCGTTTCGGCTGGCCGAAGCGAAACGGATTCGTGCAACCGCTCGTCGACGCCGAACTGCTGGCCGGACTGGACCGGTTCGCGCACGTGCAGGTGCGCTGGGGCAGCCCGATGACGGGCTGCCGGGAAGACGCCGACGGGGTGAACGTCGAACTCGGCGCCGACGGCGGCAATGTCGGCGACGGCGGCGGTGACGGCCACCCCGCCGGGCTGCGCGCCCGCTACGTCGTCGGTTGCGACGGCGGGCGCAGCATGACCCGGCGGGTGATGGGGGTGTCCTTCGACGGCACGACGTCGTCGACGCGGTGGCTGGTGGTCGACATCGCCAACGATCCGCTCGGGCATCCCAACAGTGAGGTCGGCGCCGACCCCGAACGTCCGTACGCCTCGATCTCGATCGCGCACGGAATTCGCCGCTTCGAGTTCATGATTCACGCCGACGAGTCCGACGAACAGGCCGAAGACCCGGAATTCCTGACGCGGATGCTGGCCCGGATGGTGCCGCACCCCGACCGGGTCGACGTGATCCGGCGCCGGGTGTACACCCACCATTCGCGGATCGCCGGCGAGTTCCGCCGAGGCCGGCTGCTGCTGGCCGGCGACGCCGCGCACCTGATGCCGGTCTGGCAGGGACAGGGATACAACAGCGGGATCCGCGACGCGGCGAACTTGGGCTGGAAGCTCGCCGCGGTGGTAAGCGGGCGGGCCGGCGACGAGCTGCTGGACACCTACGACATGGAGCGCCGCAAGCATGCCCGCGCGATGATCGACCTGTCCACGATGGTGGGCCGGGTCATCTCACCCACCAACCGCCGGGTGGCCGGCGCCCGCGACCTGCTGGTGCGCTCGGCGTCGATCGTGCCGACGCTCAAGCGGTATGTGCTGGAGATGCGGTTCAAGCCCATGCCGCGTTACGAGCACGGCGCCGTCGTGCACGCCAACCCCGGCCGGGCCGACTCCCCGGTGGGCACGCTGTTCATCCAGCCGCGGGTGGACACCCGCGACCAGCAGGACGTGCTGCTCGACGACGTGCTGGGTCCCTGGTTCGCCGTGCTGTGCTGGAACAACAACCCGCGCAAGATCCTCGGCGAGACGGCGTTCGCGAACTGGAAAGCCTTGGGCGCCCGCTTCTTTGCGCTGCGCCCGGCCACACAGTTGCACTGGACCGGGCACGACGATCCCGACGTCGTGGTCGTCGGCGACCGGCGCGGTGACCTCAAATCCTGGTTCGACATCCACGCTGAATCGGTGCTGTTCCTGCGTCCCGATCGATGCATCGCCGGCGCCTGCATCGCACAGCGCGCGCCCGACCTGAGCGCGGCGCTGTTCGACGCGCTGACGCTCACGCCGCGAGGAGGTGATCCGCAAAGTGGCACTGGCTCTGTGCTGTATGTCGCACAGCCCGCTCCTGAATCTTCCGGGGCCGTCGCGGGACCTGCTTGACGACATCGACGCCGCCATCGCCCGGGCGCGAGGCTTCGTCGAAGACTACGACCCGCAGCTCGTGGTCATCTTTTCACCGGACCACTACAACGGGTTCTTCTACAAGGTGATGCCGCCCTTCTGCATCGGCACCAGCGCCAGCGGCGTCGGCGATTACGGCACCCACGCCGGACCGCTGGACGTCCCGGAGAAGCTGGCGGTCGACTGCGCGCAAGCCGTCCTCGACGCCGGGGTCGACATCGCCGTGTCAGCCAGCATGGACGTCGACCACGGGACCGTCCAGCCGCTGGAAAAGCTGTTCGGCACGGCCATTTCGCGTCCGGTGATACCGATCTTCGTCAACGCGATCGGGGTGCCGCTGGGGCCGATGCACCGGTGCCGGGCGCTGGGCGCCGCCGTCGGCACCTATCTGGCCACGCTGGACAAGCGGGTGCTGGTGATGGGATCCGGTGGGCTCTCGCACAGTCCGCCGGTGCCCACCCTGGCCACCGCGCCCGAGCCTGTGCTGCAGCGGATCGTGCACGGCGCGCCGATGACGGCCGAGCAGCGTCAGGCCCGGCAGGCCGCGGTGATCGACGCGGCCAGGAGCTTCGCCGCCGGCGACAGTGCACTGCAGCCGCTCAACCCGACCTGGGATCACCGGTTCCTGGAAATCATCGACCGCGGCTCGCTGAGCGAATTGGACCGCTGGTCGAATTCGTTCGTGACGCACGAGGGCGGCGGCTCCGCGCACGAAATCCGCACCTGGGTGGCCGCATTCGCCGCACTGCAGGCGGCCGGTCCCTACGAGACGACCATGCGCTACTACAAGCCCGCCCCCGAACTGATCGCCGGATTCGCCATCAGAACGGCAAGACCGAAATGACCGATTTCGACCACCTCGTCGACGTACTCATCGTCGGCTCGGGCGGCGGCGGGATGACGGCCGCGCTCACCGCCCAGGCCGCCGGGCTGGATGCGCTGATCGTCGAAAAGTCCTCCCACTTCGGGGGTTCCACCGCGCTGTCCGGAGGCGGCATCTGGGTGCCCGGCGCGCCCGCGCAGCGGCGGGAGGGCTACTCGCCCTCGCCGGAAGGGGTGGTGGAATACCTCAAAAACATCACCGACGGGCTGGTCAGCGAGGCGCGGATACGGCAATACGTCGAGACCGCGCCGCAGATGCTGTCATTCTTGGAAAACCTCTCCGGATGGTTCGAATTCGTCTGGAAGCCCGGATATGCCGACTACTATCCCGAGCTGCCCGGCGGCTCCGAACTCGGCAGCACCATCAACGTGCCACCCATCGACCTGCGCAAGCTCGGGCCCGACGAGCACAAGCTGCTGCAGCCGCTGGCCCTGGCCCCCAAGGGAATCTGGCTGGGCCCCAAGGAGTTACGCACCTTCTACCGGATCCGGCAGTCCTGGGCGGGCAAAGCCGTGCTGCTCAAGCTGATCGCCCGGATGGTCAGGGCGCGGGTGTTCGGCGAGCGGATGGCCGCGATCGGGCAGTCGCTGGCCGCCCGGATGCGGCTGGCGCTGCGCGACCGCGGTGTCCCGCTGTGGCTGGACTCGCCGATGGTGCGGTTGCTCACCGACCCGCAGGGAGCGGTCAGCGGCGCGGTGGTGGAACGCGAAGGCAAGCCGCAGCGCATCGGCGCACGGTTCGGCGTGATCCTGGCCTCCGGTGGCTTCGACCACGACCTCGCCTGGCGCAAGGAGCTGCTGCCCGAGGTGGAGCAGGACTGGAGCTTCGGCAACCCGGCCGCGATGGGGGACGGCATCCGGGCCGGCCAAAATGTGGGCGCCGCAACGGACTTGCTCGACGAGGCGTGGTGGTTCCCGGCCATCCAATGGCCGGACGGGCGCATGCAATTCATGCTCAACGAGCGGATGATGCCGGCGCAATTCATCGTCAACGGCGCCGGCCGACGGTTCATCAACGAGGCGGCCCCGTACATGGACTTCGGCCACGCCATGATCGAGGGCCAGCGGTCCGGTGTCACCCACATCCCGTGCTGGCTGATCACCGACCACAGGTCGTGGAACCGCTACGTCATCGGCGGGCACCTGCCGCTGCCGAAGATCCCCGGGGCGCCGGTGCCTACCGGCCGCAAGATCCCGCCGGCCTGGCTGGAATCGGGTGTCGTCAAGGCCGCGATGACGTGGGACGAGATGGCGGCGCAGATCGGGGTGCCCGCCGGGGAGCTCGCCGAAACCGCGCGACGGTTCAACGAACTCGCCCGCAAGGGCCACGACGACGACTTCAACCGCGGCGACAGCGTCTACGACAACTACTACGGCGACCCGACCCTGCCCAACCCCAACCTGTATCCGCTGGGCGATCCGCCGTATTACGCCTTCCGAATCGTGCTCGGGGACCTCGGAACCTCGGGCGGCCTGCGCACCGACGAACACGCCCGCGTGCTGCGGGCCGACGACACCGTGGTGCCGGGACTCTACGCGGTGGGTAACACCTCCGCGCCGGTGATGGGCCGCAGCTATGCCGGTGCGGGGGCCACCATCGGCCCCGCCATGACCTTCGGCTACGTCGCGGCGAAACACGTTGCGGCCCAAGTCGCCAACCGAGCCGCTAATACTCATAGGAGGTAGCACATGAAAATCTCGCTGTTCTACGAATTCGCCCTGCCGCGGCCCTGGGCCCCCGACGACGAGCACGTCCTGCTGCAGGAATGCCTGGACGAGGTGGAGGCGGCCGACAAGGCGGGTTTCTCCACCGTCTGGCTGACCGAGCACCACTTCCTCGAGGAGTACTGTCACTCCACGGCGCCGGAGATCTTCCTGGCCGCCGCCAGCCAGCGGACCAAGAACATCCGGCTCGGTTTCGGCATCATGCATCTGCCGCCGGCGGTCAACCACCCCGCCCGGGTCGCCGAACGCATCGCCACCCTGGACCTGCTGTCCAACGGCCGCGTCGAGTTCGGCACCGGTGAATCGTCGTCGGTCGGTGAGCTCGGCGGGTTCAACATCGACCCCGCCGACAAGCGGGCCCAGTGGGAGGAGGCCCTCGAGGTCGCGATCCGCTGCATGGTCGAGGAACCGTTCAGCGGATTCCACGGCGAGCACGTCCAGATGCCGGCGCGCAACGTCATTCCCAAGCCGCTGCAAAAGCCGCACCCACCGGTGTGGGTGGCCTGCACGCGGCCGGCCAGCGTACAGATGGCCGCCCAAAAGGCAATCGGCGCCTTGAGTTTCGCCTACACCGGCCCCGGCCCGCTCACCGAGCGCGTCAACGGCTACTACAAGGAGTTCGAGGAGAACGGCGTGCCCGTCACGCCGGCGATCAACCCGAACATCTTGGCCATCGGCGGTGACCTGTCGATGATGGTGGCAAAGACCGACGAGGAGGCGCTGCAGCGGCTCGGCAAGGGCGGCGGCTTCTTCTCGTTCGGGATCATGCACTACTACATGACCGGCGTGCACACGCCCGGGCGAACCGGTGTGTGGAAGCGGTATCTCGAAGAGGTGGAAAAGGATCCGACGCTGGCCTACGGCCCCGGGCGGGGCGCCATCGGATCGCCGGCCACGGTGCGCGAGTTCCTGCGCGGCTACGAGGAAAGCGGCGTCGACGAGATCATCCTGCTGCTCAACCCGCGCAGCCACGAGGGCACCATGGAATCCATCGAACTGATGGGCAAAGAGGTGCTCCCTGAATTCATCGAGCGGGACGCAAAAGCCGTGGCCGACAAGGCCACCAGGCTGGCGCCGGTGATCGAAAAGGTGGAGGCGCGCCGACCGAAGTCGACCGCGCCGCAGTTCGACGAGAATTACTCGTTCGGTGGACTGCCCACCGGTCGGGGCGGTAAGTTCACCGCCAGCGAGATCCCCGAGGCCATGGCGGAGATCAACGAAGGCCGGGTCCAGGCCGCGCAGCGGGCGAAGGAACAACAGCAGCAGAAGAAGTAGTTCTCAACGGATTTCGGGGCGAAACGTGGCAGAGATCGACGCGCTGTGGCGCTATGACGGCCGCCGCGCGGTGGTGACCGGATGCGCGTCGGGCATCGGCGAGCAGGTGGTGCGCCAGCTCGGCCAACTCGGCGCCGACGTGATCGGGTTGGACCAGCGCCGGCCCGGCTGCGCACTCGGCGAGTTCCACGAGGTGGACCTGGCCGATCCCGAGTCCATCGACCGCGCCGCGGCCGGCATCGACGGCCCCGTCGACGCGCTGTTCAACATCGCGGGCGTGTCCTCGGGGATCGGCAACCCGCCGCTGGTGGTGACCGTCAACTTCCTGGGCACGCGCCAACTCACCGAGGCGCTGATCCCGAAGATGGTGGCCGGGTCGTCCATCGTGAGCGTGTCCTCGCTCGCCGCCGCCGGGTACCGCGAGCACCTGCGGCAGGCGGCGCCGCTGCTGGACACCGCCACCATGCGGGAGGGTATCGACTGGTGCACAAGCCATCCCGAAGAGCTGGGCACCGGCTATCAACTGTCCAAGGAAGCCCTGATTCTCTACACCATGCGCAGCGTCACCCCGCTGGGTGCTCGTGGTATCCGCATCAACTGCACCGGCCCCGGGGTCACCGAGACGCCGATCTTGGATCAGCTGCGCACCGCCTACGGGCAGGGCTTCCTGGACGACATCCCCAAACCGCTGGGCCGGGTCAGCCGGCCCGCCGAGCAAGCAGCGGTGCTGCTGTTCCTCAATAGCGATGCGGCCAGCTATATTTCGGGCCAGGTGGTGTGGGTCGACGGCGGAAACGTGGGCGCCGCGATCGCTCGCGAACTCGAGGAAGGGCGTACCCCGTGGCCAGTGTGACCGACTTCCGCCGGGCCGCCCGCGACGTCAGCAACTGGGGTCGCTGGGGCGATGACGACGAGCTCGGCACACTGAACTTCATCACCGAGGAAAAGATCGCCCAGGCCGCCAGCCTGGTACAGCACGGAAAAGTGTTTCCGCTCGGTGTGGACTTCGGCTCGTCAGGACCGCAGGGCGCCTTCGGTTTTCGGCACAACCCGATCCACGTGATGACCGTGGACGGCGGCGACGCCGCCACGCTGGCCCAGTACGGACCCGGCTGGGACCGCAACCCGACGGCGGCGCAGATGGGCCCCTACTTCGTCGACAACCTGTTCCGGTTCAACGACGACATGATCATCATGCCGCTGCAGGCGGCCACCCAATGGGATGCGCTGTCGCACGTCTACTACGACGACCTGCTCTACAACGGCGTCCCCGCCGGCTCGGTGACCAGCCTGGGCGCCCGCCGCTTGGGCATCGAGAAGGTGGACGGCAAGGGCATCACGTCGCGCGGGGTGCTGCTGGATCTGGTGCGCCATCGCGGCGCGGCGGTCTTCTTGGAGCACGGAAACCCGATCACCCCAGAGGAATTGGATGACGTCGTGCGCGCCCAGGGCGTGACGATCGAGCGCGGCGACATCCTGCTCATCCGGACCGGTTGGTGGACAAGATATTTGGAAACAGGGAACAAGACCGAACCGTATTCCGGGCTGGACTGGCGATGCGCCCAGTGGCTGCATGACCACGAGGTCGCCGCGGTCGCCTCGGACAACCTGCAGGTCGAAGATCCGGTGTCCGGCGTCGACGGGGTGTTTTTGCCCTTCCATCTGCTGACCCTGCGCGACATGGGGCTGATGCTCGGCGAGTACTGGGACCTCAGCGCGCTGGCGACCGATTGCGCGGCCGACGGCGTCTACGAATTCCAGCTTGTCGCACCGCCGTTGAGGTTTGTGGGGGCAGTGGGTTCGCCGGTGAACCCGATCGCGATCAAATAGAGAAGGCGGGCGATGGAGATTCATCGCAAAACGATGTCGGTCGATGGCCTGGTCACCAGCTACCTTGAGGCGGGCGAGGGCGACCCGGTGGTGTTGCTGCACGGCGGGGAGTTCGGGGCCAGCGCCGAGCTCGGCTGGGAACGCAACATCGCCGCACTCGCCGCGCGCTACCGGGTGCTGGCGCCCGACCAGTTGGGCTTCGGCGGGTCCGCCAAGGTCATCGACTTCGTCGACGGTCGCGGCATGCGGATCCGGCACGTGGCCCGGTTCTGCGAACTGCTAGGCGTCGAGTCGGCGCACTTCGTCGGCAATTCGATGGGCGCCATCAATCTGCTCACCGACGCCACGTCGGACAGCCCGCTGTGGCCGGTCCGCAGCGCCGTGATCATCTGCGGCGGCGGCGAAATCCAGCAGAACGAGTATTTCGAGGCGCTGCAGAACTACGACGCCACGCTGCCCGCGATGCGCCGCATCGTCGAAGCGCTGTTCTTCGACCCGGCCTATCCCGCCGACGACGACTACGTGCGCCGCCGGCACGAGTCCAGCACCGCGCCGGGGGCGTGGGAGGCCATCGCCGCGGCCAGGTTCCGGCGGCCGGGTGCCACGCCGTCCCCGACGCCGTCGAGCGCCCGGGCCTACGAACGCATTGGTGTGCCAACGCTTGTCGTGGAGGGCGGAGGCGACAAACTCCTTCCCGCCGGCTGGTCGGCTCAGATCGCCAAGCAGATCGACGGCGCGCGCTCCGTCGTGGTGGACGATGCCGGGCACTGTCCGCAGATCGAGCAGCCGTCCGTGGTCAACCAGTTGCTGATGGATTTTCTGGCGACCGCCTGAGCGTAACCAGGCGGCGTCACAGGCAGCGTCACAGAACGTAGTCCAGCCGGGTCTCCATTCCGGCGACCTGGTGATAGGTGTTGTGGCAGTGCATCACCCAGGTGCCGGGGTTGTCGGCGGACAGGACAGCGGCGAGTTTCTGCTTGGGCAGCACCATGACGGTGTCCTTGCGGGCGCCCGGGCTGCCGTCGGGCTTGATCACCTGGAATGTGTGCCCGTGCAGGTGAATCGGGTGATACATCATTGTGGTGTTCTCGAAAGAGAGGGGGGCCGCTGGCCCTCGTGCACGAGCAGCGGATTCGTCTTGCTGTACGGCTCGCCGTTGATCGTCCAGTTGTACTGGATCATGTTGCCGCCCAGCACGATCGGCAGATCCAGACCGGGATCGGGGCGGCCCAGGTTGACCGGCGTGGTGGCGGTGAACATCTCCACCGTGCCCACCCGTTTGGTGAGTTCGCCCGGCTGGAACTGCGGGTCGGGTGTGCTGCCCGCGGCGGTGGACAGCAGGGCCCGCCCCAGCGCGTTCTTGCCTTCGGCGACGGCGACCAGTGGGAAGACACCGTCGCCCGCGGTCACCGTGACGTCGTAGCGCTCGGCCATGCCGATCAGCAGGGCATCGACCTGAGCGGGCACCACGGGATAGCCGTCGGTGTGCGTCACCGTCATCGAGTGCCCGGCCAGTGCGACCCGGAACGCGGTGTCCGAGGCCGTGTTGATCAGACGAATCCGTATCCGCTGGCCGGGCTTGGCGTTGAATGTCTTGGGGGAAGCCGCAATTCGACCGTTGACCAGATAGTAGGGGTAGGCGATGTCGCCGGCGTCGCCGCCGAGCAGCTCGCTGCTGCCCACGCCGGGCGGAGCCGCGGCGGCCGTCGTCGGGGTGGTCGACGTGGTCTCGGTCGTCGTGGCCGGGGATGTCTCGGTCGTGGTGGGGGTGGTCGACGTCGTCGTCTCGGGCGGGTTGCGTGGCGGCTTGTTCGGATTGCTCAATTCGCCGTACAACTGGGCCGGGCTCTTGCCGACGCCGTCGGTCCAGTCGTCGAGCACGACGATCCACTCGGCGTCGTAGTCGGCCTCGGCCGGGTCGTCGACGATGACCGGCAGATAAAGACCCGTGTCCTCGTCCAGACCGGTGTGCGGATGTGCCCAGTAGGTACCGGGATTGGGCACCGAGAACCGGTAGGTGAAGTCGTGTCCGGCCGCGATGTTGGGGGTGGCGGGCTCGGCGCCGTCCATGTCGTTGCGCAGCGAGATGCCGTGCCAATGCACCGATGTCGGATGGTCAAGCCGGTTCGCCACCGTCACCGCGACCTCGTCGCCGATGGCGGCGCGGATCACCGGCCCGGGGATGGAGTCGCCGAAGGCCAGCGTGCGCACGACGGGTCCGCCCAAATCGATCTGCACCGGTTGCGGTGTCAGGTGCGCGGTTACGGTGCGGCCGCTGTGCGGCCGGGCGGCCTCGGCCGTGGCGATGGCGGCGGCCATCCGCGTGTTGCGCGACGGGTCCGGCTTGGACTGACCGCAGCCCGCGAGCGCCAATCCGCCGGCGATACCGGCGGCCATGAAACCGCGCCTGCTGAGCCGCCTTTGTTCCGACGGGGTATCACCGGCCGGCGGCACAGGCATTGGTCGCTCCCCGTCTTCGTCGAGTGGGCCTCGGGCGCCCTAATACCGTGCTCGTGTGTCGGCCGGAATGCAAGCGCCGTCATCGATTCCGGCCGTGTCGCACGGGTCGGGTCCGACCGATCGGCAGCCGCATCCCCGGCCACCCTTAAATCAGTTGCTTGACTTAACACCGTTGCCGCCGATTAACTCGTGGTGTGGTCAACGAACTGGCTGGCAAGGTTGCCATCGTCACCGGCGGGGCGTCCGGCATCGGTCGCGGAATCGTGGAACGTTTTGTGGCAGAAGGGGCGCGGGTCGTCATCGCCGATATCGAGA
>Ga0164242_10005609_pt1 | contig 13959 bp, 7 predicted proteins | sample OricomgcompostMG_FD_108783 | JGI IMG/M metagenome (GOLD analysis project Ga0164242, IMG submission 108783) | Miracle-Growth compost microbial communities from Emeryville, California, USA - Original compost - Miracle growth compost (MG) ...
CACGGCCAAAATGACGCCTGTCAATAATTCCCATGCGCGCGTTGGTAGTAGAAAAAAGTTGGCGGTCGGCGCCGTATCTGTGGCGTAGATGCTCAATCCGAGAGAAAGCAACGCGGCGGAACCAAAGAGAAGAACAAAGCGCGCATTGAAGTACCGGTAACAAATCCAAAGCGAGGCTGGCACGACCAGATAAAATTGTTCCTCGACCGATAGCGACCATGTGTGAAGCAATGGCCGAAGCAACGCACTCGTTTCGAAGTAGCCCGACGTTCTCCAGAAATAAAAATTGGACACTGAAAGCGCGGAACTCAGCATGCTCCGGGAAAAATCAAAGAAGTCGTTCGGGAGCAGCAAGATCCAAGCGGCGATCCAGCAAATGGTCAGGGTGGAAATCAAAGCCGGCAGGATTCGCCTGACACGCTTTTCGTAAAAGCGGCGAATGGAGAATTGACCGGCCTCTAAATCGCGCATCAAAGTAAGCGCGATGACGTAGCCGGAGATTACGAAGAATATATCGACGCCAACGTAACCGCCGGGCGCGATCAGTAGGTCACAATGAAAAAAGACCACCGCCAGCACGGCGATAGCTCTGAGACCGTCAATATCCGGACGATAGGAAATGTTTTGGTTCAAGGCTCCCCCAGCAGCATAGCGTGACCTTCGCCGGCGTGCGTTAAGAGAGCGAATTTATTTCAAATCGTCGACGAAGTGCTCCTAACTCAGAGTTATACTTACCGAAGCTTTGACGGCAAAAGCTGTCAAAGAGGAGTACTAACGACTGGCCGGGATTTGCCGTAAAAGCTCGCTGAGCCAGGGTTAAAAAAGTCTAACAAATGGGTCGATCAGACGTGTTGGCTTAGCTTTTCGAGCCACCCCAGGACGTCCCGAGGGCCGGTGAACGAGGCTTCGGACTCGGAGAAATTTTCGCCTGCGACCTTCATGCCGTAGCCGCCCGAAGCTTCGGCGGCGTGGAATGCGTCGATATCGGAGATATCGTCGCCGATCATGACGGGAATGCGGTTTGAGAACTGCGGGAGACTCGCGAGTTTTCGAAGTGCACGGCCCTTCGAGAAGCCGACGGGCAGAACCTCCACGACTTTACGGCCTCCGCAAATGGCGAGTTGGCCGGGATATTTCTGGATCAGCGCTTCGAGGGTCGCAAGGAGGGGGTCACGGAGATTGGGAACCAATCTGTAGTGCATGGCGATACCGGCGCCTTTGTCTTCCAGCACGACGCCGGGCATAGCGTCAGCGATCGTCTTCAGATTGCTCTGCAACTCGGGATCGAACGCCTGGGTCAGGGTCTGGATCGTGCCGGTCGCCGACATACGCATTTCGCCACCGTGGACGCCGGCCGCCGCGAACTTCCAGGGCTGGAGAAGCTTGTCGGCTTCGGCAATCGGACGGCCCGTTATAATTGCCATCGCTCCCGAGAGGCGCATGGAAAGCGTTTCAAGCAGCTCGGCAAGATCGAGAGGAACGTGCACGGTCAATGGCGTCAGCGCCACATCGAGGAGCGTGCCATCGATGTCGAGGAACAGCGCAGCGCGATCATCGGAGAAGAGTTGCTCGACTTCGCGGCGGAGCGCAGCCCCTTGCTCTCGTTTGGACCAATCGGATCTGGGCATGGTGTCATTTTTATTCAGTTGCTGCATTGAATCCGGGTACTCCTAGATCGACCAGCTATAAAGCGACGGCGCCATCCGGGGGGTGTTTTCCAATTCCTGTTCCAGCGCGGCTTGGGAAAGAAGGCCGGACTGCGTATCGACGAATTTGACGACGCTCGCCGCATTGATGACGGCCGCACTCAATGCGCGCGCGATATCCTTCGTCTTCGTCATGTAGCAGGCGAAGGTGGCGGAGAACGCGTCCCCCGCGCCCGTTGTCGCCGCGGCAATCACGTGGGGCGCCTCGCGAAAATAGAGATCGTGCCCAGAGGCGATGAAGGCACCATTCGCTCCGTCGGTTAAAACAACGGTACCAACCCCGACCTCGATCAGTGCACCGAGGAATTTGACGAGGCTCATCTCATAGCCGCCGTTGCGCAAACCGCGTTTGGCAAGCGGCGGGATCGGCTCGCCGGCCTGGACGGAAAGCGCTGCTCCGCCCTCTCCGAAGTTTTGGAGAAGGCGGGGCATCAAGGCCTGAGCTTCGGAACGATTGACACATAGAATATCGATTTTTTTCAGGCTTGCCCAAAAGTCATCATAGCGCGCCGTCAGCTGCCGGACGCCGGGATTGACGGCGACATGAGCACCGGCGTCCTTGGCGCGATCGATGATCAACGGATAGCAATCCGCCGATTGGTTGCTGAGGTTCGTGACATAGACCAAGTCCTTGCCTCTAAACGCAGCGGCGGGAAAATCGGCGGCCTGCAGACGCGTGTTGGCTCCGCGATACGTAAATACGGCGGCGTTGCGATCGTGCGATGAAACAATGACGGAGGCGCCGGTCGGGGCATCGGGATCTCTGGCGATCCAGCGCAGGTCGACCCCTTCCTCCGCGAGCCGGTCGAGGATGGTTTTCGCTTTCGCATCCTCGCCAAGCTTGACGATGGTCGATGTTGCATGCCCGAGACGGGCGGCAGCGACTGCGCTGTTCACAGCGCCGCCTCCAGTGCTCGTTGAAATCTGATCGGCCTCGGTTTTGATGCCCTCTTCAAGCAGAAGGTACGAACTTTCGGCATTGAGCATTTTCATCTGCTCGATGCGATCGCTCGCGATCGTGATGATGGTATCCACCATCGCCCCGCCGATCGTGAGAACGTTCATTTTCTTGCCTGCGTATCGGCCGCTGCCGGTCTTGCAGGGAACCAGCGATCCATGTCTGCCTGCCAAAGACGAGCTCCGCCAGCGACGCCGGAAGATGGAGGAACAAGGACCGCCCACGGCGGTAGCGCAAAAGTGATCCGGCGCGAGTTGCCGCCGCCGAGATAGACGCGATTGCTGTTCGTCAACGCGTGGACGGCCTTGATGACGCGTTCGGCACGCTCGTTCCATGCGTCGAGACCGATTTCAAGATAAGCGGCGTGCCCGACATATTGATCATAGCTGCAATCATCGCAGGCGTAGTGCTGCCCGAGCTCAAGGCCGAAGAACGTCGCTCCGTCGCTGAAAAGAGCGCAGCCCATTCCGGTGCCGAACGTCAGCACGCATTCGCGCCCGGGACCTTTCGCGACCCCAAGGCCATAGACGATCGCGTCGTTGAGAATGCGGACCGGCGCGCCGAATGTGCCGTGGAGCGCGCCTTCGAGGTCGAAATTCTTCCAGTGTTGCGTTCCGAGATTGGGGGCCGTCACGATACAATCGCAATGAACCACTCCGGGAAATCCGACGGATATGCATCCGAATTCCGGGAGCGACTCGGCGATGCGTGTGATCAGCGCGATGACGGCTTCCGGCGTCGCCGGCCGGGGTGTTGGTGTCGTCACGAACTCAGAGACGAGGGCGCCGCTGGCATCGACGACGGCGGCCTTTATCAACGTACCGCCGATGTCCACCGCCAGCACGTTCGGATTGTCGCCCTTACGCTCCAGCCGATAGAGTTGTTTTCTGTCGATGGTCGTGGGCATTATCCCCCCACATGCGCTACTGCCGGTTTAGCGTCTGCCTTTTTTTTAGATTTGGCATCCAAGCGTCTCATCGCTTCCGTAACACGGGCCGACGGCTGCCTATGCAGACGTCGCTTTCCGGCTTTGACCAAAGCGGTAAAGAAGTCGTCGCTCCATTTTTTGGAATCGCTTTTGTTGACGACCTCTGCAAGTTTTTTGTGCCGTGCAATGCGCTCGGCCAACGGCATTTCCAGGGCCGTTCGAAGCGCCTGCACCATGTCGTTCGGATCATAGGGATTGACGAGCAAGGCGTCGCGCAACTGTTCTGCGGCGCCCGCAAATTTCGACAAGATGAGAACGCCCGGATCTGCCGCGTCTTGCGAAGCGACATACTCTTTGGCGACGAGGTTCATGCCGTCCATCAGTGGCGTGGCCCAGCCGACCCGCGCTGAGCGGTAGACATCGCGCAATTCATTCCGCGGTATCGGCCGGTGAATGTAATTGATCGGCACCCAATCGAGTTCGCCGTAGCGCCCGTTGATGGCGCCCGAGAGCGATTCAAGCTCGGCGCGAATATCGGCGTAGGCCTCGACGCTTTCGCGCGTTGGCGGCGCAAATTGCGAGAGGACGATGCGGCGGCGGTGCTCCGGATTTTCTTCGAGAAACTTTCCGAACGCGCGGAATTTCTGCGGCAGGCCCTTCGTATAATCAAGGCGGTCGATGCCGATGACGCGCTCGATCTCCGGGCTTTCGATTTGGCGTACGATCTGGGAGCCGATAAAATCCTGGCGATCGATGCCAACTGGGAAACATCCGATGTCCATTTCGGAGTCGAGCGCCCTGATGCGGCCCGACGGCAGAAGGCTTGCGTAAACACTCTGCTGCAGGAAGTCGATGAGGTTGCGCACGTCTCTGTGCGTCTGAACGCCAACAAGGTCATAGGCACTCAGCGCCCGCGCCAAGGCGCGATGCTCGGGAATTGCGAGCATCGATTGCGCCGGTCCGACCGGGATGTGGAGGAAGAATCCTATCGGGTTTTCGATGCCGAGCTTTCGCAGCTCCAGGGCCAACGGAAAGAGATGATAGTCATGGACCCACAAGATGTCGGTGGGCTCGATTAGGGGCGCAAGGTGGGCTGCGAACTTCTCGTTCACGGCCACATAGCGCGAATAGTAACCGGCCTCGAACTGCGCGAGGTCGAGGCGATTGTGGAAGACGGGCCAGAGAACGGAATTGGAATATCCGAGATAGTAATCGTTATAATCGTCGGGTGTCAGCGGCATGGTGATGGTCGTGTGACCGCCATCGGAGGCGACGGTCGTCTCCGGGACATCGGAATCCTCGACCTGCCCATTCCAGCCGAACCAAAAGCCGCTGTGACGGGCGAGCGTATCGTAAATTACGACGCTCACGCCACCCGCCTGCGAAGCGGCGCCGAAATCGATGACGCGGTTTGAAATCATTACAAGCCGGGTCAATCTGGCCGTCCTTTCGTCTCTCTGAATATCGAATTGTATTGGTATACGACGGGATGACAACGCCGACGCAACGCAACCTTTTTTGTGATAGGTAAACGCCCGAGATTACTGAGGGTTCCTCATTTTGACGCGCTGCAATCAGCCCTCTTCAGCCGTGATCGCGATGGCGAGTGCGTGCCATTCAGAACAAAAGGTTTTGTCAATGATCCTAAGCAATAAGGAGCTTGCGTTAAGGCTCGTGTGGCGTCGAAAACCATGCTACCTTCCGCCGCTGTCATCGCAGGATGCCCAATCCGGCCGGTTGACAAATCTTGACAGGGAGAAAAGGGGGAGCCGTTCGTGAGGCGGATGGTTCGTCATGTCGATACCGTTGTCGAACGCATATTGCCAAGGGTGCGGCGTAGCCCGCTATTGGCCTATCCTCTCGCGGCGGCAATCTTTGCTATAGCGGCCCTTTTGCGGGTCTTTTTTTCGGATTTCTTGCCGCCGAGCCTGCCCTTCCTGACGTTCTTCGTTGCGGTTATTTTCGCCGCGCTTTTGGCCGGAACTGGGCCGGGGCTCATTGTCGTTGCGGCGTCAGTCGTGTTCGCGTGGTGCTTTTATTTCTCTGCATCCCACGACGTTATCGATTTCAGTTCGTTAGTTGCTTTAATTTCTTTCGCCGGGATCGCGTGTCTCATCGTTGCCGTCGTCCATTTGCTGAACCGCAAAGTGGAGAACTTGCTGAACGAACGCGAGCGCAACGAGGCGCTCCTGCAGGATAGCGCGCTCGGGGAGATGCAACTCGAACAGCTCAACGCTGAGCTGCGACACCGCTTGAAGAACATCTTCGCCGTCATTTCGGGACTGGTGAGCCAGTCGGCGCGTTTCAGTCCGGACGTTCAAAGTTTTGCCAGCGCGCTCGCCGGCCGTTTGTCGGCGATGGGCACCGCAGTGGACCTCGTGGCCACACGGAGTTTCCTGGGTGCATCTTTGAGTGAATTGATCGCCGATACGATGAAGCCGCTCGTGCCACCTGGTTCGTCGCGGATCGTCATGCACGGGCCGGACGGAATCATACCTGGCGACGTGGCGAACGCGCTGGCGCTAACGCTGCATGAGCTCGGGACCAATGCCATAAAATATGGCGCCTGGTCCAGTTCGACGGGCACCGTCGATATCGCGTGGACGCTCGACCAATTGCCTGACAACGAGGCGCGCTTCGAACTCGTCTGGGACGAGCGAGGCGGGCCGGCCGTTTCGCAACCCGAGCGGCGTGGCCTCGGTTCCATGTTGATCGATAGCGGCTTTCCGAGTGCCACGGTCGACCGTACCTTTAGAGAAGGTGGCGTACACTGCCGAATAACGGCGATCATCAATCAGGCAACGACGCGGCGGACGCGCGGGCGGCGGTCTTCGCAAATGACGTGAGGATCACGCCAGGTGCCGCAAAGTTTGCTCCACATGCATGCCAAAATCGGCGCTCTCGGGAGAGTGGATGTGTTTCGGATCGGCCTTGGGCGGCGCCGCCCACGCGTCATCCCAGCCGCGGGATAGCCGCGTCGCGGAGTTGATAAGGCCGGCCATCGAATAGGTCTGCGGAATATTTCCCCAGAGTTGTCCCGTGGCCGGGTGCAAATCCTCGCTCAACATTCCAAACGCATTGCGGTGGCCGAGCAACTCGCCAAACAGCTCGCGCGCCTGTCCAGTCCGGCCGATCAAAGCTAAAGCGTCGATGTACCAGAATTGGCAAGCCAGGAAGGCGGACTCGGGCAGACCGAAATCGTCCTCGGCGGCGTAGCGCAGCATCAGTCCATTGCGCATCAGCTCGCGGCCGATCGTATCGCACGTCTTGATGAAGCGCGGATCGCCCGCGGCGACGAGTCCAAGCTCGGCGAGCAACAGGACGCTTGCATCGAGTTCATCGGTGTCGAACGCGCCGGTAAACGCGCCACGCTTATCGCTCCAGGCCCGAGACAGGATTTCTGAACGAATGCGATCCGCCGACTGCCGCCAGTATGCGGCCCTGTCGGACAGTCCGAGCAGGTTTGCAATTCGGGCCAGGCGATCGCAGGCAACCCAGCACATCGTCGCCGAGTGGGTGTGAATGCGCTCACGTCCGCGATATTCCCAAATGCCGGCGTCGGGCTCGAGATATAAGCGCCGGGCTTGCTGTCCAAGATGCTCAAGCTCGCGGAAGAGGCTTGCGTCTCCCATTCGCGGCAGACGTTGGTCGATGAACATTTGTGCAGCGCCCAGGATAACGCTGCCGTAGGCATCGTGCTGAAGCTGCTTTGAAGCGAGATTGCCGATGCGAACCGGACCCATTCCAAGATAGCCCTTGAGATCGGGCGCGATCCGTTCATCGGTCGTGTCGTTGTGGATGATGCCGTACACCGGTTTCAGCGGGCTTTGGGCGTCCGCGACAATTGTCGTGATGTAGTTGAGGTAGTGCTCCATCGATTGCGTGGCGCCCAAGCGGTTCAGCGCCTGGATGACGAAGTACGCGTCGCGGAGCCAGCAGAAGCGATAATCCCATGTGCGCGGCGTGTTCGGAGCTTCCGGTATGGAGGTCGTCAGCGCGGCGGTGATCGCTCCCGTTTCCTCGAACGTGCAGAGCTTCAGCGAAATCGCAGCCCGGATGACATCGGGCTGCCATTCATAACTGATGGCAAGTCCCCGCACCCAGTTGACCCAGTATTCGCGCGTCGATTCGAGAAACTCTCTCGACATCGTATCGACCGGGCTTTCGATCGGCTCGTCGTTGCCAAGCACGAGCGTTACGGGACGGGTCAACGCGAAAGGCGTCTCGTGCACGATGTACGAAATTGCGAGATCCGTCGTAACCCGGACTGGCGTTCCGCTGCCGCCGTAGCGGATATGGTTCGAGCCCTGAGAAGGAACAGCGGTTGTCTGGCCGTAGTCGAACGTCGGACGGACGCGGCAGACGATCCGAGGCAGGCCGCTTAGCGGTTCGATACGGCGAATGAGCTGCGTCGGGTGAAACGAGCGTCCGTAGCGTGGAAAGCGCGGCGCAAAATCGGTTACCTTGACGCTCGCGCCGTTGCTCGCGACCAACACCGTCTCCAGGATGCAGGTATTGCGAACGTAGCTCGACGTCGCGGAAACTTGACCTTCGAGAACGACATCGCAAAAGCCTTTGTCCTCCGGACCGGAAAGCAAGCGGCAAAAAACGGGGTCGCCGTCGAGTCTCGGAAAACACCACCACACGATGCGGCCACCCGGATCGATCAGCGCGGCGACACGCCCGTTACCGATTGCGGCGACGTCGAGCGAGGAACGGTATGTCGTGCCAGTCATCAAATCCCCCGACAGAAGGCGCTGTTTGCAAATCCGGCCAACGCGTGACTCCGCTACAGGTTTCGCGCGACCAACGTAAGCGAGCAAGGGGTCGATCGACTAGGATCGCTTGTAGGCTCGCCAAACGCGGGCGCTTGTTGAAGTCCGGAACGCCCATCGATCGATATGCGTCCTCGGGGACGAATGTTGCCGAACTATGGCTCGGTGGTTTTTTTAACGTAGCGGTAAGGAAAATCCGTTCAGCGCGACAGCTTGCCAACGGCCGCACGTTTAATTCAGGTGACCTGATATCGATTCACTCGATACCAAGACGGATTTTTCCGATGCCTGATGGCGAAGCTGCGATACCAGCTTTTTCACGTCCGCAGGGCTATAGGGTTTGGTCAAATGCGGATAGTCGCGAAGCGGTGGCGGCAGGAAGATCAAGTCGTTGTATCCAGTCGTAAACGCGAACGGTATCTTTCGCCGGTCGAGAATTTGGGCGATGGGCGCGCTGTTATCGGCGCCAAGGTTGATGTCGATCAACGCAATGTCGAACTCGGCATCTGAAGCCGCAGCCAATGCTTCGGGGAGCCTAGCAATGGGGCCAACGACGGTGTGGCCTTCCGCTTCGAGATCGAGCTTCAGCTGGAGTGCGATAAGAGCTTCATCTTCGATCAGCAGAATTCGGCATGCACACTGAGACGGTGCGGTCGGCGCGGGCGACAGCGAACACGGGTTCGAGACGATCGCGATATGACGCGGACTAACCATGCGCGTTCGTATCGAGATATTGCCTTCGAAGCTGAACTCGAATCCTTCGGGCGCAAGTTTCATATTCGCTTGTCCCCCGCACTCTGACGCGGCGCTGCGTACGACGGTCAGCCCAAAGCCGTTGCGGATCGGGTTCGTGCACGGCGGACCGCCGCGTTCTTTCCACGAAAACAGAATCTTTTCGCCGTCGGCATCGGTCACACGCGACCAGTTCACCGATACCGTTCCGCCGGATCTCGACAACGATCCGTGCTTTACCGCGTTGGTTACAAGCTCGTGGAGAAGCAACGCCATGGATTGAGCGAATTTCGAGGTAAGGCGCACTTTGTCGCCATCGAACCTGATGTCGTTGTCGGTACGCGACCTGAAAGGTTCGAGCGCGCCTGCCACCAATTCGTGCAGGTCGACGCCGGTCCAACTGCTTTGACGCAGCAAGTCGTGGGCTGCCGACATGGCGTGGATGCGACCGTCGAGCGCTGACGAGAAGGCACTGATCGATACGGCGTTCGAACTCGACAGCCGGGCGATTGCGGCGACATTGGCGAGAATGTTTTTCACGCGATGATCGAGTTCGGCCATGAGCAATTGCTGATGACTGTCTGCCAACTTGCGCTCGGTCACATCGAGAAGCGTTCCGAGGACGCGGACAGCGCCACCTTCGCCACTCTTGAAAGCGCGTGCGCGTGCAAGGATCCAGGCGATGCCGCGTGTGCCGTTAACGCGGAATTCAAGCTCGGAGGTCGTATCCGCGAAATTGGCGGCCTGAAAATAGCTGCGAACAGCTTCTCTGTCCTCGTCCGACACGGTGTCTATAAAGGATTCGAAGTCCTGCTTCGGGGGTATGGCGACGTGTAGAACTTCGGCGATGTTCTGCGACCATTGCAACGTTTGCTCCATATGGTCGTATTCGAACGTCGCCAGACGCGCAGCTTCACTGGCGAGCCGCAAACGCTCCTCGCTTTGCTGAAGCAGGGCGTGGGATTCTTCCAGCTGTTCGGTGCGTTGCCGTACGCGTTCCTCGAGCTGGGCATTGAGATTATCGAGCTGCCGGCTTTTTCGGTACAACTCGACGAATATCTGTACTTTCGCTCGAAGGATTTCCGGCACGACCGGGACGGGCACATAGTCGACGGCGCCCGTGCGATAGCCTTTCAGAAGATCGTCGGTGTCGAGACGCACAGCCGAGATGAAAATGACCGCGGTCTTCTCGTGACGCGGATGATTTCTGATCATCGACGCTAGCTCGAAACCGTCGAGATCCGGCATGCAGACATCCATCAGGATGACTGCAATTTCCTTCTTCAAGAGAGCCGACAGCGCTTCTTCCGCGGTCGTCGCCTTGATCAGCGTCGCATCCAGGCCATCGAGAATGGCCTCGTACGCGAGAAGCTTTCCAGGCTGATCATCGACAAGAAGAATGTTGACGATATCGTCTGAAACCACGTCTACCCCCATCACCGATGCAGCCACATGCGCATTACCGAGAGCAGCTGCTCCGTATCCACCGGTTTTGCGAGGTAATCGGAAGCCCCGGCCTCCAGGCATTTTTCGCGCTCGCCCTTCATCGCCTTCGCCGTCAGAGCAATGATCGGAAGCCGTTGATGCTTCTCACCGCCCCGAATGCGCTGCATCGTCTGATAGCCATCCATCTCGGGCATCATGATGTCCATCAAGACGATGGACACATCATTTGAATCCAACGTTTGGATGGCTTCAAGTCCTGTCGTCGCGGTGAGAACGTGCATGCCGCGGCGTTCAAGGAGGCTGCTGAGCGCAAATATATTGCGCGCGTCGTCGTCCACGAGGAGCACATTGCGCCCCAACAGGTAATCGTCCGTGCCGTGGAGCCTGGATAAGAGCTTCTGCTTTTCCGCTGGCAGATCCGAGATGACCCGGTGCAGGAACAGCGCCGTCTCATCGAGCAGCCTTTCAGGAGACTCGACGCCCTTGACGACCACAGTTCGCGCCAATTGTCTGATTTTCAGATCTTCTTCATTCGACAGCTCGCGACCCGTGAACACGATGACCGGAATATCGCGAAGCGCCGGTATCCCGCACATCCGTTCGAGAACGTCGAACCCGGACATGTCGGGCAACTTGAGATCGAGGACGACGCAATCCACCTTCTGGTCTTCAAGGATTCTCATGGCGGCGGCGCCATCGGCTGCCGTCAGGATCTCGATGTCTCCGCTCATTAAAAGTTCAGCAATGCTCATGCGCTCAGCAGGATTGTCCTCGACGATCAAAAGGTGCTTGCGGGGGGCATTTGAAAATTCAGCAATGCGCCGCAATGCGGACTTGAGATCATGGGGCTGCAGCGGCTTCGTCAGATACGTGAATGCGCCCCTCGCGAGGCCGTGGTGACGATCGTCATCCAGCGTCACGACTTGCACCGGGATGTGCCGGGTCAACGCATTGTGCTTGAGCTGGCTTAGAACCGACCAGCCCAGAACGTCCGGCAGATGAATGTCGAGGGAGATGGCTGTCGGATTGAACTCCATTGCTAGCGATAGCGCGTCGGCGCCGCGCGTGCAGACGATACCCTTAAACCCGGTTTCGTGGGCGGCATCGAGCAAGACGCGGGCATAACGCCGGTCATCCTCGACGATGAGAAGGACCTGATCGCCGGCAACGATATTGTCGCGATCATCGTCAATCATCTCGGAAGCTGTGCCCACCGCAACGAGATCGCGCACCGGCGTATTCGATGCTGCGGGTTCATTTTTCGACCGTGTTTCGGCGGGAGGAGGGGTGTACCTGATCGGGATGTAAAGCGTGAACGTGCTGCCCTTGCCAGGTTCGCTTCGCAGTTGAATTTCTCCGCCGAGCAGATGGGCGAGTTCGCGGCTGATCGCCAGTCCAAGACCGGTGCCGCCATATTTGCGGCTGGTGCTCGCATCGGCCTGCTGGAACGCTTCGAATATGAGCTTCTGCTTGTCGGCAGCGATACCGATGCCGGAATCCTCGACCTCGAACGCAACCACGGTTGAAGCTGCGGTGAGGGTGGGGTGATCTGGCTTCCACGTCGCATCCGCCGCGCGGACGCTAAATCGGACATGACCTTCGCGGGTGAATTTGAAGGCGTTGGAGAGCAGGTTTTTCAGCACCTGCTGGAGACGTTTGGAGTCGGTATAAAGCGTGCGGCCAAGGTCGGCATCGAACATCATCTGGAATTCGACGCCGCGCCGTTCGGCTTCGTGCCGGAACGGGCGGGCGACCGTTTCGAGGAGGCCGTTGAAGGTGATTTCCTCAGCATCGACGGAGACGGTGCCGGACTCGATCTTCGAGAGGTCGAGAATATCGCTGATCAGGTTCAAAAGATCGGTGCCGGCGCCGTGGATGGTGCGTGCGAATTCGACCTGTTTTTCGGTCAGATTGCCGTCCGGGTTATCGCCCAGCTGTTGGCCGAGGATGAGGATACTGTTGAGGGGCGTGCGAAGCTCGTGGGACATGTTCGCGAGAAATTCGGATTTGTAGCGCGACGTCAACGCAAGCTCGGCGGCCTTTTCTTCGACGGCGCGGCGAGCCTGATCGATTTCCTCGTTCTTGCGTTCGACTTCGACGTTTCGCTCGGCCAGCTGTTGCGCCTTTTGCGCCAGCTCTTCGTTGGTCTTCTGCAGAGCCCTTTGCTGGTCCTGGAGCTCCACAGCAAGTTCCTGGGACTGGGTCAAAAGCTCTTCCGTCTGCATGGTGGCTTCGATGCTGTTCAAGACGATGCCGATGCCAACGGTCAGCTGCTCGAGGAAGGTCAAATGGGCCGGCTCGAAATCATGCAGCGAACTGAGCGAAATGACCGCCTTGATCTGACCTTCGAACGTAATGGGTAGAACGATGACGCTGCGCGGCAACGCTTTGAACACCACGGCGTCGATCGGCACGGACGAGGCTGGAATGCCGGTCAGGAGCCGCCGCTGCTTTTCGAGTGCGCATTGGCCGATTAGTCCGGAGCCGAATTCGAGCTGCTCGGGATATCCGGCACCGGCGTCATCGGCATACTTGGCCAGAAGCTTCAGCTTATTGTCCGTGCTTGAATCGAATTGGTAGATGACGCCCTGATGCGCGTTGACGAGGGGCACAAGCTCGGAGAGCAGCTTCTTGCCGACGGTCACCAGATCGCGTTGGCCTTGCAGCATGCTGGTCAAGCGCGCGAGGTTGGTCTTCAGCCAGTCCTGTTCGGTATTGCGCTCCGTGGTCAGGCGGAGGTTGTCGATCATCGTATTGATGTAGTCTTTGAGTTCGGCGACCTCGCCGAGCGCTTCGACTTGAATTGAACGGGTCAGGTCGCCCTTGGTCACGGCGGTTGCGACCTCGGCGATGGCGCGGACCTGGCTCGTGAGGTTTTCAGCCAGCAGGTTGACGTTGCCGGTCAGATCCTTCCACGTACCGGATGCGCCCGGGACGTTTGCCTGGCCGCCGAGGCGGCCTTCGACACCGACCTCGCGCGCCACGGTCGTCACCTGATCGGCGAAGATCGCGAGCGTATCCGTCATGGCGTTGATCGTTTCGGCAAGGGCTGCGACTTCGCCCTTCGATTTGACTGTGAGCTTCGGCTTCAGATCGCCTTCGGCAACGGCGGTCACGACCTTGACGATGCCGCGCACCTGTTCGGTGAGGTTGGCGGCCATCACGTTGACGGTATCGGTCAGGTCCTTCCACGTGCCAGCGGCGCCCGGCACTGTGGCCTGACCGCCGAGCTTGCCTTCGGTGCCGACTTCGCGGGCAACACGCGTCACTTCGGACGCAAAGCCGTTCAGCTGATCGACCATCGTGTTGATGGTGTTCTTGAGTTCGAGAATTTCGCCTTTGACGTCGACGGTGATCTTGCGCGAGAGGTCGCCGCGGGCAACGGCGGTCGTCACTTCGGCGATATTGCGGACC
>Ga0164242_10005610_pt1 | contig 13959 bp, 17 predicted proteins | sample OricomgcompostMG_FD_108783 | JGI IMG/M metagenome (GOLD analysis project Ga0164242, IMG submission 108783) | Miracle-Growth compost microbial communities from Emeryville, California, USA - Original compost - Miracle growth compost (MG) ...
AAGCTGCTCGTGCAATCGGACAAGGTGTGCTATTTACAAAAGGAGAAGGAGGAGAACGATGGCAGGGATATTAGGTGTTGGCGTCCAGGATGGACTGCTACTGAAACCGGTACACTACAAATGGGCAATGGAACTATACGACCAAGCGGTGGCAAACACATGGTTTCCAAATGAGATCCAGCTCGGACAAGATCTGAGTGACTGGAAAAAGCTCTCTGAGGAAGAAAAGCATGCGTTTACTTTCCTGGTCAGTTATTTCAACCCAAATGAACTGCTGGTCAACAAGGCGTTGGCGTTTGGTGTCTATCCGTATGTCAATGCGGCCGAGTGTCATCTCTACCTTGCCAAGCAAATGTGGGAAGAAGCCAACCATTGTATGAGCTTCGAATATATTCTCGAGACATTTCCGATCGATCGTGAAAAGGCGTATGAGGCGCATGTCGAGGTTCCATCGATGGCCGCTAAGGAAGAGTTTGAGACCAAGTACATCAAGCGCATGACCGAAGACACGCTCGATATCTCGACCACCGAGGGCAAAAAGGACTTCATCCGCAACCTGATCGCCTACAATATCATCCTCGAAGGTGTGTGGTTCTACTCTGGCTTCATGGTGGCACTCAGTTTCCGTCAGCGCAACTTGCTGCGCAACTTTGGTTCCCTGATGGACTGGATTATCCGCGACGAATCACTGCACCTAAAGTTTGGCATGAACCTCATCCTCACTACGCTTGAGGAAAATGAAGACTTGCAGACCGAAGAATTCGCAGCGGAGATCAAGCAAATGATTCTCGATGCGGTTGAGATGGAAGAGCAATACAACAAGGATCTTCTGCCAAAGGGTATCCTCGGTCTCAATGCCGACTACGTCAACCAGTACGTCAAATATCTGACCGATCGCCGTCTCGAAGAGCTTGGTTTCGAAGCACATTACAAAGTGTCGAACCCAGCGAAATGGATGGCAGCGGCAAATGACACGCTCGAACTCGTGAACTTCTTTGAAAGTACGAATACGAGCTACGAAGTCAACGCTGGCAATAGCAAAAAGGAAGGCTAATAAAGAGGCATCGGAAAAATGGGCGCGGCAAGTTCCGCGCTCGTTTTGTCTCAAAAGAAAGAATATGAAAACGGAAATCGAAGTAAAGTTTTTAGATATCAATATTGATGAAATTCGTGAGCACCTACAAAAAGCCGGAGCGGATCTAGAACATCCGATGCGCTTGATGCGGCGTGCTAATATTGAGGAACCTGATCATCGAGCAGATCATGCATTTATTCGCATCCGCGATGAGGGTGATAAAACCACACTAACTTTCAAGCGTCGCGATGATCCTATGAATCCAACGATTGATGGAGTTAAGGAACTCGAAGTAGAAGTAAGTAATTTTGATAAAACCGTTGAGATTTTTCATGAAGCTGGTTGGGAGTACAAGACATTTCAAGAATCCAAGCGAGAGACGTGGAAACTAGGCAATGTTGAGGTTGTCATCGATGAATGGCCATGGCTCGCACCCTACATCGAGATTGAAGGCGAGAGTGAAGATGCGGTAAAAGAAGCTGCCGAGGCTCTCGGATTTAACTGGGATGAAGCGGAGTATGGCCACATTGTTTTGTTTATAAGCGTCAGTACACATTTGCCCCTGGTATTCGCGGCGTGATTGACCTGAAAGAGGTGCGGTTTGGTGATCCGGTGCCGAAGGAATTCGGCAGAAAATCTATATAATTCATTAAGCTATGCTCTATGGCTTGGCAACGGTCCATAATTGCTCAAACAAAGCTCGCATGGTACCAGCTATGTGTTTATTGGTTAGTACTGTCACGATGAGCGACGGATCGTAGACCGTAAACGCTGCGTTATCTTCATATAGTGCAACTTCGCCCTTGAATGGCGTATTGCCAATGAAGCGCACCTCAATACCTCGCTCGGAAAAAACGGTACGGATTTGTTTGTTATTATCACCATTATGGAATAATGCGCGTGTAACAACACCGTTATTTTTGCGTTCAATGAGGAGGTCGCGAAAACGCTTTAGGGTTTCTTCGTCACTTGGCACGTCATCACTGGCAACTAATAGGACTTCTGTTTTGGACCGCACCATATCTTCAAGTAATCGTTCAAAGCCGTCACTACCAGCCATATGAAATACGCCAGGTTTATCCAAGGATAACGAGTATTGTGAGCGGAATGATGGCATGAGCGCAGATAGTGAGCTGGCGGTTTGTTTGAGTTCAGTTTGCTTACTCTGTAGGAGTTTCTGAAGTGACTGGGGCTCGGCAGCCGCAAACTGTTTAACCGAGCTATTGTCAGCAGCAATAAGCCCCTGCGCCAGCAAGTTATCTAAAAGACGATATACATTAGTACGCTGAATATCCGTCTGATCGGCCAGCTGTTGGGCAGTCTGATTAGGACTCTGCAGCAATAGCAAGTACAGTGTCACTTCTTTGTCGGTCAGGCCAAGTTGTAGTAGGATTTCTTCCATACCTTGCAGTATAGCATAAAAGTGTCAGGTTTATAATGACAATATTTACCCCTGTTAGTGTTCACTGATTATCTTTAATATTGACATAAAGTGCAAAAGCTTATACAATAGCTTTGTTCCGTTGAGGTGACTCCGGATCGAACTTTGACAGAGTAGAGAAACTTTTGCTAGGCAATTAGCCAATCATTTCCGCATGGCTGGTTATTTGCCTAGTCAAAAGATAGGTAACCTACCCACCCGAGGATTAAGCATGAATACGTCCCGATCAATTGCGTTGCCGATGACAGTTTTGTTCATTGGTAACGTTCACAGCCCCGCAATCAACGAGCTGCGAGCGCACTTCGAGCGCAAGCAGTTCATACCGACACTTCGTTCTATGCCTAGGCTCGAGTACTTGTATGACGAGTACGCAGCCGCATTGAGCGAGGAAAAGGGAATTCGCGACTATGTCGCCTTCATGGAGCCGGATGAGGTCCGTGAGTTCTGCCGTGTTGTGTTCGAGGATCACGAAACAGCTGCTGGCCAGTTCGTTGTCATGAGCGAAGAGTCATACGACTTCTACCTCCGTGAGATCAAGCACTACGATGACACTGACATCAAGGCACTGTTCATCATACGCAGCAACTCTAACGGAGTGGACTGGCTCGAAGACATGAACAATCCTCCCATCTTGATAGATGAGGACTGACATGTCAGAGCTGGTGCCGCGCTGGTTACATCCTAGCCAGCGCGGCACCATACACTTTTCACTCCGCTAACTATCTCTACTCTGTCATCAACCAAAATTTTCAAGTGTTTGAAGGAGATATTTACATGAACGAACGAATTGACGATATTGGTATGGCGCACGAGATGGCGCTGGCCGGTAATGAACATGAATCCGAGGCCGCACGTCTGCGCCAATTCGGCGAAGCACAAATGAAGCGCACTTTACAGGATAATCGAGCAAGCATTATTGGTATTGCCGCGGTTACGATACACCGACTTGTTCCTAAGATTGAAGATGCGCAGCGTGAAGCCGACATACAATATGCAGCAATCGAAGGCAAACAATACGACATTGCCGCAGAAGCACTACATAAACTAAAGGTCACTAAGCGCTAATTAAACTACTAGGAGAATTTTATGAATAGTTACAACCCCTACATTAATATATATCAAGAAAAAATAACGCACGCGAGCGAGCATCGTGGTTAGAAGCTCGTAGTTTAATCATAGTGCCCTCTGTTGCAAACTCTACACTACCTATAGTGTTTTCGCGGATGTAGAATAGGTACATGCTCAGCAAAAACCAAAAGGAATATCACTGTGGTTCGTAAGGCTCGCCAAGTTGCGACGCTGCTCGGACCGGCCTTTGTGGCGGCGGTGGCGTATGTGGATCCGGGCAACTTCGCGGCGAATTTTAGCGCTGGAGCGCAGTATGGCTATTTGCTGCTCTGGGTGCTGATCGTAGCCAATCTCATGGCCTGCTTGGTGCAGTACCTGAGTGCCAAAGTCGGTGTCGTGACGGGTATGAGCTTGCCTGAAGTAGTGGCGACAAAGCTCGGGAGAAAGAGCCGGATCGTCTACTGGATACAGGCAGAGATCGTGGCGGCAGCGTGTGACTTGGCGGAGGTGATCGGCGGAGCGATTGCGTTAAAACTTTTGTTCAACGTGCCACTGGTCGCAGGCGGCGTGATCACTGGACTAGTCTCACTACTCCTCCTGACGACGTATAGTAGACGCGGCCAGAGAGTATATGAGCGTATTATTGTCGGCATGCTGATCATCATCCCGCTGGGATTTATCGTCGGGCTTATCATGCATCCGCCAGAGGCTGCCCCGCTATTTAACGGGCTGATCCCGCGGCTGCAAGGCAAAGATACGATCTTGCTAGCTGTAGCGATGCTCGGCGCGACGATCATGCCGCATGTGGTGTATCTGCACTCGGCGCTTTCGCGCGATCGCCATGGCAAGCTGGAGGGTAAGAAGCTACGCGAGATCTTACGAGCGACAAAGATCGATGTCGGTATCGCCATGGTACTAGCGGGTAGCGTCAATATCGCCATGCTCGTCCTCGCGGCGTCAGTACTACGTGGTAACTCTGGAGCCGAATCGCTGGAAGGAATTTTCTCATCGCTCGGAACTGTCGTCGCACCGCTCGTGGCATGGCTGTTTGCACTCGGTTTGCTCGTCTCGGGCTTTGCGAGTACGGCAGTTGGTACGCAAGCTGGGGAAGTAATCATGAAGGGTCTGCTAAAAAAGCGCATCCATCCATTTCTTCGCCGGACGATCGTCATCATCCCGTCGATTTTGCTGCTGGCGCTCGCTGTTGATCCGACGCAAGCACTCATTGTCTCGCAGGTCGCACTCAGCTTTGGTATTCCGTTTGCACTCGCACCGCTGGCATTGATTACTGGAAACAGAAAGATTATGAGCGCGAGCACCAATGTCAGGTATCTTCAGTGGCTACTGTGGACGATCGTCGGGTTTGTGAGCGTGCTGAACGTATTGCTGATTTGGCTGACGGTAGTCAGCTAGGTATACTTGAGGCAAAGGAGACTATGACATGGGATTTTTAGGAGGACTCGGACGGCTTATAGCAGGCAAACCGGTATTTGAAGATGACGGTGGGTCACAGACGCCAAAAAGGAACGATACTACGGCTAGTAGTGTAACTCCTGCGAGTCAGGGGCAGACTTCTGTAGACGAACGAGGCTACAAAGTTATTCCACAGATTGAGCTGTCGCATTTTCATACTAATCGTGATGGTAGTCGCATGACATTTGAAGTTTGGCTGACTAACCATTCGGATGAAATCATTCGGATTGATAGTGCTGAGATCGGCGGGCAAAAGCAGGTGTTTAACCGTCAGCTTGGCTCAAGAGAAAGTCATCAGTTCGTGCTGTATAACGGCGAAGTAAGACACGACGATCACGATCATCATGCACGAATTGTCTATCGGCTGGTGCGGAGCGATGATCTATTCGAGGAAGAATATTTCATAACCTATGCTCGCGAGTCTGACAGCACTTATATTATCGATGAACTTCGTAGAGACGGTCCGACGAGAGATATCTAGAGTCTGGCGCCTTCGCGGGCTTTGTTGGCCCACTGATCTGCAAGTTCGTTGCCTTCATCGCCGTTGTGGCCGCGCACCCAGACGAGCGTGGTTTTTGAACTGCGATACAGCGGGCAGACTTCCTTTACGATGTCGAGATTTTTGATCTCACCACCCTTTTTCTTCCAGCCGTTGGCTTCCCAGCCGAGCGACCATTTGGTGATGACATTGATCCAAAACTCCGAGTCGGTATGGATAGCACACTCGGTACCGTCGGCGTGCTTGAGTGCAGCGATGATCGCGAAACCTTCCATACGGATATTGGTTGTCTCTCCATCCTCAGAACCGAGAGCAACGGGTTTTCCATCGAGAATAACGGCGTAGCCGCCTGGGCCAGGATTGGGGCTGGCGCTACCGTCTGTGTAGTAAGTAAGCATAGGAGTAGTATAACAGAGGATAGGTAGAGAAAAGGCATTGTAAAATTTAATGAATTATGTTAGAATATAAAAGAACCTTAACAGTTTAGCACTTCCTTTTGAGGGCAGCGTAGTGAATTTTGAGGAATTTACTGCGCTGTTCTCAATCTCGAAACAAGAGGCTCCCTGGGGATAGTCCCTAGATGAGTTGGTGAGACGGCAGAAAGGCGGACTGTCATGAGTAAGACACCCGCTTCATTTTCGCAGATGATCAAGCTCTACGAGGTACTCGGCAAGCCGAGTACCGAGAGGATGCAGCACTTACTGGCGAGTGGTGATCTCTTGAAGACTTTGGCTGACAACGCTGTCAACCTGCCTGAGATCGACCGCGAGGCGTACAAGCTGTTGTTCACGCCCAAGCCGAAGGAGATCAACTGGACGCCGGTCGACCAGTACGGAGCCAAACTCCGCGATTGGAATGACCGATTCGGACTTGACCTCACAGATTGGCAGATGAATGTGGCGCACAACCTGCCTGATCATGCTGGTCCACACCAACCGACCGGCATCAGCCTGACGCTCGGCAAGGGTCTGAAAGGCGATCGCAAGATTGTCCAGCAGATTATCAAGTACGAGCTGGACAAGCTCGGGGTGCCGTTCGATGACGAGCTCGACAATGATGCCCGTCTGTCCTACTTCCCGGGCAGCGAGCCGATGAGGAGCCAGACGCCCCAGTTGGCGCCTGCGCTCCTCGACATCGGCCGCTTTTGGGATCCGCAGAGCGGTGTCGTCGTTCGTGACGTGCGGGAGCAGTTGTGGGGCCAGCGTTTGCCGGCCCTAGAGGTTGACTGGCTGATGGCATTGAACCCCCAGGTGTTCAATGCCATCGATCACGAGACGGTGCCAGGCTTCCTGGCACCTGGTCTTGTCGTCGGCTCCGACAGCCTGCCGTGCTTCGACCGTGACTCGGAAGAGGCGGTCGTCTACGACGACGGGGACACCACTTGGCGGTTCGACGACTCGGTGGTTGTGTTTCAGGGAGTGTTAGGGTCCTAGGACCCATAGCGAGCCGGAGGACCTTGGAGATTGTTCCTTGGTCCTCCGGCACTTGCCCTGTTTTTGACGAAAAAGTCGAGAGCAGGGCTTTTTCATTTGGCGGAGTGGTTTGATATAGTCTCTATATATAGCGTAGAGACAAAACTACAACACTCTACAGCTAGCGTTCATAAATAAAATGTTGCTATAATGAAGTCCCATGGATACATCGAAACGAAATGGGAAAACACAGAAATACATATTTGTAACGGGGGGTGTACTCTCGGGGGTAGGGAAAGGTATCACGGCCGCCAGCATTGGTGCAGTCTTGCAGGCAAAGGGGTGCTACGTTTCCATTCAAAAATGTGACCCGTATCTCAATGTAGATGCGGGTTTACTTAATCCCGCGGAACATGGCGAATGCTTTGTGACGAAGGATGGTGCCGAGACGGATCTCGACCTCGGACACTATGAACGATTTTTAGATATTGAACTAACGCAAAAGAACGCGACGCTTTCAGGGCGTCTGCTTTCAAATCTCATCGCCGATGAGCGGGCGGGAAAATTTGGCGGCAAAACCGTCCAACTGGTGCCGCACCTGACTAATGCGATCCAGGATGCGATCGCGCTGGCGGCTGATGGAAGCGATGTGCATATCGTGGAAATCGGCGGTACGGTCGGCGACTATGAAGGCCTCAGCTTTGTCGAGGCGATCCGTGAGTTTGGCCAGCGCGTCGGACGCGAGCATTGCCTGTATGTCCATGTGATCTATGTGCCATTCATCGGCACGAGCAAAGAATTTAAGACAAAACCGGCACAAAATGCTATGCAAGATCTTCGCGGGTTTGGTATTTTCCCAGATGCAGTCGTCGTACGTACCGAGAATCCTGCGCCAGAGAGCGTATCGCGAAAGATCAGTCTGCTGAGCGGCGTACCTGAACAGTATGTGGTCGACATGCCAAATGTTGATACGGTGTATCGGATCCCCGAAAAGATTGCTGCTTCGGAGCTGCACGAACTATTGAGCAAATTTACTGACAACGACATCACGCCGGATCTGACAAAATGGTCGGAAGTGATCGCGAAGCAAAATGACACGCCAGCCAAGAAAGTAACGGTCGGTCTCGTGGCAAAATACATGGACAACGAAGACACGTATATATCAGTGCTGGAAGCGCTGAAAGCTGCGGCGTGGCATGAAAATGTGGGGCTAGAGACGGTGTGGATCAATGCCGAGACAGCGACCGATGAGAATTTCTCTGCAGTCGATGTGCTGCTCGTGCCGGGTGGGTTTGGTGAGCGCGGTGTGGCCGGGAAAATCGCTGCTGCTACCTACGCACTTGAACATAAGAAACCGTATCTTGGCCTCTGTCTTGGACTCCAGGCAGCGGTGATCGCTGCGGCGAGGCGCGGCGGGCTTGCGGACGCGCATTCGACCGAGTTTGATAGCACGACCGAGCATGACGTCGTCTATATCATGGAGGGCCAGCAGGGGAAGGAATCGACAGGTGGGACACTGCGCCTGGGCGACTACACAGCGATACTAAAAGAGGGGTCAAAGACAGCTGAAGTATACGGGACGAAGGAAGTGACCGAGCGTCACCGCCACCGCTACGAGGTGAATCAAAAATTTGCTCAGGACATCGAAAAGGGCGGCCTGATCATTTCCGGCACCAGTCCGGACGGCAAGCTGGTAGAGTATGTCGAGGCGGTTGATCACCCGTATTTTGTTGCGACACAGGCACATCCGGAGTTTCGCTCACGGCCATACCTCGCGCATCCACTGTTTGTCGGACTTTTAAGAGCCGCGATCTAGGATGGGTTAGGGAGTGGATAGGTGCAATTGAGAGCATGTGTTGCACTTCCTGGACTTGAGGTAAAATCTCCCCAACTACCAGCAAGATTTGAGTCGGCTGGACAGCTCCCCGCCGTAGACTCTACTGAATACACTATCCATTCGCGAACTACGCCATCTAGCTTTATGCCTGAAGCCTTTGGCATGAAACCTAGAGGAATTGCGCCGGCTGATGAGTCAGTTCCTGGCCCCATACTTGGTGCCGGCAGGCTACCCATGACGGTTTTGAGAGCAGCATCAAAAGTGCTATTTTCTGACCACGTACCGCCTCGGCACGTACCACCCGACGGCTGGCCCAGACATACGGCTCCGGTCGCCGATGGGTAGCTGCCGTTTATAGCGGCGTAGGCCATCAATCCCTTTTTATACGCATTGACCGCGCTGATCGTCTGGTCGTTGCGGCTTCTGGCTTGGATGCCATTGTAAGCCACGATCGTGATCGCCGCTAAGATGGCGATGATAACAATGACGATGAGTAATTCAACAATAGTGAATCCTCTTATGGTTTTTCGCATATCTTAGAGTATAGAAGAAGAGAGACGGGTAATCAATAGAAGACACATTGACAAATAGGGGTCATTTTGCTAGTGTTTTAATAGAAAGAAGCGAAACAAACATGTCACAACTTGTAGATGAGATCGAACAATTTATCGCTGATGATATGACGGTGATTCGGCAGCTAATGCATGAGGTGAAGGGCTTGAGTATCGTCTCTGCGGTACCGGAAATCGAAGAGATGCAGAGTGAAAGTGTGGCTTCAGAGCAATTTGAATTTGAGTAATAGTAGAGATAAACCATCCTAAATATACTCGCCTGACGCCCATTTCTGATGTTCACATTGACGCTTTATGCTCTCACCGTATCTATTCGATACGCTTCAATTGTAGAAGTGCCAATGTGATTCACCAGAAAACGACCGTCAGAAAAGTATTTTAGAATGGTATATCTCTTGCCTCTGTTACAATAAGTACGATGAATGATGCAATCAGACAGGCTGTAAAAGCGCTTTTCGACCTTGATATTGACGTTAGTTTGACGCGCCCAGAGCCGCAGTTTGGCGATTGGGCGACCAATGTCGCTCTGCAATTAGCGAAACCAGTCAGGATACTCCACGTTCGATCGCGGAAAAACTAGCCGAAAAACTGGCTGAAACTGGTGAATATGAGGCAGTCGAGGTGGCTGGGCCTGGCTTTATCAATATCCGCTTGAAAGCCGCGGCGCTACTCGCCGAGATAAAAAAGGAACCACAGCCGACACGGGCGGGCGAGACGGTCGTTATCGAGACAAACAACCCGAACCCGTTCAAGGCGATGCACATCGGCCATGCATTCAACGCGGTGCTTGGTGATACGGTCGCAAATCTCTTGGCCGTGAGCGGCGCGCGAGTATACCGCGTGAGTTATCACGGTGATGTCGGGCTGCATGTCGGCAAGAGTATGTATAGTTTGCTGAAGTTTGCGGATGGTGATTTCTCGAAAATAGAGTTGATTCCTGAGACTGAACACAACTCTTTCATGAGTAAGATGTATGCTGAAGGATCGAAAGCGTATAAAGAAGACGAGGCGGCAAAAAAAGAGATTGATGAGCTGGCGAAGCAGAGCTTTGCACCAAGTGATGCGCTGTATGCGCAGATCTATGAACTCTGTAAATCATGGAGCTTTGCAGGGATCGACGCGATCGTGGCGAGGCTCGGTAACATTCCGACCGAGCGGCGATTTCTCGAGAGCGACGCTGATGCTCGCGGCGTGGCGATGGTCAAGAAAAACGTACCAAAGGTCTTTCAAGAGTCAGATGGCGCTTTGATCTTCAAGGGTAGCGAATATGGAAGCTTCGACAATGCTTTTGTCGCTTCAAATGGCAACGGGCTGTACGGCGCGCGTGACATCGGCCTGATGCAGCTGAAGAACGAACAGTATCATCCGTCGAAAAGCTATATTATCACCGGAGCGGAGCAGGGTGCGTATTTCAAAGGCGTGATTGCAGCGGCAGGATTGATTTGGCCTGAGCAAAAAGACGTAACGGTCAATATTCCGACGGGACTCGTAAAGCTGACGACTGGCAAGATGAGTAGTCGTGACGGCGACGTGATCGAGATCTCATGGCTATTTGATGAATTTAAAAAAGCCATCGAGGCGCGTGGTGGTGAAGCAAGCGATGAAATCGTAGCTGGCGCTCTCCGTTACCAGTTCCTGAAAGTAAAAATTGGCAGTGATGTTGTCTTTGATGTCAACGAGGCAGTCAGTCTGACGGGAAATACCGGTAGTTATCTGCAATACGCACATGCCAGGGCGCGGCGGATCCTCGAGAAGACGTCGAGTGATTCCCAGATACCTGAGACAATTCATGACGAAGATCGTGCATTGGTACGAAAGCTCGGGGAATATTCAGATGTAGTGGGGCAATCGATGAAGACTCTCGAGCCGCATCACCTATGTACGTATCTATTTGAGCTAGCTCAAGAATTCAATCGGTATTATGAGAAAAACCAAGTGGTTGGTGACGAGCACGAACAGCATCGTGCCGGGCTAGTAGCACTCTACGCCGATACGTTGAAGGCTGGTCTGACAATTCTCGGTATCCACGCACCGGAAAAGATGTAGTTGACATCGTCTGAGCAGAAGAGTACTATCGGGGACAGGAATTACTATGTCGAAACGTTATCAAACAATCCGAAAGAAGCTCATTCTCATGATTTTTGATGGCACTCCGGCCGCGTAGTTTCGTCGTTTCGATTCATCGCCGCCGGGTAGACCCGGCGGTTTTTGTTTCAAAGCGACATGCAGGACGGAAGGCAAACATGTTTTCCGAGTACCTACAACAACTAGGAGGAAAAATGTCGGATCCTGTCATCCGAGAACAGCTCGTGGACTACCTTTATCGTGGTCCAGTGACTGTTCCCAGCGACAGTGCACTTCGGGACGAAGTCGGTTTCAACGACTGCTCGAAGAACCAGGTCAACAAGGCGATGGGGCGGCTCATCACCAATGGAGAAGTCGTCCGGTGCCGGCCCGAGCCGCAGCACATGGGAGACGAAGAACGCCCAATCACCTATATACTCAGACGATCCTGAGCTGTTCGTCCGAGGGGCGGCCAATAAAGCTGGCGATCCCAGCGTTGCGGCCGCCCCTCGGGGTGCATTTTTCCTCCTTTTTCCATTTGATGTATAATTTTCGATAAGCAAACTTAGTGAGGAGGAGCTATATGGCAACAGCAAAAGAGCGAGCTGCGGCAGCGCGTGCGCGAGCAGCCAAAGCATCGAAAGGTCACGCGGGTGGATTCGTAACATTTATTCGCGAACAAGGGGTCGTGGGCCTAGCAGTCGGTTTGGCGATCGGTACTGCGGCTGGAGCGAGCGTGAAGGTGATTGTCGACAATCTCATCAATCCGCTGGTGGCACTTTTGACACAAGGTGTCGACCTGGGCAGCCTGAAATGGGTGCTCGAAGACGCAACGAAGAGCCATGGGGAAGTAGCGATTGGCTGGGGTGCGATCGTCAGCTCGCTGGTCACCTTGATTGCTACGGCGTTTGTCGTCTATTTGGCGATTCATTTGGCAAAGCTCGACCGCGTCGATAAGAAAAAAGGTTAGTAAGTATTACTATAAAAAGCGCCTCAAGACGGGGCGTTTTTTGTTGCGATGGTGATGGAAGTAATGTACAATACTATATAAAGTATAGCGATTATATGAATAAGGAGAATCAGTGAAATTAGCAATTGTTATCGGTAGTGTACGTGAAGGACGACAGAGTGATAAATTGGCAAAATGGGTTGCCGATGAGGCGAGTAAGCTAGTAGATACAGAGATCGTCGATCTCAAGGATTATCCGATGCCGTTTATGGAGGAGCCGGTCAGTCCGCGCTACAATCCTGACCGTCAGCCGGTGCCAGAAGTGAAAAAGTGGCTCGATAAGATTGCAGAATTTGATGGCTATGTATTTGTCACGCCAGAATACAACCGATCGACGTCGGCCGTCCTAAAGAACGCTATTGATCATTTTGACTATCAAATCGAGAAAAAGCCTGTCGCGCTAGTCGGTCATGGCTCATCGGGTGGTGCGCAGGCGATCGCAAATCTTCGTATGGTATTGCCGGGCGCCGGTGCGGTGACGATTCCTGAAGCGCTTTTCTTTACCGATCGTGTCGGCGAAGCTGTTGATGAAGCGGGTGTCTTGAAAGAAGAACTTCGTGACAATCCCTACGGGCCGCAGAATACACTAAAGAGTCAGATGGAATCACTAGTGTGGTACACTGGCGCACTAAAGACTGCACGTGAAAAATAGCGCGGACTGGAAAGAGAAGCTGACTTCCGAACAGTATCGGGTATTGGTCGAAAAGGGCACCGAGGTGCCATTTTCGGGGGAGTACGACAGTGTCTTTGACCCTGGCACCTATAGCTGTGTGGCGTGCGGTGCCGAACTGTTTGATAGTGAGACAAAATTTAATGCGCATTGCGGCTGGCCGAGTTTCTATGATGCCAAACCTGGGGCGGTGGAATTTCATACCGATGAGAGTCACGGCATGGTACGCGTGGAAGTGACCTGCGCGAAGTGCGGCGGGCATCTTGGTCATGTGTTTGAGGGCGAAGGCCATGATGTGCCAACTGATCAGCGGTATTGTATCAATTCAGTTAGTCTGAAGTTCCAGGCAAAAAAATAACCCCTCACCCGTGTGGGGAGGGGTGTGATTCGGGCCGGGAGAGTCACCTTGTTATGGATTTTTCTCATCCGTTTCCCCGATTCACGTGTCAGCTATGCAAAGCTGACGGACACACCTTCCGGCATCGTGCCGCGATCCCGACCTGGCCGACCATGCCATGGACGGTAGTCGTTCTTGATGGCACGCTTGGCTTCCTTGCGGAATGACCGGTCGTCCAGGAAGTCATCGATGTTGCTTTGATTGACATTCCAGGTGCCGACACCAGTGTCGTAACGGACTTCGCCATTGTTGATCATGGCATTGACCGTTCTCAGCACGATGTCGTACCGTACGTTAGCGACGATCCGCTCGAGCAGCTTCGGGGACAACTCCTTCAGATGGCACGGCAACTGCTTGCCGCAGACGATCTGACGGTGTGTCTTCCCCGCGATGTAACGAGCGAGGTCACTAGGACGACCGCCAACTCCAATGATGAAGTTGT
>Ga0164242_10005611_pt1 | contig 13958 bp, 12 predicted proteins | sample OricomgcompostMG_FD_108783 | JGI IMG/M metagenome (GOLD analysis project Ga0164242, IMG submission 108783) | Miracle-Growth compost microbial communities from Emeryville, California, USA - Original compost - Miracle growth compost (MG) ...
ACTGAAATAACCAGTTTAAGGTTGGCAACCTTTTACAACCGGATAAGACTATTTAAAAGACTAACACCGCTATTTTAGGAAGACAGTGCGATTCAACTTTGCTGTATCAAATAATTAAATACAACGAAGATGAAAAAATTACTAACACCTTTTATAAAAGGTAACCTCGAATTGAAAAATCATCTGGTGATGGCACCAATGACCCGCAGCCGCGCTATTGACAACGTGCCAAATGAATTGATGGCCACCTATTATGGCCAGCGCACCGGAGCGGGATTAATTATTACCGAAGGCACGGCACCGGCTCCGGAAGCATTGGGATATCCAAGGATACCGGGAGTTTTTAGCCAGGAACAAATAGATGGATGGAAACTCGTAACTGATAAAGTCCATACCGGAAACAGCAAAATGTTTTTGCAGTTAATGCATACCGGCCGTATCGGGCATAATGATAATCTGCCGAAGGGAATCACATTGGTTGGAGCTTCTAATATTAAAGCAACGGGCCAGATATTCACTGATACCAAAGGTTTGCAGGATTTCTCAGCACCGGTGGCACTTTCAAAAGAAGGAATTAAACATGTAATTGAAGGTTATGTACAGGCTGCAAAAAATTCGATTGAAGCCGGCTTTGATGGTGTAGAAATTCATGGAGCTAACGGCTATTTGTTAGAGCAGTTTTTGAATCCGAGTGTCAACAATCGCACGGATGAATACGGAGGTGACATAGAAAATCGTAGCAGGTTCACTGTTGAAGTAGTGCGGGCCGTGTCTAATGCTATTGGAAAAGAAAAAGTGGGTATTCGTTTTTCTCCTTTTTCAAAACTGGGTGATTTGTCTCCTTATGATGAAGACGAAACAACCAACACATACGCATGGCTCGCTCAAAAATTAGATGAGCTGCAAATAGCTTACATACACGTAGCTGTCAATGCACCCATTCCTGAAAAAACTTTTCAAATCATTCGGCAGCATTTTTTAGGAACCATTATTTTAAGTAATGGACTTACGCCGGAAACAGGAGAAGAGGCACTTCACAAAGGGGTTGCAGACCTGGTGGCGTTCGGACGTTCCTTTTTATCCAACCCTGATTTTGTAGAAAGAATACAAACCAATACAGCACTCAATCCTGTTGATTTTAGTACGCTCTACACTCCCGGCACACGGGGCTATACAGATTATGCTGCAATTTATTCATCACCACATTAAAGAGGACATTTTAAAAGGGTGGGAGAGCGGGATTTTCCATAATCATCTCAAAAAAAAGCCGGCTCTTTTATGGGAATTCAAAGTTTTTGCATCTAAAGATATTGCAATCCTTATTGTACACTTGCGACACTTAAATATTAATTGATGAAGCAACTGGTCTTTATTTTATCATTTTTTGTTTGGAAAAATACCTGTATCGGCCAGACACCCGTTGGCAATAAAAACCAGGATCAAAGAAAGGTATATTTCGATCCTCAAATCCCACCATCCTTTCCCGCTGGTGAAGGGGCATGGGGAAATTTTATTGCAAAAAATCTTGACACTGGCCTTCCGGCTAAAAACGGCGCTCCGTCCGGCACCTACACAGTCAATGTCAGATTTATGGTGGGGATGGATAGTGCTGTGAGCAACGTTACATGTGAAAACGATCCGCATTACGGGATGTGCCAGGAAGCCATACGGGTAGTCAAAAAAAGTGGAAAATGGGCTCCCGGAAAACAAGATGGCCGCAAAGTAAATGGATTTAAATTGCTCCCAATTGTTTTTACCATTCAGTGAACCGGCTAAATTCCGATCCGCAGTGCGAATTCGTCTCCAAATTACTTTAAGACAAAAAAAAGTTTCCAAAAATGCCGTTGCCGATTACACACTGCCTGTTGCCAATTACTAAATTCCCTTCCTGTTTTTATTACCAAGCTGCAATTTCCCCCTACTGTAGCTGCAGGGAAGAGGGGAAGATAGGAGCGTTTAATCTTTAACTTTTGGCATAGGGAGGATGTTTACCCTATATATAATGTTGTATGCAGATCAATTCTCCGACTTGCAATATTTGTTGAATTCTTTTATAGTTGGTAACTTTTCACTATCTCAGTTAAAAAATTACTTTGCAGTAAACATGATAAATTAACCCGGGAACCCGAAATATGGCAACAGGAAAAAAACCCAACCAGGAAGATTTCGATAATTGGCATAACGATCCAAACAATTGGAAATGGGGCATTTTCTATTTCAATAAGGAAGACAAAAGATTATTTCCTCGGAAAAGGAACCGGTATTTTGGCTGGACAATCAATTTTGCCAACCCGGTATCTATTTTGGCGATCATTGTGCTGGTTATTTTGATGGTGCTTATTTTGCCGAAAAACCCCTGATGAAATCATTTGCAGCCACGGCATTAGTTTTATAATCTCATGTGTTCGAGCAAACGCGGTATTTTCGATGACGATTGAAGAATTCTGTAATTATACCGGTCTTTCAACATCGGTCGTAGAAAAGAAAATAATTTGATACTAAAAGGAGTTGTTTTGTCAACCTTTTACCAAAAGAAAATGGCTATTCTTATGAAATAGCCATTGTTGATTACCACCTGAATGAAAAACCGAAGAACCAGTAATTTTCAATTATTTGAAGAAGAACTAATGTCAAACGTGGCCGTTTAATAAGGAGGTAATATCATATTTTGAGGGGTGAATAAGATATACTGTAAATCTACTTTTCTGACAAAATTTAAACAATTAAAAATTATCCCGGTATTTAGTAATCAAAAACCGCATGCATCATAGCCTGGAAGCAAAAATTATCAATGTCTGCTACTATAAAAAAGATTGGATGGGGAATAGATTTTTAGTAATCAAAAGTAAAACCGGCAGTGGAGTTTTTTACCGGTATGAAAGTTTTCTTAAATACCTGATTGATCTCCTTCCGCTTCGGCATACTTTTTAATCTTTACTATGGTTGTACGCCAATAAAATTCAAGGTGTTTTTGAATTGTTTCAGTAGGAAAATTGGTGATCGTAAGGTTCAATTCAGTTTGCTGATCAAGCGCCTTCAACTCAAACTCAAGAATTGAATAACTGCCTGTTTTATCCGGTAGCCGGGACAGGGAACGGAGGTGGGTGTAGGTTAACTTTTTTTCTTTATTATATTCGAGCACGATGCCTTTGTTTCCAAACGGCAAGTGATCAAATCCGCGAATAATGATGGGGGTTTTTATTTTCCAGTTGGTTGCTATTTCTAATTTCATTTCGGCATCACCCATCGATTGGATCATTAATTCAGGAATGGTCAAAGCATCCCACACTTTCGCAGTTCACGGTCTATTAAAACGGTGGTTGAAAATTCGGGTTTCATTCTTAAAATGTTGGTTATATACTTTCCCCGAAGGTGAGTAAATTGCTGTCGGGGTCAAGCAACGAGAACTCTTTTTGTCCCCACGGCTTTGCTTCCAAATGCCCGTTTGCATGAATAGAAACCTTGTTATCTAAGAGCGTTTGGTAAAGCTGATCGATGTTGATGGTCCTGATATAAACCTGCCCATAGTTTTCTTTCGGGTCCAGTTCTTTGAACTCAAAAAAATGAATTTCAATGTTGTCTTTTTTTATGATCAGGTAATTCTCATAGTCCGCAATTTCAGCAAACCCTAATTTGTCCAGGTAATATTCTTTTGTTGCAGCCTTGTCGCGCATTGGTAATTTGGGGTTGATGTTTGTGAGCATGGAGGTTTTTGTTTATGGTAAATATAAGAAGGATTGAGGGATGTGGGGTGAATGAAAATATAACTTTCATTCTATTGCCGGCTGGGTGGTAAACGTACATTTGATTTGGCAATTCTATAAAACCCATTTGGGGAAAACAGCTTTGCCTGGTTCCTTTTTTTTAACCATAAAATGTTGATACAATGCTTGCTGATTCTGAAATAATAGCAATAGAAAATAAAAGAGGTGAGGCGATCCTTAACCGGGACCTCCCGCTGTTTTACAGTTTTTTTGCTGATGAATTTGTGGCGACAAACCCGTACAACAAAGTAGTGGACAAAGAACAGATTTTTGAAATCTTCAAAAAAGGATTGGCAGGAGATGTGTCAGATTTTAAAATAGAGATTGATAAAGTTTTTTTTGTAAAGGAAGTGGCCATTGTAATGGGACAGGAAACGCTTACTCCCCGTGGTGCTGCGTTACATGCCGGCAAAACCATTAAAAGACGCTTCACAAACGTCTGGATAAAAGATGAAGAAGGTTGGAAAATAACGGCGAGGCAGGCGAGTGTAACCAGGGATGAGGAATGAGGGCTGGGGTCAGGAATGAGGGATGAGAATTGAGGGATGAATGAAAACCTGCTGGCCTTGATGCCATTTGTTATTGGTGAGGCGGACGGTAATTTTCAGATCGGGGAGGAGGATGTCGGCTTCATAGAAGCTTCCCCAGAAACTTATTTTTTGGATCGTTCCCGGCTGGCCTTCTTTTTCATTGATGGTGAAATCTTCAGGGCGGATCAATAAGGGTTGATTTGTTTGGATACCAAATCGGGAGGCCTGTTCGGAAGTCAAAGAATTGTATTTACCAAACATCCCTGCTACATATTCATTCACCGGCCGGTAATAAATTTCCTTCGGTGTTCCCTGTTGCACCATTCTGCCTTCTTTGATCACGATGATCTCATCCGCCCACGAAAGGGTGTCATGAGGATCGTGAGAAGCAAGTAAACAGGTCATTTGCAACCGGCCGGTAATATCTTCCAGCACGGCCTTCAAGGTGTTTTTGTGGATCGGATCGAGATTGGAAAAAGGTTCGTCGAGCACGAGCAGCTTTGGATACTTTACCAGCAACATGCAGAGGGCGATGCGTTGCTTTTCGCCCCCGGAAAGCTGGTTGGTCCTGCGCCCGAGGAGGTGGCTGATCCTGCAGATGTCGAATAGTTGGGTAGCCTGCGCTTCGTCCATATTCACCTGGAACCAAATGAGGTCTTTTACCACGTAATTATTATGAAGCTCATAATGCTGCGAGAGGTAGGCGATGCCTTTGTGGCCTGCAAGTAGTTTTTCTTCAGGGCCGGTTACTTTTTCGCCATTGAAGAGAACGGTTCCGGAGTCTTTCTGTGCATTGCCGGAGATGATCTTCAGCAAGGTGGATTTGCCGGCCCCCGATTCGCCGGTGATCGCTATTTTCTGCAGGGCCTCCTGCTGAAAGCTGATATCGTCGAGGATGATCCTGCCAGGGTATTGTTTTTTTATATGTTGTACTTTCAATAAAGCCATGCGGGGAGCGTTTTGCTCAAAAGTACATTGTCTTTTGGTTGCACAGGAATTCAGCTTTTAATGCAGTATCGTAAACGGGTTTCAGAAGCTTACAGCTCCCGGTTATTCCTGGCATGATCTTCATAAGGTGAATTTGAAGACACCCAAATTATCCTCTTTTGCACTGCATTGCTTTTACTTTGGTCGCAGCTTTCCGGGGTTTTGTCTCATTTTTAAGGTAAAAGATAAAAGATCTGCTTATGTTTGGAAAGAAAAGTTAGGATTCTAATGAGTAAACCCTGGTATTCAAATAAATGGATGACGGTTCTTATTCATGCGCTATGCTGGGGCATTTTATTTTCATTACCTGCTTTGCTACGCCCGTCACATAATCCCGATGATATGAACACCGTAAAATCGTTGAATGAAAAGGCGGTTTTTTTTATCTCCAGGATAAGCGATATTTTATTGATCGCTTTTTTTTACCTGAATGCTTTCCTCTTTATTCCCCGTTTTTTGTATAAAAGAAAATACCTGTTTTATTTTTTAGAACTTGTCTTTTATTTTGGTGTTTATGTCTTTGTAATGTGGACTTTATGGAGCAGCTTAACAAAAATAAATTTTGGATTTGACGCACAACTGGTTTTCAGTTTTTTTCTTTTTCTATTCATCTTTGCCTGTAGTATCGCATATAAAACCATACGTGACAAATTTATACAGGACAAGCTGGCAAAAGAGAAAGAAACGGAATATCTTAAAACGGAATTATCCCTGCTTCGTTCGCAGGCAAGCCCACATTTTATGTTCAATGTGCTGAACAATATGGTAGCGCTGGCACGTAAACAATCTGCTGAACTGGAGCCTAGCCTAATTAAATTTTCTTCGCTGATGCGGTATATGCTTTATGAAAATGATGAAGAAAAAGTGTCGCTGGAAAACGAGGAAGAATACCTGCAAAGCTATATTGACCTGCAGCAACAAAGGCTGAGCAAAAAAGTAGTGGTTACTGTAAAGATGTGCAAGGGTGATAAACCGTATCAAATTGACCCGATGCTGCTGATCCCTTTTGTAGAAAACGCTTTCAAACATGGAACAGGTTTTATTGAAAATCCGCATATTGATATTACCCTGGAAGCAAAAAATAATATTTTGTATTTTCGTGTAAGCAACAAATACGATCCCGTCTCAAAGCAAATAAAAGATAAAGCAAGTGGTATAGGCCTGGCAAATGTGAGAAGAAGGCTCGATCTTTTGCATCCCGGGAAATATACCTTGGATATCACAAAGGATAACGACCTGTTTACGGTTTCCCTTCAAATAAATTTAAACTGATGATCCGGTGTCTTGCGATCGACGATGAACCATTAGCATTGGAATTGCTGGCAGATAATATCAGCAAAGTGCCATTTCTGAACCTGATTGCCAGCTGTGATAATGTGATGGATGCGATGAAAGAAATGCAGCTGCAAACCGTTGATCTTATTTTTTTAGATATTCAAATGCCCGGACTTACGGGCTTGCAGTTTATAGAAAGCATGACGGAAAAGCCAATGATCATCCTGATCACTGCTTATAAGCAATATGCACTTGAAGGTTACAACCTGGATGTGACTGATTACCTGGTAAAGCCTGTGTCTCTGGACCGGTTTATGAAAGCGTGCAACAAAGCAAACCAATTGTTTGAATTAAAATCATCCCGGAAAATTGGCGCCAAGCCGGATTATATTTTTGTAAATGCTGATTACAGTATGGTTAAAATAACGCTTACTGACATCATCTATATTGAAGGGTTAAAGGATTACATCAGTTTTCACCTTAAAAGTGCCAAACACCCGCTGGTAACAAGGATGCAAATGAAAACTATTGAGGAACAATTGCCTGAATCCACTTTTATCCGCATTCATAAATCTTATATTGTTTCTATTGCTTTTATTACCGCAATCAGAAAATCAAGTATATTTATTGATTCGCTAGAACTGCCGCTGAGTGATACTTACAGGCAATCGGTATCTGCGCTTACGGGGAATTTATAACCTGGCTTAGCGGCTGCACCCAATGTTTTTACCATTTCGTCGCAGGATTTTAACTGCTCATCTCATTTACTTAAAATGACATTTCCAACAAAGTAGTTTTGGTGCCTAATTAAAACAGTTATGAAAAAAATAATTTTAGTGGCGCTCATTTTTGTTGCGGCACAGTCTTATGCACAATACCCAAAGGCTATGCCGTTAGGGATGAAAAGCACTGGTCATTTATATGGGAAAATCACAGATGCTGATGGTAAACCTGTAGAGGGTGCTTCTGTTTTATTGCTTCATCAACAAATGGACACTGCTACCAAAAAAATGAAGATGCTTCTTGTGACCGGGGTTATGTCAAAAAATAATGGCGATTTCGACTTCACATCGGTTCCGGTAATGGGAAAATTGCAATTGCGCATCAGCAATAGTGGTTATAAAACTCTTCAGCAGGATGTTTCATTTAAGCCAGGGACCGGATTCTCATTTGATAAAGACCTGGGCAATTTAAAACTGGAAACAGATGCAAAAGTATTGACAGGAGTAACCATTGTTGGTTCGGCTCCTGCTTTAAAGATGGATATTGACAAAAAAGTTTTTAATGTAGAAAAAAATATTGTGAGTGCAGGTGGCACTGCTGTAGATGTGATGCGTAATGTACCTTCAGTGCAGGTAGATATTGATGGAAATGTAAAACTCAGAAATGCGGCTCCCCAAATTTATGTAGATGGCAGGCCAACCACTTTATCGCTCGACCAGATACCGGCCGATGCCATTCAAAGTGTAGAAGTGATCACTAACCCGTCTGCAAAATATGATGCGTCTGGTGGCAATGCAGGAATACTAAACATTGTTTTGAAAAAGAACAAAGCCAGTGGCTACAATGGAAATATTTCTGCGGGAGTTGACAGCCGGGGAGGCATTAACGCCGGTGCTAATTTTAATGTAAGACAAAATAAGTTCAACTTTTCTGCGGCAGGCATGTTGCACCAGATGAAAGGCAATACAACCGGAACTACTGACCGTACAAACCTTGGAGATACTCTTACCAAAGTTTCTCAAACAGATATCAGTAAAATGAACGGTGCGTTTGTTTTTGGAAAATTAGGCCTTGATTATTATGTTACTAACCGCGCTACAATTTCATTAGGGCTGATAAAAGTGCATGGTAAATTTGACCCGAATGAAACGATTCAGTCTACTACCGATAGTTTGTTAGACAGCGGTGTAAAAAGCACTAACAGCGTTCGTTACACTTCAGGCACCAGGACTTTTGATGCCAATGGATTACAGTTGGATTATGTATATAATTTTCCAAAAGAGGGTGAACAGTTAACGGCGAATGGAAATTATTTTTCGGGTGCCAACACAGGTAATTCATTATACACTACTAATTATTTAAAAGACAATATAGTAGGCGGCACTCAATTGCAACAGGTCTCCAATGATGGGAAAATTAAATTCCTTACACTGCAAACCGATTATGCTTTGCCTTTTGGAAAACAAAAACAGTCAAAACTGGAAGCAGGCCTTAGATTTCAGCAACACCAGATCGGACAGAATAATGATAATTTTACCGGAACAACCAGTGATAACCTGATAAAAATTGCAGCAGGCACCAACGATTATAAAAGTACTGACAATGTTTTTGCGGGATATGTAAGCGTGAAAAGCACCATTAAGAATTTTGGCTATGAAGCAGGCCTGAGGGCTGAAAGTTCCAATTATAATGGTGAATTAACCAACACAGGTGAGGAATTCAGCAATAAATATCCTGTTAGTTTATTCCCGTCTTTATTCCTCAGCCAGAAACTGAAAAATAACCAGGAGTTGCAGTTTAGTGCTACACGACGTATCAACAGGCCCAACTTTTTCCAGTTAATTCCTTTCACAGACTATACGGACAGTTTAAACATTACACGAGGCAATCCGGCTCTTGTTCCTGAGTTCACCAATTCATTTGAAATGAGTTACAGCAAGACTTTCAAAGGTGGCAATAATTTTCTGGGATCCATTTATTATAAACATTCCAACAACCTGATCACCCGTTACCTTAGCCCGGGAACAAATCCGTTTACAGGTAAAAGCGACATTATCAATACTTATATCAACGCCAATTCAAGTTATTCTTACGGGGCAGAAGTAACATCTATAAATAAGCTAACCAAATGGTGGGACCTTACAACCAATGTAAATGTTTACCAGTCGAAGATCAATACTTCGAACATTCCCGGCGGTACTTCGCAGGATGCGCTGGTAAGCTGGTTTGGAAAATTGAACAGTAATTTCAAACTGCCGAAGTCTTTCAGCATCCAGCTGTCTGCAGATTATCAAAGCAAAACAAATTTGCCTATCAATAACAACCAGGGTGGACCAGGCGGCGGCGGACCTTTTGGACAGGCACAAAGCTCTTCACAAGGATATATTAAATCCTTCTGGGGCACCGACATTGCCATTAAGAAAAGTTTCCTGAAAAACAATGCGGCTTCAGTAAGTGTGAGCATGAATGACATTTTCCGTACACGCCTGCAGGATCAGTATTCTGAAAGCCCTTATTTTGTTCAGAACTATAGCCGTTTGAACAATCCGCAGATGGTGAGAGTTAATTTCACTTATCATTTTGGAAAAATGGATGTAAACTTATTCAAACGCCAGAATCTGAAAGCAAATGGCGCGCAAGATATGATGCAAATGGCTCAATAACCAGGGTAGTTTTAAAGTTGAGAAAAGGCTGAATCATTTGATTTGGCCTTTCTCGTTTGTGGGTAGATAAAATTTTTTTTGCTTGCTTTATGTCCTGTTATTTGAATAGGTATTCTTGTGTTTTTCCAAATGCACCAAATCAAAATCCGTAACGAATAGTCACCGGTCGGGAGACCGGCGACAGTAAGCGCCAGTAAAATGTTGAAATAAAAGTTTTGCAGGAAATGAAATAACCTCTGCTTTAAGAGAAATACCTATTATTTTTTTTATTTTACAAAAAAAACAATTTAGTTTTATAAACAATTACCGGCTTTCCTGCGATTCTCTCTTATCAGGGTTTACTTATTTCTGCTGTTATTCATTTTAATAAACTAATTGTTTTATGAAAAAGCTGATTTCCTTAATACTGCTCATTGAAGTAGTTTCCATTAGCCCTTCCTGTAATAAAAACGATGCCCCGGTTACCCCACAGGTAATAGATTCGGTCAAGATCATGGGGGTAGACTCAACGCTGTTAGTGAAAAGCATCACTACCAAAGGGATTGATAAGTCAGGAAATTACCTGGACTCCGAAAAGTTCTATATTTATTATGATACCCTTAATAAGAAAGCGATTTTTTCTGCTACTTATAAAGCTTCGGCAGATAATCCAACTTACATTTTTGAACAGACTTATGATAATAAGGGCAGGGTTGTGCAGCAGAAAGTGAATCCTCTGGCAGCTGCGGATCCGTCAGAAGCAGGTGTGCTATATTATTCTTATGATGATAAAGGAGCTGTGACCGACGAAACTTTTAAATATTCTAACGGAACAGTTGAGGATCAGCATCTGCAAAAAACAGATCTTCCGGGCGGAGGCTACAGTTTAAGCACGGTATTCGTTGAAAGTGAATTTGACAGTTCCCTTTACGTTGAGGTTTTTGACGCCTCAGGAAATGAGCTGTCAAACGGTGTTTACGCGTTGCCTTCATTAGAAATTTTATCATACAAAGATTCGGTTCTTTATGATGCGTCAGGAAATGTAAGTAAGGTTCTTGAAACAAGTATTTTCGGGCCAACCAACCAGCCGCAACAAACCACTTATTCGTTATTTGAATTTACCCGTGACACGAAGGGCAGCCAGCTTTCTGATTTCAACAATACGTTGTTTAACGGAATTTCCAAATTTTCTGACTTTGATGACAACAGTATTAATTTTAATGGTTTTCGTAATTTCTATTATTACCAGTTTACCCGCTTCCCATCTCTAAGTACCAAGGTTTATGAGGAAGCTACCTCCTCGTATATAACGTTCAATCCTGAGCCCCAATATGATAAGACGGACCGGCTGATAAAATACAAAATGTATAATGGGGACGATCCTTATTATTACGAGGAATTTGATATTGCTTATTATAAATAGTTATCCTCGTAAAAGATTTTTCGTCGGCAGCTTTTACGCTTTTTGATGTTAACTTAATACCTCCACAACATTCGCGTGGGCTTTGCCTGCCTGTTGCTATTCTTTCCCCTTGTGCCACTCCACTTTCCAATTTCATTTTTCACTTCATTAGAAGTTGGTGTACAATTTGAGATACATGAGAATTATCATAGATAGATATGGAATCAAAAGAGGTCGTTACTAAAAAGAAGAGGTCGCTTATTTCAACTCTTGCAAGAATACTTGTGTGGATATTGGGGTCAGTTGTCTTTTTGATCATCCTTGTATTGATCCTTATTCAAACCTCGTTTGTGCAAAATTTTGCACGAAAGAAAGTGGTGAGTTATCTGCAGGGAAAGCTTCATACGAAAGTGGCGATTGGTAAACTGGATGTAGATTTCCCGACGGCGCTTTCTTTACAAAATGTTTACTTTGAAGACCAGTCGAAAGATACTTTGCTCTATGGCGGCGAGATAAAAGTGAACATTGACATGTTCAAACTGATCAGTAATGATATTGAAATAAAAGAAATCGCGCTCAATAATATTTTACTGGAAGTAAAAAGGCTTCCTCCGGATTCTACCTTTAATTTTCAATTCATCGTGGATGCGTTTATGAGCGAGCAAAGTAAGCCCAGCAGCGCGTCAGATTCTTCTACCATGAAGTTGAATATTGATGAAATCCTGGTAAACAAGACAAGAGTTATTTACAAAGATGCCTACACCGGGAATGATATGGATCTAACGTTTGGGCATTTTGATACGAAGATCAAAACCTTTGACCCGGCGCATTTGTTATTTAATGTGCCAACCATAACGCTGAAAGGATTGAAAGGACATTTTTACCAAATGGAGCCTTTGAAAGAGCCGATCAAAAAGACGGTGGCAGAAGCGGCGGCCCAGCCTGATAATTATTTGAGGCTGATCAACAATGAGATCAACCTTGCAGATATTAATGTGGTTTATATAAGTCAGGCTTCGCATATCAACTCTTCTTTCGTGATTGGCGATGCGGTACTACATCCAGAAACGATTGACCTGAAAAACAGCGTTCTTACTTTGAACGATGCGGCGTTACACAACTCCGATATTTCCGTTGCAACCGCTTCAAAGAAGCTGGATAAAAAGCCAAAAGATACGACCATCACCGTAGCACCCCCACCGGAAATGAAGATCCTTGCCAAGCAGGTGACAGTGAAAAATCTGAATGTATCCTATAACGATTCTTCCATGCCGAAGCTGCCTTCGGGAATGGATTACGGTCATCTGGGCATTAAGAACCTGGCTTTGAATGCAAGCCATGTTCATTATAGCCTTGACACGATCATTGCAACAGTCAATTCCGCGAGCATGAGCGAAAAGAGCGGGTTTGTTTTAAATAACCTTGCTACTGATTTCAGTATGAATCCAACAGGGGTTTCAATGAAAAATTTATTGATCGAAACGCCGGGATCGGAAATAAAAAGATCGGCTGTGATCACCTATCCGTCTTTGGACGCGATCCAAAAAGATCCGGGCACACTCGGTCTGGATATTGACCTGGTAAACAGTAAGATCGCAGTGAAAGACATCTGGACCTTCATGCCATTTTTAAAAGGACAAATGACTTCCATGTCTCCGAATTCAACTTTGTATGCTGATGCAAGGGTGACAGGAAAAGTGAGTGACCTTCATTTGCAAAGAGTCATTGTAAGAGGCCTGACTGCAACCGATATTAATGTGAGCGGGGTGCTGAAAGGAATGCCAGATGTGAAAAAGATGTATGCCGACCTGGACATCCGGAAGTTCCAGACTTCGCGAAGGGACCTATTATCTTTCATACCGAAAAACACTTTGCCCTCCAACATCTCATTGCCTGTAACCCTTTCTGCAAACGGCGTTGTGAAGGGTGGTATGAATAATCTTTATGCGGATCTCACGGTGAACTCTACTTCGGGTGGTGCAAAAATAAAAGGTAGTTTAAAAGATATCATGGATCAAAATAAAGCTGTTTATGATGTGGCCCTGCAGGCAAGGAATTTACAGCTCGGAACCATCATGCAAAATCCGCAACTGGGTATACTTTCTGCAGATGTAAATGTAAAAGGGCATGGCTATAATCCGCAGACCGCCAATGCCACATTTAATGGAATTGTTTCAACCGTCACTTTGAATCATTACACCTATCATGATATCAAAGCGGATGGAAGTATTGCTGCTAAAAATTACAAGATCAACGCTTCACTTCATGATCCCAACCTGGACGCAACTGTAGCAGCCAGTGGAGTTTTTAAAGGAAAATATCCCAGCCTGGTTCTGCAGGCAACGGTTGACAGCATTAAAACGCTGCCGCTTCATCTTACTACCCAGAAGCTAATCTATCATGGAAGGATCGCCGGTAATTTTTCTAATTTAGATCCGGATCACCTGGACGGAACTTTGGATGTTACGCATTCGATTTTAGTGAATGACAGCGACAGGATCACGATGGATTCTGTTGCACTGATCGCAGTCAATTCTCCCAACAATCAGAGCCTTACCGTAAAGACTGATTTTCTGAGTGCCTCTATCCAGGGACAATATAAACTGACCCAGCTGGCAGATGTTTTTCAGCAGCT
>Ga0164242_10005612_pt1 | contig 13957 bp, 11 predicted proteins | sample OricomgcompostMG_FD_108783 | JGI IMG/M metagenome (GOLD analysis project Ga0164242, IMG submission 108783) | Miracle-Growth compost microbial communities from Emeryville, California, USA - Original compost - Miracle growth compost (MG) ...
CGCCTTCAACACCACCCCAGCAGGCACACCCGTCGACGACCCATCCGGAAAACCACACACCGACGGACGAGCCACACACCCCGACACCCCCACACCAACAGAACCCGACACCGACACACCCGACGACACCGGCGCGTTGTCCTGCGGGCCGGCGTCGTCGGCCGCGGTCTTCGCAGAGGACGCCGACGCCGTTGGCTGCGCTGCCGGCTTCGCGCGAGTCGGCGCTGACGCGCTGTGGCGAGTCGGCGACTTGGGCGACCGACCGTGACCCACTCGCGATGCCGGCACTGCCGGATCCTGCGCTGATGAGCTCACGTCAGCCGGCGCTTCGTCCTCAGTCGTCCCGGTCGCGCCGGGCGCGAAGATCACGTCGACGTAGTAGGCCGATTCATGCCAGGTACTGGTGGGAAATCCAGACGAACCATACCGGAATACACCCTTGCTCGCGCGGATGACGGAGTTGCCGATCGTGGCGCGGCCTGCGAACGCCCGTTCCTGTTCGGCGTAGAAGCCACTGTCCGTGTGATACGACGCCGTGTAAGGCTGGTTGGCCCGCAGCCGTATCGGGTTCGCGAATCGCACGGTCTGCCAGCCGCTCGAGCTCTCGTGCGTGAAACGAGCCGATGCTAGCTTTTGGCCCGCCGCAGACCAGAGCGCGCCTGTGTGACTGCCCGTGTTGCGATCGCTCTTGTAATACCTGAGCCCGACGACCGAACCGGCCTTTGCGACCGAGAATCGCACGCCTAGTTCTACCGCGTGCGGATCGTTCTCGGCGGCAACTATCGGCACTTGGTTGCGAGAATAGATCGTCACCTCGGCTTGCGACTGTCCCGCCGTAGGCGAGCCTGCCGTAGCCGCCGCCGCGAGGCCGATCGCGGTGGCCGCTGCCGCAAGAGCCGACACCATCAGTACCCGCAGTCGCGGACGCTGCATGAGTGTTCTGCGAGCGTGTTTCGCCCCGCGGTGCCCGTCATTTGCATGGGAGCGCATCGAACGCATAGAAAACGTATTCCCCTCGCCGGTTGTGTGAATTTTCTAATCACAAGTCACGCGTCATTCGAATAAGGCCACGACGCGGCCCGCCGAGCGGGCCCAAGGCACGATTTGTGACGCCGACCGTGCAGCATGACAACGAACACCGAGAGGCTAGCCCACCCCTGGACGTCCAACCCGCCTAACGCTGTCGGCTATTTGATGCGCGTTAGCTTCCTAGGAATCGTCGTTTGGTCGATGTGTGAACGGATCTTGGGAATGAGCGCCTATCTCCCGCTATGAGTCCCAAAACGGGCGCGATCCCCAAGTCGCAGTGACTTACCGCACATTGTTATCGGATCTTGACCTAACTATGCAGCGACAAAGACTCCGGTCTCGCACGCCCCTGCGAGGTGATCCGCCTGCTGCGGCGGCTCGCTGCGTCATCGAGCGCACGGGTGACACCGAACCCGATGGCCAGGGACAAGGCTCCGATCATGGCCGCCGCGCGCAACTTGCTTCCCTGCACGAGGTAGACGTCCGGCCCTACCGAGGTCTGCACCGACACGATCGCGTCGGCGCGCGCGCCAGCGCGCTCCTGCCACGTCGCAAGGGTCGCGGTGGCTCGCTTCATCACAGCCTCGGTCGTCGCAACCGCCAACGATCGCGACGTCGCGATTGTGCTTATGTGCAGCACCGAGCCGGTACCCACGATATCGGTGCCCGGCTCCAGACTGCCGTTGCCGACCGCTACCTCGTACCGTGGGTAGCCTTCGCTGGACAAGAGCCGACGAGTGTCGTCGCCGGTCAGATTGCGGGCCAACAACTGCGGCAGTTCACCGAGATACAACGTGTACTGATAGACGTTCTTACCGGGAAAGGGTGGGCTCGACAGCTTGAGCGAGCCTATGGCCTGATAATGCGGTTCGACGCTGTCGAGGTGGTTGACGCCTAGCAGGAACACCAGCGCCGCGAATCCGCCGCCGACCAGCCGCCACCGACCTCGTGAACGCCACGCGCTCCGCGAGCTCGTCTCACCTATCGTTCGGAGCGAACTCGTCCCGGTTGGCCATCGAAGCGCTTGCGCAGCAGCCTGCTGTGCCAAGCACCCGATGGCCCCGACCAACACGAAGAAGACGCCCATGCACATGGGGAAGGCAAACGCATCGAACGTGAAGAAAGTGACCAGCGCGACCATCATCGACGTGAACAGAGCGAACGCGAGGCTTCGCGTCTGCGCGTCCGCGCCGCGACGACGCATCAGCGCGGTGAGAGCCGGGATAATGATCAGCGCTAGCAAAGCAAGCAGCCCTACGATACCTGCCTCTACGAGCATGCCCTCGTACTCATTGTCGAACGTTCGATACATATCCGCCAAGAACGTGAACGGGCCTCGGCCGAACAACGGCGACTGGCTTATGTAGTAGCCGGCAGCTTGATAATCGCCTAGCCGGTTTTGAATACTCGGGTCATCGCCTGCTTGGGTGAACAGGTGTGTGAGTGTGCCTATCAGATGCGGGACGATCACCTTCAGTATCGCCAGCGCGAACGGCGCGATCATCAGCGCTCGCAGCCGCTGCTTGCGATTCCACGAGAAGGCGAAGAGCAGACCTAGGACGATTACCAGGCCCAGTATCGCCGACCGTGCGACGGTCAGCGGGATCGCGAACGCCGTCAGCCCAACGCAGAGCCACCACCAGCGCCGCCGTGAGCTGAGCGTCTCGAAGACCGCGTAGTGCAAGGTTATCGGCAGTATCAAGCTGAGGACGGCGCCGAACTCGATCGCGTGCAGGGCTGTGCCGCTGACGCGCGCAAAACCTGACCTGACCGACAAGCCCGCTAACGCGTGGTTGGCCGTCAGCCCCGGAACCGAGATGTGCTCGGCGACGTTCACGCCGCTGAAGAACTGGACCACACCCACCAGCGCGAGCACGCCGCCAGCGCCGGCGACAACCTTCAGCAGGGTGTCCAGGCTCGCCCGAGAACGAAGACCGGTGCCGACGGCGAGGACCATGCCGCTCCACGACGCCAGCGTCAGCAGCCCGCGGTCGGCGGATGTCAACTCCTCACCGGTTATCGGACGCAGGGCGCCTGCCAGGTAAGCCACGCACATCGCGGCGACGAAGGCGAGCAGCGCTCGTAGGACTGGATTCGGCGCCAGCCGGCGGCGGCCGTTTCGCGCCAGGCGGCTTGCGGCGACGATCAGCAACAGAATGTCGCCGAGAACGCCAGCCGGTGTGCCAGCGGCGCCCAGCGGAGCGATGATCAGGACGGACGGAAGCCCGACGAGGCAGACAACTAGCGCGACGAGCATCCAGAGCCCGGCGCGGTCATCGCATTGGGCGCTACGCGCCTCAGCCGCGACCAGGCCGAACTCGCGGCTGCTGATCGACTGCACAGCCATCGTCGCTGATCACACTTTGGCGCGAGACAACGATGGGGCCTTCGCTTTCGCCTTCGCCTTCGGCCGCGACTCGTCGCCGTCGCGCGTTGCGGGCGCCGCCGCGGCAACCGCCTCATCCACTCGAGCACCACCGTCGCCGTCCACGGTGCTGGCGGTCTGCCGCCTCGTCGACCGGCGCTCGAGTACGAAGACCGGTGTAAGGCCGATCACCAAACCGAGAATGGCGCCCACGATCCCGTTCCGGATCTGCGTCTGCCGAACGGCATTCGGCGTCGGAGTCTCGGTCACGGTGGTCGTCGTGATCAGGGTGTTGGCGGGTGCGCCTACGGCGCGCTGCGCAGAAGCGAGTCTGGCCTGGAATTCCTGTATAACCGCGCGCATCGTGCTGTTCGCCTGGTGCGAGTCCGGGTCAGTCGCCTGCACCCGGATCACCGGCGCCTCAAGGCTTGTGTCGAGTTCGACCGTGTATTGACCGGTGAATCCCTCACTCGCCAACTTGGCTGCCGTCGGGGAGTCCGCGACTTGGGCGGCTATCACCTGGGCAGCCTCCCCGAGCGAGTCGCTCAGCCCGAGAAACGGGTTGCCCGGGCCTTCCCCGCTCACAGAGGCCACAGACGGAAGCAGCAGCAGTTGCGCGTGCGACTCGTACTTCGGGCCGCTGATGAAGAAGCCGAGACCAGCGACCAGCACGCCCAGCACGATCGCGATGGCCGTCAGGTACCAGCGCCTTATGAGCACAGAGAAAAACTCACCGAACGACACGACCTACCCCCGATGCGACGTATCAGTTAGATGCCTTTACGAGCCCGCGCCCGCACGAACTCCCTCACGCCCTCCCCACAAAGACATCATCGTCACTAGCAAAGCACTTTGACTCAATCGCCGCTACAACTACGCGCTGTGCGGCCGACCAGGAAGTCGTCTCGACGCTGGCTGCGATCTCACCCGGCGTCGCCGTCTCGCCGTCGATCGCGCGACACAAGGCCGCCGCGATCGCCTCTGGCGTGGCCGCGGCCCATCCCACGTGGTGGTTGCTCAAATCCTGTCGCACGTCGGCTGCGTCGTTCACGACCGGCACCGCGCCGCTTGCCAACAACTCCTGCGCGATCAACGAGACGTTGGTGAACGACAGCGCCAGGCCTGCCGCGCATCGGTTGTACAACTCGTTCAGCGCCGGCGGTGGGAGATGAAGCTGCTGATGCACCGGGAACGGCAGCCGTGGAATCCGCATGCCGTAGGAGTGGATCACCACGTCCGGACGAGCACGGTGGAATCTTTCGAGCGCCAGCACCGCCAGGTTGAAACCTCGTCGAGGGGTGTCGGGCTTGGCATAGAAGGCGATCTCGTTGCGCCGTTGGGGATTCGTGAGCCGGTACACCGACTGGTCGGCTGCGAACTCAGCCACTGTGCTGGCGACGCCGATCTCTCGTCGCAGCCGGGCGGCGACCATCCGCCCTACGGCCAGGTGGTTGAAACCGAATCGGTAGGTGTCCTCCGCGAGTGCGTACTCAGCGCCTCGTGGATAGAAGAACGGCTCGAAATCCTGTGTCAGATAAAAGTAGTGCGCCGGCCTGGTCGCGCGTCGGGCCACCACATGGGCAGTGGGCCATGATGTCGCGACGTAGGCATCCGCCGGCTCCAACTCGGGGCCGACTTCGCCGACCCTCGCCTTGATCTGGGGCCACCAGGAGCGGACCGCCCGCTCGTGGGTGCGGATGTCACCGCCGTAGCGGTCGTACACGCTAAGCGTGCACAGGTGGCCCGCGTCCTCGAGAGCTTTCATGAATCGAAAGATGGTCGTGTGTCCACCGGATCCCTCGCTGGGCGGCGACGATATCCAGTTGATCCGCAACCGGCCGCCGGGGCCTGCGGCCGGCTGCGCCGGCAGGACGAACGTCGATGAGTCAGCGACATCATCGGCAAGCAGCGGCAGCAGTGGCAGGTCCGCTCCCAACCTGGTCGACAGTTGGCGCGTGAGACGCCGCAAGAGTTCTGCGGAACCCTCGTCCCGTCCGATACGCAGCGCTTGGCTGCTCTTGCGCGCAATCCGACCGACCTGACTCGTGATCATCAGACGACCTCCGGGTTCACATCGCTCGGCGTCCGAGCAGACAAAGCTGGGGGGACTGCCGGGTGACCCGCAATCAGCACCCCGGCGATCTCGGGCTCCACCGAGCCAGGTTGGCGGGTGCCATACAGCGACCGCAACGTAGCGATCAGCCGTCGCAGCCAGCCGATGAGTAGACCTGCGTAGACCGCCAGCCCGATCGCGGCTCCGGTCATCAGCGCCGGCCACGGCGAATCGATCCGGTCCACGACCAGACGTGCCGCGACGCCGGCCGCCAGCGCGGCCATCACCGGATAGCCGCCAGCTCGAAGAACGTCCATGACGGAGCACTCCAACTTCCACCGGACGACGAACAGGAAACTCGGCAGGATGACGACGGCCGCGACGGCGGTCTGTCCCAGACCGGCGCCGACGATTCCCCAACGATGCACGCCGAAATAGATCGCTGGCGCCAAAACCACAAACCAGACGAGGTTCAGCCTGAACAGGGTCTGGGTGTCGCCGAGCGCGACCATCACATCCGACAGCAGCCACATCACCAGCCGCACCGATCCGAACAGTGCCAACACGATCAGCGCGTTGGCCGCTGGCGCCCACTGCGGGCCGTACACGGCCTGGATCAGCGGGTGCGCTAGGGCGACGCACAGCGCCGTGACCGGAAATGCCGCTGCGCTCAGCGCTGACATGCCCGCCATGAGATGGCGTCTCAGCTCGGACTTCGAGTTGCGCACCCGTGCCAGCGTCGGCAAGGTGACGCTGTTCAGGACCGAACTGAAGACGCTGACCGGCCAGCTCGATATGTTGAACGCAAGGTTGTAGTACCCCAACTGCAGGGCCCCCTTCAGCCTTCCCACAATGATGAAGTCGAGATTGGAAATCGCGAAGTAGATCAGGTTGCCGCCGGCCAACGGCAGTCCGAACCGCAACAGCGCCTTGGCCTCTTTGGGGTCGAATCGTGGCCAATACCGCTCAGGCGCCAAATAGACCAGCAAGCAGGTCGAGACGAGTTGCCCCGCCACGCGCGACCACGCCAATGCCAGCGGTCCGGCGCCCGACAGGGCAAGCAGCACGAGCACGCCGTTCGCTGAGATGAACAGCCCGACGTCGGCGTAGAACTGTTCCTTCTGCATGTACTCGCGGTTCATCAAGGCTGCCGGCACCGCGCCTACGCCGGCCAACACGACGGTCAGCGCCAGCACCTGGATCGAACTCGTCGCGGCCGAGGAGCCGAGCGCCGAGGCCAGCCAGGGCGAGCCGGCGACCATCAGAACCGCGAGCAACGCGCTACTCGCCAGCGCGATCGATGCGACGGTCGGCGCTATCTGCTTCGATCGCTCGACCTCACGAATGACCGCGGCGCCGACGCCGACCTCGCTGACGTTGATCACGACCGCGTAGATTGTGAGCGCTACCACGAACACGCCGAAGTCGTGCGGCGAGACGATCCGCGCTATCACCACTCCCATGCCGAACTGCGCGGCCCGCAGAACGAATGAATTCGTGGCACTCCAGAACACGCCGCGTCTGATACGCGATCCGACGACGATCCCCCCGCTCACGACGGCTCAGAGTCCCGTCCGCACCCAGTGCGCGTACGCCAACTCCTCGGCCAACCGGCGCGTCAGCGCTCTGGTGAGGAATTGGGGCATCATCGGCGCCAGCCGCGGGCCTACCGAACGACGCCGACTGAGAGCACGCCATTCCGGCAGTTGGACGACTTCCGGATACGTCTGCAGTGCGAAATCGATCCACTCCTGGATCGATTCCTCGGATGCGCGGCCTCGGTCGAACGCCCTGCAGGCGCGATCCAGCGCCTGCAGGGCCAGAGCTCGATCCGCCAGCGCCCGCAGCCCGTCCGCGTCCGGCAAGCGGCCTGCGACGCCGGCGAAGAGCACCTCGAAGACCCGACGTCGTTCCCGCAGATCCGTCAACACTCCCGCGCCGACCGTCGCGCTCATACTCGCAGCGTGATCGCGATGCAATGCCTGGTCGGGGCCGTCGATTCGCGCGACGTCGGCGACAGTGGCGATCCGCAACCAGAACTCCATATCCTGAGCGAACCTGAGCTCGGTGCTGAGCACGCCGACATCAGCCAAGACATCGGCCCTGACCACGGCCTCGGGCGTGGTGATGCAGTTGACGCCAACCCGGCAGCGTTCTCGTAGCCAGACCCGTCCGTCCCAGACCGTCCAGCCGGTGAGGCGCGTGCGTGGCCGTGGCGGCGTGCCGGTGGAGAAATGCTCGGGGTGGCCGTAGACCAGGCCGACCGACGGGTACCGCTCGAAGATGGCCGCGGCGCGCCAGAGCGCGCCCGGTGTCAGTAGATCGTCTGCGTCCAGCCGCGCCACGAACTCACCGCTGGCGCGTGCGCAACCGACATTGAACGTCTCGACGTGCCCTCGGTTGACCTCGTTGCGCAGCACGTGCACGTTCGCATGGCGTGCGGCGAGCTCACCCGCGACCGCCGCCGTGTCGTCGCTCGAGGCGTCGTCGACGACGACGATCTCGGTGTCGACGCCATCCTGACACAGCACGCTGTCGACGCACGGCCCGAGAAAACGTGCGTAGTTGTAGCACGGTATGACGACCGAGACCAGCGGACGCCGCCCCAGGGCGGGCATGGTCGCGCTGGTGACCTGGTCCTTCGCCGGCAGCGGCTCGGCGCCCAGCCCGTGGACTCGGGCGAACACCCGCGAGGTCGCGCCGGCGGCGGCGATCGTCGAGTGCACCCGGTCGAGCGTGTTCATAGCAGCGCCGCGCGCAACTGGGTCGCCACGCGTTCCTGCTGCTCGAAGGTGATGCCCGGAAAGAGCGGCAACGAGACCACCTGCTCGGCGAGCCGCTCGGCGCAGGGATAGTCCCCAAGGCGCAACTGCTCGAAGGCAGGCAGGCGATGCAGCGGCGTCGGATAGTGGATCCCGGCCCCGACACCTGCCGCGTTCAGTCGTTTCAGCACGAGATCACGGTTCGCCACGCGTACCACGTACAGATGCCAGACGTGCTCGTTGCCGGCCACGACACGTGGCAGCACGACCTCGCCGCGATCGGCCAGCTCCGCCAGCAACTGCGCGTATCGATCGGCAGCGCCCCGGCGCTCGGCGTTCCATTCGTCGAGCAGGGCGAGCTTGGCCGACAACACCACGGCTTGCAGGCTGTCCAGCCGAGAGTTGACACCGACCTCGACGTGTTCGTACTTGGCGATGCCGCCATGGTTGCGCAGCCGGCGCAGGCGGGTGGCGATCTCGTCTTCATCGGTGGTGACCGCGCCCGCGTCCCCGTACGCGCCCAGGTTCTTGCCCGGATAGAAGCTGGTGGCAGCGACGATGCCGAGCGAACCCGAACGACGCCCGCGCTGGCGAGCGCCCTGGGATTGCGCGGCGTCCTCGACCAGCGCGATCTCTGGCCGGACGACCTCGGCCAGCTCGCTCATCGGCGCGGGCTGGCCGTAGAGGTGAACTGCGATAACAGCCCGGGTCCGCGGGGTTAGCTTGCGCGCCACCGCCGCCGGATCGATCAGATAGTCCTCTCGGCAGTCGGCCAGGACGAGCTTCGCGCCGGCGCGTAGCACCGCGCCGGCCGTTGCGACGAACGTGTTCGCGGGAACGATCACCTCGTCGCCGGCGCCGATACCCAGACCCCGCAGCGCGAGCTCGATCGCGTCCGTCCCGTTGCCGACACCGACGCAGTGCGACACTCCGCAATAGCCGGCGTAGGCCTTTTCGAACGACTGGGTCTGCGGTCCCAGGACGAACGACGCCTCCTCGATCACCTCCCGAAATCCGGTCATGACGGTCTCGGCGATCCGCCGATGCTGAATACCGAGATCCAGCAAGGGAATGGTCGGCTGCGCCATGCTGCTCCCCCCGTTGAGCTCTGGCTTGGATGTTCTACTCAGACGCCATATCTGCGCCAGCGGCGCCACTGCACCCGTTGATTGAGGTCCTGCGAGGCCGCGGCGACCTGCGCCCAGTGCGAGCGGCGCCCCGCGTCGTGCAGTCGCCGACGCCGCTGTAGCAGTCGCCAGCGCAACGTTGTCGTGATCTCGGGCCACGTCTGCCATGCGAAGGAGGCCAGTTCCGCGACCGGCACCTGGCCTGCTCGGCCTGCGTCGTAGGCCGAGCAGGCCGCTCCCAGCGCCTCGTGCGCGATCGAGACGTGGCAGCGTCGGCGCAGCGACGCGAGGCGGGCGGGGCCGAACCCCTCGAGCTCGACCGTGTCGAACAGTCCATCCCAGGTGCGCAGCCGTTCACGAAGGTCGAGCAGGACGCCGGCGAACTGGGTGAGGTGCATATTGGCGCCGTGCACCCGGTAGTAGGCCTGCGGCGAGCCGTTGACGCGGCCGACATCCGAGCTAGCCGCAGCCCGATACCACAGGTCCATATCAGCGCTGTGCGGCAAGCCAAGGTCGTAATAGCCCAGCGATGCCAAGAGGTCGGCGCGCATGACGACCTCGGGGCAGAATATCCTGTTGCGCCCGGTGCGAGCAGCGCCCGCGAACCACTGCGGGCCGTTCCAGATCGACCAGCTCCGCGTTTGTGCCGGAATCCGCTCCGGGCTCACTTCGAAGGTCTGGGGGTAGCCGTAGACGAAGCCCACCGACGGATACCGATCCAGTAGCGCCGTCGACCTGGCTAGGCAGCCGGGCGCCAACTGGTCGTCGGCCGAGATCAACACGACGTACTCGCCGTCCACAGCCTGCAGGCCGTCGTTGTACGTGCGCAGATGACCGCGATTCGTCTCGTGCGCCAGCACGCGCACGTTCGGATACGCCCGCGCAAGCGCGTGCGCGACGTGCTCGCTGCCGTCTGTCGAGGCGTCGTCGACGATCAGGACGTCGACCTCGACGCCCGCCTGGTCGAGTGCGCTACCGACCGCCTGGGGCAAGAAACGCCCGTAGTTGTAACAAGGAATCACTACCGACACACGGGGGCGCCGCTGCAAGGCGTGGGCGCGCACGAGACGCATCATCGCGCCAGCGCCCCGGTGAGCCGGCCGGCCATGGCCGCGATCGGACGCGCGGGATTGCCGACCCACGTCTGGCCGTCGGGGACGTCCCGCAGCACCACCGCGCCCATCCCGATAATGCAATCTGCTCCGATCCGCACCCCTTCACGCACGCAGCTGTTCATGCCCAGATAGCTGCGCGTTCCCACCGACACCGCTCCGCCCAGCGCGACGCCCGCGCACAGAGTGACGTAGTCGGCGACGACGTCGTCGTGCGTCAGCGTGACGTTCGGCATGCAGACGACGTTGCGGCCGAGGCTGACATCGGCGGTCAACGCGCAGTTTGCAAGCAGGATGCAGCCCGGTCCGAGCGCGACCGATCGCGTCAGGGCCGTTGTCGGATGCTGTATGACGGCCAACCTGCTGTCAGACACGCCCTGCTGGCGAAGCCGCTCGGCAAGCCTCTCACGGTCCGCTCCCCTGCCAGCGCACAGCGCGACAGCGCTGTCGGGATAGCGCGACAACGCTGAGATCCCGCCCAGCACGGGCAGGTTGGCGATCGTCTCCGACCGCAGGTCGGTCCGATCGTCGAGAAATCCGATCGGCCGGTACCGGCTCTGCGCCTGTGCCGCCGCGACGCTCTCACGAGCCAGCCCGCCAGCCGCCACCAGAATCAGCGATCCGTCCATGGCCGTTGCCGTCAGGCCGCTATCTGGCCGGACGCCGCGCGCACAGCGCCGATCACGCGATCTTGATCATCGGTGCTGAGCTCGTGAAAGACCGGAAGCACGAGCGTTCGATCGGTCAGCCGCTCGGTGACCGGCAGGCTGACGGGATAACGATGGCCATAGGCGGGCTGGCGATGAGCGGCCATGATGCCCCGGCGCGCCGAGATGCCGCGTAGCGCCAGATGCTCAAGCAGCGCCTCGCGGTCGAGTGCGAAACCAGCGGCCAGTTCGATCCAGAACGACTGGTAGTTCGTCTGCCCGTACGGCGGGTCGGCGACGCACCGCAGGCCGTCGACGCCGGCGAGGGCATCCTGGTAACGGCCGGCCAACTCACGCCTGCGGGCCAGGATCGTCGGCAGCCGACCCAGCTGGATGATGCCGATCGCGGCTTGGACGTCGGTCATCCGGTAGTTGTAGCCCACTTCGAGGTATTCCTCGGCGGGCGCCAACGCACGCGTGTGCCGCTGCGCCGCGCTCACACTCATCGCATGCTCACGCAGCCGCCGAGCTCGAGCGGCCCAGGCCGCGTCGTCGGTGGTCAGCATGCCGCCCTCGCCGGTAGTGATCAGCTTGCGTGGATGAAATGACCACGCCGCGACCGCGGCGCCGCTACCGACCGGCTGCCCCCGATACGTCGATCCCACCGCGCAGGCCGCGTCCTCGATGACGAGGATGTCGCGCTGGGCGCAGAATTCGCGGACCGCCGCGATGTCGGCCGGGATACCGGCCTGATGAACTAGGATCACGGCGCGGGTGGCACGCGAGCACACGGCTTCGATCGTCTCGACGGTCAGGTTCCCGGTCGTCGGCTCCACGTCGGCGAAGATCGGCCGGGCGCCCACATAGGTCGGCGCGTTCGCCGTCGCGATGAACGACAGCGAGGGCACGATGACCTCGTCGCCGCGACCGATGTCCGCTACTGCCAGCGCCAGATGCAGCGCCGCGGTGCAACTCGACAGCGCCACCGCCTGGCGGGCGTCGACCAACTCCGCGAAGCGTTCCTCGAACTCGGCTACCCGAGGGCCCTGCGCCACCCAGCCGGAGGCGATGGCCGCCGCCACCGCCTCGGACTCCTCCGCACCCAGCCACGGCCTGGCGACGTCGATCCGGCCGGTCATGACGCCACCGCGATCTGCTGCGCGCCGGCGGCAGCACGCTGCGACTGCCACCACCCGACCAACCGACGCAGCCCCTGCCGCAGGTCGACCTCGGCGGCGAAGCCGAGATCGCGTGCGGCGGCCGCGGTGTCGGCCAGCCGCCGGGGAACACCGTTCACCGCCCGTTCGGGCCCGAACTCGACACCGAGGTCGGAATCCATCGCGGCTGACAGCGCCTGCGCCAATTCGAGCAAACTGGTCTCGACACCACTTGCGACGTTGTAGAAGCCCTCACGCACCTCGCTGGCGATGGCGAGCACGTTGGCCCGCGCGACGTCGCCCGTGTAGACGAAGTCCATCGTCTGGCGTCCGTCGCCGAAGATCACCGGCGGCGAGCCAGCAGCGATGCGTTCCATCCAACGCACCAGGACCTCGGTGTAGACGCCATGAACGTCCATCCGCGGGCCATACACGTTGAAGGGCAGCAGCCCGACGTAGCTCAACCCGTACATCGCTCGAAAGCTTGCGAGCATCCCCTGATTGAATGACTTCGCCGCGCCGTAGAAGGTGTCGTTGTTGTGGTGGTGGTGGCGCTCGTCGGTGGGAAAGCGCTCCGCGTGCCCGTAGACCGACGCGCTCGAGGCGGCGACGACCTTGTCGACGCCGTGCTCGACGGCCGCCTCCAGCACCGTGAACGTCGCGTCCACCAAGACCTCAAGGGCGTGGCGCGGCTCTTCGGCGCACTGTGTGATGCGAATGGCCGCCTGATGGCAGACCACGTCCTTGCCCACCGTCACGTCGTGGACGAGGTCCCGATCCCGAAGGTCGCCTTCGACGAGGGTCACGCGACCCGAACGGAGCGCATCGGCGAGGTTCGCCCGGCTGCCTCGGACGAGGTTGTCGAGCACGTCGACGTGGCCTACACCGGCGTCGAGCAACTGATCGACCAGGGTCGAGCCGATCGTGCCGGCGCCGCCGGTCACCAGGACGTCCGCGCCGTCCAAGCCGGTCATCGCACACCACCCACGAGCTCCGGCTGGAACCCGACGAGCGAGCCGGCCTTCTCGAGGCTGCGGGTCGTCGACTCGAGCACGTCGAGGACCCGCAGACCTGCTTCGCCGTCGGTCATCGGCGCCCGGCGGCCGGCGATGGCCGCGGCGAACTCGGTCGCCACGTTCGACAAGGCCTCACGCTCGGGCATCGCGGGCGCATGCATGTCGCCCAACCGATACGAGATCGCGGCCCGCGACCGTTCGTTATCGGTGACCGAATCGATCGGGAAGTCGACGCCGCGATCGTAGATCGCCAGTCGTTGCAAAGGATTCAGGTCATCCCATACCAGCGTCCGACGGCTGCCGCCGATCACCATCTGTCGGATCTTGGTCGGGCTCAACCAGTTCACATGGATGTGCGCGATGGCGCCGCCGGGAAGAGGCATCGTCAGATAGCCGATGCAGGACTTGCCCGAGCCGAGCGGGTCCGCGCCGTGCGCGCTCACCGACAGCGGGCGCAAGCCGCCGGGCAGCACATAGTCCAGTATCGACAGGTCATGCGGCGCGAGGTCCCAGAAGACGTCGACGTCCGGCTGGATCAGCCCGAGGTTTATCCGCACGGAGTCGATGAACAAGATCTCGCCGAGCGTTCCGTCCTGGATCAATTGCGAGATCTGTCGCACGACTGGCGTGTAGCAGAACGTGTGATCGGTCATGAGGACGACTCCACGCGCCGCAGCAGCGTCGACCAG
>Ga0164242_10005614_pt1 | contig 13954 bp, 14 predicted proteins | sample OricomgcompostMG_FD_108783 | JGI IMG/M metagenome (GOLD analysis project Ga0164242, IMG submission 108783) | Miracle-Growth compost microbial communities from Emeryville, California, USA - Original compost - Miracle growth compost (MG) ...
ATTCCACAGCGCGGGCAGCTCTTTGGCGAAGCACGCTTCGGTGTATCAGATATCAACAATCATATTGTCGGCATGTACAATAATCAAATGCTCGTACAGCTTTACAGTTACGCCAAGAATCCTGAGGTAACCGCAAAGCCATACGTGATTGCTCAGGTAAACGTGCCAAAACAATATGGCAATATTGTTGTGCGTCGCAAAAAGACACTTCGCATGGGTATCCGTGGCCTCGAAAAGGTAGAAACCGAGTGGACGCAGTTTAACGATAAATACGAAGTATTCGCCTCAAGCGCCGAGCAAGCAACCAGCTTTGAGCTCCTTAATCCAACCTACATGGAACAGCTCGAGGCACTTCCATTCGAGGTGAGTATCGAGGTAGCGGATAACGTCATTTACCTCTACACGGACGAACTCACAGCTACGCTTGAAATCTACGAGGCGATGCTCGACCTCGTCAATAAAGCCTTCAAAGAACTGCGCTACTAGTTATCTGAGCGCGTTCATGTAAATTTCGTGGGTTTGCTCAGCCATACGGCGCCACGAGTACTTGGCAACTTGTTTAGTACCGCGTTCAATCATGTTCGTACGCAGATTATCATCGTGAATAACACGGCCAATAACTTCCGCCATATTATGAATGTCGTTCGGGTTAAAATACTCAGCGGCATCGCCTAAGATCTCTGGCAGACACGATGCGTTACTGCTGACAACAGGCGTACCATACGCCATCGCTTCAAGTGGCGGCAATCCAAAACCTTCCATAAGTGAAGGGAACACATAGGCCCTGGTTTTGGTAAAGAGCCAATCACGCTGGCTGTCTGGGATAAACCCAGTGAAGTGAATATTTTTGTATCCCTGCTTCTCGTAAAACGCCTTATTGCGTTTGGTATCTTCGTTCATGCGACCAACAAATACCAAGCCAAGGTCAGGGTTCTCCGCGAGGAGCTCTTGATGTGCAGCAGCGAGCCTACGGAGATTCTTGTAGTCTGGCTGCTGGCCAACATACATAATAAATTCATCATAGGGCACGTCATAAGGCTCTAACTCGCCCTTATACACCTCACCAGCCTCATACACCACAGATATTTTATTGTCTGATATGTGGCTGAATGCTTGGTACTCACGTTTCGTATTCTCGCTAATGGCGATGATATGTTCGTTGGTGTAGGCAATACGCTTAAATACCCAGCGGCCAATCACCTGCTTAATGTGAAAAACGAGCCAGTTTTTATCGCTGTTATAGGTGTTTAAAAGGGTAAGATCATGCATTGTGGTCACATGCTTGCCTTTGTACAACACCGGCTGCTGCGGCATACAAAAGTGCACTAAATCGGGCGCGAGATTATCGAGGAACTTCTTGAATTCGATTTGTTCAGCAAGGGAGTAATTGTCAAAATCAGCGACTTTAACTGAAAAATTAGGCGCAGTAGGTTTCCAATAATCAACATCTTTAGCACGGAGCAATACGGAATACTGATTTGTCGTATCAATTTGTTGTAAATATTCCAACAATTTTGCCACATACGTACCAGTGCCGGAATTGATAATACGAGCGTCTATAGCAATGTGCATATATTCTTAATATACAGTATGATAAGGGAACCACAAAGGAGGATATTATGACTGAATTTGCAAATCACATCCATGCACTTATTGAAGCTCGCGGGGATGACAAAATACAGATAATCGCCGATGTTATAGAGTTCGCTAAGCAGGCTGGCTACACGGTTGCCGATGTTGATGATACACGGCCATGGGGTGGGTTTGTCCGCTTTGATTACAAGGACGGTGATAAATTTATTAGTGAGTTCTTCCCTGGTGTTGATCCTGCAGAAGCACGTCTAGGTAACCCGGATGCCGAACTAAGCCCTAAAATTCTACTCGTAGCACCCGAGCAGCGCCTTAGCTGGCAGGTGCACGCACGTCGCGCCGAGCGCTGGAAGTTCCTAAACGACGGCGGTTACCACAAAAGTACCGATCCCGATAACCCAGGCGAACTCATCGAGGCGCATGCGGGTGACGAAGTGCAATTTGAAGCGGGCGAGTGTCACCGCTTAGTCGGTGCAAAGGATGACTACACGTTTGTTGCAGAGATCTGGCAGCACACAGATAAGAGTAATCCATCTGATGAAGCTGACATCACACGTTTACAAGATGATTACAAGCGCTAAGCTTTTTTGAACACTAACTTGTTGTACAGTACGTAGTTCCAAACGAGCGACACGACCGTCGCAATAAGTTTCGCAATCAGTAGGGCGATGTTCTGATCGCCCACTATTTGCTTTGCAAGTGGCATCGTCAGGTTAATAACAATAGTCTGCAGTACCCAAAGCCCGAACAGGGTAACAATCACAAACAATACCATTTCGCGTGCAATGTTCGTGTCGGTGGTTTTGAACGTGTATTTTTTATTTGCAAAGAAGCTAAAAATAAACGCCGTACCCGTTGAGCAAATATTAGCGAGCTCTACGGGCAAGCCCAAAGACTTTAAAAGGAACAATAAGCCAAAATCGATGACGGTATTAATAAACCCGACAGCAGCATAGCGTACAACTTGATGCTCGTGACTATTTTTGAGCTTTTCGGTGAGACTCATGGAGCTCCTCTATAAAGTAGAGCGGGCGGCGCTTTGTTTCGTTAAATATACGCCCAATATACTCGCCGATAATGCCGATACTGAGTAGCTGAACGCCACCAAGGAACAAAATAACCGCCATAGTCGATGAATAACCGCCGCCAGTTGGTACACCAAAAATAGGGCGGATAAGTAGATAAAGGATATAGACAAAGGCCACAAGCGACACAATACCGCCCATCACACTCGAAATGCGCAGTGGTGCAGTGGTAAAGCTAGTAATACCATCAACTGCGAGATTAATCAGCTTAGGGTAATTCCATTTTGTTTGGCCTGCAGCGCGTGGATCTCGGTCATATAAGAATTCTTTCTTCTTATACCCTATCCAGCTATACATGCCTTTGGTGTAGCGCTCGCTCTCACGGAATTGCTTAAGCGCCTCAATGCAGCGACGATCAAGCAGGCGAAAATCACCAGTATCAACCTGAATCGGAATACGTGTCGAGTTCTGTAAAATTTTGTAGTACCACTGGCTTGTTTTCTTTTTAAGGAAGCTCTCACCGGCACGGCTGCGACGCTTAGCAAACACATCGTCGTAACCTTCTTCCCAATACTTAATCATCTGGGGGATAAGCTCTGGTGGATCCTGTAGGTCGGCATCAATAATTACCATTGCATCGCCGCGCACATGGTCAAAGCCAGCGAGCATAGCAGTTTCTTTACCGAAGTTGCGGCTTAGGTTAATGTAAGCAACTCGGTGGTCTTTATCTGCCTGCGCGCGAAGTAGTTCGTAGGTGTTGTCGCGGCTACCATCGTTCACAAAAAAGAACTCAAAATCGTATTCAGGATTAGTATCTGCGAGCGTCTCAAGCCGATCGAAAAGAAGGCTAAGCACTTCTTCTTCGTTATAAGCTGGAATGAGCAGTGAAATAAGCTTTTTCATATTACCCACTATTGTACTACGAAGCGAAGGTTTTAGTCTTACTGTACACGGCTTACGAGCTCTGTAATGCTATTCGCGGTGATGGCGCCCGATTTGGCGAGATATGCCGTTTTTGCCGGTGCACTCTCTTGATTATTGCCACCTAAGATTGCTCCAGCATGGCCCATTTGCACGCCAACAGGCGCACTATGGCCGGCAATATACGCGTATACAGGTTTTGTCACGTGGTCTTTTATATAATCAGCCGCGGCAATTTCATCAGTCCCGCCAATCTCGCCAATCATCACAATACGCGTTACATCAGGATCGTTCTCGAAAAGTTCAAGGCACTCGATAAAGTTTGTGCCGCGCACCATATCACCGCCAATACCAATCACGTATTTCTGGCCAAATCCGGCCTTGGTAAGTAAATCCATCGCTTCGTAGGTGAGGGTGCCACTACGGCTTACGACAGCAGTATCGCCTTGTTTGCTAAGCGCGGCGGGAATGATGCCGAGTAGTTGGTCGCCGGGGGTAAGTACCCCTGGGCAGTTCGGGCCAATCACTACACTGTTACTATGCTTGAGCCGTTGTCGCACGGCAATCATATCGTGCACAGGGATATGTTCAGTAATACACACAATCAAAGGGATATTAGCGTCAATCGCTTCAAATATCGCACCCTTCGCAAATGGGGCAGGTACAAAAATAACAGATGCGTCTACGTGTGTATCTTTTTTCACCTCTGCAATGCTGTTATATACAGGGATGCCATCAACATCCATTCCGCCCTTACCAGGGGTAACGCCCGCAACAACATTTGTCCCATAGGCAACCATATTACGGGTATGGAACTGGCCGTTTTTGCCCGTAATGCCCTGCACAATGATATTTTTTCCAGTAAAGATAGATTTATCCACGGGTAAGCTCCTTCAGGCAGGCTGGTAGATCAGGGTAGAGCGTTAATCCCGCTTCGGCGAGTAGCTCAGTCGCCTCGGCGCTTTTGTTGCCACTGAGGCGTACGTAAAGCTCGGGCAAATCAGTAAATTGTTTGCGGGCTTCTAAAATAGCCTTCGCCACATCATCACAGCGCACAATACCACCAAAAATATTAATCACAATCGCATTCACGCTCGGGAATTCAAGAATCTTCTGAAAGCTCTCAACAATTCCTTCAACCGTGGCGCCACCACCAATATCGAGGAAGTTAGCGGGGGTGAGCCCGGCTTGTTTTACGGCATCAACCGTTGCCATCGCAAGCCCCGCGCCATTAGCGATAGTAGCAATAGTGCCCTGCGGATTGAGCGTAACGAAATTAGCACTCGCAGCTGCTTGCTCAAACTTCCATTCAGGGTGGCGAAATGCCGCATCGTCATCAAGCGTCATCTTGCAGTCACCCGCTACCAGTCTGTCGTCAGCTGTTAGTACAAGGGGATTGATTTCAAGCAAGATTGCATCAGATTTCACAAAACACTCATACAGGTTCTTTACGAGATCCTGTAAAGCAAAAGCTTGCCCAGGCAAATCATAATACTCGGCCAATGTTTCACCAAGCATATCAACAGTATCGGCAGTAAGTGGCTTGCGTAAAAACTCGCTCGCGTCGTGGGATTCTACCTCAATACCGCCTTCTTTGTGTGCAACAAGTTCAATCTCTGCTGTTGCACGGTTAATAACCACCGAAAGGTAATATTCGTGGGCAATATCGAGTAGCTCCTCTGCGAGAATGGTTTGCGGCTTCTCGTCTTTAATCGCAAGCGCAAAAATACTCTCTGCAATAGGCGTTACTTGCGCCCGATCGTGCACCACCACCACGCCGCCGAGCTTACCGCGCCCACCAGTATGTACCTGAGATTTCAACACAATTGGCGCAGCCGGTAGGGGATCGGTCTGGCGAAAAGGGGTCCCATGAGGAACAGGAATAGCAAACTTCTGTAAAATCCCTTTCGCCTCGTATTCTAATAAGTTCATAGTGCTTGATTATAGCGCAATAAGCGGCTCACGAGGTATTTGTGGTATTCGTAATCAAGCCATTTTGCGAGGGCGGGCGATATTACGGCAACGTAAATAACACACAAAATAATGCTCGAAAATACCGTGCTTTGCAGTATAGTCACTCTCGCTGGTGGCGCAATAAGTAGGGTGATCATGAAAATCACAAACCCATGAATACCATAGGTATAAAGTGATTTCTTGCCGACGACTTCAAAAACTCCACGCGTCACGCGGTTAATACGATGTTCATAGGTGCGCACAATACTGTAAAATGCCCAGAACCAAATAACACCTAAAGCGAATCTGCCAATGCCAATCGTTTCTTTATCAAACAGCATTTGGGTAGATGGCGACAAATGGGCGAGCGAACTTGGAATGCCTATCATCGGCAACGCAACCTGGATGGCAATGAGTGTAGCAAACGTAAGCCCGGCAACCGACCAGAGGCTAATAGCGAGCGAAGTACGAAGCTTTGAAGGTAATTGCTTCACAGTCTGCTCAATAGTCGGCAGATAGTAGCCAACAATCATCGCAGGGATAAAGATAAGCTCCCATGATGACAACGGTAGAAGTAGTGGCGTCGTGTGAAAGAGCGCCCAAACAGCAACGCTTACAGTAGCGACGATCCAGGCCTTGCCACGCGTAATAAACCAGAGTACAAACGGTGCAACAAACATAAACACAGCATAGCGTGGCAAGAAATCAGTCCACCCGTATGAATATCGAGCAAGAAGCACGTTATATATGAAACTCACGCCGTCGCGCTGCCAAATTGGCGGCAAGGCGCTCGAATGGCTGTAAAGGGTAATAGTCGTGTATACCAAAGTAAATACAATCGAAAGGCTATAAAGCAGCCATGCGCGTTTCCATAGCTTTTTAGTCGCAGATTTAAATGATTTCTTGAGCCGTGGGCCATAAATATAGCCGACAAGCATACCCGATATCGCAAAGAATCCTTCAGCGGGCGACACCCAAAGTACGCCACCTCCACTAAGTAAATGATAAAGCGACGGCCCCCAATTTATGTGGTCGACGACAATCATAAGCATAAATATTCCGCGTAGCAGATCGAACGCGAGAATACGTTTATATACACTTGCCTCTTTTTGTATTCCCATACTCTAGGAATTATTGTAACATAAGCAATTTACTTGCGTAAGCGAGAGAGTAGTCCTTCGGCTGAATCCTTCCAAGAGTATTTATCAGCCTGCGACGGCCCTATCTCTGAAAGTTCATGCGCAAATTTGGCGTCAGAAATAAGTCTCGTAAGTTTAGCCGATACGTCATCGACATTTTTCTCAGCCCATAAACATGCATCGCCGCCAACTTCACGGAGCACTGGTATGTCCACGGCAACAGTTGGAATACCACAGTGAAGTGCCTCGAGGAGAGGCATGCCAAAACCTTCGTAGTGAGTCGTTAAGCAGTAGAAACTCGCATTGCGGTAAAAGGCTGTACGATCGCCATGGTCAATATATCCAGGGGTGATAATGTCGTAGCCCTCAGCCTGTTTTTGTTCAATAAGCGCGCGTAAACCCTCAATTTTCCACCCCCACTTACCAGCAAGTACTAAGCTGTATTGTTCGCGAATCTCAGGGCTCAGTGCACAATATGCCTCAACTAAGCATTCAAGATTCTTGCGTGGCTCAAGCGTACCAAACGAAAGAATATATTTTTTTGTCACATTATATCGTGTGGCAAGGTGTTCGCGGCCTTTATCGAGCGACGAATCAAAATCAGCGGCATCAACAGGCACTCCAAGAACGTGTATGTTTTCGCGTGGCGTGTGGGTGAGTTCTACAAGCTCACTCGCAATAAACTCAGAATCCACAACAATCAGGTCAGCTTTTTTGATAGAACTCGTCGCAACGCGGGACAAAAAGGCACGGTTTTTGTCCTCAACGTATTCTGGGTAACGAAGGTAGCACAAGTCATGAATAATAACTGCTTTCTTGTGCTTACCAAGGTTTGGCCAAAGGTAAAAGTTAGGGTAAAGCAGCCAATCTGCTTTGCGCACAGGAAGTGGCGGGGCGACATGGTAATACACAAGCTTTGCATATACGCGCTGTGGAATCGCCCAGATTTGCTGTAAATCTCCACGCGCCGCAGCCGCTTTGACACTTGCGCTAATCGGCGCTTTACGTAGCAAAAAGTTAAGCCAAAAGTAGCCTAGCTGAAAGTTATCATTCTGCATCTTCTCAAGCTCAGTAACAAGCCCGCTCGCAAGATAATTAACCCCGCTCGGACGATCTTGTTCTAGTACTGAGGCCTCAACGAGTAGTTTCATATAGCGGTATAAACCCTTCTTTTACAATTACATCAAATACAAATCGATCCTCGTATTGTTTGCGTGCATTCTTAGCCAGTGTATCGCGAAACGCTACGTCAGTGTAGAATCTCTCCATCGCTATGGCGAGGCTTTTAGAGTCTTTTGTAGACACAAGAAGCCCAGTGTCTTTATCATGGATAATCTCAACATTCCCGCCAACTGCTGTGGCGATAATAGGCTTCGCGAGCATCGAGGCTTCAACAAGTACAACACTAAACCCTTCGTGATAGGTGGGTTGTAAAAATATATCAGCCTCAGAAATTACCTTGTACGGATCGGTCTGGTGGCCCATGAAGATAATAGAGTCAGTATCTTTAGCTAAAGCAGTAAACTTCTCCCGCTCTGGCCCATCTCCAGCAATGCGTAGCTCGGTATCAGGGTATTTCTGGTGTAATTCCTTAAACGCCTCAATTGCTTCGCCAATGCCTTTATCAGTCACCAGTCGGCTTGCCATAATGAAAGAAGTTTTATCACCGAGATGCTTAGTTTTATATTTACTAATGACATCCTCACATCCGTTATAAACAACCTTGAGTTTATCAAGGATGGGTGATTCAGATGGCAGGTGGGCGCTTACTTCTCGCAGCTCACTCTCGCTCACTACAGTAATAGTATCTGCCTTTTGCGCTGCCTTATATACCCATTTACCAACAGGATTTTTCAGTGGTGCTGTAATGTTGCGCCACACATGTTTGAGGTCGGCATGGTCAGTCCAAACAATAGCAATACCAAGGTGTCTTGCGGCATACGTTGCGGCGATGAAATCATCCTTACTTTGAATATGTACAGCACTCGGCTTCTCTTTTGTAAAGATCTGGCGGTACCACCAATAGAGCACGAACTGCCAGACAATATAAATAGGGAATAGTGCAATGCGCCAACCGCTCCAGCGCTGATTACTCCACCACCAACCTCGTTTAGCAGCAATGCCTCGTTCTCTTGCAAAATTAAGAAGGGTATTATTGCGCGATATAATGAGCGGCTCAAAAGATTGCTTAGTCAATGATTCAGCTAAAAAAACGGGGAAACGCTCGCCGCCACCAAAGTCATAGCTATACGCGTTGCGAATGATGATTACTTTTTTACTCACGTACTACTAGTATACCTTAGGTAATGACTGGTATAATAAAACGCACATGCGGTATATGACAACAAAGAATCGCGCAATCTTGCGCGAGATGGTAGTGACAGACTTCAAAGTGCGCTATCAGGGATCGATTCTAGGGTATTTGTGGTCCCTACTGAAACCACTGTTTCTTTTTGCAATTCTCTATGTAGTTTTTACCTACATCATTCCTCTCGGTAAAGACATCCAGCACTACCCAGTCTATTTGCTTACAGGTATCGTGCTTTGGAACTTCTTTACAGAAGCGACCATGCAGGGCGCATCATCAGTTGTCGCGCGCGGTGACCTAATCCGTAAGGTCAGCATCCCACGCTACCTAGTGGTAATTGCAAGTACACTCTCTGCCCTAATCAACCTAGGCCTAAGCCTTGTGGTGGTGATTATCTTTGCACTATTTAACGGTGTGATGCCTTCCTTTGAATGGCTAATGATGATCCCTATTGTTCTAGAACTCATCCTTCTTGCAATGGGTATCTCATTCCTTCTTTCTGCAATGTATGTAAAATTTAGGGACATCACCTACATCTGGGAGATTTTCCTTCAAGCGGGGTTTTACGCGACGCCAATCATCTACCCACTAACAAAGGTGCCAGAACAGTTCCATAAATGGTTCTTCATTAACCCAATGGCGCAGATCATTCAAGATGCTCGCTATGCGATGGTAACCAATACTACCACTACGTTGTGGACTTCTGTTCATTCATGGATGGTAATTGCTGCACCATTTGTAATAGTAGTGGCAGTATTCATTGTTGGTGCTCTATATTTCAAACAGCATTCAGCTTACTTTGCGGAGGATATTTAATATGGCAGACAAAGAGATTGCTGTTTCGGTTCGTGATATTCACAAAGAATTCGTCTTACCGCAAAGCAAGAATTCAACATTCAAGCAAACAGTGGTTAATATTGTTAAAAAGAATAATAAAGTCACCCAAAAAACGCTTGATGGGGTAAGTTTTGACATCCATAAGGGTGATTTCTTTGGCATTGTTGGCCGCAACGGTAGTGGTAAAAGTACACTCCTAAAGCTCATCGCTGGTGTATATACGCCAACGGCAGGTAGTATCGAGGTGCGCGGTGGTCTCACGCCATTTATCGAGCTTGGTGTTGGGTTTAACCCAGAGCTATCTGGGCGTGACAATGTCTACCTAAACGGCGCACTGCTTGGATTTACACGCAAACAAATGGACGAAATGTACAGCGAAATCGTTGCCTTTGCAGAACTTGAGCCATTTATGGATCAAAAGCTCAAGAACTACTCATCAGGCATGCAGGTGCGACTCGCATTCTCTATTGCTATCAAGGCTAAAAACGATGTATTGATCTTCGATGAAGTACTTGCAGTTGGCGATGAGGCATTTCAACGAAAATGCCTTAATGTTTTTGAAAGATATAAAGCTGAAGGGCAAACTGTTATCTTAGTTACTCATGACATGCAGACAGTTAAAAATTTCTGCACCCGCGCAGTACTTATTCAAGATGGAGCGGTTATTGAAAACGGTGATCCGATAAAAGTCGCAGACAAATACAGCGCCGCTAATCAAGATGTGATTGATCAAGATCTTGAGATTGCAAACCATAAGGAAGGGGCAGTAGGGGTTCTGGCGACTAATGAGCTAGGGGAAAAGACAAATAGCTTTACTGTTGGAGAAAAAGTAACGCTTGAAATTAACTGGGATAGTAATGATACACGGGTCATTATGGTCGATTTATATAAGAATAGCGGCGAACTAATTACTAACTTCATATCTAAACGTGAAGGTATGGAAACCCTGCCAATAGGGAAAAAGGTTAAATTAGACATTCAGGCCATGGTTACGCCTGGTAGTTATCATATAGATGTCTCCCTATGGGATGCTGACATGAAACAAAGAGAAAGTGTTGATTATGGTGTCTATAGCTTCATGGTGACAAACGACTTCTCAAGGGCTGCAAGCTCATTCGGTGGCCTAACGTTTCTTAAATCCACGTGGCGGTCGTAGAAAAGTGCGTACAAACGAATAGGCCTTTAGTGTCTTGCTGTTCTCTTTCTCGGCTTTAAGTTTATTGTATTCTATATCAAGCCAGTCGCGTCCTTCCGCGAGCTCTTTTTGCCATTGCCAATTTACTAAAGATGCTTCGTAGTAGTGAAGTATGAGGTATTGAACATGTTGCTCAAATAATCCCTTATGCTTATCGATAAAAGCTTTACGAAAGGCAACCTCTTCAGCTACATTAATTGATCGTGAGAGTGAAGTCGAAAGAATACGATAATAAAAAAGAGGTTTTTCTATAACGCCAAGTTTCCAGTCATTTTCAAGTATAGACACCCAACGATCATAGTCATTATGTTTCTGGAACACTTTAGCTTTATTCCCAAAACCAATCTGAACTAATGCCTCTCGACGCATCATTGATGAACCGAGAAAATGATTTTCAATAAGCATCTTAGGAAATGTAGCGTCTCTCTGTTTTATTTCTCTCACATCTGAAGATTCGCCAAATTCCTGTATCCATGTTCCAACCGCTCCGTAGTCGGGATGTTTATCAAGGTATGCGACACATTCTTCTATAAATTTAGGCTGTAGCTTATCGTCCGCACAAAGCACAAGTATATATTCGTTAGTCAGCTTCTCGAAATATGTTCGAGCTCGATTCCCGACCCCCTGGTTGCTTTTATTCAGGTATACTGTGGCTTTATCGTAATGTAACTTTTTTAGAATAGGGATAGTAACACTATCGGTTGAAGCGTCGTCAACCACGGCCACTTCAAAGTCTTGGAAGGTCTGAGCTTTTAAAGATTCGATAGCCTCATCAATATATTGGCCTTGATTGTAGGCGGGCATAAATATTCCTACCCGAGGTGTTTTATCTGCCATTTCTTCCTCCTTTAATATTTATGATGTGTCTACCCCAATGAATGACGATACCTAAACCTGTTCGTCCTGTTGAAGCGATATTCCATAACAGTCGTAGCCCGTCTCCTAGACGTCCTTTATTTACCATTCGGTAACCAACGCGTGTCAATAAGAATAGGTATGCATGCTTGATTTCGATACCAAATCCTGTTGATACTGGATTATGTAAATATCGACCGCTACTTTCTACCAATTCTGCTCGTTTAATAACTTTAGGAGCGAAGTTGTCCCAGTTTCGTAAGCTTATCTCATTGCCTAGTGTGGCTTGAGTTGATTTTGTCTTGCTCGATATACCAGCGCTATTGATGCGGTAACGAACAACGGGATATGGCAGATTTTTAACTTGACCAAGTAGCATTATTCTACTTAAGAAATCGAAATCTTCCACAGGACATGTGTCCGGATATAGTCCAACCTTAAGCGCAGCCTCCCTGCGATAAATAACAGATGAATGTACAAATTGGTTGGATATACACATTCCATATTTTATAGCGCTATCGTCGGGTACAAAACAAGTGAACCCGAGAGGGATATCATCTTCATTTATTGTTTCAATACCACCACCTATGAGTGTAAGTTTAGGGTTATCTTTGAACTCGGTGATTTGCCATTCAAGTTTCTTTGGCAGCCATTGGTCGTCGCCATCGATAACGGCGATGTAAGCACCGCATGCTCGTTCAATTGCAGCGTTGCGAGAAGCAACCACACCTTGATTGCTCTGGTCAATGATAATAATTCTATCGTCTAAGGCTTGAAATTTCTTTAAGATATCGAGAGTGGTGTCTGTGGAGCCATCATTAACAATGATATATTCAAAATCTCTGAAAGTCTGTGCTATGACAGACTGTATAGTGCGCTCGATGTAAAGCGCATCATTGTAGGTTGCCATAATAACTGAAACGAGAGGGCCTGTAGCTTGATTCTTTACCATTAAAATGATTATAGCAGATGGCTGAAACTAGGGTGCGGAACTATTGCGAATTATAGTGTTTATGATAAAATTATAAGTAGAGAGTAGGGCCGTACTATGCAGATACAAAAAAAGCAATCTATCCCCAAAAAGCGTACTAAAATTATCATCTCAGTGTTAATTATTTCTGTACTTATTTTAGGCTACGGTTTATATGCATGGAAGGCTAAGCTTCCACCGTTTAAAGATGCATATGATCCATCAGGCACTGCCGTTAATATGGAGCGAACGGATACCGAAAAAGCTCAATCCCAGAAACTACAAGATGACCCTAAAACAAAAACACAGAACGATCAAACAGATACGCCAGCTGCTCCATCTACTAACGAGTCTACTGGCAAACAGCAAGCGAATGTATTGCTAAGTAGGGCTGGTATTGCCAATGGAACAGTAAGCGCGGGTGGAGTTGTCACTAATGTTGTTGAAAGTGACGGCCAGTGTTCATATGTATTTACAAATGGTTCGACTACCATAACAAAGATTTCGCAGACAATGACAAACCCGTCATCGACTTCATGTGCAGTAGTGTCGTTCTCAAGTTCAGAGCTAAGCGCAAGCGGCAACTGGCAGGCATACATTCAGTATGACTCTCCAACTTCGTCGGGCAGGTCAAATATAAAGGAATTCACAAAGTGATGGCCGCAAGGCTAAAACTCCTTCTATCTATCGCAGTAGTCACGACTTTTGCGGCAGTATTCTTTGGTACTTCTGCATATGCGGTGAGTGCCTCTGATTTTGATCCAGGACGAATTATCGATGACGAGGTATTTTACGATAAAAACGCAATGAGCGTCTCAGACATCCAAGCCTTTCTTAACGCGCACGTGCCTTCTTGTGATACCCAGGGAACTCAACCATCCGGGTACGGCAATCTCTCGAATGCTCAGTATGCGCAACAAGTCATGGGCTGGCCTGGTCCACCGTATGTTTGTCTAAACAATTACTATGAAAATCCATCCACGGGCCAGACGTCATTTGAAATGGGTGGTGGAGCTTTTAGCGGGGGTCAAAGCGCAGCGCAGATCATTTACAATGCCGCACAGCAGTACGGAATCAACCCTAAGGTACTGTTGATAACACTACGAAAAGAATCCCTTAACTTATTTAGCGACTCATGGCCTATGAAGTCGCAGTATAAAG
>Ga0164242_10005615_pt1 | contig 13953 bp, 11 predicted proteins | sample OricomgcompostMG_FD_108783 | JGI IMG/M metagenome (GOLD analysis project Ga0164242, IMG submission 108783) | Miracle-Growth compost microbial communities from Emeryville, California, USA - Original compost - Miracle growth compost (MG) ...
CCTTCCGCACCGCCGCTCTGTTCGACGAGGGTTGCGCGCTCCATCAACTCGCCTCCTGGATCGGACGTGAATACATATCGTTCGTATACAAATGATTTTTGATTTTCAAGCCACCGGGAGCATTTTGCGTCTCCGGCCCGGATCGTAGCGAAAGGGAATTGAGAGCGTCCGACCGAAAAGAGGCCATCGGTCGGCTCAGCAGATCTTGCGCAGCATCTCCAGGAAAAGCATTCTTTCGCCGGGCGTCAGCGGCGCCAGCGTCTCTTCCGTCGCGGAAGCGGCAGCAGCCAGATTGCGCCCGACGACCGTCTCCCCTTCATGCGTCAGCGAAAGCACGACCCTTCTCGCGTCCTTGAGATCGCGCGAAGTGGCGACGAGGCCACGCTTGACGAGGCGATCGACGACACCCTTGATCGTCGCCACGTCCATCGACGTCTCGCGGCCCAGTTGATTCTGCGAACATGGAGCCACGTCGCGCAGCTTGACCAGCGCCGACCATTGCGTCGTCGTCAGCCGGTCCCCGACGAGGCCGCCGAAGATCGCCACGTGGCGCTGATTTGCCTGCCGGAGCAGATAGCCGGCCTGCGCCTCGAGCCGATACTGCATCTCGTCAAGATGTGTGTCTTCAATCGATTCTGGCATTCGTCCCGACCGCGGAGGATTGAGCCTCGACCATGCGTGTAGCCGGGTGACGGCAAATGTCAACTTGTGCGATCCTGGCCGCGGCGCCCGGATCGGCGGGGATTGCCGCGCCGGCGGCTTCGCCCGGGCGCAAGAGGCGGCTACCCGCGCATCATCGCTTGACAGGCAGGGCCGGCAGTCAAATAATCATTTGCACACCAACGAACTTGCTAGAGTTCGCATTGCTCGGGGAGCGCTCCGGCGGAGGCATCATGGTCAAGCAGAAGGTGGAAATCAGCGCCAACGGCAAGATCCGCTGCGATGCCTGCCCGGTCATGTGCTACATCTCGGACGGTCGCTCGGGCGCGTGCGACCGCTACGCCAATGTCGGCGGCGAGCTCATCCGCGTCGATCCGCTGACCGTCGTCGAGAAGACGATCTCGGAAGGCGGCAAGGTGGTGCCGTTCATGCCCGGCGAGGCCGAGGCGGAGTGGGACGGCGATCTCGTGCATTCCTCCAAGCGTTTCGTCACCGCTGTCGGTGCCGGCACGACCTATCCCGACTACAAGCCCGCCCCCTTCATCGTGTCGCAGAAGGAAAACGGCGTCGACATGGTGACGGTCGTCACCGAAGGCATCTTCAGCTATTGCGGCGTCAAGGTGAAGATCGACACCGATCGTTTTCTCGGCCCCGAGACGGCCGCCGTGATGGTCGACGGAGAGGCCGTCGGCCACGTGACGACCGGCGAATACGGTTCGCAGATGCTGTCGCTCGGCGGCGTCCATCACCTCACCGGCGGCTCCAAGAAGGAAGGCCGCGTCACCTGCGACACGCTGCTCAAGCTCAGCAATTGCGCGCCGGTGACGATGAGCATCGATGGCGGCGTCGAACTGACGATCCAGGCAGGGGCCGCGCCGATCATCAATGGCGAGGAAGAGACGCGCATGCGCGTCGGCTGCGGCTCGGCGACGATCGGCATGTTCGCCAAGCAATGGATGGGCCATGTCGACGAGGTGGTCGTCGTCGACGATCACATCACCGGCGTGCTTTCGGAACATCAGGCCGGCAAGCTGCTCGACGTGCCGGAGACCGGCATCCGCATCAATGGCCGCCGCTCGACGCCGGGGCGCTACTTCAAGGTTGCCGATCCCGGCATCGGCTGGGGCGGCACCGACATCTCGGACCCGCTGACGATCCTTGGCGAATTCGATGCGAAAAAGGCGTGGCCCGGCATGCGCATGCTGATGGTGTCGACCACCGGCGACCAGTACGGCTACTATATCCTCGACGACAAGCTGACGCCCGAATTGCAAACGGTGCTGCCGCCTGCCCTCCAGGAAAGCGTCGAAATCATTGCCGAGAACTGCGAGCCGGCCCTGACATCGGTGCTGTTCGTCGGCGGTGCGGGCGGCAGTCTGCGCGCCGGCGTCACCCGCAATCCCGTCCGGCTGACACGTTCGGTCAAGGACGCGATCACCTATGTCTCATGCGGCGGCGTGCCGGCCTATGTCTGGCCGGGCGGCGGCATCACGGTGATGGTCGACGTGACGCGAATGCCGAGCAATTCCTTCGGCTATGTTCCGACGCCCGCCCTCGTCGCGCCGATCGAGTTCACCATGCGGCTCGACGACTACCGCGCGCTCGGCGGCCATATGGAGGCCGTCGTGCCGATCGAACAGGCGCTGGACGTCGCAGAGCGCAAGGTCGCGCCGAGCGAGCGGGCGCCGTGGCCGACCGCCAGCCGAAATTTCCGCTGGGGCGCGTGATCGGGAGGTGAACGCCATGTCCGGCGCGCTGGCGCGATATCTCGACGGTTCGCCCCGAGGGCGACTGCATCTCCAGCACGGCCCGATCGATCTCGTCATCGGGCTGGACGATGCGCACCGGGGCTGCGATGTCGACGATATGCGGCAGCGCGCCTATCGCACCGCCTGGGAGCGTTTTTCGACCATACTCGACGAGCTCGTGCGGGAACTGCCCCTCCTGCGGCGGCCGGCGAAACCGAACGGGCCGCTGCCGAACGGCGCGGTCGCTCGGCGTATGGTGAGAGCGACCGAACCGTTCGCCGCCGACTATTTCATCACGCCGATGGCGGCAGTCGCCGGCGCTGTGGCGGACGAAATCCTGGCCGCGATGCTGCGCGCGTTCGGATCGGGCGATCGCCCTGAGCGCATCTATGTCAACAATGGCGGCGACATCGCCGTCCATCTCGACCGCTCGGCCGCCTTCCGCGTCGGCATGTCCCGCGAGGACGGCGCCGCCTTCGGCGCGCTCACGCTTTCGGCGAACGATCCCGCTCGCGGAGTGGCGACGAGCGGGCGCGGCGGGCGAAGCCTTTCCATGGGCATCGCCGATTCAGTCACCGTCGTCGCAGCCGATGCCGCCGCCGCGGATGCCGCAGCGACGCTGATCGCCAACGCCGTCGATCTGCCTGGCCACTCCGCAATCGCGCGTGCCCCCGCCGACAGCGTTGTCGACGACAGCGATCTCGGCGACCGTCTCGTCGTCACGGGTTGCGGCGCCCTTGCCGCCGACGAGATCGACCTGGCGCTTCGCGCCGGCCTGGACAAGGCGGAGCTTTTCATCCGCCAGGGGCTCATCGACCGTTCCGCGCTTTTTCTGGGACGGGAAGGCCGCCTTGCCGGCCGGCCCGCGCCGGGCGAAAGTGCCTTTCCGACACCGACTTCCGACAACCAAACGACAAGGCCGCTTCATCATGCCTGAACCGAAGATCCGTAAATTCCTGACGCTCGTCGAGGAAATCCATCATGAGGGCGGCAAGCCGGCGGCGAAGCCGCTCAGGCGCGGCGCGGTGGTGGCCGTCATCGCCAATCCGTTCGCCGGGACCTATCACGATGACATCGCGGGCTTCATGGACGATCTCAAGCCGCTCGGGCTCGACATGGCGCGACGGCTGATCGACGCACTCGGCGGCGATGCCACGGCGATAGAGAGCTACGGCAAAGGCGCGATCATCGGTGAGGCAGGCGAGCTCGAGCACGGCGCGCTCTGGCATGTTCCCGGCGGTTACGCGATGCGCGAACTTCTCGGCGACGCCAAGGCGATCGTGCCGTCCAGCAAGAAAGTCGGCGGACCGGGCACACGTCTCGACGTGCCGATCACCCATATCAACGCCTCCTATGTGCGCAGCCACTTCGACGCGATAGAGGTCGGCGTGCCGGATGCGCCGCGTTCCGGCGAGATCGCGCTGGTGCTCGCCATGACGACGGGCGCCCGCATCCATGCACGCGTCGGCGGACTGAAGGCGGCGGACATCAAGGGCGAGGACGGGTTGCGGTGAGCCTTGATATCCGCCGCATCTCGGTCCTAGTCGAGGAAACCGTGAGCGAGATGGAGCGGGTGCTCGACCGGCCGGTGAAGAAAGCCGCGGCGGTCGCCGTCATCCGCAACCCCTTCGCCGGCCGTTATATCGAGGACCTGACGCCGCTGGTCGAGGCCGGAGCCGAACTCGGCAGATTGCTCGGCGAGCGATGCGTCGCCGCCCTCGGCATAGCGCCGCACGAAGCCGAGAGCTACGGCAAGGCCGCCCTCGTCGGCGCGGACGGCGAGCTCGAACACGCTGCCGCCCTGCTTCATCCGGCGATGGGCGCGCCGCTGCGAACCGCGGTGGAAAAAGGCGCAGCCCTGGTGCCGTCGTCGAAAAAACGCGGAGGACCGGGCCGGCCGCTCGACATTCCGCTCGGCCACAAGGACGCCGCTTATGTGCGCTCGCATTTCGACGGCATGGAGGTCTCGATCGCCGACGCGCCGCGTGCCGACGAGATCGTCGTCGCCGTCGCGATCTCGATCGGAGGCCGGCCGCTGGCGCGCGTCGGCGGCCTGAGGGTCGACGAGGTGCAAGGGATGGACGGACTGCGCTGATCGTAGGTCGGCAACGCGCAAAACGGCTTGACAGAAAGCGCCGCCGCTCCGTAACTTCATTCGTATACAAACGATAACGGGAACGAAAGTGCAGCAGCCGGCCTTCCAGGATCCGTCCGATCCCGCTCTCGACCAGTCGCAGGTCGCAGGCATAGACGTCGGCGGCACGTTCACCGATCTCGTTCTCTTCGACGCGCGCTCCGGCCACGTCCGGCTCGCCAAGACCCCGACCACCGTCGACAACCAGGCCGAGGGCGTGCTCGATGCGCTCGACGCCGCAGAGGCCGACGCCGCCGCGATCGATCTGATCGTCCACGGCACCACGACGACGACGAACGCCGTTCTCGAACGCAATCTCTGCCGCACCGGCCTCATCACGACGCATGGCTTCCGCGATGTGCTCGAACTCGGCCGCCGCACGCGGCCAAGTCCCTACGGCATGAAGGGCGAGTTCCGGCCGATCATTCCGCGCGACCTGCGTCTGGAGGTGCCCGAACGCCTCGACGCCAAGGGCGAAATTCTCGTTCCGCTCGACGAGGACGCGTTGCGCGCGGTCCTGCGAACCCTTATCGGCAAGGGCTGCGAGGCCCTCGTCATCCATTTCCTGCACGCCTACGCCAATCCGGTTCACGAGAAGCGCGCCGGCGAGATCGCCGCCGAAATCTGGCCGAACGGAAACGTCACGCTCGGCCACGCGCTTCTGTCGGAGAGCCGCGAGTTCGAGCGCGGCGTGACCGCCGCCGTCAACGCCTCCGTCCAGCCCTTGCTTGCCCGCTATGTCGAGCGCCTGGCCGACAAGCTCGCCGACCGCGGTTACCGTCATGACGTGCTGGTGATGAACGGCAATGGCGGCATGGTCTCCGCCCGCATGGTGGCGAAGGAGGCGGCGAAGACCGTCATGTCCGGCCCCGCCTCCGGCGTCATGGCCGCCGCCTATACCGGGCGGCGAGCCGGCATCGCGAACCTCATCACCTACGACATGGGCGGCACCTCGACCGACGTCGCGCTGATCCGCGATGCCGAGCCCGCCGTCTCCAACGAGATCGAGATCGAATACGCGCTTCCGATCCACGTGCCGATGGTGGACGTCAGGACGGTGGGGGCCGGCGGCGGCTCCATCGCCCGCGTCAACGCCGCAGGCCTCCTGCAGGTCGGGCCGGAAAGCGCAGGCGCCACGCCGGGGCCGATCTGCTACGGGCGCGGCGGCACCCGGCCGACGATCTCGGACGCCAACATGCTGCTCGGGCGGCTGAACCCGGCCAAGCTCAATTCCGTGCCGGGCGGTATGTCGATCGGCGACATCGAGGCGATCTTCGAGCGCGAACTCGGCAAGCCGCTCGGCCTCGACGCGATCGGCGCCGCTTCGGCCGTGGTGCGGGTGGCGACCGCCCGCATGGCCGGCGCGGTCCGCATGGTCTCCGTCAGCCTGGGCGAGGATCCGCGCGATTTCGCTCTCTTCTCCTTCGGCGGCGCAGGTCCGCTGCACGCGACGGCGATCGCGCGCGAACTCGGCATTCCGCGCGTTCTGACGCCGTCGCGCCCAGGCATCACGAACGCGCTCGGCTGCGTCGTCGCGGACCTTCGGCACGACTTCGTCAACACCGTCAACACGCCGCTCGACCGGGTCGGCATCGAAACCGTCCACGCGCTTTTTGCCGAGCAGTCGGCCGAAGGCAGGCGCCTTGTCGGCAAGGAAGCGGTCGCCATCCGCGAAATCCGGGAACTCGTCTCGGTCGACATGCAGTTCATCGGGCAGACGCACCTCCTACGCGTGCCGTTGCCCGATGCGAAGCCGACGCGCGAGGACCTGCAGAGGCGCTTCGAGGAAGCCTATTTCAATCGCTTCCATGTCGATCTTCCCGAAATCCGGGCCAATCTCGTCAACGTCAACACGTCCGTCATCGGCCGGCGCAGCGAGATCGACCTGTCGATCCTGATCGATCCCGCAGGCCGCAAGGCAAGGCTTGACGAGGCGCGGACGGGCGAGCGGCCGGTCTGGTTCGACGGCGGGTTCGTCGACACGCCGATCTACTGGCGCGACCATCTGCCGCCCGACGCGACGATCACCGGCCCGGCGATCGTCGAGCAGATGGACACGACGATCGTCATCGAGCCCGGAGACATCGCCACGCAGGATGCCGACGGCAACATCATCGTCACGCTGAAAGGTGCCGCATGAGCATCGATCCGATCACCCTCAGCGTCATCCAGGCCGGTCTCCAGCAGGTCTGCGACGAGATGGATCTTTCGTTTTCGCGCGCCGCCTTCTCGCCGGTGATCGCCGAGGCCAACGACCGTTCCGACGGCATCTACTCGGCCGAGGACGGCTCGCTGATCTCGCAAGGGGCGAGCGGCCTGCCGGTCTTCGTCGGCACGATGCAGTATTCCACCCGCGTGCTGATCGAGATGATCGCCGCCGGCTCCGCCGCAGCGCCGCACCCGGGCGACATCTACATCGTCAACGACCCCTATCTCGGCGGCACCCACCTGATGGACGTGCGCTTCGCCATGCCGGTCTATCGTGGCGGCGAGATCTTCTGCTGGTTGTCGAATACCGGCCACTGGCCCGATACCGGCGGCGCCGTTCCCGGCGGCTTTTCGGCATCCGCGACCGCCGTCGAGCAGGAGGGGCTGCGGCTTCCGCCCGTCAGGCTCTTCAAGGAAGGCCGTCTCGACCCGGAGATCTATGCGATCATCTGCTCCAACATCCGCGTCTCCGAGCAACGGATAGGCGACGTCAAGGCCCAGGCTTCGGCGCTCCTGGTCGGCGAGCAGCGGCTCACCCGGATGCTCGACCGCTACGGCGACGAGACCGTGCGCGAGGCGATCGCCGAGCTGCGCCGGCGCGCGGCCGAGCAGATGCGGGCTCACATCAAGTCGATCCCGCAAGGCACCTACCGCTCGGTCGCCTATATCGACAGCGACGGCGTGGTCAACGAACCGTTGGAAATCCACCTTTCGATCGAGGCGAAGGGCGACGAACTCGAATTCGACTTCGCCGGATCGTCGCCGCCCTGCCGTGGACCGATGAACTCGGTGCTGGCGACGACGCTTTCCTCGGTCTATCTGGCGATGCGCCATATCTTCCCCGACGTGCCCTTGAGCGCCGGCGCCTTCGAGCCGTTGAAGATCAGGACGCCGGAAGGCACCTTCCTCGACGCGCACTACCCGCGTCCCGTCTCCGGCTGTGCTGCCGAAGTCAGCCAGCGCATCGCCGAAGCGGTCTTCGCCGCGCTCGTCGAGGCGCTGCCGGACCGCGTGACGGCGGCCCCTGCCGGCAGTTCCGGCAATTTCGCGCTCGGCGGCAACGATCCCGCGCGCGGCCGCGGCTACGTCATGTATCAGATCTCCGGCGGCGGCTATGGCGGCAATCGCGACCATGACGGTCTAGCCAATGGCTGCTCGACCATCGGCATCTCGAAGGCTCCGCCGGTCGAGATCATGGAACAGCAGTTTCCCGTGCTCTACCACCGCTACGCCTTGCGCGAGGGATCGGGCGGCGCAGGCCTGCATCGCGGCGGATTCGGCCTCGACTACGAGATCGAGATCCTGCGCGGCGACGCGACCGCGAGTTTCGTCATGGATCACGGCCGCTTCGGCCCGCAAGGCGCGCTCGGCGGCGCCGACGGGCGGCCGAATTCCGTCACCGTCTGGCAGGGCGGGGCCGCGATGACGCCGGAGCATCTGTCGAAGGCGCAGGACATCGCGTTGAAGCCCGGCGACCGGGTGCGCGTCGGCACCCCCGGCGGCGGCGGCTATGGCGACCCCCTGCAGCGCGATCCGGACCTCGTCGTCGAGGACGTGCGGCTGGAACGCTATACGGCGAAAGAGGCTCTCGACCTCTTCGCGGTCGTCATCGGCGAGGATGGCGCGCTGCGGCCCGACGAGACCGACAGGGAACGCAAGAGGCGGCGCGAGAAGGGTGCGGAACGGGCTCGCGCCGACGCATAGTTCGAGGGGCGTCGGCCGGTTCTTGCGCCTTGTGCGGCCCGACCCCTTGCAGTAGCGTGCCGCCGGCTTCTGACGGTTGGGCGCGCCGGGACGAACAAGGTTTCGGTGTCATACGGCATCGCACGGGAGACGAAAAAAGAGACGGCCGGGAAGGCCGCCAGGGCTTCAGAACAACAAAGGGGAAATTGCGAATGCCTGGAATGAGAAAAGCCATCATCGCCGCCATAGCCTCGAGCGCGCTCGTCGCGGCAGTCTCGGGCGCAGACGCTGCCGACACGATCAAGATCGGCGACATCAACAGCTATACCGGAATGTCGGAGTTCACCGGCCCCTACAAGAACGGAGCCGAGCTTGCCCTCGACAAGATCAACGCCGACGGCGGCGTGCTCGGCAAGAAACTCGAACTCATCACCCGCGACGACAAGGGCCAGCCCGGCGAGGCCGTGAAGGCGGCTCAGGAACTCTTCGCCAGGGACGGTGTGGCGCTCATCACCGGCGCAACGCTTTCCAATGTCGGGCTTGCGCTCTCCTCCTTCGCCAAGCAGCGCAAGCACCTCTATCTCGGCTCCGAGCCGCTCGCCGATTCGCTGGTCTGGTCGGACGGCAACAAATATACGTTCAGGCTGCGCCCCTCGACATACATGCAGGCCGACATGCTCGCCGAAGCGGCCGCCAAGCTCGGCAAGAAGCGCTGGGCGACGATCGCGCCGAACTATTCCTACGGCAAGGAGGCGGTCACCGATTTCGAGACGCTGCTGAAGAAATACCAGCCGGACGTGCAGTTCGTCGACAAGCAGTGGCCGGGTCTCTTCAAGATCGACGCGGGCGCCGAAGTGCAGGCGCTCGCCGCAGCCAAGCCTGACGCCATCTACAACGTCACCTTCGGCTCGGACCTCGCGAAATTCGTGCGCGAGGGCACGACGCGCGGCCTGTTCAAGGGCAAGCTCGTCGTCGGCCTGCTGAATGGCGAGCCGGAATATCTCGATCCGCTCAAGGCCGAGGCGCCCAAGGGCTGGCTCGTCACCGGCTACCCCTGGTACGCGATCGAGAAGGCGAGCCACAAGGCCTTCGTCGACGCCTACCAGAAGAAGTACCACGACTATCCGCGCCTCGGTTCGCTCGTCGGCTACGACACGATGCTGAGCGCGGCGGCTGCCATCAAGAAGGCCGGCTCGACCGACACCGACGCGCTCGTCAAGGCGATGACGGGGCTCGCGATCGACACGCCGATGGGCAAGATCACCTACCGGGCGATCGACCATCAATCGACCATGGGCGCCTTCGTCGGCACGACCGACGTCAAGGACGGCAAGGGCATCATGGTGAACTGGTCCTACAAGGACGGCGCCAACTACCTGCCGAGCGACGCCGAAGTGAAGAAGATGCGTCCCGCCGACGACTGAGGCCGAACGATCGAGTGAGCCGGCCGGCAGCGTAGCGTCCGGACCGGCTCCCGATCCTCGCAAGGGGTGCGCCACGGCACCCTTCGCGCAACCGCCGCACTATCCGAGAGGTTCGGTCGATGGGGTTCTTCGTTGCCCAGTTGCTGACGGGACTGGCCAATGCCGGCGCGCTGTTTCTCGTCGCATCCGGCCTTTCGATCATCTTCGGCGTGACGAGGGTGGTGAATTTCGCGCATGGTTCCTTCTACATGCTCGGCGCCTATATCGCCTGCACGCTGATGGGCCTGCTGCCGGGCGCTGTCGGCTTCTGGGGCAGCATCGTGCTGACCGGGCTCGCCGTCGGGCTGATCGGGCTCGTCGTCGAAATCGTCGTCCTCAAGCCGATCTACCGCTCGCCCGAACTCTACCAGCTCGTCGCGACGTTCGGCGTCATCCTCGTCGTCCAGGACGCCACCAAATACATCTGGGGCCCGGAAGACCTGATCGGTCCGCGCGCCCCCGGCCTCGACGGCACCGTGACGGTGCTCGGCCAGGCGGTGCCGACCTATGATCTCGTGCTGATAGCGCTTTCGCTCGTCGTGCTCGCCGGTCTCTGGGCTCTCTTCAACCGAACGCGCGCCGGCATCCTGATCCGCGCCGCGACGCAGGATCGCGAGATGGTCGGCGCCCTCGGCGTCAACCAGGCGGTGCTCTTCACCGGCGTGTTCTTCCTCGGCTCGCTCCTTGCCGGCATCGGCGGTGCGTCGCAGCTTCCCAAGGGCGGCGCCAACCTGACCATGGACCTCAACGTCATCGCCTCGGTCTTCGTCGTAGTCGTGATCGGCGGCATGGGCTCGATCTTCGGCGCGTTCGTCGCCGCGGTCCTCGTATCGGAACTGCAGGTCTTCGGCGTCCGCCTCCTGCCGCAAAGCACGCTGGTGCTGATGTTCGTCGTGATGGCGATCGTGCTGGTCCTGAGGCCGCAGGGCCTTTTCGGCAGGCCGGATGCGACGCCCTATCGGCGCGGTTCGGCAGCGCCGCCCAAACCGTTCCGGCCCATGGGGCTGACGGGCAAGCTCGTCGCCGCCGCGATCCTGCTCGCGCTGGCGCTGATACCGCTGTCGAACAACAGCTATCTCGTCTACCTGCTTTCCGACATCGTCATCCTCTGCCTCTTCGCCGCCAGCCTGCACTATATTCTCGGCGTCGGGGGGATGGTGTCCTTCGGCCATGCCGCCTTTTACGGCGGCGGCGCCTATGTCGCGGCCCTCTTCGTGGAATATCTGCACACGCCGATGGAACTCGCCATCGCGCTTGCTCCGCTCGGAGCGGGCTTCGCCGCACTCATCGTCGGCTGGTTCTGCGTACGGTTGACAGGTGTCTACTTCGCCATGCTGACGCTCGCCTTCTCGCAAGTCATCTGGTCGATCGTCTATCAATGGACCGGTGTCACGGGCGGCAGCGACGGCATCCTCAACATCTGGCCGTCCGACTGGGCAAGCAGCCCCGTCGTCTACTACTATATCGTTCTGGTAGTCGGCGCAGGCGGCATCATCCTCCTGAGGGCGATGGCGCACACCCCGTTCGGCTACGCGCTGCGCGGCACGCGCGACTCCACCTTGCGGGCGGAAGCGATCGGCATCAGCGTCAGGCATGTCCAGCTGGCATCCTTCGCCTTCGCCGGCGCGATGGCGGGTTTGGCCGGCGGTCTCTTCGTCTTCGCCAAGGGCAGCATCTTTCCGACCGAACTGTCGATCGACCGTTCCTTCGACGCGCTGATCATGGTCTTCCTCGGCGGGGTCCAATCGCTCTCCGGCCCGATCGCCGGCGCCAGCGCCTTCACCCTGTTGCAGGACTGGCTGGCAAGCTTCACTTACTGGCGCTTCGGGCTCGGCTTGCTCATCATCCTGATCGTCGTGCTTTCCCCGCAGGGCATCGTCGGCTTCGGCGACCGCATCCGCGACTGGCTGGCGCCGCTCCTGCGGCGGCGACGGCACGAGACACTTGAGGAGGAGCCACGATGACGGGCTTCCTCGTCGTCGAGAACCTGACGCGCTCTTTCGGTGGCGTGAAGGCCGTGGACGGCGTCAGCTTCACCCTTTCCCGCGGCGAACTGCTGGCCCTGATCGGCCCGAACGGCGCGGGCAAATCGACCTGCTTCAACATGCTCTATGGCGTGCTTCGCCCGGACCATGGCTCGGTGAAGCTCGAAGGCCGCGAACTGGTGGGGATGAAGCCGCGCCAGATCTGGCGGCTGGGCGTCGGGCGTACCTTCCAGATCACTGCCACCTTCACCTCGATGACCGTCGTCGAAAACGTGCAGATGGCGTTGATCTCGCATGCGCGCCGCACCTTCGGCGTGTTCTCCCGCGCCCGCGACTGTTACCGGCAGCAGGCGCTGGCGCTGCTCGACATGATCGGCATGCAGGCGGACGCGGACCGGGCGACGAATGTGCTCGCCTATGGCGATCTCAAGCGGCTGGAACTGGCGATTGCGCTGGCGCACGAGCCGAAGCTTCTGCTGATGGACGAGCCGACGGCCGGAATGGCGGTCTCGGAGCGCAAGGCGCTGATGCAACTGACCGCGGATCTGGTGCGCGAGCGCGGGACGAGCGTGCTCTTCACCGAGCACGACATGGATGTCGTCTTCGAGCACGCCCATCGCGTCCTCGTGCTCAATCGCGGCCGGTTGCTTGCCGAAGGTTCGGTGGAGGAGATCCGGGCCGATCCGAAGGTCCGCGAGGTCTATCTCGGCGGCGGGGCGACGTTCGCAGGCGCGGAAACCGCCGATGCTTGAGGTCGCCGATATCCACTCCTATTACGGCGGCGCCCATATCCTGCATGGCGTGTCGCTGAACGTTGCGAAGGGCGAGGTGGTCGCCCTCCTCGGCCGCAACGGCGCCGGCAAGTCGACGACGATGAAAAGCATCATGGGCCTAGTGCGCCCGCGCCGCGGCGAGGTGCGGTTCTGCGGCGAGACGATCACGCGCAAGCCGCCCTATGTCGCCGCGCGCCTCGGCCTCGGCTATGTGCCCGAAGACCGGCGCATCTTTACCGACCTGACCATACTCGAAAATCTCGAAGTCGGCAGGCAGAAGCCGCGCGAGGGCCAGAGCGAATGGACGGCGGAGCGGCTGTTCGAACTGTTCCCGAATCTCGCCGAACGCCGAAACGCGCCGGGCGGCGCCATGAGCGGCGGCGAGCAGCAGATGCTGACGATCGCCCGCACGCTGATGGGCAATCCGAAGCTCGTGCTTCTCGACGAGCCGTCGGAGGGCATTTCGCCCCTCATCGTCGAACAGATGGCTTTCGCCATCGCCCGGCTGAAGCGCGACGGGCTTTCCGTCCTGCTTTCCGAGCAGAATGTCCATTTCGCCAGGCTGATCTCCGATCGCGCCTATATCATCCACGGCGGACGCATCGAATTCGAAGGCGCCATCGCCGATCTCGAAGGCAATCCGGCCCTTCAGCAGGACTATCTGGCGCTTTAGGCGCAAAGCGGGTTCCCCGGACAGACTAGCTGGCGGCGCCGCGCACGAGCGCTGACGGATGTAGCGACCCAAATTCGGTTCCCTATATTTGCTGCATTGCACCCTGGGGTCGTTGACCGCACTCTGCTGGATAGCCGTCCGTAGCGACTATCGAGATCGAAGGACCAGTTGAGCACCCGATGACCGATCTGGAATCGACCGCGCGCAGCGGCAGCAAACTTCAGCGCATGCGCGCCCGCCTGCCGACCTATTGGAACGACGTACGCGAAAATCCGTCCTGGCTGCCGATGTTCGTCTTCGCTCGCACCATGCCGGGCCGGCGGCTGCATTGGCTCGCCGCCCGGCGCTACGCCGCGAAGGGGCCGCAACGACGCTCGATCTTCCCCGACCTTAATGCCGCCGAGGCTGCGGCCCGGTTGCGCTCCACCGGCATCTGCACGGGGATCGATCTTCCGTCAGGAATTCACGAGGCAATCGCCGCCTTCGCCGCCGCCACGCCGTGCTTCGGCAATTTCGACCGGAGGCTGGAATTTCGCCCGGACGAACATGCCGACGCCGAACAGCGCTTCGGCCGGGCACTGCTGAGCGGCCACTATTTCGAGCGCATCCTGGATTGTCCGGAAGCG
>Ga0164242_10005616_pt1 | contig 13951 bp, 6 predicted proteins | sample OricomgcompostMG_FD_108783 | JGI IMG/M metagenome (GOLD analysis project Ga0164242, IMG submission 108783) | Miracle-Growth compost microbial communities from Emeryville, California, USA - Original compost - Miracle growth compost (MG) ...
ATTCGCAGGCCTTCTCTGCCGATCAGGTCGCGGCGCGGATCGACCAGGTCGAGGCGGCCGGGTTCAACGCTTTCCGCGACGCGCATTACCCGCACAACCTGCGCTACGGCGAGAAGATCGAGCGCGACGGGCTGATGTGGTGGCCGCAGTTCAGCGCGCACAATTGGTTCGACAATCCCGCCTATCGTGCCAATTTCCTGAAGCTGCTGGCCGATTGGGTGCGCGAGCGGCGCAACAATCCCGCCGTGTTCCTGTGGGGCCTGCAGAACGAGAGCAAGCTGCCCAAGGCATTTGCCGAGCAGGCCGTCGCGCTGATCCGCCGGCTCGATCCCACCGCCTCGGTGGAGCGGCTGGTGGTGACCTGCAATGGCGGAGAGGGGGCCGATTGGAATGTGCCGCAGAACTGGTCTGGCACCTATGGCGGCAATCCTGACGATTATGCCGCCGACCTCGTCAAGCAGGGACTGGTCGGCGAGTACGGCGCGTGGCGGTCGCTCGGTCTCCATGCCGAGGCGCCCTATGCGGCCAATGTCTGGAGCGAGAACGCGATGGCCGCGCTCGAGCAGAAGAAGCTCCGGCTGGCCGACAGCGTCGCCGACAAGACCGTCGGCCAGTTCCTGTGGGTCCTCGGCACTCACGAGAACCCCGGCCGGCCGATGCGCGCCGACGGCACCCAGATCTGGGACGGCATCCGGCCGCTCGATCATGTCGGCCCGGCCAACAACAAGGGACTGATGACGCTGTGGGGCGAGCCCGTCGATGCTTATTACATGTTCCGCGCTCGGCAGGTGCCGGCGAGCGTGGCGCCCGTCGTCTATATCGTCTCGCACACCTGGCCCGATCGCTGGACCGGGCCGGGCATCAAATCCGGCATCGAGGTCTATTCGAACTGCGACAGCGTTGAGCTGTTCAACGATGCCGCCGGCAGGCTGCCGCTTGGCCGGAAGCGGCCGGACGGCGACGGGCGCTTCATCTGGAACCAGGTTGAGGTCCGCTACAATGTCCTGTCCGCGCGCTGCTATGTCGGCGGCAAGGCGGCGGCGAGCGATGCGATCGTGCTGAACAATCTGCCCCCCGCGCCCGACGCGGGTGCGCTCGTCGTCGATCCGGCGCCGATCACCGCGCCGGCGCCCGGCGAGCATTACCTCTATCGCGTCAATGTCGGCGGCAAGTCCATCACCGACGCGGTGGGGCAACAGTGGCTGGGCGACCGGCATTGGACGGCCGGTGCAAGCTGGGGCTGGACGAGCTGGGCCGATCGCTATCCCGATATCGATCCGGCGCTTGGCAGCCGCCGTCTGACCTACGATCCGATCGCCGGCGCTCGCGACCAGCAGCTGTTCCGGACCTTCCGCTACGGCCGCGAGGCGTTGCAATACCGCTTCCGCGTGCCGGACGGCCGCTATCGGATCGAGCTCTATTTCGTTGAGCCCTGGTATGGCCGCACCGGCATCGACGCGCGTGGCTGGCGGGTGTTCGATGTTGCGGTCAATGGTCGTACGGTGATCCGCGACCTCGACATCTTCAAGGAGGCGGGCTTCGATCGCGCCATGCGCAAGGTGGTGTCCGCCGACGTGTCCGGTGGGATGCTGACGATCTCGTTCCCGAAGGTGACGGCGGGGCAGGCGATCCTTGCCGGCATCGCCATCGCTTCGCGCCATGCCCTGCCGCTGCCGCCTGCGGACGGCTCGACCGATCTGATCGCGGCGCCACCGGGGGCGCGGGCGCAATCCTATCTCGACAATGGCGACCGTGTTTTCGCGACCGGCGACGCGCGTTGGACGCAATTGCCATCCGAGCTGCTCGACGGCGATTTTCTCGTACCGGCGGTGGCGGCAAGTGGATCGACGACGCTTCACCCCCGTGTCGACGCCGATCTCTATCTGGCGCTGGCCCCCGACGCGCCGACTCCCTCGGGGTGGCGGCAATCCTCCTATGAGGCGCAAGCAGCAACCGTGGGGCGCGAATCGACGACGTTGACACCATTCCGTTTCGTCATGCGCCGTGCGGCGGCCGGCGAGGCGGTGACGATTCCCGCGTCGGCGCCGCTGATCGTCAAGCGCTCGCTGCCGTCGCCCTATGCACCCGGCAACTTCTCGCTCGGCAAGCAGGCGGGCGTGCATGAAGCCGAAGCTGCCGACGTCGTTGTCACCAACGGTCGTATCGACACCACTAGGCAGGGTTATGGCGGACAGGGCTATGTGGCGTTCGGCAAGGGAGCTGCCGCGATCGGCTGGCCGATGAAGGCTGGCCTTGCCGGCGGGCACGCCTTCGCGCTTCGCTATGCCTTGCCGACCGGCGTCGCGCGCGATGCATCGCTCGAGCTGGTTGGAGAGGACGGAATCGTCGCGGCTCGCATGGCCGTTCATCTCGTTGGCGATGGCGACTGGCGGACCGTCTCGGCGGCGACCAAGGGTGCGGTCAACGCGGGGAATTATCGGCTGCGGTTGACGCTGGCCGACGGCGCCAATCTGATGGTCGATTCGGTCGGCATCGATTAATTCGCTGGGCGCGCCGCCGAAGCAATCTGACAAATGCGAATCTGCAACGCTCTTATAAGGCGCGATCTTGGCCTTTCATGCGGAATGGGCTTGACTGAGATACCAGACAAGTGGATTGATATCCATAGCGCCGTTCAAGGTGCGGCTCAGCGCCAATCAGAGCTATGGGGAGTCGAGATGTCAGATAAGGTTTCGTTTTTGCTATCGGCGGCAACGCTGACGTTGGTGCTTGGAGCCTCCCCCGCGCTGGCGCAGGACACGACGCCCGCCGCCGATGCGCAGCAGGGTGCGCCGGCCTCAGCCGACCAGGCGCCGCAGGGTGCCGATATCGTCGTGACCGGGATGCGCGCCTCGCTGAGCAATGCGGCGCAGTTGAAGCGCAATTCCGATCAGGTCCAGGACTCGATCGTCGCCGAGGACATCGGCAAGCTGCCCGACACCAACATCGCCGAGACGCTGCAGCGTATTCCCGGCGTGCAGATTTCGCGCAACACCCGCGGCGAAGGCAATTCTTATGAGGTGAACGGCCTTGCCCAAGTGATGACGACGGTCGACGGGCGCGAATTGTTCAACACGACGAACCGCTCGGCGCACCTGCTCGATTTTTCGTCTGACATTCTCTCGGGCGTCGATGTCTACAAGACGGCGACCGCCGATCAGATCGAGGGTGGTCTCGGCGGCCTCATCAACATCGACACGGCGCGGCCGTTCAATTTCAATGGCTTCCACCTGGCGATGTCGGGCGGCGCGACCTATTCCGAATTCCAGAACCGCGCCGGCCCGCGCATTTCGGGGGTCGTGTCCAACCGCTGGCAGACCGGGCTCGGTGAAGTCGGCCTGCTCGTCGGCGGCCAGTTCGAGCGCTTTTATTCTGCGGGCTACCAGAGCTCGGCCAATACCTATGCGGACAGGACGGACCTGTTCGACGTGAACGGCGACGGCTCTGTCGGCTCGGCCGCCGATACCGTCACGATCCCCGGCCAGATCACGGAGACTTACGAGACCGGCAATCGCGTCCGCTCGGCGGTCTATGGCTCGGCGCAGTGGCGGCCGAGCGACAGCCTCGAATTCCACCTCGATGGGCTCTATTCCTACTCGGGCGGGCACTCGTACACGCGGCAACTGGGCGTAAGCAATTCCGGCGCGAGCGGGATCGGGGTGCCGACCTTCAAGGATGGATCGACCGTCCCGTCGAGCTACTCGCTGGCCGATCCGACGGTGAAGTCGGTCGCCAACGCATATGACAATCCTTATTACACCACCAATATCGCGTTCGGCGGCAAATATACGAGCGACCGGTTCACGTTGAGCGCCGAGGGTTCCTACGTGCGAAGCAACGGGCCGTTCTACGCGCGCGCCGGCACGCTCCAGACGACGGCGCCCCGCGCCGACATCAGCCTCGCAGGCGATACGCCGGATGTCGCGGTGTCGGGCGTCAACCTGAGCGACCCGTCGACCTATAAATCGGCGAGCTATTTCGAATACGCCACCTACAACGACGGCCGCGAGCCATCGGCTCGCATCGACGCGAGCTATGACGTCGACGCCGGCCCGATCAAGTCGCTGATGGCTGGCTTCCGCTGGGCGCATCATCGCGCGATCTACGACTTCACTTACGAAGGCTCGAGCGCGACGATTCAGCCGATTTCGGCGATCACCACGTTGACGCCGGACGATCTGTTCACCGACCAGGACGTGTCGACCAACCAATGGGCGGTGATCAAGAGCAACTTCATGAAGGACGCGCTGCGCACACGCGCCTTGTTCGGGTTGTCGCCGGACGATCCCGCGAAGATGCCCGGTAGCCATTACGACTATCGCGAGACGACGCTCGCCGGTTATGCGGAAGCGAAATTCGCGTTCGGCATCGGATCGCTGCCAGTCGATGGCAATGTCGGCGTCCGCTATGTCCGCACCGACGGCAAGCAGACCGTTCTGGTCGCCGATTCGAACGGCGATTATCAGCCGCTGACCGGCGGCAAGCCCTATGACGACTGGCTGCCGAGCGTGAACGTCCGGTTCAAGTTCACGCCGGACTTCTTCCTGAGGTTGGCCTATTCAAAGGCGATCACCCGACCAGAGTACGGCAATTTGTCGCCGGCCGTGCTGCTCAACCCGACCAACCTTACCGCGAGCGCCGGCAATCCCGCGCTCGGCCCGACCAAGGCCGACCAGTATGACGCCTCGCTGGAATATTATTTCGGCCGGTCCAATTATGCATCGCTGGCACTCTTCCAGAAGGACGTGACCGGTTTCGTCCAGACCTTTGCCGCACCCGAGACGATCGATAATCAGCAATATATGGTCACCAGGCCGCGCAACAGCGGCGCCGGCAAGATCCGTGGATTTGCCATCACCTATCAGCAGTTCTTCGATTTCCTCCCCGGCCTGCTGAGCGGCCTGGGTCTCCAGGGCAACTATACCTATGTCGACAGCGCGCTGACCTCTTATGGTCTCGACTATCGCGTGCCGGCCGCGCAGCTTTCGAAGAATTCCTACAACATAACGGGTATCTACGAGAAGGGGCCGGTTTCCTTCCACGTCTCGTACAACTGGCGTTCCAAGAGCTTGCAGACCAACTCGACCGATCCGCTGCAGACCCTCTGGAACGCGCCGCAGCGCTCGCTCGATATCTCGACGACATACCAGGTCAACAAATGGCTTTCGGTCAAGGCCGACGTGGTCAACGCTACGATCGCCTATCAGAACCAATATTTCGGCACGCCCGATCGGCCGGCGCTGGCCGACCAGCTCGACCGGTCCTACCAGGTCGGTTTCCACATCGATTTCTGATGGTGATCTAGCGACAGGACAAGCAAGGGCCGGGGTGGAGATCATCCATTCCGGCCCTTCGCTTTGGAGAACGCGCCATGCTCAAACGTCCGATCATGCTCGCTGCCGCGCTGGCGGTCGCCGTGCCGGTTCAGGCGCAGCTTGACGGCAATTTCGACGAAGCCAAGGTGCCCGCCTATACGCTTCCCGATCCGCTCAGGATGGCCGACGGCACGCCCGTCACCAGCGTCCGGCAGTGGGAGACCGAGCGGCGGCCGCAGTTGCTCGATCTGTTTGCCCATACGATCTACGGCGTCTCGCCGCCGGCGCCGACCGACGAGCGCTTCGTTGTCACCGATCTCGACCGGCACGCGCTGGGCGGCCTCGCCGTGCGCAAGCAGGTGACGATCCTGCTCAACGGCAAGGCGGACGGGCCGCAAACCTCCGTGCTGATCTACCTGCCGGCCAGGGCGAAGGGACCGGTGCCGGTGTTCGTCGGGCTCAATTTCCACGGTAATCAGGCGGTCAATGCCGATCCCGCGATCGCCATCACGCACAGCTGGGTGGCCGCGCCGGGGACCGGCATCGTCAAGCATTACGCCACGGTCAAGTCGCGCGGGATCGAGGCCGGCGAATGGCCGATCGAGCAGATCCTGCGCGCCGGCTACGGCGTTGTGACCTATTTCCCCGGCGATCTCTATCCCGACGGCGAAGGCCAGGTCGCGGGGAGCATCCAGCCATTCTACCACACCAACCCGTCCGATCCGTCGCACTGGGGTGCGATCGCGACCTGGGCCTGGGGGCTCAGCCGCGTCTACGATTATCTGGCGACCGACCGCGACGTCGATGCCAGCCGGGTGATCGTCATCGGCCATTCCCGCTACGGCAAGGCGGCGCTGTGGGCGGGGGCGAGCGACCCGCGGTTCGCGATGGTCGTCTCGAACGATTCGGGCGAGGGCGGGGCGGCGATCTACCGCCGCGATTTCGGCGAGACGATCCGCGTGATGAACGACTATTGGTTTGCGCCGTTGTTCAAGACGTTCGCGTATCGCGAGAACGATCTGCCGATCGATTCCAACGAGTTGATCTCGCTGATCGCGCCGCGGCCGGTTTATGTCGCCAGCGCGACCAAGGACCTGTGGTCCGATCCCAAGGGCGAGTTCCTCGCCGCCAGCGCGGCCGGTCGCGTCTATCACCTGTACGGGCTCAAGGGCCTGGAGACTGATACGATGCCGGCGCCTGACCATTCTATCGGCAACCGCATCGGCTATCACATCCGCACCGGCGTGCACGAGATCACGCCGGAGGATTGGGGCTTCTATATCGCGTTCGCCGATCGCAACCTGCCGAAGAAGTAGGGCGGCGAACAGGGACTGAGGTCAGCACCAGACAGGAGGAGAAGGAAAGAGGATGGCGTGGGGCATGACGAAGCGGAGCTGGATTGTATTGCCGATCGTTTCGGCCTTATTCGGTCTGCTGTCCTCGCCGTCGCTCGCCGCTCCTGATGCCGCGCCTGCCGCTACGGGTAGAGGCTTTGTCTCCTTGGCCGACGGATGGCGGTTTCACCTCGGCAATCCGGCTGGCGATCCGCAGCTTGCCGGCTATGACGATCATGGCTGGCAGACGGTATCGGTGCCCCATACCTGGAACCGTGTCGGCAATTACGGTGAGACGCGGCGCCCTGACGCCGACCTCACGCGCGGCATCGGATGGTATCGGCTCCACTTTCAGGCGCCCGCGCTGACGGGCCGCCGAGTCTATCTGCAATTCGACGCCGCCTCGATCATCGCCGATATCTGGCTCAACGGGCAGAAGCTGGGACACCATGCCGGCGCCTTCTCGCGCTTCCGCGTCGACGCGACCGCCGCGATCCATCCCGGCGACAACGTGCTGGCGGTGAAGATCGACAATTCCGCCCCAGATCCAGGCAGTCCCACCGCCGATATCGTGCCCATCTCGGGCGATTTCTTCATGTACGGCGGGCTCTATCGCCCGGTATCGCTGGTCAGCGTCGGCGAGGCGCATGTTGCGCTGCTCGACCATGGCAGCCCCGGCGTGTTCGAGCGGATCGACCATCTCGACGACGCGAGCGCTTCGGTGTCGGTGCGCAGTGAAATCCGCAACGATGGCGATCGGTCGGCGGCGCTAACTGTGGACACCATCGTCCGCGACGAGGCCGGCAAGGAAGTCGCGCGCGACCGTCGACAGCTGAAGCTCGGTGCCGGTCAGCAGCAGGACAGCGACGCCACGCTGACCATCGCCGCGCCGCATCGCTGGCAGGGCGAGGCCGATCCCTATCTCTACCACACCATCGTCGAGATACGATCAGCGACCGGGGCGTTGCTCGATCGCGTCGTCCAGCCGCTCGGCTTGCGCACGATCCGGATCGATCCCGATCACGGCTTCTTCCTCAACGGCCGGCATCTGCAATTGCATGGCGTCACCATGCACCAGGACCGCGAGGACGCCGGCTGGGCGCTGTCGCCGAGCGACTATGCCCAGGACATGCGGATGGTCGAAGATCTCGGCGCCAACACCATCCGCCTGTCGCATTACGATCATGCGCAGCCCGTCTACGACATCGCCGATCGCGACGGCATCGTGCTGTGGGCCGAGCTCGGCGTCGTCAACGTGACCGCACCCAAGGGCGTGCGCGACACACCGCCGGCGATGATGGCGAGCGCCGAGCAGCAGCTCAAGGAGCTGATCCGGCAGAATTACAACCATCCCTCGGTCGCGCTCTGGTCGATCGGCAACGAGGTTACCAACTGGAGCTCGAAGGGGCTGACGCCGGGCAACGCCCGGCCGATGATGACCGCGCTCGACAAGCTCGCCAAGGCCGAGGACCCGACCCGCGAGACCACCATCGGCGTATGCTGCGAACCGCTGCCCGGCGAGCCGGACAAGGGGCAGGATCGCACCTCCGGCACGGCGGATACGGTCGGTTACAATCTCTATCTCGGCTGGTATTCGACCGGCCATGTCGAGGATGCGGCCCGGCTCGGCCCGGTGCTGGCGGGGCTCCATGCCGAGCATCCCGACTGGCCGATCTCGGTCAGCGAATATGGCGGCGGCGGGGCGGTCACGCAGCACACCGATAATGTGCTTGGCGGCAAGCTGGAGAGCATCTACCGGCCGCAGCCCGAAGAAGCTGAAACCGCCATCCACGCTCTGTCGTGGCAGTCGATCGAGCATCTCGATTTCCTGTGGGGCAGCTACGTCTGGCAGATGTTCGATTCGACCAGCGCGCTGCGTGAGGAAGGCGATTCGAGCGACATCAACACCAAGGGGCTCGTCACCTTCGACCGCCGCACCAAGAAGGATGCCTATTACTTCTATCAGGCGGCATGGCGAACCGACGCGCCGATCCTGCACCTGGCGCAGCGCCATTATGTCGATCGCGCCTATCGCGTGGTCGATGTGCAGGCATTTTCCAACGCGCCATCGGCGGTGCTGACGCTCAACGGCAACCCGATCGGCAGCGCTCAGTGTCGCAACTACATCTGCACCTGGCGCGGCGTTCGCCTGGCGATGGGGTGGAACCGCCTGACGGCAACCGCAACGCGCGACGGCCAGCGCGTCAGTGACAGCATCACCTGGGAGTACAATGGCCCGCGGCGCGCGCTGCACATCCGCGTCGGCTCGCTGACTGGCACAACCCTGGCCGACGGCACGCGCTACGGCTCGGACGATTATTTCTCCGGCGGGACCGGCCACACGCTCAATCCCTACAAGCGCGAGCTTTATGCCGACACGTCGGGCAACGCCAATCCGACCAAGACGGTAACGGGCACGACCTCGCCGCAGCTCCACGCCAGCTGGCGCGCCGGCAAGGCGTTCAGCTACGCGCTGCCGCTGCCCGACGGGCGCTATCGGGTGACGCTGCATCTGTTCGAGCCGGAGGGGCTCGCGCCGGGTCAGCGCGTCTTTGCAATTCGCGCAACCGGCGGTTTCGACCGGAAGGGGATCGATCCAGCGCGGCTTGCCGGCGGGCCGCTCAAGGCGACGGCGATAACCTTCGACGCCCGCGCGGCGCAAGGGGAGCTACGGCTGGATTTCACCGGGCAGAAGGGCGATGCCGCCGTTTCCGCGATCGACGTGACGCCGCTCGACTGAGCATATTGCGTTGACAAGCTCCCTTCTCTCGCCCCCCGCGAGAGAAGGTAAATCCCAATCTCCTCGAACAACGGCCTTTTTTGGGAGGGGACTCCGACCCGTCGCCTTTCGACATCGCGCTTGACTGAAATATCATGAATATATATTGATATTGCAATAACAGTCTTACAACGATCAAAGGGAGTGTCTGATGAAAGGGAGAGGGTTGCTGCTCGTCACCACGGCAAGCATGGTGTTCTATGTCGCCGCGTCACCGGCCTATGCGCAAGACAGCGCGGCATCGACGGCCCTCCCTGCCTCGGCACAGTCTGATACCAGCGCAAGCGCGGGAAATTCGCCCGACATCGTCGTCATGGGTATGCGCTCGTCGCTGAGCAACGCCGCGAAAATCAAGAAGAATTCCGATCAGGTTCAGGATTCGATCGTTGCCGAGGACATCGGCAAGTTTCCCGACACCAGCGTCGCCGAAACGCTGCAACGCATTCCGGGCGTGCAAATGTCGCGGAACACGCGCGGGGAAGGCAGCACCTACGTCGTTCGCGGCTTGAAGCAGGTCATGACGACGGTGAACGGCCGATCACTGTTCGGCACCACCAACCGGACGGCGGATCTGCTCGATTTCTCCACCGATGTCCTGTCGCGACTGGACGTCTACAAGACGGCAACCGCCGACCAGATCGAAGGTGGGCTGGGCGGTCTGATCAACATCGAAACCGCTAGGCCCTTCGATTTCGATGGATTCCATCTGTCGCTATCCGGCTCGGGTGCCTATTCGCAATTCCAGGGGCGAGTTGGCCCGCGCGTTTCCGGCGTCGTGTCGAACAAGTGGCAGACGGGGATAGGCGAAGTCGGCGTACTGGTCGGCGGTCAGTTCGAGCGCTTCTATTCCGCCGGCTATCAGGTTTCGACCAACACCTATTCGGACGTCAACACGCTGTTCGACGTCAATGGCGATGGCGTGAAGGGAACGCCGGCCGACGTGGTCACGGTCCCCGGTCAGATCAGGCCCGAATATGAAACCGGCGATCGCCTCCGCGAATCCGCTTACGGTTCGGTCCAGTGGCGGCCGGCGTCGGATTTCGAGCTTCACCTCGACACCTTCTATTCGAAGTCGAACGGCGCGGCGCTGATGAAGCAATTGTCCGTCAAGACCGATTCGTCGACCACGGGCGTAAGCGTGTCGTCGCTGAAGGATGGCTCGACCGTCCCGAATTCGTATGTCCTGGCGAACCCGCAGGTGAGTTCGACCGCAATTTATTATGACGACCCCTACAGCACCTTCAACATTGCCCTTGGTGGAAAATACAATGCCGGCAGGCTGACGGCCAGCTTCGAAGGGTCATATGTCCGAAGCCACGGGCCTTTCTATGCTCGTGCCGGGACGATTACCGGCCGCGCGGCAAGCGCTGCCATCAGCCTGGAAGGTACGGTGCCCGATGCCTCGCTGACGGGGTTCGATCCGACCGACCCCACATCCTATACCGCGGCAAGCTATTTCGAATACGGTGTTTATGCCGACGGCCGCGAGCCGTCGTTTCGCACAGACCTCAGCTACGACGCCGATCTCGGTCCGCTCAAGACGCTGATGGCGGGCTTCCGCTGGTCTCATCATCGGGCGATCTACGACTTCTTCATCGCATCGTCGGGTCGCTCGATCCTCGACATGGCCGATTTGACCAGCCCGACGCCCGGCAACCTGTTCACCAACAAGAATGTGTCGATCGAGCAATGGCTCACCGTCAGGAACAGCATTCTGGACGGCGAGAATCGCACGCATACGATCTTCGGTTTGCCGCCGAGCGACCCGCTGCCGATCCCGTCGGACCATTACGATTATCGCGAGACCACTTTCGCCGGTTATGTCGAGGGCAAGTTCGGGTTCCACCTTGGGCCGGTTCCGGTCGACGGCAACCTGGGCCTTCGTTTCGTCAGGACGCAGCCGAACCAGACCGTGCTGGTGGACGACGGCAGCGGCAACTATACCCCGTTGACCGGCGGCACGCCTTATAACGACTGGCTGCCCAGCGTGAACATGCGGTTCCTGTTCACGCCCAACTTCTTCCTGAGGCTGGCCTATTCGAAGGCAATGACTCGTCCGGACTTCGGTGATTTGTCGCCGGCGGTGCTGGCCAACCCCAGCACGCTGTCGGCCACGGGCGGGAATCCGTCGCTCAAGCCGACGCAGGCCGATCAGTATGATGCTTCGCTCGAATATTATTTCGGCCGTTCCAACTATGCGTCCGTCGCCGTTTTCAAGCGCGATGTCACGGGCTTCATCGAGACATTCTACGGGCCCGAAACGGTTAATGGCCAAACCTATCAAGTCAGCCGGCCACGAAACAGCAGCGACGGAACGATCAAGGGATTCGAAGTTACTTACCAGCAATTCTTCGATTTCCTCCCCGGTGCCCTGAAAGGGCTCGGATTTCAGGGGAACTACACTTACGTCGACAGCGCTCTATCGGTTCACGGCCTGGATTATATGATCCCCGCCGACCAATTGTCGAAGAACGCCTACAACCTCACCGGCATTTACGAGCAGGGTCCGGTGTCGCTGCACGTCTCGTACAACTGGCGGTCGAAGAGCCTGGTCAGCAGTTCGACGACGCCCGACCAAATGCTGTGGCTCGCGCCGCAGAGTTCGCTCGACCTGTCGGCGACCTACTCGATCACCAAGCACTTCCAGATCAAGGCCGACGTGGTCAACGCCACGCTGGCCTATGAGAATGAATTCTACGGAAGCAAGCTGCGCCCGGCGCTCAGTTCCGAGCTGGATCGGTCCTATGAACTCGGGTTCCATTTCGATTTCTGACCGGACCGACCGCTGGCCCGCGGCATGAGATCTCCCCCCTGAACGGGGGCCGGCATACCGCCGGCCCCCCTTTTTTTTTTAGGCGAGCGAGGAGGCGTCGATGTCGGCGATCGTGCGGGCGCCGGTCAGCGTCATCGCGACGATCATCTCCTTGCGGAACAGCTCGAGCAATTGGCTCACGCCGGCTTCTCCGCGCGCCGCCAGGGCATAGAGCCAGGCGCGGCCGAGCAGCACGCCGTCGGCGCCGAGCGCCAGCATCCGCACCACATCGAGGCCGGAACGCACGCCCGAATCGGCCAGGATCGTCAGTCGCCCGCCGACCGCATCGGCGATCGGCGGCAGCGCGCGCGCCGAGGACAGCACGCCGTCGAGTTGCCGGCCGCCGTGGTTCGACACGACGATGCCGTCGGCGCCGAGGTCAACGGCGGAGCGGGCATCGTCGGGATCGAGGATGCCCTTGATGATCAGCGGCCCGGTCCATTCGCTGCGGATCCAGTCGAGATCCTTCCAGGTGATCGACGGATCGAAGTTGCTGCCGAGCCAGCCCATGTAATCGTTCATGCCGCTCGACTTGCCGAGCACCGGCTCGAGGTTGCCGAGCCGATGCGGCCGGCCGTTGAGCCCGACATCCCAGGCCCAGCGGGGATGGGTGACCGCCTGCCACGCGCGGCGCAGCGGGGCATAAGGCCCAGACATACCCGAATGGGCATCACGATAGCGTGCGCCGGGCACCGGCATGTCGACGGTGAAGACCAAAGCCTGCGCGCCCTGCTCGCGCGCAGTCGCCAAGAGGTCGCGCATGAAGGCGCGGTCGCGGATCACGTAGAGCTGAAACCAGATAGGCGCCGGCACCGCCTTGGTGATCTCGGCGAGCGAGCAGATGCCGACGGTCGAGAGGCAGAAAGGCAGACCGGCGGCCGAGGCGGCACGCGCCGCCTGAACCTCGCCGCGGCGGCGGAACATGCCGCTGATGCCGATGGGCCCGAGGCCGATCGGCATCGGCATCGGCCGGCCGAACCAACTGGTCGACAGATCGATCTCAGCCACGTCGCGAAGCACGCGCTGGCGCAAGGCGATGCCGCCGAGATCCTCGACGTTGCGCGCCATCGTCCGCTCGGCATAGGCGCCGCCGGCGGCATAGTCGTACAGAAAGCGCGGCAGCCGGCGCCGCGCCGCTTCCCAGAAATCGAGCGGCGAGGAAACGATCATTCCGGCGCGCCTTCCATCTCCGGGTGGTCGGTCAGGCGAAACACCCGTTTCATCTCGATCCACGTTCCGTCAGGACCGGCGGCGGGCACCGGCCGCTGGAACGGTGCCATCCGCTTCACCCAGTCGACCACCGCAGAATTGTCGGCATCGGCGCGCGCCTTGGCGGCGGCGTCATAGCTGTCGTCGACCTCCATGACCATGAACAACCGCTCGCCGGCGCGAAAGATTTCCATGTTGCGGATGCCGGCATCGCGGATCGACTGGATCACCGCGGCAGGCGTGTTGCCGACGCGGTGCCAGCGCTCATATTCTGCGATCATTGCTTCGTCGTCGACCAGGTCGAGCGCGAGGCAGATGCGCTCGGTCATGCGTTGGCCCAGCCGCCGTCGATGATGTTGACCGTGCCAGTCGTATAGGACGACAGGTCGCTGGCGAGGTAGAGCGCCAGCTCGGCGATCTCCTCGGCCTTGCCGATCCGGCCCATCGGCTGCCGCGCGACGAACTCGGCGCGTGCCTTGGCCGCGTCGCCGGTCGCCTCCAG
>Ga0164242_10005617_pt1 | contig 13950 bp, 12 predicted proteins | sample OricomgcompostMG_FD_108783 | JGI IMG/M metagenome (GOLD analysis project Ga0164242, IMG submission 108783) | Miracle-Growth compost microbial communities from Emeryville, California, USA - Original compost - Miracle growth compost (MG) ...
CCACGACGGGTCGTCCGTCATCTATTCCTCCGAGGATGACAAGGAGGGGCGCATCCACTGGCACGAAGTGCCCCTTGCCGGCGGAGCCGCGACCGAAACCCTCGCGGATGTCGACGTCGACAGGGTATACAGGGACAGCACCAACGGCCAGTTGCTCGGCTACCTCGACAACGGCACGCCGCCGCGGCCCCATTTCTTCGATCCAGCCCGGCAGGCCGTGATCGACAAGGTCTATCGCGCCTTTCCCGGCTTGCATGTCGAGCTGAAAGGCTGGACGCCGGATTTCACCCACGTCCTCGTCCACACCAGCGGCAACGGCGACAGCGGCACGTGGTATCTCGTCGACCTGGCGCATCGGCGGGCGGACCCGATCGGCAATGACCGCCCGATGATCCTGCCCAGGCAGGTCGGCCCGGTTTCGATCGTTTCCTATCACGCGTCGGACGGAACCGAGATGAACGGCATCCTGACGCTGCCGCCAGGCCGCGAAGCGAAGAACCTGCCGGTCGTCCTGTTTCCCCACGACCGGCCGGCGACACATGACGAAGCGCAATTCGACTGGTGGGCGCAGGCATTCGCTTCACGCGGGTACGCGGTGTTCCAGCCCAACTTTCGCGGATCGGACAATCGCGACGACGCATTCCGCCGTGCCGGCTATGGCCAGTGGGGCCGCAAGATGCAGACCGACATCTCCGACGGGCTCGCCGAACTGGCGCGGCGGGGGATCGTCGATCCCAAGCGAGCCTGCATCATGGGCCGAAGCTATGGCGGTTACGCCGCACTGGCCGGCGTTACGTTGCAGCACGGCATCTACCGCTGCGCCGTCGCAGTGGCACCGGTAAGCGATCTGCGCGAACTCTATCAGACCGACAACACCAAGAGCGGCGGAGCCAAGATGATCTGGCGCGCTCTGCAGGAAAGCCTTGGCCAGCCGTCGACGTTCGACGAAGTCTCACCACGCAGGCATGCCGGTCAGGCCGACGCGCCGATCATGCTGATCCACGGCAAGGACGACACCGTGGTTCCCTTCCACCAAAGCGCCGCGATGGCCGATGCGCTCAAGGATGCCGGCAAGCCCTATGAACTCGTCGTCCTGCGCGAGGAAGACCACTGGCTGTCGCACGCCGCCACGCGCAAGCAGATGCTGGAAGCGGCGATGCGCTTCGTGACGCGGTACGACCCGGCCGACTGATCGAGGTGGGAACGAGCGCCTGACGGCGCATGGTGCCGCCTCGAAATTCGCCTTCCGCGAATTTCGAAACGAAACCTTACGCCAACCCCGCGTGCCTCAGCGCCGCGTCGACCGCAGCCCGCGCGTTCTGGTCGCAGGGGACCAGCGGCAGGCGCAGCTCCTCGGCGATCCAGTCGTGGACCTGGGCCAGCGCATACTTGCACGGCCCCGGCGAGGCATCCTCGAACATCGCGTAGTGCAGCGGATAGAGCCGGTCGTTCAGCTCGCGCGCCAGCTTGAGGTCGCCCGCGGCGCAAGCCTGCTGGAAATCGGCGCAGAGCCGGGGCGCGACATTGGCCGTCACCGAGATGCAGCCGACGCCGCCCGCCGCGTTGAACGGCAGCGCCAGTTCGTCGTCGCCCGAAAGCTGGCAGAAATCGCCCGTGATGCCCATGCGGTGATCGGTCACCCGGCTGAGATCGCCGCTGGCGTCCTTGATGCCGACGAAGCGGCCGGGGAAGCGGCGGGCCAGCTCACACACCGTCTCGGGCTTGAGGTCGGTCACGGTGCGGCCGGGCACGTTGTACAGCACGATCGGCAGGTCGTTGTGTTCGGCCAGGTAGGAAAAATGGGCGAGCAGGCCGGCCTGGCTCGGCCGGTTGTAATAGGGCGCGACCAGCAGCGCGGCCTGGGCGCCGCTCTTCTTCGAGAAGTCCATGTGCAGCAGCGCGTTCATCGTGTCGTTGCTGCCGCAACCGGCGATGACCGGCACGCGGCCGGCCGCCTGCTCGACGCAAAGCTCTATCACGCGGTGGTGCTCGGCGTTCGACAGCGTCGAATTTTCGCCCGTGGTGCCGCAGGGAACCAGCCCCGAAGAGCCGCTCTCTATCTGCCAGTCGACCAGCCGCCGGAAAGCGCCTTCATCCAACGCTCCGTCGCGAAACGGGGTAACAAGTGCGGGAATCGAACCGGAAAACATGGACTTTGCCCTTGATTTTGCCCCATGACGGCATCGCAACCGGCGGGGGTCGGCCAGATATCGGCCACGTCATTCAGCGCCTGATAAGGAGCCTTTCCCCTTTATGTCCAGCATGCGTGCGACTTCGCTTGTCCTGCTGCTCTCCATGGCCTTCGGCTCGGTCCCTGCCCGCTGCCAGGACGGCGCGGAATGGGACCGCGCGCGCCAGCAGCTGATCGCGGGCCAGAGCACCGGCATGGCCCAGGCGATCGAGCGCTGGAAGCAGCTCACCGCTTCGCCCGGAATCTATGGCTTCGATACTTACGCCGGCTTCCTGCTGGCTTACCCCGGCTTCCCCGAAGAGCAAAAGCTGCGGACTTATGCCGAAAAGGCGCTGGACCGCGAATCGCCCGACACGAGCCGCGTGATCGCCTTCTTCGACCGCTTCCCCCCGCTGACCAATCCGGCGCGGGCGCGCTATGCCCTGGCGCTGAGCGCGGCGCATCGCGGCGAGGCACGCAGCGTCGCGCTCGACGCCTGGCGCGGCGGATCGATGAGCGAGGCATCGGAAGCCGCGCTGTTCGCGCTGCTCGGCGCCAGCCTCACCCCGGCCGACCACGACGCGCGGATGAACGCGCTGCTCTGGGCCAACGACGCCGACGCGGCGGCCCGGCAGATGACCTACGTGTCCGCGGCGGAACGCGCCGGCTTCATGGCGCGCCTGGCGATGCTGCAGGGATCGACCCCGGCGAGCCTGGGTCTGCCGGTGCCGGGCGATGCGCTGCGCGATCCCGGATTCGTCTATGCCAGCGCCCGCCAGGCGCGGCGCTCGGGCAATCTCTATGGCGCGATCCAGCTGCTGGCGACGCGCCCGCCGGCACAGACGCCGCCGCTCGATCCGGAAAAATGGATTGCCGAGCTGCTGGCGGCGGCGCGCGGCGCCGATGCGGCCAGCGCGGTGCGGATCGCCTCGATCGACGATACCTTCCCGCCCGGCACCGACGTCAGCCAGATGAAGTACAAGATCCGCGACGATTACACGTCGCTGATGTGGCTCGGCGGCACCAGCGCGCTGTGGAAACTGGGCGACGCAACGCGCGCGGCGCCGCTGTTCTATCGCTACGGCGCCGCGGCGCAGACGCCGCAAACCCGCGCCAAGGGATTCTACTGGGCGGGCCGCGCGCTGGCCGGGGCGGGCGACAAGACGGGCGCCGACCGCTATTTCGAGATGGCCGCGGCCTATCCCACCGCGTTCTACGGGATGCTCGCGCTGGAGCGGCTCGGCCGTCCGATCCCGCCGCTGACCGACGCGCCGAAGCAGATGCCGACGCCGGCCCAGCGCGCCGCCTTCATGGCCAAGCCGATCACCGCCGCCGTGCGCGAGGTGGCGCGCGAATCGGATTGGCAGACCACCGTGCGCTTCTTCCGCGAGATCAGCGACCAGGCGGTGACCGAGGCCGATCACGTGCTGGTCGCCGACCTCGCGACCAGCATCGGCCGGCGCGATCTCGGCGTGATCCTGGGCCAGGCCGCCCATGCCGACGGCTTCGCCAATCTCGAGAAGGTCGCCTACCCGCTGATCCCCGCGCCCCCCGGCTCCGACTGGACGATGGTTCATGCCATCAGCCGGCAGGAAAGCCAGTTCTCGCAGAACGCGGTCAGCCGGGCCGGCGCGCGCGGGCTGATGCAGCTCATGCCCGGCACCGCGCGCGAGCAGGCCGGCAAGATCGGCCTGGCCTTCGACGCCACCGCGCTGATGGCCGATCCCAGCTATAACCTGCGGCTGGGCGACGCCTTCTTCGCCCGGATGATGGATTACTATGGCGGCAGCTATCCGCTGGCGGTCGGTGCTTACAACGCCGGTCCGGGCAACGTGAACAAATGGCTGCGCGCCAACGGCGATCCGCGCACCGGCGCGGTGGACTGGATCGACTGGATCGAGAAAATCCCGCTCAGCGAGACGCGCAACTATATCCAGCGCGTGCTGGAAAACGCCGTGGTGTACGAGGCGATGAACCCCTCGCACGCGCGCTATTCCGGCCCCGATCCGCTCAGCCATTTCCTAGGCAAGCGCAAGCCGGGATGAGCGGCGCCGCGATGAAGCCCGCCGGCCCGCCGATCACGCCCGCCGGCTTCGCGGCGCTGCGCGCGCGCTACGACCATCTGCTCGGCACCGAGCGGCCGGCGATCGTCGAAGTGGTGAGCTGGGCCGCGGGCAACGGCGATCGGTCGGAGAACGGCGATTATCTCTACGGCCGCAAGCGGATGCGCGAGATCGACCGCGAGCTGGCCCATCTCGCGCGGCGGATGAAGGCCCTGCGCGTGGTCGACCCCGCGGGCCAGCAGGACCGGCTCCGCGCCTGGTTCGGCGCCACCGTCACCATTGCCGATGAAGACGACAACCAGCGCACGCTCACCCTGGTCGGCGACGACGAGCAGGACGCGGGCGAAGGCCGCATCGGCTGGAGCGCCCCGCTGGCGCGCGCTTTGCGCGGCGCGGCGGTGGGCGATCTGCGCCGGGTCCGCCTGCCGGGCGGCGAGAAGGAATGGGAAGTGACCGCGATCGCCTATCCCTGAACCGCCGCGCAGGTTCAAAAACACCGCGATGGCGTATTGTCGCAGGCAGTTCGAAGGGTTAGGTTTTGTTCGTCGCCTTATGCAAAAGCGCATCGGGCATCGGATTCAACCGCAGGCGAAGCCGCGCGGCAAGATTGGGAGAAACACGTCATGGCCGGCATCAGGGTCAGCAACCTCAGCAGCGATCACAACTTCGGCGCCCGGATCGAAGGCCTGGGCTGGGACAATATCGAAGACCCGGCGATCCGCGACCAGATCAACGCCGTGTTCGAGGACCGCGGCATGATCGTCTTCGCGGACATGGAATCCAGCGCGAAGATGCAGGTGGCGCTCAGCAAGATCTTCGGCCCGCTGAAGGACCATCCGACCAAATCGACCCCGCGCGACGACGAGACCGGCGACGAGGCGGAGGGCGTGATCGACATGCATTACGTCCCCAGCGACGGCAACAACGATGCCGGCGGCCTTGTCGAGATCGACGGCCGGGTGCTGGCCCGCTTCTCGCCTTGGCATTTCGACCACTGCTACAACAACGAGCTGAACCGCGCCGGGGTGCTGCGCTCGCCGATCGTCGCGCCCGAGGGGGGCCGCACCGGCTTCATGGACGGCATCGAGCTGTACAAGAATTTCCCCCGCGATCTGCGCGACCGGATCGAGGGCCTCAACATCATCTACACGCTCGACACGCGGCTGACCCGCCAGCGCTTCGGCGTGAACTTCAAGGCGTTCGAGGACAACTCGCCGCAGATCATGGCGCTGCTCAAGGAAGTCGCCATCTTCCCGCGCGCGATGCATCCGGCGGTCTGGACCCGCAAGGACGGCGAGAAGGTGCTGCACATCGGTCCCTGGATGTCGGTCGGCGTCGAGCATAACGAGACTGCTGAATTCGAAGCCGTCTATGACGAGATCTGCCACGCCATCAATCGCCTGGGCGAAGGCAACGCCGCCTACTGGCATGACTGGAAGCCCAGCGACATGGTCATCTGGGACAACTGGCGGATGCTCCACGCGGTCGAGGGTTGCGACGCCCGGCACGAACGCCAGACGCTGCGCACCACGATCAAGGGCGACTATGGCCTCGGCTATTTCGAGGACGGCAAGCAGATCGGCGAAGTCTATCGCGAGGTGGCGTGAAACGCCGCACTGCCTGCGTGACTTTCACTCGCCGCGCATAGCCTGAGCGCAATGGGCCGGGGTTTCCTTGCGATCTTTATCGCCGCGCTGCTGGCCACCCCGGCCCTCGCCCGCGACAGCCTCGGCATGTTTTCGGACTGGGGCGCGTTTCGCGATCCGGGGGTGCCGCGCTGCTATGCCATCGCCATGGCCGAACCGAGCACCAGGCAGCGCGACTATCAGCCCTATGCCGCGATCGGCACCTGGCCGAAGCGCGCGGTTCGCGGCCAGGTCCACCTGCGCCTGTCGCGCAAGATCGCGCCCAATTCCCGCATCGTACTCGCCATCGGCCGCGACCGCTTCCAGCTGACCGGCGGCGGCGGCGATGCCTGGGCGGCCGATCGCCGCATGGACGCCGCCATCGTCGCGGCAATGCGCTCGGCGCGCAGCATGACCGTTTTCGCGCAGGACGCACAAGGGCGCCATTTTTCCAACACCTGGCGCTTGGCCGGCGCGGCAACGGCGATGGACGCGGCCTCGGTCGGCTGCGTGCAAGCGCGGTAGAAATTTCCTGCGCGCGGCGCTATATGCGCCGCTCCCATGGCAGACACCCAGCTGATGCAGATCCCCGGGCACATCGACCCGCTTCCCGTCGCGCGCGACATCACCCCGCGCGGCGACGGGCGGATCGACCTGATCGGCCTGCCGCGAAAGGACATCGCGGCGCTGTTCGAGGCGGCCGGGCTGGATGCCAAGGCGGCCAGGCTGCGAGCCAAGCAGGTGTTCCACTGGCTCTATCACCGCGGCGTCACCGATTTCGCCGGCATGACCGACATCGCCAAGTCGATGCGTCCCTGGCTGGCCGAACGGTTCGTCATCGGCCGCCCCGAAGTGGTCGAGGCGCAGTTGTCCACGGACGGCACGCGCAAGTGGCTGCTGCGCACGGCCGACGGCCACGACTTCGAGATGGTGTTCATCCCCGACGACGACCGCGGCACGCTGTGCGTCTCCAGCCAGGTCGGCTGCACGCTCAACTGCCGCTTCTGCCACACCGGCACGATGCGGCTGGTGCGCAACCTGACGCCGGGCGAGATCGTCGGCCAGGTCATGCTCGCGCGGGACGCGCTGGGCGAATGGCCCAAGGCCGCCGGCGACACCCGCATCGCCACGATGGCCGGGCTGGACGACGACGAGGAAGCCGGCTCCTATTCGGCGGACGGGCGCCTGCTGACCAATATCGTCATGATGGGCATGGGCGAGCCGCTGTACAATTTCGACAACGTCCGCGATGCGCTGAAGCTGGTCATGGACGGCGACGGGCTGGCCCTGTCGAAGCGCCGGATCACGCTGTCGACCAGCGGCGTGGTGCCGCTGATGGCGCGCTGCGGCGAGGAGATCGGCGTCAACCTTGCGGTTTCGCTCCACGCGGTGACCAAGGACATCCGCGACGAGATCGTGCCGATCAACCGCAAGTTCGGCATCGAGGAACTGCTGCAGGCCTGCGCCGACTATCCGGGCGCTTCCAACGCGCGCCGCATCACGTTCGAATACGTGATGCTGAAGGACAGGAACGACCGCGACGAGGACGCGCACGAGTTGGTCCGGCTGATCCGCAAGTACAAGCTGCCGGCCAAGGTGAACCTGATCCCGTTCAACCCCTGGCCCGGCGCGCCCTACGAGTGTTCGACGCCCGAGCGGATCAGGCGGTTCTCGGACATCGTGTTCGAGGCCGGGATCAGCGCCCCGGTGCGCACCCCGCGCGGCCGCGACATCGACGCCGCCTGCGGCCAGCTCAAGACCGCGGCCGAGAAGAAGAGCCGGGCCGAGCTTGATCGGCTCTACGCCGAAAAGCAGGCCGCGCTAGGCTGACCGGGCAACGGCTCATCGCGCCCGCGATACATTTTAACGTACATTTGTGAACACAACGACGCGTTAATCTGGCGTTTTGGCGCCTTGCGCGATGCTCAGGCCACTCAGAACAACAATTTCATGAGGACACAGATCATGCGCAAGATACTCATCGCGGCAACGCTCGCCGCCATGGCCGTTCCGACCCTGCCAGTGGCCGCCGATCCGCCGTCCTGGGCCCACGCCCACGGCCGCCGCGCGCACGATCGGCAAGCGGTCTATGACGCGAATGGCCGCTATTACCACCCGCGCCGCCTGACCCGCAACGACCACGTCTGGCGCGGCCGGGACGGGCGCTATTACTGCCGGCGCGGCAATGGCACGACCGGCCTGATCGTCGGCGCGGCCGCCGGTGCGCTGCTGGGCCGCGCCATCGATACGCACGGCGACCGCCTGCTGGGCACGCTGCTCGGCGGCGCCGGCGGCGCGCTGCTGGGCCGCGAGATCGACAGTGGCGGCCTGAGCTGCCGCTGACCCTCCCGGCGGCTCCGACGCGTCATGCGCCGGAGCCGCCGTTTTCCGGTTTCCTGTCGGCGGGTTCTGTGCTTCGGTAACCCCATGCCCCCCGCAGTTCTCGTTACCGGCGCCGCCAGGCGCATCGGCGCGATGATCGCCGCAAGCTTCGGCCAAGCCGGCTGGCACGTGGTGATCCACCACAAGGATTCGCACGACGAAGCCGAAGCGCTGGCCGCCGCGCTGCCCTCGGCCGAATGCGTGCAATGCGACCTTTGCGACATCGCGGCAGCGGCGGCCATGATCGAAGCGATAGCCGCGCGGTTGCCCGACTGGCGCGTTCTGGTGAATTGCGCCGCCGTGTTCCACGAGGACACGGCCGAGCGGCTCGACCCTGCCGTGTTCGCCGAGGCGGTCACGGTCAACGCGGGAGCGCCGGCGCGCATGGCGCAGGCGTTCCTCGCCCATGCCAGGGCCGACGGCGGGCGGCGGGTGATCGACCTCACCGACCAGAAGCTGATCAACTCGAACCCCGATTTCTTCTCGTACACGATGGCCAAGCACGCCTTTTCCGCGACGATCCGGATGATGGCGGCGGCGCAGGCCGATCCGGCCGACCGCATCTATGGCCTCGCCCCCGGCGCGATGCTGCCCAGCTTCGACCAACTGCCCGAGGAACACCTGAAAAGCGGCCGGATGAACCTGCTGGAACGGCTCACCGATCCGCAGGAGCTGGCCGACGCCGCGCTGTTCCTGGCCGAAGGTTGGCTGGCGAGCGGGGAAACGCTGTTCGTCGATTCGGGCCAGCACCTGCTGTCCCAGCCGCGCGACGTGCTCTATCTCGCGCGTCAATCGGGGATTGCCATGGCCCCGCCCCTGCCCTAACGGGCGCGGGTCATCTGGGGAGTAGCCAGCCGCCTTCGGGCGGAACCCCGCGTCAACATACTTGGCCGAGAGGTCGTGGCGCGGGGAGGACGGGCAACCGTTCAGGCAAGACCAATGACATTACGCCTCCGTCCGGCCGGGCGGGAGCGCGTGATGTCGTTGCCTTGTCGATCGCCCGGCCCGGAGATTGTTCCATGGAAGCCCTGCTCACCTCCGCCGCGGTGGTCGCACTCGCCGAAATCGGCGACAAGACCATGCTGCTGGCGATCGTCCTGTCCGCACGGCTGCACGCGCCGTGGCAGATCCTCGCCGGCATCTTTTGTGCCACCATCCTCAATCACTCGCTGGCGGCGCTGGTCGGCAGCGAAGCGGCCGGGCTGATCGACGCGCCGTGGTTCCGCATGGCGGTGGCGCTGGGCTTCATCGCCATGGCGCTGTGGACGCTGATCCCCGACAAGCTCGACGACGACGAGGAAGGCTTCAAGCAGCGCGGCGGCGCATTCCTGACGACGCTGGTTTCGTTCTTCTTCGTCGAGATGGGCGACAAGACCCAGATCGCCACGATCGCGCTGGGCGCCCGGTATCACAGCGTGCTGGCCGTCGCGGCGGGCACCACGCTGGGCATGATGCTTGCCAACGGACCGGCGGTCCTGCTCGGCGAAGGCCTGGTCAAGCGTATCTCGCTGAAAGCGACGCGCACCGCCGCGGCCCTGCTGTTCCTGGCGCTGGGCCTGTGGCAGCTCGCCGGCGTGCTCGGCTGGCTGTAGATCGCATGGGTTGCGCCCTCAGGCCGCGCGGCTAGACTGGCCCCATGTGGTTATTGGACAAGATGTTGAGCCGCCTGGTCCGCAAGGGCCGGCTGATTATCACGGACTATGACGGGCGCGAGTACGCTTATGGCCCCGGCGGGGACGTCGGCTTCGGCGAAGCGATCCGGCTGCGTTTCACCGACAAGGGCGCGGCGCTGCACGTCGGGCGCTATCCCCAGGTGGGCGCGGGCGAGGCCTATATGGACGGGCGGCTGGTGATCGAGGCGCCGAACGACATCCGCGACCTCGTGCACTTCGTCGGGCTGAACGCGGAGGCTGACCCCGAAGCGCATCTTCGCCCGCGCGGGCCGCTGCGCAAGCTGGGCTTCCACGTCGCCTCTAAGATCGACAGCTACAACAACCAGCGCGCCGCGCGCCGCAACGCCGAGCATACCTACAACCTCACCCGCCGCCTGTACGAGCTGTTCCTCGACGAGGACCGGCAATACACGATGGCCTATTACCGCGATCCCGACATCAGCCTGGAGCAGGCCCAGCTCGACAAGAAGGCGCATATCGCCGCCAAGCTCTATCTCCAGAAGGGCAAGAGCGCGGGGATGAAAGTGCTCGACATCGGCTGCGGCTGGGGCGGGCTGGCGCTCTATCTCCACAAGCATTACGACGTGGACGTGCTCGGCGTCGCCCTCGCCCCCGACCAGATCGAGTTCTGCCGCGAGCGCGCCGCCGCCGCCGGCGTATCGGACCGCGTGAAGTTCGAGCTAATGGACTACCGCGATGTCCAGGGCCAGTTCGACCGGATCACCTCGGTCGGCCTGCTCGAGCATGTCGGCACGCCGCAATACCCGGCGTTCTTCCAGCACACCCACAGGCTGCTGAAGGCCGACGGCGTGATGTTCTCGCACTGCTGCGGCCGCGCGCGCGGACCCGGCGTGACCGACGCCTGGACGCGCAAGTACATCTTCCCCGGCGGCTATATCCCCGCCCTGTCCGAAATCGTTACCGAAAGCGAAAAGGCCGGCTGGCAGATCATGGACGTCGAGGCGATGCGCTATCACTATTCGCACACGCTGAAGGAATGGTATCGCCGCACGCAGCTCCATCGCGAGGAGATCGTCGCGCTGTACGACGAGCGGTTCTACCGGATGTGGGAATTCTACCTCGCCGGGGCCGAGCAGGCCTTTCGTCATGGCGGCATGGTCAACTGGCAGCTGCAATACGTGAAGCGCCGCGACGCGATCCCGATGACGGGCGATTACGTCTATGAGGAAAGCGCACGCCTGCGCGCCAGCGATACCGCGCCCGCGTGGAGTCTCGCGCCCGAGCTGCGCAACGCCGCGGAATAAGCCGAGTTCACTTGCCAGCCACGAAACAGGAGCTAGTTAGCAGCGCATGTGGTTGCTCGATAAAATGCTCAACCGGCTGGTCCGCGAAGGCCGGCTGATCGTCACCGACTGGGACGGCAAGACCTATGAATACGGGCCGGGCGGCGGCGAGACGATCAAGGCGCGCCTGACCGACAAGGGCACGGCGCTGCATATCGCCAGGAACCCGCGCATGGGCGCGGGCGAAGCCTATATGGACGGCCGGCTGGTCATCGAGGCGCCGCACGACATCCGCGACTTCGTGCTGTTCGTCATGGGCCAGGCGAATCGCCACGGCGGCGGCACGCTGCGGCCCAAGGGGCCTATGCGCAAGGTCTATGACAAGCTGCGCTACCGGCTCGACCAGATGAACACGCGTGAGCGTGCCAGCAAGCACGTCGTCCACCACTATGGCCTGACCCGCGAATTCTACGAACTGTTCCTCGACGAGGACCGCCAGTATTCGATGGCCTACTATCGCGATCCGGCGAACAGCCTGGAGCGCGCGCAGATCGACAAGAAGGCGCTGATCGCCGCCAAGCTGCGCCTGGGGGCCAGCAACCCGGACGGCAGCCCGATGCGCCTGCTCGACATCGGCTGCGGCTGGGGCGGGCTGGGCCTTTACTACAACCGCCATTTCGGCTGCGAGGTGCTGGGCGTCAGCCTGGCCCCCGACCAGGTCAAGTTCGCCAACGAGCGGGCCGAGGCGGCGGGCGTGGCCGACAAGGTCAAGTTCGAGCTGATCGACTACCGCGACGTCAAGGGACCGTTCGACCGGATCAGCAGCGTCGGCATGTTCGAGCACGTCGGCGCGCGCCACTATGACGAATACTTCACCAAGACCAACGAGTTGCTGGCCCCCGACGGGGTGATGCTGACTCACACCATCGGCCGCAAGGGCGCGCCGGGACCGGACGATCCGTGGTCGCGCAAGTACATCTTCCCCGGCCATCACCTGCCGGCGATGAGCGAGATGATCGCCGCGATGGAGCGTACCGGCTGGGAAGTCTCGGACGTCGAGGTGATGCGCTATCACTACGCGCACACGCTGGAGGAATGGTATCGCCGGGTGAAGCTGCACGAAGCGAAGATCACCGCGCTTTATGATGCGCGGCTGTTCCGCATGTGGCAGTTCTATCTCGTCGGCGCCGAGCAGAGCTTCCGCGGCGCGGGAATGGTGAACTTCCAGGTGCAGTCGGTGAAGGGCCGCAGCGCGGTGCCGATGACGCGCGACTACATCATTCACGAGGCCGCGCGGCTCTCGGCGCTGGACGAGGCGCCCCGGTGGCATCTCGAACCGGACGCGGCCGCCAGGGAGGCCGCCGAGTAGCGGTTGCGGTTCCCCGCCCGGACTGTTAGGCGCGCCCCGCAATTCGAACGGAGCGCAATGCCATGTCGGACATCAAGAAGGTCGTCCTCGCCTATTCCGGCGGCCTCGACACGTCGGTCATCCTGAAGTGGCTGCAAGTCACCTACGGGTGCGAGGTGGTCACCTTCACCGCCGACCTCGGCCAGGGCGAAGAGCTGGAGCCGGCGCGGGCCAAGGCCAAGCTGATGGGCCTGCCCGACGCGAACATCTACATCGACGACTTGCGCGAGGAGTTCGTCCGCGACTTCGTCTTCCCGATGATGCGCGCCAACGCCCGCTACGAGGGCGACTACCTGCTCGGCACCTCGATCGCCCGTCCGCTGATCTCCAAGCGCCTGATCGAGATCGCGCGTGAGACGGGCGCCGACGCCATCGCGCACGGGGCGACCGGCAAGGGCAACGATCAGGTCCGCTTCGAGCTGTCGGCCTATGCGCTGGAGCCGGGCATCAAGGTCATCGCGCCGTGGCGGGAATGGGATCTCACCAGCCGCACCGCGCTGATCAAGTTCGCCGAAGAGCACCAGATTCCCGTGCCCAAGGACAAGCGCGGCGAAAGCCCGTTCTCGACCGACGCGAACCTTCTCCACACATCGTCCGAAGGCAAGGTGCTCGAGGATCCGTGGGAGGAAGTGCCCGACTACGTCTATTCGCGCACGGTGAATCCCGAGGATGCGCCGGACAGCCCCGAATACATCACGATCGACTTCGACAAGGGCGACGGCGTCGCGCTGAACGGCGCGGCAATGAGCCCCGCGACCCTGCTCGCCGCGTTGAACGAGCTTGGCCGCAAGCACGGCATCGGCCGGCTCGACCTCGTCGAGAACCGCTTCGTCGGCATGAAGAGCCGCGGCATGTACGAGACGCCGGGCGGCGAGATCTACGCCCGCGCCCATCGCGGCATCGAGCAGATCACGCTCGACCGCGGCGCCGCGCACCTCAAGGACGAGCTGATGCCGCGCTATGCCGAGCTGATCTACAACGGCTTCTGGTTCGCCCCCGAGCGCGAGATGCTGCAGGCGGCGATCGACCATAGCCAGGAAAAGGTTTCCGGCACGGTGCGGCTCAAGCTCTATAAGGGCATGGCGTCGGTGGTCGGCCGCAAGTCCCCCAACAGCCTCTATTCGGAGCGCCACGTCACGTTCGAGGACGATGCCGGCGCTTACGACCAGAAGGACGCGGCGGGCTTCATCAAGCTCAACGCCCTGCGCCTGCGTCTGCTCGCCCAACGGGATCGCTGAGAGTCCTATTGAGAATGCGGCACCGGCCCGCTCCCCCACCCGGCCACCTAACGAGAGTACCTTATGGGTGGCCGGGTGGGGGCGCGGGCCGGTGCCGCTTCTGAAATCGCTCTTTCGCGATTTCTCGAACAGACTCTCAGCGAATCC
>Ga0164242_10005618_pt1 | contig 13947 bp, 18 predicted proteins | sample OricomgcompostMG_FD_108783 | JGI IMG/M metagenome (GOLD analysis project Ga0164242, IMG submission 108783) | Miracle-Growth compost microbial communities from Emeryville, California, USA - Original compost - Miracle growth compost (MG) ...
GATGCCGGCGCTCACCTGGCGGGAGCGGGCGTGCGTCGGGCCGAACGACATGGTGGCGTCGCCCTCGATGCCGAACTTCGCCTTCTCGTGGGTCAGCACGTGGGCGAGCTCGGCGTTCTTCAGCAGGGCCTTGGAGGGGATGCAGCCGACGTTGAGGCACACCCCGCCCCAGTACTTGTCTTCCACCACGGCAACGGTCTTGCCGAGCTGGGCGGCGCGGATGGCGGCGACGTAGCCACCAGGGCCAGCGCCGAGGACGAGGACATCGAAGTGGGTCACGGGTCCAGGGTAGACGGCTCCAGCCGCCCGCCGGATGTCGCGTCCGACACTCGCGAGTAGCCTTCGCTGGGTGAGTCTGTACGCCGCCTATGGGGCCAACCTCGCCCCCGCCCTGATGGCGCGGCGCTGCCCGCACTCACCGCTTCGCACGACCGGGTGGTTGACGGGCTGGCGGCTGACGTTCGGCGGCGAGGAGCACGGATGGGACGGCGCCCTGGCGACGATCGCACCCGATCCGTTCGAGCAGGTCTTCGTCGCGATCTACGACGTCAGCCGTGACGACGAGCGAACGCTCGACGAGTGGCAGTCGACCGACACCGGGCTCTACCGCCGGACCAAGGTGCGGATCAACAGTCTGGCCGCCGACATGGTGGCCTGGACCTACGTCCTCGACGCCTACGAGGGCGGCCTGCCCTCGGCCCACTACCTCGGGACCATCGCCGAGGCCGCGGAGGCCGCCGACGCACCGGCCGACTACGTGCACTGGCTGCGCACCCGGCCCTGTCGCTCGATCGAGCAGTGAGCTTCGAGGCTCGCTCCGCTCGCACCTCAACCACCGCCGGGGTCATGCGCTGCGGCTGAGGACCTCGTCGGCCGGGAGCGGCCAGATGTCCTCATCGGTGGCCAGGTGGATCACCTCCAGCGGTACGCCGACGGCACGGCAGGCCGCGTACGTGCCCGCCGCGATGGCCCGGTCGTCGGCACGCGGCCCATCGCCGCCGGGACGCACCAGCAGTACGGCGATCCGGCCACCCGGGACGACATCCGCGATCAGGTCACGCCACACCCCCGCTGCCGCAGCATGCCCGTCCGGATCGATCCGGTCGGGCAGGTCGTCGATCTCGCACAGCCGCGGCAGAGGTCGGTCGCCGCTGTCGACGAGGGCGAACCACAGTGCTCGTCTGCGCCACCCGAGCGGGCGCATCAGCGTGCGCCACATCAGCTCGACATCGGCTTGGGACAACAGGTGCGGAGCGAACGGCTCCGAGGGATGAGTGCTCATGGCTTCCACGCTCCGGCGCAGCGTCAAGGTGGGCAAACGGCTCTCCACAGGAGGCCACGATCGGGGCCGATTCCTTCCACAGGGACGGCTTGCGGCACCGCTGTCCACAGGCGCCCGCCGCGCGTCCGCCGTCGCGCTGCCGGTCGCCTAGAGTCGTGCCCATGAGCCAGACGCCCGCCGCCACCGACCCCTACCAGCTCGCGAAGGAGGCGGCAGCCGCGCTGGCTCGGGTGAGCGGCGTCGCGCAGCACGATGTGGCTCTGGTCCTGGGCAGCGGCTGGCTCCCCGCCGTGGACGCGCTGGGCGAGCCGGTCGCCGAGCTCGACACCGTCGACCTGCCGGGCTTCAGCGGGGCGGTCGTCGCCGGCCACAGCGGCAAGATCCGCAGCGTGCGCGCCGGCGACAAGAACCTCCTGGTCTTCCTCAGCCGCACCCACTACTACGAAGGCAGGGGCGTGGCGTCCGTCGTCCATCCCGTCCGGACCGCCGCCGCCGCGGGCTGCCGCGCGATCGTGCTCACCAATGGCTGCGGCGGGCTCGAGCCGACCTGGTCCCCCGGCACCCCGGTCCTGATCAGCGACCACATCAACCTCACCGGCGCCAGTCCGCTGGTCGGCGCCAACTTCGTCGACCTCACCGACCTCTACAGCCCGCGGCTGCGGACGAAGGCCAAGGAGCTGGACCCGAGCCTGGACGAGGGCATCTACGTCCAGTTCCCCGGACCGCACTACGAGACCCCGGCCGAGGTACGGATGGCCGGCATCATCGGCGGCTCGCTGGTCGGCATGTCGACCACCCTCGAGGCGATCGCCGCCCGCGAGGCCGGGATGGAGGTCCTCGGCATCAGCCTGGTCACCAACCTCGCTGCCGGCATCAGCGACCAGCCGCTCAACCACCAGGAGGTCCTCGACGCCGGCCGCGCCGCCGCCAGCCGGATGGGCGAGCTGCTCGCCCGGATCGTCCCCGAGATCTGACCCCGCAGCCACGGCGCAGGGGCCTGCTCCGTCGGCCGGATCGCCCGGTCAGACCAGCTATCCGGTCAGACCAGCTATCCGGTCAGACCAGCTATCCGATCAGACCAGCCATCTGGCCAGGCCAGTGCGCCCGCCGGCCATCATCCGGGCATGGTTCCAGCGGAGAAGAGGCCGGGCGAGCGAGGCGATCGGCGCGAGCCATCCGGCGACACTGACCTGCTGCTCCCAGACCAGCTCGGTCCCCGCCGCGTGCGGGAGCAGCGTCCAGCGGACCCAGCCCTCCAGCTGCCCGCCGACCGCCACCTCGATGGTCGGCAGCTCACGGCAGACGGCGTGCAGCACCAGGTCCAGCGTGTACGGCAACACCGAGCGGCACAGCACCTCGGCGTCGTCCGCGCCGAGCTTGGCGACCGCCACCACCTGCGGCCACCACTGCGGGTAGCGCTCGAGGTCGGTCAACACGTCACGGACCCGCTCTGGCGGGGCGGCGACGGTCCAGCGCTCATGGAAGACGTACGACGTAGGCACGACCCCATGGTGCCGGGATAGCGTCAACCCATGACCCTTCGAGACGCCTCCCGCGTCGGATCCTCAGGGACCGCCGACCTGCTTGCCTCCGCGCGTGCGTGGCTCGCCGAGGACCCCGACCCGGAGACCCGAGCCGAGCTGACCGAGTTGCTCGGGCGGGTCGAGGCCCCGACCGACGACCCGACCGACGACCCGGCCGACGACCCGGCCGGCGTGGACGACCTGGCCGACCGGTTCGCCGGCACCCTGCAGTTCGGCACCGCCGGGCTGCGTGGCGCGCTGGGTGCCGGCCCCAACCGGATGAACCGGGTCGTGGTCCTGCGCGCCGCCGCCGGCCTGGCCGCCTATCTGCGCGATGTCGGCGCCACCGGCCCGGTCGTGATCGGGTACGACGCCCGGAAGAACTCCGCCGTCTTCGCCCGCGACACCGCCGAGGTGATGACCGGAGCGGGCTTCGAGGCGCTGCTGCTGCCCCGTCCCTTGCCGACGCCGGTGCTCGCCTTCGCGATCGGCGACCAGGGCGCGGCCGCCGGCGTGATGGTGACGGCGAGCCACAACCCGCCCCAGGACAACGGCTACAAGGTCTACCTCGGCGACGGCTCCCAGATCGTGCCGCCCGCCGATGCCGAGATCGCCGCCCGGATCGAGCAGGTGGCCCAGGGGGCGCTCGCGGACATCCCACGCGGCGGGTCCGGCGCGGTGCTCGGCGAGGAAGTCATCGCCCGCTATCTCGCCCGCGCCTCCTCGCTCGTCGACAGCTGCGGACCCCGTGAGGTGAAGGTCGTGCACACCGCGCTGCACGGCGTCGGCTCCGAGCTGGCGCTGCAAGCCCTCCGGCTCGCCGGATTCGCCGAGCCGATCCCCGTGACCGAGCAGGCCGAGCCGGATCCGACGTTCCCGACCGTGGCCTTCCCCAACCCGGAGGAGCCCGGCGCGATCGATCTGGCGCTCGCCAAGGCCGCCGAGGTCGGCGCCGACCTGGTGATCGCGAACGACCCTGACGCCGATCGGTGTGCGGTCGCCGTGCCGGTTCCGGGCCCCTCGGCAGGCTCGGGGAACGCGGGGTGGCGGATGCTGCGCGGCGACGAGGTCGGCGCGCTCCTGGCCGACCACCTGCTGCGCACCGGCGTCACCGGCACCTACGCCTGTTCGATCGTCTCCTCCTCGCTGCTCGCCAAGCAGGCGGCGGCTCACGGGCAGCCGTTCGTCGAGACGCTGACCGGCTTCAAGTGGATCGGCCGGGTCGAGGGCCTGGCGTTCGGCTATGAGGAGGCGCTGGGCTACTGCGTCGACCCGTCGGTGGTGCACGACAAGGACGGCATCTCGGCGGCGGTCCGGGTGGTCGAGCTCGCGGCCCAGCTCAAGGCGCAGGGCCGCACCCTGCTCGACCGGCTCGACGACATCGCTCGTGAGCACGGTCTGCACGCCACCGACCAGCTGTCCGTCCGGGTCACCGACCTGGCCGACATCGGCCGCACCATGGACCGGTTGCGGGCCACCCCGCCGAACGCGTTGGGCGAGCTGGCCGTGGAGAGCATCGACGACCTGAGTGCCGGTACGCCGCTCCTGCCCCCGACCGACGGTCTCCGCTACCGGTTGTCCGCGGGGGCGCGCGTCGTCGTCCGGCCCAGCGGCACCGAGCCGAAGCTGAAGTGCTACCTGGAGGTCGTCGTACCGGCCTCGGAGGACCTGGCCGCCACCCGCGCCGAGGCGGCGCGACAGCTCGCCGCACTCAAGGACGGCATCAAGGCAGCGGCCGGGCTCTGACCTCGACCGCCGAGCCGCATCCGGCTCAGGCCGGCGGCACGGCGCGGGGACGGATCAGCACCGCATCGCCAGGCGCACAGGGGCGCCCGAAGAGGAAGCCCTGCGCCAGGTGGTAGCCGAGACCGTGCAGCACCTCGGCCTGGTACTCGGACTCCACGTGCTCGGCGACCAGCCGCACGCCGAGGCTGCGTCCCATGGTCGCCACCGCCCGCAGGATCGGCGTGTCACGCCCCGGTCGGATCGGGCTGACCAGCGCGCCGTCGATCTTGATGATGTCGATCGGCAGCTGCTCGATCCGGCGCAGCGAGGAGTAGCCGGCACCGAAGTCGTCGATGGCGACCAGCGCGCCCAGGGCACGCAGATCATGCAGGTTCTCGATGATCTGCGGGTCGCCGTCCTCGAAGACGCTCTCGGTGACCTCGAGCACCAGCAGGTTGCCTGGCATCTGCCACTGCTCCAACAGCCGCCGTACGCCGGCGGCGTACCCGGAGCGACGCAGCTCGTGCACCGAGACGTTGACGCCGATCGAGCGGCGCGGGCCCGGCAGGGTCATCGCCAGCCGGCAGCATTCCTCGAGCACCCACCTGCCGAGGGAGTGGATCGCGCCGGTGCGCTCGGCGTGCGGAACGAAGTCGAGCGGCGCCACGGTGCCCCGTCCGGGCCGCTCCCAGCGGACCAGCGACTCGAAGCCCACCGGCTCCCCCGACGGCAGCGCCACCACCGGCTGCAGCAACAGTCGCAGCTCCCTGTTGACGATCGCCGTCTCCAGGTCGCTGGCCTCGCGGCAGGGGTCGCCGTACACGATCGTCCGGTCGCGGCCCGAGGCCTTGGCGTCGTAGAGGGCGACGTCGGCCCGGTTGAGCAGCATCGAGCCGGAGTCACCGCGCTGCCAGGCCGCCACACCGGCCGAGACGGTCACGCCCTCACCGGCCGCTGCGCGCAACCTGTCGGTGAGGTCGGCGGCGGTGCCCAGCGGCAGGTCCGGCAGGGCCAGGACGAACGCGTCGCCGCCGTAGCGCCCCAGCACCGCACCCTCGGGCAGCATCGCCCGCCAGGTGGTGGCGCACTCCACGATCAGCCGGTCGCCCTGGGCATGCCCGGCGGCGTCGTTGATGTGCTTGAAGTCGTCGATGTCGAGCGCCACCAGCGCGCACTGGCCACCCTCGCGCTCGAGCCGGGCCAGCTCGTGCTCGAGCCGGCGGCCGAAGCCGCGCCGGTTGAGCAGACCGGTGAGCGGGTCCTGAGCGGCCGCGTCAGCGGCCCGAGCCAGCCAGGCGACCACGCCGACCATGCCCAGTGTGCAGCCCTCGAGCACCACGATCCCGGCGGTCGAGGTACCGCCGCTCGCCAACACCCAGGTCCGGCAGATCAGGGCCAGCGCCACCAGCATCAGACCGGTCCGCAGCGAGAGCAACGTGGCCGCGGCGACCATCGGCACCAGGAAGCAGGACGTGACAGCCAGCGCCGTCATCGGATGCGGGGTCGTGCGCGCCATCACGGTGATGCCGCCGATCGCCACCACCAGCAGCGCGCCGAAGCACCAGCGCGGCAGCCGCAGCCCGAGCACGGCGTACAGGCAGCCCATCGCGGAGATCAACACAGCGGTGCCGATCAGCGCCCCCGTCATGGCGCCCGTGCCGTGCAGCAGCGGCGCGCAGATCACGACGACCAGGCCGCCGAAGCCGAAGAAGGCGGCGCCGATCCGCAGCGGCACGCTGGTGGCGACCGCCGGCGGCTCGCGCCAAGCCCGCGCGAGGCCGAGCTGGCGGGCGTCGGCAGCAGGCAGCCGCAGCACAGCGCCTCCTCTCCCGGGTCTGGTCATCGGCGCTTCTCCCCGATGTGCCGAGGAGAACATCGCAGAAATCAGGTCACACGGCCAGACATACGATCAGGAAAACGACCGCGACCACGCCGGCGACGATCTCGGTCCGCGCCCATGTACGCCGGATCTTCGCCGTCGTACCGCCCCCGCCGAGGCGCCGCTTGGCGTCGGCGATCCTGGTGCGGGTCAGCTCCTCGACCAGCTCGGCGTAGTTGACTCTCGCCGCACGCGTCGGCTCCCCGCCCAGGCGGCCGAGCCGAGCGTCGAAGGCGCTGCGCCGCGCGCCGCGCCTCGAGCGAGCGACGGCGGGCGAGATGTAGCGCTTTCCGGCAACCGTGACCTGGAAGTACCGCGTGACCGCCATCTCGTCGATCGAGGCCAGCGGGATCCGCAGGTCGGAGAACATCTGGCGGTAGACCAGGTCGTCGCTGGTGGTGCCGACAGCGGGACGCAGGAGCGTCACGTAGGTGAGCACCGCGGCCACCAGCAGGCCCGCGACCAGCGCCAGGCCGGCGCCGTAGGCCACCGAGAAGCCGGCGATGACGACCCAGAGGAGGAGGATCAGGATGCCGGTCCCACGCCCATTGGCCTGGAACCACTCCACGTCCGTCGCGGGTCGGGCCTGCGGATGCTCGCTCATCGCAGGTCAGCCTATGCTGAGCCGGTGAGTGCCGCCGACATCGCCCAGATCATCGACCACACGCTGCTGAAGCCGGAGGCAACCCGTGCCGACGTGGAGGCGCTGATCGCCGAGGCCGCCGAGCTCGGCACCTACTCGGTCTGCGTCTCCCCCTCGATGCTGCCGGTCACGGTGCCAGCGGGCCTGAAGGTGGCAGCCGTGTGCGGCTTCCCGAGCGGCAAGCACACCTCCGCGGTCAAGGCCGCCGAGGCTGCCGAGTCGGTCTCCCGCGGTGCCGACGAGATCGACATGGTGATCGACATCGGCGCCGCCCGGGAGCACCGGTACGACGACGTACAGGCCGACATCGCGGCAGTTCGCGCGGCGGCCCCTGCTCCCACCGTGCTCAAGGTGATCATCGAGTCCGCCGCCCTGCGCGACGAGGAGATCGTCGGCGCCTGCAAGGCCGCCGTCGCGGCCGGCGCCGACTTCGTGAAGACCTCGACGGGGTTCCACCCCGCTGGCGGGGCCAGCGAGCACGCGGTGCGGCTGATGCGGGAGACCGTCGGCCCCGATCTCGGGGTGAAGGCCTCCGGCGGCGTCCGCACGCTCGAGCAGGCCGAGGCGATGGTCGCCGCGGGCGCCACCCGCCTCGGCGTCTCCGGCTCGCGCGCTCTGCTTGCCGGCGGGGGCGCCGGCTCCGGCTACTGACGCGGGTGACCGCCCGAGCCAGGCCTGAGGAGCCGCCGGAGGTGGCATCTCGAAAGGTCATCGTCGTCGCGGGCCCGTCCGGCTCCGGCAAGTCCCGACTGAGTCGTCGGCTCGGCCTGCCGGTGCTGCGGCTCGACGACTTCTACAAGAGCGGCGGGGACCCGTCGCTCCCCCGCATCCTGAGCGGCCCCAATGCCGGCATCGTCGACTGGGACCATCCCGACTCCTGGCTGCGCGACGAGGCGCTGCGCGCCATCGACGAGCTGTGCAGCGCGGGGACGACCGACGTCCCGATCTACGACATCGCCCACGACGGCCGCACCGGGCACCGGCCGCTGACCCTGGACGAGCACGACGCGTTCGTGGCCGAGGGGATCTTCGCTCAGGAGATCGTGGCCGCGGCCGGGTCCGCCGGCCACCTGCTGGCGGCGTACTGCATCGCCCAGCGCCCGGTGGTGACCTTCTGGCGACGCCTCGTCCGTGACCTGCGCGAGCGGCGCAAGCCGCCCCTGCTGCTGGTTCGGCGTGGACTCGCGCTGATGCGCGGCCAGCGCCGGGTGGTCGCCGACGCTGCGGCCAAGGGCTGCCGGGTGGCGACCCCGGAGCAGGCCTACCGCGAGCTGCGCGCCAGCCTCCGCCCGCGTACGGCGACCATCCCCGGCGGGCTGCGCCAGCCCGACAACCACTCGTGTGGCGCGACGTCGGTCGTGGTCGCCCGGATGCTGCGCGACCCGGCCTGGGCTGCGGAGATCCGGCCGCGCTTCGCCGAGGTGGTGCTGGCGACACACCGAGGCTTCCACGGCTGGCCGCGCCGGCTGGGCACGGCGTTCTGGTCGGTGGCGCACCGGCTGCACGAGATCGAGGGCGTGCGCTACACGCTGTACCCGCTCTGGGGAGTCGGCTACCTCTCCCCCGGCCGCGCCTTCGACCGGCTGCACCAGGCGGCGCGGCGCGGACTGTTCGGCGGCCTGTACGTCGGCACCCGACTGCTGGCGCGGCACGTGACCCTGGTGGTCGCCACCGAGGGCGCCGACCTGCTCGTCTTCGACCCGGCCGACGGGGCGGTCCGGCGGGTGAGCCGGGAGCAGTTCGTCGGGCACCGGATCGGGCTGGGCGGCTGGCCGCGGGTCTGGTCGGTGGTGGTGCCGCGCCGCTCGCCGGGCCTCTTCCGCTAGCCCGGCGGCGGGTGCAGGCTGAAGCCATGCCCGGCACGCCGGCGCAGCTCGCGCGGGCGGTGCAGGCGATCATGCCGATGAAGAAGCTGGACGTCACCGCGCTCGAGGCGGCCTTCGCCGGTGAGGGTGCGCCGGTCCGCGCGGGCCGCCTGTCCGCGGAGAGGGAGGAGCAAGCGTCGTGGTCCCTGAGATGCACCGCGTCGAGTCGAGTGCGATCGAGAGGGTCGGGTACGACCCGGCCGAGGCGACGCTCGCCATCACGTTCACCGGGGGCGCGACCTACCTCTACCTGGGTGTTCCCCCGCATCTGTACGACCAGCTGATGGCAGCTGCGTCGAAGGGCACCTTCGTCAACCAGATCATCAAGCCGACCTTCCGATCGGTACCGCAGTAGGGCGTCAGCCGGCGCGCGGCTCGTCCACGAAGTGCACGTCGTGCTCCGCCATCGGGTGGCCCTCCATGTCCATGGAGGCGTCGTGGGCGATGACGGCGCGCACCCGTGCCCGCTCGCGCTCGGCGCCGGACGGGCACAGGATGATCAGGTCCTGGCTCTGCAGCGCCGCGTCGTCGCGCACCACCTCGAAGCCCTCGAGCTTGAGTGCGGCGATCACCGCGGCCGGGTCCTGGCCGACCGGAACCTGATAGCGCAGCGATTCGACCTGGCCGGTGACGGCTTCGCTCCGCAGCGCCGTCTGCCGACGCCGCATCGAACGCATGCCTCCGAGGCCGAAGCCGAGGACGAGGGCCACGATGACCACGAGGATGATCAGGATGATCACGAGAAAGACCATGGACCCCCGGTACCCGATCAGCCGGCGCATGCGCCCAGCACCCGGGCGATCGCGTCGTGCTCGGCTCGCGTCACCCACAGCCCGTAGGCCTTCTTCACCGCCACCTGCCCGGCGACGTACGCACATCGGTAGCCCTTGTCGGGCGGCAGCCAGGTCGCCGCGTCACCGTCCCGCTTGGACTCGTTGAGCGGGCCGCTGACCGCGAGCAGCTCCCGCGGGTCGTTGGCGAACGCCTTCCGCTTCTGCGGGCTCCAGCGCTGCGCACCCTTCTGCCACGCGTCGCCGAGCGCCACCAGGTGGTCGATCTGGACGGCGTTGCTGGTGGCGATGCCCCGCACGAAGTGGATCGTGGTGTTGCCATAGGGATCCTGCAGCGTGCCGGTGAGCACGACGCAGCCGCCGGTGCCGGGCTCGAGGGTCACCGCCTGCAGATCGCGTCGCAGGATGTCGTTGCGGGTGTCGCAGCCGTTGTGGCCCCAGGGTGCGCCGGTGGCGTCGCTCCAGGCCGGCCCGAACGCCGCCCGGTCGTACCGGGTCATCGGCGCACGCCCCTTCACCGGCAGCGCGGCAAGCTCGGCCAGCGCCCGCCCCACCTCGACCTTCGGCGTGCCGACCTGGTCGGCCGGCACGGCTGGTCCCACCGGCACCCGCCCACACCCGGCGAGCAGCACGCACAGCAGCAGGAGCGGCACCACCAGCGGCAACACGACGACGCGAGACATGCGCGGCAGACTGTCAGGACCCGCCGACAGTACGGTCACTCGGTGGCGGCAGCGGGCGACGGCTGTGCTCCGGCCGCGCCCGGCGAGCCCGAGACGCTGGGATTCGCCGACCCGCTCGGCGCCGTGGTGGCGGGCGGCGGCGCTTGCGAGGGCGACGGCTGGGTCGGCGAGGACGCGGCCGTGGGCGTCGCGGACGCGTGGGCCGAGGGCGACGCTGAGGGCCTCGGCGTCCGTGTCGAGGTGACGGCCGGCGACGGCGTCCTGGTCGGTGTCGCCTTCCGCGACGACGGCTCCGCCGAGGGCGAGCGCACCGAGGTCGGCGACGGCTTGATCGTCGGCGCCGGCACCACCACCGCCGGCGAGCCTGGCACCTCCGCAGGCCGCACGAAGAGATAGAGGACGAACACCGCCAGGAACACCACCAGCAGGACCCAGGTCGAGCGGCGTGGCAGACGCGCCCGCAGGACGTCGATCAGCCTCATGCCGACCCAGCCGTCCCGGTCGGCTCGCCGGTGCTGATCTCGGCCTGCAGGATGATCCCCTCGGCGCGCAGCGTCCGGGTGATCAGCACGCGCAGCACGCGGCCGACCTCGAACTGCTTGCCGGGCAGCGTCCGCGCCACCATCCGCACCTGGAACTGGTCGACCTCGATCGACTCGACGCCCATCACCGAGGGCGTGTCGAGCAGCAGGTCGTGCAGATCGGGGTCGGCGTACGCGGCCTCGCCGGCCTTGCGCAGCACGGCCAGGACCCGGTTGACGTCGAGTGTCGCCGACACCGGTACGTCGATGACGGCGCGAGCCCAGTCGCGCGAGAGGTTGGTTATCTGGGCGATCTGGCCGTTGGGCGTGATCACCACCTCGCCGGTCGCCGTCCGCACGGTGGTGGTGCGGAGGCTGACGCTCTCGACGGTCCCGAGGACCGGTACGCCGAGACCGACCACGGAGACCCGGACCAGGTCGCCGAAGCCGTACTGCCGCTCGGCCACCACGAAGAACCCGGCCAGCAGATCCTGGACGATGCGCTGCGCGCCGAAGCCGAGGGCCACCCCGGCGACGGTCGCGACCGGCACGAAGGTGGCCAGTGCGACGCCGAACTTCTGCACGATGAGCAGTGCGGAGATGACGTAGACGAGGACGACCAACACCCACGTGACCACCTGGGCGAGGGCGCGGCGGTGCTTGTCGTCCTCGGTGCGGACCAGCGAGGAGGCGGCGGCGCGGCGGGCCTCGGCACGGTCGGTGTTGACGTCACTGAACCAGCGCACGAGGCGGGCCAGGAGCACGGCGCCGAGCGCCAGCAGCACGATCTCCAGACCGTTGCCGCGGAACCAGTGCCCGAAGTCGTGGAGCGGCGTCGGCACCGACAGGACGTCGATCACAGCTCGGCCTCAGGTGAGGGGTCAGGCGTGCTTGTGCGGCGTGCGCGCGGGGCGCGGCTCGTCGTACACACCCTGGTCACTTGCCTTCTTGACCTTCTTGAGCTGCCGGCTGAAGCTCCAGCCCAGGAATCCCACTGCCACGAACAGCAGCAGGAACACAGCGAAGGCGGTCCAGCCGGCCTTCACGTTGTTGTCGGTCGGGACCGGGTCGGTCGCCAGCGAGATGAGCAACGGGAGCATGGCTCCAGTGTCTCACTCGACCTCAATGCCGGCGAAAAGATCGTCCTCCGGCGTCGAGGTGGGCACGTGCGAGACCACCAGCTCGTAGTCCTCGGTCGGCCACGTCTGCTGCTCCACCTCGCGCGGCGTGGCGAACCACCACGAGTCCGGATCGATCTGGGTGGCGTGCGCCAGCAGCGCCTGGTCGCGCACGCCGAAGTAGTCGGCGCACGGCACGTGCGTTGTCACCCGGTCGTCCCAGGTCTCGTCCTTGGTCCACCGCGCCAGCCGCTCGGCGTAGTGCGACTCCAGTCCGTGGGCGAGCATCGCCTCGTGCAGCGCGACGGCCTTGGGCCGGTTGAAGCCGTGGTGGTAGTAGAGCTTCAGGGTCTGCCACGCCTCGCCGAGCTCGGGGTGGAACTCCGGGTCGGCGGCCGCCTCGAAGGCGAACACCGACACCTTGTGGCACATCACGTGGTCGGGGTGCGGGTAGCCGCCGTTCTCGTCGTACGTCGTCATCACGTGCGGCTTGAAGGAGCGCACCAGCCGCACCAGCGGCAGCGCCGCCTCCTCCACCGGCACCAGGCCGAAGCAGCCCTCGGGCAGCGGCGGCAGCGGGTCGCCCTCCTTCTCCGCCTCCGGCCAGCCGGAGTCGACGAAGCCGAGCCAGTCCTGGGTCACGCCGAGGATGTCGCGGGCCCGCTCCATCTCCTGGCGGCGGATCTCGTGGATGTTCTCCAAGATGCCCGGACGGTCCATCTTGGGGTTCAGGATCGAGCCGCGCTCGCCGCCCGTGCAGGTCACCACGTGTACGTCGACGCCCTCCGCGACGTAGCGAGCGGTGGTGGCAGCGCCCTTGCTCGACTCGTCGTCCGGATGGGCGTGGACGTGCATCAGTCGGAGACCGGACCGGCTCCGGTCGTGGGGGCGCTGCGTCATGGGAGGATCCTAGGTGTGAGGATGTGGCGGTGAACCAGCAGCACCCAGCGTCGGACCGGATCGCCCAACGGTACGGCGGCCGCAACGCCTGGAGCAGGAACGTCCTCATCGGAGGCCTGGCCATCGTGGTCGTCGCCCTGGCGGGCTGGTTCGTGTGGGCGGTGTGGCTGCACAGTCACCCCAAGGTCGGCTCCTCGATGGAGAGCTGGGAGCTCAACGGCCCCAACGCCGTCACGGTGACGGTCGACGTGCACATCTACGACGCCGCCGCACACCCGACCTGCACGGTGCTGGCCTACGCCGAGGACCACTCCACCGTGGGCGAGCACAGCTTCACCCCGATCTCGGGGCGGCAGACGATCACGCTTCGCACCGAGCGCCCGGCGACCTCGGTCGACTGGCAGGGCTGCATCGCGCAGGGCCAGAAGGACCCGCAGTAACGCGAAGACTCAGTCCTCGAAGGCAACCACCTTGAGCACCTCGACCTTCAGGGTGCGCCCGTTGGGTCCCTCGTAGGAGACGGTGTCGCCGGCGCTCGCGCCCAGCAGCGCGGCACCGATCGGCGACTGGGCCGAGGAGATCTCCAGGCCGTGGGCGAAGTCCTTCATCTCGATCGAGGCGATCAGGCGGGTCTCGGCCTCGTCGTCATCGTCGCCGTCGAACTTGAACGTCACGATCTTGCCGAGACCCACCACGCCGTCGTCGCCGGGCTCGGTGGTGTCGGCCACGCGAAGGAGCGCCTCGAGCTGCTGGATCTCGCCCTCGAGCCGGCCCTGGGCCTCACGGGCGGCGTGGTAGCCGCCGTTCTCCTTGAGGTCGCCCTCGTCACGCGCAGCACTGATCTCGGCGACGATCTTCGCGCGCTGGGGACCCTTCTTGTCCTCCAACTCGGCCGTCAGCTGGTCGAAGGCACCCTTGCTGAGCCAGATCGTGGCGGCATCGTGCTGTGCTTCGGTCGTCATCGAGTCACTCCTGGGAGATACATCGGGTGTTGCAGGCAATCCGACGAGTTTACCA
>Ga0164242_10005619_pt1 | contig 13945 bp, 16 predicted proteins | sample OricomgcompostMG_FD_108783 | JGI IMG/M metagenome (GOLD analysis project Ga0164242, IMG submission 108783) | Miracle-Growth compost microbial communities from Emeryville, California, USA - Original compost - Miracle growth compost (MG) ...
ATGCCCGACTTGGGAGTACGTTCGTACGTGTTACTACCTCGTCTGCCACTGTCCTTGCGGACCGTTCGACTTGCATGCCTTATCCATACAGCCAGCGTTCATCCTGAGCTAGGATCAAACTCTCATTAAGAATAGGCGGAACACAAGAAAATATATAGATTCTCTGGTTCTTACCTAGTGATTCACTATGAAGTTTTCAACGAGCAAAGAAAACCACCCCGCTCGGGGCAGTAGGAACATAGTATAGGAAGGAAATACGCCCGTCAAGCATGGGAAAGGCCCGCTCTGCGGGCCTTGTGTCGGATATGAAAAGGGGCGGCTTCCGTAGAAGCCGCCCCTCCCTCTCCTAATCGGAAAAGGGATATCGGTCGAGACCGATTACTGGTGGACCTTGACCGCCACCGAGGTGGACTGGCCGAGGTTCGCCATCGTCGAGCTGATGCTCGAGTGGGCGCCCAGGTCGCCGGTGCCGGCGATCGAGAGGCCGCCCTGCATCACGGCGCCGTTCAGCGTCTGCTGCGTGCCGGTCACGGCCGCATTGACGTTGTACGTCGCGGCTTGCGAGACGTCATTGGTGACGTCGGCGAGCTGCGCGCCGTCGACGGCGGTCGAGCTGACATCGGCATAGTCGCCGGTATGGCCCACGGCCGCGGCGGCGCTGATGGCCACCTGGGTCACGTTGCCGTTCTGCGTCTGCTGCGCGCCCGCCGCGCCGAGGTTGATGTCGAGCGTGCTGGCCATCGCGGGAGCGGCGGCGAACGCGATCGAAGCGGCGGCGATCGAAGCGAAAAGAGCAATCTTCTTCATCTTGAAGTATTCCCTTGTTGGAATGCACCTGTGATGAAAGGCGGCTTTCGGTGCACAAGCCCCCTTTTCCGAGCCCGCAAAAAGAAACGACGCTATCTACAGGAGATACCGTCAAATCCCTTCACGGAACCGAACTTCGCTACCATAGCACACCCCGTTGGAATGTGCAAGTGGCAGGCAACCTACTTCAGCTGGGCGACGTCGTCGCCGTACTGGAGCTGCGCATTGCAGGACGTGATGTTGAACACGCCGGCAACGAGCTTGAAGACCAAGCGGTCGACCATGACTTCTTCCGCGAGCTGGATCGCCTCGTTCGGCCGATGGCCGAAGTCGAGCGAAACGAACGTCTTCGAGTCCTTCGGACCGAAGAAGCCGGTGCCTCCCGCGTTGTCTTCATAGCCGATGATCTGCTTGGCGGACCGATCGATGGCGAGCACGTCGCCGCCAGCGCCCGGGAGCTTCGCTCCCGGCATGAGCACCGCATAGGCGTTCATGCCCACGCGGATGCGCGACTGCTGGTGGGCGAGCGTGATGCCCGCGATGTTGCCGCTGAATCCCCCGCCGGGCATGAAATCGAACGAGGTGATGCCCCCGCTGATGATCACGTCCGGATAGGTGAGAGAAACGTGCGGCGCCCTGGCGCCGGCGAGCATGAGCTTGCCGAACACCCAGTCCACGTCCTGCTTGAACGAGACGCTATTGTCGACGACATGCACCCCGGTCTTGAAAAGACTCGTGATGATCATCTCGTCTTCGCCCTGGGTCGAGAAGTTTCCCGTCCCGGAGTCGGAGACATAGTTCGTCTTGCCGGTCTTGTCCGGAAAGCTTCCGAACGAGAACGAGACGGCCTTCTGCTCGGGCGTGAGCTGAGTCGCCAGGCACTGGAGTGCCGGTTCGTACGGGCTCACGAACTCGTGGATTGCCGGACCTTGCGTGAGCTTGGCATCCTTATGGATGTCCGAGGCCATGGCGGGCGTGCAGAGGCTGATGAGAGCCGCTGCGCTTGCGAGCGTTCCGATGATACGCATCAGTGGCCTCCCTGCTGGGAGGATGACGCGTTGTTCGTCACGGACCCGATGCCGACGCGAGCGTCCGCATCCTGGGTCGCATTGCCGTTCATGGTCTGGCCGGTGCTGACGGTCAACGAAAGGCCGGAGCCTTTCATGGTCGTCGTGGTCTGGCTGGACTGGACGCTATTGTACGCCGACGAGCTCGTCACTGGACCGTTGTTGGTCGTGTACGAGTTCACGTCCCCGTTCACGTACGTGTTCGAGGTCGCGGGACCGAAGCCCCCATGACGGGCGCGTTGCTGGTCCTCGGCGATAGCGAGATTGATCGCCTGCTGGTTAGCGTCGGCAGGAGCCCAGGAATCGTTCCAGGTGCTCGCTGCCGAACGGCCGTGCGACGATTGCGCATCGGCCGCGCCGGCACTGAAGAGCAGGAGACCTGCCCCCAATGCCGCGAAATACAGGGTTCTTCGCATTTCTAGTTCCCTTTCTTCAGATGAAAATGAACAACGCCCCATTTCCGGGGGTCGGGGTAATAATAGACTATGAATCAAGGATTGTCAATGCGTCCGCATGGGGACGTAAAAAGGGCCGGACGCTGGCGTCCGGCCCTTTATCCTATCCGCTGCTGCCGCTTATGCGAGCAGCCATTCCCTGCCCTTCTTGAGCTCTTTCCGCTCATTCCAGGGCAACGGCATCCAGGCGCAGCGCTTGAAGTCCCAGAATACCCGATGACCGGAGGCGAGCACTTCGCAGAGCACGCTGCGCTCGTTCACGACCGCGTCGGGGCCGAAGCTCACCACGCCGTGCTCACTTTCCACCCATGCAGGTTCGCGAACGGTCGCGGCATGCCGCGCAGCGGCGAGGTGCGCCCGAAGGACAGGGCTTTCCCCGCCCTCGGAGAACGCGGAAAGCACGTCGAACCGCTCTCCAGTGGGCTTGACCGTCAATATCGTCGCAAGCAGCATCGTTTTTCTCCCTCTACTGTCTGGGTATAATTTAACTATATGTATCTATAAAGTCAATACCTAGCGCTCCGTGGGCAAAGGCGTATGATATGAGGAGCCGTCACGCTTTGCTTGCCTAATCACATGAGATTCTCTCGTGCGAAGAACCACCGTGAGTACATCGTCGTATCCGTCGGCGGCTCTTTGATCGTTCCGGACGGCATCGATGCGGCATTCCTCGAGCGTTTCCAGTCTTCCATCCTCGCCCATACGGAGCGAGGGCTTTCTTTTTATATCGTCGCCGGCGGCGGCATGACGGCGCGGAATTACCAGCGCGCCGCCGAAGCGGTGCGCGGCGACCTGCCGCCCGAAGATGTCGATTGGCTCGGCATCCATGCGACCCGCCTCAACGCGCACCTCCTGCGCGCGCTCTTCAAGGACGTCGCGCAGGAGCGCATCGTGAAGAATCCGACGCGCGGCATCCGAGGCGCGGCGCCGGTCATCATCGGCGCCGGCTGGCGCCCGGGCTGGTCCACCGACTACTGCGCCGTCATGGCCGCGCGGCAGCTCGGCGCGAAGCGCCTCGTGAACCTTTCCAATATCGATTATGCCTACACGGCCGACCCGCGCATGGACACGGACGCGAAACCCATCGAGCGCATCGGCTGGAGCGATTTCCGCGCGCTCATCCCCGACCACTGGGACCCGGGCCTCTCCTCCCCGTTCGACCCCGTCGCGGCGAAGGCTGCGCAGGAAGCGAATATGGAGGTCGCCATCATCAACGGCGCGCATCTCGACCGCTTCGACCAGTACCTTTCCGGCGAGGACTTCGCCGGCACCGTCATCTCCTAGTTCCCTTTCTTGAAGTTCATCCCCCAGACGCTCTTCACGCATTGGTCGACCGGCGTGGTGAATGCGGCAAGGTCCGCTGCAGACGGATTCTCGAGGTGGGCATAGAGGTCATATGAATCCGCTCCTCTGCCGGATACGCCAGCGCAATAGCCCGTGAACGAATAGTCCTCGCGCCAATACATGTAATCGATACCTGTTGAGCCCGTCGTCGGGTCGTCGGGAATGCTCGATATGTAGGTGGGGGTAAGCGCTGCATCCAAGCCGCCATGATTCGGATTATCGAGCCATCCTGCCGTAGAGGGATAGTTTCCGGTATCCGAATACCGCAGCTCGAGCGCAGTGGAAAGCTGCTCGAGGTCCGATCTGCGCTCCGCATCCCGCGCCTTCGCGCGTGCCGTGTTCAAGCTCGCCAGCACGATGCTCGAAAGGAGGCCGATGATCGCGATGACGACGAGGAGCTCGATGAGGGTGAAACCCCGCTTCATGGGGGAAGTATAGCACTCGGCCTTCGCAGGGACGCAAAAAGCAGGCGGAGTGTATCCGCCTGCTAGGTGCTTTCCGGTGCCGGCTCGGCGAACATCGATTCGACCTGGTTGAGCCGCGCATCGGACATGACGCCCGTACTGCACATGTTATCGATTATGACGTCCGCGAGCATTATCTGCGAAGACAGGTTCGCGAACCGCTCCATATCGCGCGCATGCTCTTCGAACGCATAGTTGAACAGCTCGTCGACATTCTCCCCTTTCTTCGCGCGGGCGACTATGTCGAGCATCGCATCATAATGCGACTTCACGGCATATTCGAAGCTGCGCTGGAAACTGTCCATCATCCCGTACTTTATCTCCTGCAGGATGTCCGCATGCGTCTTATAGCCTTGCGGCAGTCGAGGGACCGCCTTGCAGGTCCGCCGGAACTGGATGATGGCGAGGTGGTAGTCGCCCTGGAACGCATGCGCTATGGCGGCGTTCCTGTCCCGTTCCACCAGCCCCAAGCTGTTGATGAAGGACGAGTATGAGCCCTCGTACGTAAAGATCTTAGCCATGGAAGACCCCTCCCTTGGTGCCCTGTTGCTTCCTGCCTCCAGTATACCCCTTACGAACGCAGCTGCGGAAGCGCCTGTTCAATACGCCGGTAGAGCTCCTCCAGGGTGCCGTTGTTCTCGATGCGGCAATCGGCCATCTTCATGACGCCCAAGATGTTCTGGCCGAACGGGTCGGTCGAGGAGAGTTCCTTCTCTTCCTGGGCGACGAACGTGGCGAAATCGATGTGGTCGGTCGAGGAGCCGCGCGCGACGATGCGGTCGAACCGGACGCGGCGCTTCGCGTCAACGGCGAGGAGCTTCACGCCGCGCTCCTTCAGGAACTCCGCCTCGCCGAGCGCCCGCACGCTCTCGATGAGCGCATCGCGTCCAGCAGCCTGCGCCCGCTCGTACAGCGTCGTGATGATATAGGCCGGTTCGTGCTCCGCGCGCAGGGCGTTGGCCGTCTCGCGCATGCTGTCGCGGTCGAGCGGCAGGCCGCGCCGGACGAGCTCCTCGCACAGGAAATCGCGCACCGAGTAGTGCGCGAACCCTTTCTCCTGCACGAGGTGCTCGACGACCGTCCCCTTTCCTGCCCCGATGGTTCCGGTAATGCCGACGATCATGCCGCTTATTTCTTTTTCTTCTTGTTGCCGTCGCCGGCCTTCGCGAAGCGCTTGCCGAGCGGGATGAGGAGCGGCGCGGCGAGGAGGATGGACGAGTACGTTCCGGCGATGACGCCAACGAGGAGCACGAGGGCGAAGTCGCGGGTCTCGGCGCTGCCGAAGACCACGAGCGCGATGAGGGCGAGGGCGACCGTGAGCGAGGTGTTGATGGAACGGCCCATGGTCTCCGTCACGGACTTGCCGACCGTCTCCTCGAACGGCTCCACGAGCTTCGCGTGCTCGTTGTTATGCAGGTGCTCGCGGACGCGGTCGAAGATGACGATGGTGTCGTTCACGGAGTAGCCGAGGATGGCGAGGAGCGCGACGGCGAAGAGCGAATCGACTTGCGAGCCGGTGAAGTGGCAGAGAATGGCGTAAAAACCGGTCGGGATGAGGACGTCATGGAAGAGGATGACCACCACGATGCCGCCGTACACCCAGGACGAGACCGGACGCGAGACGCGGCGGAATGCCCAGGCGATGTAGAGCATGATGGCGATAATGACGGCGATGAGGGCGTAGAGCGCCTTCGTCGCGAGCTCGTTGCCGAGGGACGGGCCGATGGAATTGAAGCGGAGTTCGGTGAAGGTGCCGAGCGCCGTCGTGCTTGCCGTCATAGAGGCAGCGGCCGTGGTGGAAGCGGTGGCGACCGTGGACGATGCGGTCGAGCTCGCGATTTCCGTGCCGAGCTGTGCCAGAAGCTCTTCATGCTCCGCCGGCGTGAGGGTGCGGGTGCGGAGCATGACGCCGTTGTCGCCCGATTCGCGTACCGAGACCTCGCCGAGCGCGAGCTGGTTCACGCTCTTGGAGAGCGCGTCGATATCAGGGCGATGCCCCGTGTAGGAAACCTCGACGAGCGAGCCGCCGGTGAAGTCGATGGAGAGCGGAAGGCCGAAGATGGCAATGGAGCCGATAGCGATCACGAAGATCGCTCCGATGATGCTGAAGAAGAGGCGGCGGTGGGTGACGATATACATAAGCTAATGATCGATGGATGGTGCGTTCGGGTCGGTCGTGCCGGTATGGAAGCCGCTCGAGAGCAGGAAGCGCCATGCGCGGCCGCCATGCTCCGGAAGGATGGCCTGCAGGAAGATGCGCGTGATGAAGACGGCGGAGATGAGCGAGGTGATGACGCCGAAGCCGAAGACCAGGGCGAAGCCCTTGATGAGCGAGGTACCGACCCAGAAGAGGATGATGGCCGAGATGATCATCGTGAGGTGGCCGTCGCGGATGGCCGGCCATGCGCGGCCGAAGCCGATGGTCGCCGCTTCCTGCGCGCCCTTCCCTGCCTTGAGCTCTTCCTTCATGCGTTCGAAGATGAGCACGTTCGCGTCCACGGCAAGGCCTATGGAAAGTATGAATCCGGCGATGCCCGAGGCCGTGAGCGTGATCGGCACCGTCTTGATGAGCGAGATCGTGATGAATACGTAAATGGTGAGCGCGATCGTGGCGATGACGCCCGGAAGGCGGTACCAGAGGATCATGAAGAGCGAGACGAGCGCGAAGCCGATGAGGCTGGCGATGAGGCCGGCATGATAGGCGACGTCGCCGAGCGTCGGGCCGACGGTATCGCTCGAGACGAGCAGAATCGGCACCGGCAGCGCGCCGAAGTTGAGGTTCTCGACGAGGTCGCGCGCTTCCTGCGGAGTGAACTTGCCGGTGATCGTCGCATTGCCGCCCGGGATAGCTTCCTGGATGGTCGGATCGGAGATCACCTTGCCGTCGAGGAAGATGGCGAGCTGGCGGCCGACATTATTGGCGGTTATCTGCTCGAAGAGCTTCGCGCCCTGGTCATTGAAATGAAGGACGACGATAGGCTCGTTCGCAGAGGTGCCGCCCTGGCCGTTGCCGAATTGCAGCTCGGCCGACTTCAGGTATTGGCCGGTAAGGCCGGTCGGCTCGAAGACCGGCGTGAAGGAAAGCTGCGTGCTCGTGCCGATTTTCGACGGCGTGCCCTCCTGCTTCTCGAGCTGGAACTCGAGCACCGGCGTCTTGCCGATGGCATCGACGGCGGCCTTCACGTCCGTCACGCCCGGGAGGTCGACGAGGAGGCGGTCTTCGCCGTTCCCGGCGACGGAGCTGGCTTTCTCGAGCTCGACGACCGGTTCGGCGACGCCGAAGGCGTTCACGCGGCGCTCGATGACATCGCGGAGGGAATTGAGGGCACCCTGCTTGTCCGACGTGATCTTCGAAGTGTCGGCCTTATAGATGAGCTCGGTACCGCCCGCGAGGTCGAGACCCAGATGCACGGCGTATCTAGAGGACGGATTCTCGGTCGCCCATACGAAATACGCGAGGAGGCACGCGATGGCCAGGACGACCACGGCGGAGATAACGCGAGCGAGGCGGGAATTCATGGTTGCTGCTAGTGTACCCCTATCTTCATGATTTCCGCAACTCGGCCAGCGTTGCGGCATTCCGGAACAGGCAGGCGACGGTAATAGGCCCTACCCCGCCCGGCACGGGCGTGTAGAGGTTCGCCCGCTCGGCGCAGGCAGGGTCTATGTCCCCGACGAGCGCCGTTCCCGAGTTGGTCGGCTGCTCGCTGGTTCCTGCATCGATGAGCACGACGCCTTCCTTGACCATGTTTGGCTTCACCAGGTGCGGCACGCCGCTGCCGGCGACGATGATGTCGGCATCGACGAGCGCGGAGGGCGAGAAATCATGCTCGTCGTACGAGACGACGTGCGCGCCTTGCGCAGCAAGGCGCGCCACGACCGGTTCGCCTACCAACTTTCCTTTCCCGACGACAGCGGCGCGCTTCCCCTCCGGAGAAACGCCGCCGCGCGCGAGTATCTCGTCGACCGCTGCGGCGACGGGCGGTACGAGCGCATCCTTCTCGTTCATGCGAGCGCGCGCTGCAGGAGAAAGAACGTCAGCGTCCTTCTCGAGAGGAATCGCGGCAAGCACGCGCTCCGTATCTATGGCCGGCGGAAGCGGCAATTGCACGATGATCGCGTCGGCGCCGGGCAGGGCGACCGCCGCGAGCGCGTCTTCGGTCGTCGCCTCGTCAGGCAGTTGAAGCACATCGAGCTTCATGCCCGCGTCCTGCGCGGCACGCTCCTTTATGTGCAGGTATGAGCGCGTTGCCGCGGTCGGCGCGACCGTAATGGCGCGCACGACCAGCTCGCCAAGGCCTCGTTCCCGTATATGCGCGAGCAGCTGCCGCGAGATGGCGCGTCCGTCGATGATCATGTTCCGGAGAAGGAGAAGAGGGCGCGCAGCGTCTTGAGCGCGATGGCCATATCGAGGCCGAGGGAACGGTGCTTCAGGTAATAGAGGTCATACGAGAGCTTCCGCCGCGTGCGCTCCACGTCTGCGCCGCCGCGCGGCGCGTCATAGTCGCGGATCTGCGCCCAGCCGGAAAGCCCGGGCGTAATGAGATGCCGCACCTCGTAATACGGAATTTCTTCCTCGTATATGCGCGCGATGGCCGGAAGCTCGGGCCGGGGGCCGATGAACGAAAGTTCCCCTTTCAGGATGTTCCAGAGCTGCGGCAGCTCGTCTATACGGGTCTTGCGCAGGAAACGCCCTACCTTCGTGACCCGGTTGCGCTTCTGGAGTTCCGGGTCGCCATGGTCGTTGATGAGCATCGTGCGGAGCTTGAGGATATGGAAAACACGATTCCCTCGGCCGATGCGCTCGTGCCGGATGAAGGCCTTGCCTCCCCCGCCGAGATAGATGGCGAGCACGGCGGCGAGCACGAACGGCGAGGAGAGGATGATGCCAAGCAGCGAGCCGATGAAGTCGATGGTGCGCTTCGCGAGCGCGTACGGCATGGCATGGCGCGGCAAGCATTCCAAGAGCCATGCGTGGTCTATGTGCTCGAACGGCACGCGGTCGAAGAGGCTCTCGTAGAAGGTGGAGAATTCGCTGAACACCTCTCCGGCGAGCATCGCGTCGTACAGCGCGGGAAGCTGGGTACGGACGCGCGCATCGCGGGTATCGACGACGACCAGGCGCGCGCCGTCCGCCATCGCGCGCGCCAGCGCTTCGGCGAGCGTACCCTCCGGAATCGCGCTCGGCACGAGGTGCTCGATGAATTCAAAATAGTAGATGCGGTTCTTCGAGACTGCCGCGAGCACCTCCTCGACGGCCGCGCCTTCGCCGATCATGACCGCCTTCTCGCGATGCGATACCGAAAGCACCGGCACGATGAGGAAGCGCCACGCGCTGATGAGGATGACCGAGATGACGAGGTAGAGCGCGAGCACCGTCTTCGGGGTCACCTCGAACGGGAGCGAGAAGAAGAGGATGGCGGCCAGGATGGTGCTCGCGAACTGCGCGCCGAGGACGCGGACGAGCAGGATGCGCTTCACCAGGCGCGTCTGCCGCTCATACAGGCCGGAAATATAGAACACGAGCAGCGACGCGGCATAGACGAACACGAAGCCCCGCAAGTGCTCCTCGAAATAGCCGGTAGTGGGGATAGCGGCATTGCGAAGGACCAGCGCCAGCCAAAGCGACAGGATAAGCAGGAGCACATCCCCAATGAGCAGGATGGCGGTCTCGCGGCGGGCGGCGGGCATAGAATAGCAATAGTATAAGTGCTATCGTACAGGCATTACAACCATGGAGCCTCTCCCGAAGAAACGCATCCTATACGCGGTAACGAAGTCCAATGGCGGCGGCGCGCAAGCGTACGTGCTCATGCTGGCGAGGGGCGCCCGCGAAGCGGGCGCCCAGGTGAGCGTCATGGCCGGCAGCGCCGATGGCCGGAGCGCGACGGAGCGCGCGGATACCGGCACTGAAGAGGTCACGGGCGACATCCCCGGCTTCCTCTTTTCGGAGCTCGTCGCCGAAGGCATCCGCACCATTCCCCTCTCGCGCATCCAGCGGGACGTCGCCGGCGCATCGGAATGGCGCGCCTTCAAGGAGCTGCTCGCCGTCATCCGCGCAGAGAAGCCGGACGTGCTGCACCTCAACAGCTCGAAGATGGGCGTGCTCGGGGGCCTTGCCGGACGCGTCGCCGGCGTGAAGCGCATCATCTTCACCGCCCATGGCTGGCCAAGCAAGGAACCGCGCCCCTTCCTCTGGAAGGTCATGGCATGGCTCGGCTCATGGCTCACGATCGTCTTCGCGCACAAGGTCATCGTCGTCTCCCAGGACGACCTGCGCACGGCGCCGGTCGTCTTCTTCCGCGACAAGCTCGCGCTCGTGCATAACGGCATCGGCGACTTCGCGCGCGCGTCGCGGAGCGACGCGCGCGCGGCTCTCGCCGCCCATGCGCCCGCGCTCTCGGGCTATTCCCAGTGGCTCCTCATGAACGCGGAGCTGCACCCGAACAAGGGCATCGGCACGGCCATCCGCGCCCTGGCCGAGCTCGCGCCGAAGCATCCCTCGCTCGCGCTCGTCGTCTGCGGCCAGGGCGACCGGCTCGCCTATCTCACCGAGCTCGCCCGCCTGCTCGACGTGTCCGACCGCGTCTTCCTGCTCGGCTTCGTGCCCCATGCGCGCGAGTACCTCTGCGCCGCGGACATCTACCTGCTTCCCTCGCTCAAGGAAGGCCTCCCTATAGCGCTCCTCGAGGCCGGCCTCGCGTCGCTCCCCGTCGTCGCCTCTAACATCGGCGGCATCCCCGAGGTCATCACGGACCAGAAGACCGGCCTTTTCATGCCTCGCGGCAATACGCACATCCTCGCGAAGTGCATCGAGTTCCTTTTTAAGGATCCTGAGAAAGCAGCCCGGTTCGGCTCGAGTCTCCGTGAAGAAGTCCTCAAGAAATTCTCCGGAGGCGAGATGGTCTCGAAGACCCTCGCCCTCTACTGACCCTTCCGCTAGCCTTCGTATTCCTGCATCGCCCGTTCCCGCGGGACGCTCCTTCCCTGCTGCGCGAGCGAGGCGATGATGCCGAGCGCCCCGAACTCAAGGACGACGTGCGAGCCGCCGGAGCTCATGAATGGGATCGTCGTACCGGTCACGGGCAGCAGGCCGAGATTGATGCCCGCGTGGAAGCCGATATGCGCGAGGAAGAGTATCAGCACGCCGATGGTGAAGAGCGCATCGAAATTCGTCGCCGACCTGCGCGCGATGGAAAGCATCTGGAAGAGCAGGAACCCATAGAGCAGCAGGAGCAGGACGACGCCAGCGAAGCCCCACTCCTCGGCGAAGGCGGCGAAGATGAAGTCGGTCTGGTATTCCGGCAGGAAGCGCAGCTTGCTCTGCGTGCCGTAGCCGATGCCCTTGCCCCAGATCTGGCCCGAACCGGAGGCGACCGTCGCCTGGTACGCGTTGTATCCCGTGCCGGTGATGTCCGCGGCCGGATTGATGAACGTCATGATGCGCTGCCGCTGGTGTTCCTTCAGCCCGAAGAACCAGAGTCCTGCCGCAAGCACGAGTCCGGCCATGCAGACGGCCAAGAGATGCCGGAGCGGGATGGACGACACCAGTATCATGCCGAACCACACCGTCATGAGGATGACGGCCGTGCCGAGGTCCGGCTGCACGAGCACGAGGAGGATGATCGCGGAGGCGTACGCGCCCGATACGATGATATGCATGAAATTCCCCATTTCCATATGGCGCCGCGAGAAGTATTTCGCGAGCAGCGCGATGAGCACGAGCTTCGCGAAGTCCGCCGGCTGGAAGGCGAAGATGCCGAAATCGAACCATGACTTCGCGCCCATGATGGTATGCCCGAGCACGAGGAGCACGGCGAGCAGCGCGACGGCGAGGATGTAGCCGGAGATGATGACCTGCGGCCGGCGGATGAAGCGCATGTCCATGACGGAGCACACGGCATAGACGACGATGCCGACTCCCAGCCATATGAGCTGGCGCGGCGCCAGCGATGCCGAGCCGTCGAACGGGCTCATCGTCAGGACGCCGAGCAGCGAAAGCGTCACTGCCGTCGCGAGCAGGGGCCAGGAGGAGAGCAGGGCTCGGAACGGGTTCGTGCGCGCGTACTCGGTCATGGCGCGGGCGTCGGCAGCGCAGGCACCGGCGTCACCTCGATACGCGCGTACGGAGCCGAGAACGGCTCGTTCCAGGTGAAGACCGCCTGGGCGCTTCCCTGCGCGGGCAGCATCGGCACGACGGTCTGCGACGCGGCGACCACCGAGCCGTCGGCAGCATATACCGCGACGACGAGCGGCACGTTGTTCTCTACGTACGCCGTCTGGTTCGTGACGGTCGCCGTCACGCGCGGCGCGGTCGCATCCCCGCCCACCGCAATGTTCGACGAGACCGGTGGCGGCGCATCCCAGCCCGTTCCCTTCGTCCATACCAGGCTCCCTTGGTCGAAGGAGACGAATACCTGCTGGATGGCGCCATCCGCGATGCCCGGCACGAAGAGCGGCGTCGAGCTGTTCGCGGGAAGCGTCATGAGCGCGTGCTTCTCGACCGTGCTGCCGTCCTGGAGGTAGATGTCTATCGTCACGCGCGCATCCTTCGCGTACGCGTCCCTGTTCGGATTGTCGATGGATGCGATGAGGTCCTGGCGGCCGGACTGCGCGAGCGCTCGGGCGAAGCGGACGCTCGCCGGCTGCGCCTGCGCGCTGCAGACCGTCGAGCACGAACCGCCGCAGTCGGTGCCGGTCTCGTCGCCGTCCTGCCTCTGGTCGAAGCAGGTCGGGGTCTTATAGAAGATGGCGAACGCGAGGATGCAGAGCGCAGCGATGACGACTGCCGCGATGATCGCGATGACGGTCCACTGGCGACGGCGTGCCCATTCCATGCCTACAGTATACGAAAAGCCGCCTCGCTTCGCGAGGCGGCTTTCACGGACAGGCGACTTGCGGGGAGGGAGGCATATTCGCCCCGATATCCTTCGCGCTGCCGCTGCTGTCGACGCACCAGTAATTACCGGATGATTTCAGGCCGACCGCGACCAGGTACGTCCCGTAATACGAATTGAACCGGCATTGAGAATCTCCGTTCCCCTCCTTCACCGCATCGTTGATGGCCGCAACTATGGTCGCGGATGCTTTCTGCGCTTCCGCGCTGTTCGTCGTATCATTAAAAAGCGACTTGGCCGGACCGTTGACGCAGCTTCCTTCCCAATATGAATCGGCACGGCCGCCATAGCTCCCCTGGACGGATTGGTAGATCTCGGCCTGCGTGCGGATCGTGGCCAGATCTCCTTTTACTGCCGCGTCAGCAGCTTTCGTGCGCGCTGAATTGAGGCTCGCGAGCACGACCGAGGAAAGCAGGCCGATGATCGCGATGACGACGAGGAGTTCGATGAGCGTGAACCCTCTCTTTGTAGGAAGAACCATGTTCTTACTATACACGGCTGGCTTATTCTCCTCTTGGGTATATGCGAAAACACGCCCAGGACGCTGGCGACAACCTACTCTCCCCCTTGCGGAGTACCATCGGCTCAGGAGGGCTTGACTGCCGTGTTCGGAATGGGAACGGGTATACCCCCTCCGACGAATCACCAGCGTTCTGGGCGCGTTTTGCGCTGCAGAACGTATAGGCAAGGTATTCTATTGAAATCGCACGTAAGTGCCATGCAGAATTCCGCAAAGGAAACTTGTCATATTAGTACTTCTCCGCTTAACGCATTGCTGCGCTTCCACGTAAAGCCTATCAACCTGGTCATCTCCCAGGAGCCTCATAACGATTCCTAATCTTGGAGTGGGCTTCCCGCTTATATGCTTTCAGCAGTTATCCCGTCCCGACATAGCTACCCTGCGGTGCCGC
>Ga0164242_10005620_pt1 | contig 13945 bp, 12 predicted proteins | sample OricomgcompostMG_FD_108783 | JGI IMG/M metagenome (GOLD analysis project Ga0164242, IMG submission 108783) | Miracle-Growth compost microbial communities from Emeryville, California, USA - Original compost - Miracle growth compost (MG) ...
CCTGCTCAATATCGATATCAACGTTGCTCTCAAGGAACATGCCGCTGCGACTGATGTTCGCCAACCGAAAGCGTTCGCGCTTCGGCCCGTGGCTAATGATCTCGAACGCCACCGGAGATTGGGCCCGGTCAAGAGCTACTCTGATCTCGCGTATGTCGATTTCCATCGCGATCTCCGTTTGCTGGTCACGTTCATTGTACCGTGACGCCGACTGGGGTCCCAAAAAATTGGCACCCCCCTATCTATAAATTCAACCAAAAACTGACAAAAAACGTCGCAAAATTATGGCTTTCAACCGATCTCGCCGCGGCCGAAAACGCGGACGAGACAAGGAGGAAAAGCGGCTGCCAGCGCCAGCGCCGTCGCGACGACGGCAAGTACGTACCAGTGCCCGTTCAAGTAAAGATCCAGGTGAGAAGCGAGCATGTTGCCAAAGGAAGCATGGGGTTCTTCGACCCCGAAGCCCAGATAACTGAGCGACGCCTCGATAGCTACGGCCGCACGCAAATGGAAACCGAGACCGTCGAGCAGTGCCTCCCGCCACCCCCCGAGGACACCGTAGCGCCAAAGACGTGTCGCGAGCCCTCCCCCCAGCGCGACATGCGCCGTCCAGAATGCGAGATAACGGTCGTGACGGTGCAGGTCGCGCACCTGCAGATAGGTCCGCACGGCGAACAAGACGCCTAACGCCAGCATCACCGGACCAAGCCCTGCCCGCTCTCGCCAAGCGGCCCATCCGAAAGCCGCAAGCCCCACGGGAACGGCCGCCGCGAGCACGGCAACAGTATCGAACACCCGCACCGCGGCACGTCCGCGTTCCTCCGCAAGGATGGCGGCAAGCGCCAGGGCGAGACCAACCACGCTGGCCGCCACGACGACCGCCCAAAGCGGCAGGACCGCACCAGCCGCCGCATCGCCGAGGCGAGCGAGAAGATCGCGACCGAGGTTGTCCGTGCCGAGCGGATGCACCCAGCTCGGCCCTTCGAGGGTTTGCGCCAAGCTAACGCGCATCGCCTGACCCGACCAGGCCCAGGGTACGAGCACGAGCGCCGTGAACGCCGCAAGCACCGCGCCATTGTGCGTCATGCGCCAGGCCTTCGCCTTACCCATAAGTCTCGAGCCTCCGCCAGATCCAAGCGCTCGTCCAAGCCTGCACCGCTGCCGCCACGAGATAAAGCCCGGCTAGCCAAATCATCGCCTCGGCGAGACCGCCGAAGTCACGGATCCGTGCGGCGTGCCACGCATCCAGGCCTAACCCCGGAGCGTTGAAAATACATTCCACGATTACAAGTTCACCGAAGAGCCACGGCAAGCACTGGTTCCACGCTCCGCACAACGACTTGACGAGGACGAGACGACGCAGAGCCGAGTTGCTGCTCTGGCCGAGCGCTTGCGCCATAAGCACGAACGGCCGTCCGCGCCAGTGGGTATGCTCGCGGGCGACTTGCCTCAAAAGATGCCCGCCGAGGCCGCTCGATATGACCAGCACGGCTGCCGGAGCAACAGCCGCCGCCGCCAAACGCATAAAATCCACAAAGAAGCGCACGGGAAAGAGCAGATTGATCCCCGCCAGGTGGAACGCCCCGACCAAGGCCACGGGACCGACAACCAACGCCGGCACCGTAATTCCCGCCAGAGCCCGTGCCCCTTCGCGCTCGGACCTGTGTGAACTGGGACATCCCTGCCGCCGCGCCGCGCGCCAGTAGACAAGCACCCCCCAGGCCAGCGTCAACGCAAAGCACCAGGCAAGGATGAGCGTCGTCGTCTCGAAGTATTTGAGCATACCTTGCAGTATAGCCGTCCCAATTCCCCGCTACACCCTGTTTTCGAGTGTACCCAAAATCGGGAGCAATTTGCCCCCTTCGCAATAGACAAGGAGCCGGACACTACGCGTCCCTCGATCTCTCCTTGAGCCTCCGGTACACCGTTGCTTCTCTCGGAGAAGATGCATGCGTGAGCCTGAAAATGCCCGTCGAGATCATCTACTGCGCCACGCGACAGGAAAGCTCCGTTCCGCCTAAGTCCTTCTTGGTATTGACGATTCAATCCTTCACGGCGATGTCGTTGATGCAGCAGCACCTTCCGGATTTGAAGTTATCGATCCTGCGTGAGCAACATCCAAACAGTGTCCATTTCTTAGCTATTTCTTCTGGCTTCGCCGGCATGACCCGCGCAAAACGGGCGGTCTTTCTGACCGATCGGTCAAAGGCGGTTCTCGGCCCGGTCTTTTACGATGGCCTGTACATCGGGTCGGCGTTAACGCAGGTCGAGTACGGCGCCCTGAGCGCTTCTGGCTCATTTGATACTGACACCATCGATTCCGCTTCGACTGTTCCCGCTGCCGCGCCCACAACAATCTATGAAATAGAATGAACCCTCTGACGAATCCAGCATGTCGATGCCTCTCCGTGTGCTCGAACTCGGGCACGAAGAACATCAATATGCTAGAAAGCCTCGAGAGACCTAGTCTGCCGTGCCGGCGAACACCTGCACGGCGCGCACGGCGCGCTGCCAACCGCTCAATTGGGTCGCTACAACACCCAGGCCCGCCGATGATAAGTCCGGCGTAAACACACGCTCGGTACGGCGCACGTCGCGCAGCTCCTCCAGACCCTGGTAAAGTCCGACCCCCAAGCCGGCGAAAAGCGCCGCCCCGAACGCCGTCGTCTCGAGATTCGCCGGCCGATCAACAGAGATTGCCGCGAAGTCCGCCTGCGCCTGCATAAGCAGGTTGTTCGCCGCCGCCCCACCGTCGACGCGCAGCACTGAGAGCGGTTGACCGAGATCCCGTGCCATGGCTGCCGACAAATCTGCGACTTCGAAAGCAATACCCTCGAGTACAGCGCGAACAAGCTGCGCTTTTGTCGTACCACGCGTAAGACCGAAAAACGCGCCCTGCGCGCGTGGATCCCAGTAAGGTGCGCCCAGCCCCGCGAGCGCCGGCACGAAGTAGACCTCCGGTGCCCCGGTCGCTGCGCGTGCTAAGGCTTCCGTTTCCGACGCATGGCCGATCATATGGAGCTGGTCCCGCAGAAACTGCACAGCGGCACCGGCGATAAAGGCCGAGCCTTCAAAAGCATAAGTAAGCCGGCCACCGAGCGACCACGCAACGGTCGTGAGCATGCCTGAGCGCGAAAGCAACGGCTCGTTGCCTAAGTTGGCGAGCAGGAAAGCGCCGGTACCGTAAGTACACTTCGCCTCACCTGCCGCAAAGCAGGTTTGACCGGCAAGCGCTGCCTGCTGATCGCCGAGCACACCGGCCACTGGAATCCCGTCCGGCACAAACCCCGCGCCGCTGGTCGTCGCCAAGGTACCGGCGCTGTCGCGCACTTCGGGCAACACGCTGCGCCCGGGCACCTTCAACATCTCAAGCAATTCGTTGTCCCATTGCCCCGTCCGCATGTTGAAGAGCAATGTGCGGCTGGCATTGCTCGGCTCGGTGACGAAAGCCCTGCCTCCCGAAAGCCGCGCGATGAGATAGGTATCGATCGTCCCGAGTACGGCTCGCCCCTGTGTCAGCGCCGCGGCGAGCTCAGGACGGTTCTCCATGATCCACGTGATCTTAGTCCCCGTGAAGTAGGGATCGAGCACGAGACCGGTCCGTTGGCGAAAGAGCGGCTCGACTCCCTGCTCCTTGAGCCGCGCGACAATCTCAGTACTACGCTTGTCTTGCCAAACGATAGCCGGAGCGAGCGGCCGACCGGTCTTGCGATCGAAGATGCACAGCGTTTCACGCTGGTTCGTTATACCGAGAGCAACGACGGCAGCGGGCGTAAACGCCGTCTCCGCGACACGGGCGGCCGCCATCGCCTTTGTCGCCGCCTGACCAACCGTGCTCCAGATCTCGTCCAGATCGTGCTCGACCCAGCCGGTCTTCGGATAGTGTTGGATGAAATCGACGGTATGGCGCCCAATCACGCGCGGCTCCGTCTCCCGGGTCACGTCGACGACAAGCACCGTGCTGCCTGTGGTGCCTTGATCAATCGCCAGTAGGTATCTCGCCGCCATGCTTCGCCCTTTCCAGAATGATCGCGCCTGGCCTGCCCGGTCCAAAGCGACTCCGAACACCATAGGTCGACCAGCGCGCTTCACGCTATCCTTTGGCGCGAATCTCGGCGAAAAAACCTCACCTACCCAGGTCAAGCCATGGAACATTAAAACAAATATAGAACGAGAACGGGGGCGCCGCAAAGCGCCCCCGTTCCCGAGTGCTGTCACCGGAGCCGTATATTACGGCAAAACTCGCTCCTGATCATTGCGAGCGACGCGCGGATCAGAAAGCGCCATCAAGAACTCGACAATCGCATCGGCCTCGGTGCCGGAGACCTGCACAGAGTGAACGACGTTCGCAGTTAGCAGCGCGGTCTGAGCAGCGGGGTCGGCGGCCGCACCAACGACGGCCGCGTCGAGTCGATAGTTTGGCGGCAGGATGATCGTCGTCGGATCGAAGCCCTGAACCGCACGAGTCGGATCAGCGTAATGCATCACGAAAGCGCGCAACGATGAGTAAGCGCCATCGTGACCCCAAGGCCCCGTCGCTGCGACGTTACGCAGGCTCGGCGTACGGAAAGCGTACCGGTCGCTGGCCTGACCCGTCACCCGCGCGCGACCGTAATCCTCACGACCACTGACGCCGTCACCGGCCCCGGGCCCGACCTGCGGTACGGCCACCGCGTGAAAGTTCTGATCGGTGAGCAGCGGCCCGGAGTGGCAACCGGCGCAACCCGCCTTGCCGTAGAAATAAGACGCGCCCAGTTTCTGCGCCGGCGTCAAAGCCGTCAGATCGCCCCGGAGATAACGATCAAACGGCGAGCCATCGGCACGCCAGCGAGACGCCTCGAAGAAAGCAATCGCGTTGCCGATGTTGGCCGCAGTGAAATGACCCTGCGCCTCGGGAAAAGCGGCCTGGAGCATCGCCTGATATTCCGGCTTCGCGAGCACGCGCGCCATCATTTGCTGCCACTGTACCGCCGGGTCGCCGTCGGTGACCTCCCCCGTGCCAGTGACGAGCCCACAGCCCATCTCGCGGGCTGCGACGAGCGGAAAGAGCGCCTGCGCCGCGAGAGCGCTATTCAATCCCGGCGGCAATTCGGCGCCGGCTGGCGTCGCGAAGCCCGACGGTTGCGTCGGATCGACAGCGACCCGGCCGTCCCAAAACAACGCCGTGAAACTCTTATGACCGAGGTTAAAAAGCGCCGGCGCGTTGCGGTTGAGCAGGTCGTCGCCAGTAAGCCCGGTGCGCTTGCGGCCGCCCAATACGGGACCGATCGGCCCCAGGCTCAACGCACCCGAAGTGCCTAAACGATCGACGTGACAACTCGCGCAGGCGACGTCGCCGTTAGCTGAGAGGATGGGGTCCGCAAATAGGCGCGCACCGAGATCGATCTGCTCCGGGCTACCCTTTAGGAAATCCGCATCGACCATCGGCGTCACGCCATGGCTGGCAAAGGCGGCGGCCAGTTGCCCATCCAGGTCGCCACCGGCTGCCGCGGGCGGCGAGACGGGCGCAGCGGGTTGCGCATTGGGCGCGCAATAGACCAACGTGCACGGAGGACGTTGGTAAGCGTAGATGATGCGGTCAGACGTGGTATAGCTCTGCGCTGGCGCGTAGTTGAAAGCCACACCTTGACGCACTGCCGAATAGGCCGCAGGCTGAAACGCGGCATAGTTGCTCGCGGTGTTGTACGCGCTCCACGATTGTGCGGACGAGTCACTGTCGAGTTCGTCGGCAGCCGCAACCCGCACCGGCGTGCCCGTATCGAACGCTTGCACCGCCTGCGCCGGGGTCGTCACCACCGCCGTGCCGCCCACAGCCCGCATCTCGGCTGTGCCCGGAATCGGCCGACCGCTACCATCCTTGCGCAGACCGATTAAGACCGTGCGCGGCAGGCTAGCATATTCGCTCGCCAGCGCCGGATCGTAAGTGCCTGCCGGGCTTTGTGCCACAGGGGTCGTTCCCTGGTTGTCGCCGCCTTTAGTGCCGCAGCCGGCGACCAAGCCCAGGACGACGAACAGACGTAGTCCTTTGAAAAGCATGCGTGACCTCATTTTTGGTTCGCTATCGGGAGTCCAAGATGAGAAGTCATTTTATAAATTTTAATATGCTTGTCAAAGTATTTTAAGAATACATTGTAATTATTATAAAAACAATTGAAATGCTTAATATCTCTACCTGAGGAGAGACGGCCGCTGCCCCGGGTCCAACCTATTCATTCATCAAGCCTTTTAGGTGCGAATCTTGCACCCCTTGCCTCCTGGACACTGTCAAGTAAGGCTCCGGTAGGTACCAACCATCAACTCGCAGGAGGCATCACCATGGGCAGAGAGGCACCCCCGCTCCGCACGAGCCGTGGCGGCGCCACGGTCGGCTGGGTTAGCGCCATCATCGCGGTCATCGTCATCGTCTGGGTCGTCGCCGCCCTGTGGACGCCGCGTCGCCATGTAGCCCAGTCCGTTCACTTCCCTAGCACGACGCCGCCGGTTCAGGTCACACCCGTCCCTCCGGCAACCTCCGGCACGCCAGCCCCGCCGTCGCCAACAACAGGCGCCACGGGCTCGCGCACAGACCCACCATCCCCAAACCCCTAAAACACCAAGGAGTCGCCGCAGTCAGTGCGGGCCCGGCGCTTCAACTCGGTGCTTTTAAGAGAGGTGCGCAAGGAACGCGGTATTCATCGGCGAGCAAGAGCTCCCGCACCGCGTCTGGCAAACAGCAGGTGATGCCATTCATCTCTCCACCTGAGACATGCGCGCTAATAACGCGGTAGATACCACGGGCCGTACGCTCGAGCTCAAGTGTCGGAAAGTCACCCATCTCATCCCCCATGCGCGCGATAAACCCGGTCGCCGTCCCGCCTGATCTCTCGACCTCACGGTGCGGCTGCCAGCCTTCGTAGTAAAGACCCCGGATCAATAGCGGCATTTGCGAAGCAAAGGCCGCGATCTCATTGGTATCGAGCTCGTCACGCAGGGCGTGCAATACGGCGCGAAGCGCACGGTACGCCTTCGCACGGTCCATGGTCTCGGTCACCGCCATGACGTCATCCAGCCAGATCCGTGTCTTGTGAAGCGTCCTTTCGACGACCGGTAGGCTCATCTCGCTCATGATCCTCGCTCCTCCTCACGGATGGGCGTTTATGGCCCCGCTTATGGCCCCAGAGAGGTGCAATGTCTGTGCCGAGCCCACACGGATCACGCGTCCCAGCCTAGGTCGAGCGGGCGCCAGCTCTTTTTTCGCGGCTCACTCCCTATGCCTTGGAGCCGCCCTATAAAGTTGTTATAAAGCCGTTTTCGAGTCGTCGCGCGCGGACACCTCATGCGTTTGATATTCCTTGGCTCGCCGGAGCCTGTACTGGCGCCCCTAAAGACCCTGCTCGAGGAAGGCCCCCGCCATGGCCATACGGTCGTCGGCGTCGTCAGCCAGCCCGCGCGGCCGGTCGGTCGTGGACGTGCGCCGGTCGACCCACCAGTCGCCGCCTTCGCGCGTCGCCTCGGCCTGCCGGTCCTGCAGCCTGAGAAGGCCGCCGATCCGGCGTTTCTCGCGGCGTTCGCCGCCCTCGCGCCCGATGTCGCTGTCACCGCCGCTTACGGGCAGATCCTGACACCGGCGTTCTTGCAGATCCCTAGGCGCGCGACGATCAACATCCACCCGTCGCTGCTGCCGCGCTACCGCGGCGCGACCCCCGTACCAGCGGCCCTGCTCGCAGGGGACACCGAGAGCGGTGTCACCGTGCTTTTTACCGTTCAGCGCCTCGACGCCGGCAACATCATCACCCAAGAGCGCCTGCTCATCGATGAGCACGAGACAGCCGGCGAGCTGACCAGCCGTTTCTTCACCAGTGGTGGTCGCCTGACACTTGCCGCTCTGGAGAAGCTCAAAGACCCTGCTTACTGCGGGACCCCACAGGACGAGACGCAGGTAAGCCTCTGTCGCAAGATCCAAAAAACCGATGGGCTCATTGATTGGCATAAGCCGGCGCTGGCGACCGTATGCCGCTTTCGTGCGTTCGCGCCGTGGCCAGGGTCGTTCACTTTTCTCGGTGACCGACGCCTCGCGCTGACGGCACTGCAAACGGCGCCCGCGGGAACACCAGCCGCAGCTCCCGGTGTCGTGACTTACGATCGCAAACGGCAGACGCTCTTGGTCGGCACGAGCGACGGCGTCATCGCTGTCGAACGCCTCAAGCCGGCCGGCGGCAAAGAGGTCGACGCAGCGGCCTTCTGGAACGGGCTCAAAGACAAGAACGCGGTCGTCTTCGCAAACGCAGCGAGCGCACCATGAAGGTCGCTCCGGACAACCACCGCGTTGCCGTTGCTCTCTCAGGCGGTGGTCGCTCCCTCGCCAACTTACTCGCCGCGCAGCGTCTGCAAACAGGCTACGAGATCGCCGCGGTGATCGCCTCGCGCAGCGATTGCCGGGGTATCGACATCGCCCGTCAGCATGGCCTGCCTGTCTTCGTCGATAACTTCGCGCCCACCGCGGCCGACGAGACGGCGCGCCGCCTCTATGCTTGGCTGGCGCCGCTCGAAATCGGTTGGATCGCGCTCGCGGGCTTCCTCAAGATGTTTCCTCTGACCCCCGCCTACGCTGGACGCATCGTCAATATCCATCCGGCGCTCTTACCGAGACACGGAGGACCGGGGATGTACGGTGATCGCGTGCACCGGGCCGTGATTGCCGCCGGCGATCTGGAGTCGGGCGCAACCTTGCACTTCGTCAACGAACGCTATGACGAAGGACAGATCATCGCCCAGATCACCGTGCCGGTCCGGCCCGGCGACGATGCGGCCAAGCTCGCGGCCCGCGTCTTCCGCGGCGAATGCCGGCTCTATCCGCACGTACTCGCCCGTCTAGTGACCGGTGCGCTGCCTCTGGCAGCAGGCACCATCGAAAGGCTCGTCTATGCCGAAGAGTGATCCCGCCAAGCTAAAGGCGGCGTTCGAACAGGCGCTGACGACCTGCATCAAAACCCGCTACAGCGGCAACGCGCATGTCGATCAGGCTGTACGTTATGCGCTCGCAGGCGGCGGCAAACGCGTCCGCCCCGTACTCTGCCTGCTGACGGCGGAAGCCCTCGGGGTCGCCAGCGACATCGCGATGCCGGCCGCGTTAGCGCTCGAGTTCGTCCACACTTACAGCCTGGTCCATGACGACTTGCCTTGCATGGACAACGACGATCTGCGTCGCGGGCGGCCGACCGTGCACAAAGCTCACGGCGAGGCGAACGCCTTGCTGGCGGGGGACGCCCTGCTCACGGATGCCTTCGCACTACTGGCAGACGAGGAAGGCGGCTTCGGCTTCCCTGCGGCACTCCCGCCGGCGGCGCGCGTCCGCCTTGTCAGGGAGCTGGCAGAGGCCGCGGGCGGCGCCGGCATGGTGCTCGGTCAAGGCCTCGACCTCTACTGGACCGCACGGACGGGAGCAGACAGGCCCGATCTCGATGGTGTTCATTTACGTAAGACCGGCTACCTCCTAGGAGCCGCCGCGGCGATGGGTGGTGCCGCGGCGGGAGCCGGCGCTGCCGCCTTGGTGCGGCTGCGCACATTCGGCCGCCTGCTCGGTCTTGCTTTTCAAGTGCTCGACGACCTGCTTGACGAGGCGTCCGGCATCGGCAAGTCACCGGGAAAAGACCGCGCCACGGGTAAACTCACCTATCTAACGCTCATGAGCCGCGAGGAAGCACAAACGGCAGCCGATCGCTATACGGAGGACGCCATCAAACAACTCGTGGATGTCGCAGGTCTCGACCCCGACCCGCTTTATGCGTTCGCTCATAAGCTGCTCCAACGCACGCACTAAGAGTGCTCATGTGATCTTCACGAGCACTTTGCCAGAGAGATATGTTAAGCCATTTATGCCAAGTCCCTCCAACTTGTGGTAAAAATAATGAATCAAGACCGTGCCATGGCATCCGTTCCGAAAGCGGCCCCGCTCACCGAAGACAATTACACCTTTTCGGTGCTGGTCTTCCGCGACCGTCAGGCAGGTGTGAGCGAGATCTACGATCCGGAGTCGGAATGTTTTACTTATAACGCCTATTGCCTCGAGAAGAAGCTCGTCAAAGAGCTCTTCACCTGTGAGTACGACTTCCTGACCGACGCCCTGGAGGTCATCAATGAGGAGTTCGGAACCTGGGAGGTCCAGACCTTTGACAAGAACAAGGGATGCAGCTCGTGCGCGGCTAAGAAATAAGCCGAAGTGGCGTCTTGGCGGGGGTACCCAAGCGCTGCTCCTGCTCGCTATGGCCGCCTGCCCCATCGGCGCCCAAGCCTCCACGGTCGCCGCAGCCGGGCCGAGCAAAGGCGTGGTCATCAAACCCGTCACCGACCCCTTGGTCAACTCGCCGCAGGAAGCACTGCGGCGGAAGATCTTCAAGGACCATCCTGAAAAAGCCGCCTGCGCCGACCTCCCTGTAGATCCTCATGGCGGTCTGAACCATCTCGATGCCGGGCTCGAGAGTTTTCTCAAGCAAACTCTCGCCGCGGTGCGCGCCAAGGATGATAAGGCGCTGCAGCCACTCTTCCATAAGCGGCTCAAGGTTTCGCTCGCGGCGATCCAAGCGACCTTTGCTCGCCTCGACTCCACCTACGGCGCGCCGCTCGACGTCTCGGTCTACAAAGCTTGGGCGCTCAACACCGTCGACGGCAATCCGGCGGGTCTAGCCTGCGGTGACCGCCTCGTCGTCTCTCCTATGTACGGCTATCCGCTGCAGTTCGGTGTCTGGCTGCAGGTGATGGGACGCCACGAGCTCGGTCGTATTTACCTCTCGCTCGTGCCCGCTGACGGCCGGTGGAACCTCGGCGCTTTCCACGTGCAGCAGTGGACACATGCCGGCAAGGACTATGCCGGTTGGATAGACGCAGCGGCCCAGGACGAGCATAAGGGCGACAAAGTGGCAGCCTACGCGAAGTACGACTTGGCGCAGAAGCTGCTCGACGGCGGCCCCGTGATCGTCAACGCCGTCCAGGACGACGTCATCAAAATGCGCGACAACGTCATGAAGACAGCGGCCTGGCATCAAACCATGCACGCTCTCGTCAAGGGCATGGACGTCGCCTACTCGTCGACCCTGCTCGTGCCCGGAGGGGTCGGCGTACTCCTCAGGATTAAGGTCCCGGGCGAGCTGTCGCTCGAACACATCAAGAACGACTGCCACAAGATCGCCGCTGACCTGCTGAAGCAGCCCTGGGGCAGCGAGATGCAGGGCGTTCGTTGCAGCTACGTGCTACCGCGCGAGGACCCGAAGAAAGAGGGCATCCTCGGCGGCATCTACCTCGCCTTCGCCGACCTTGGGCACGCTACAAAAAAGGACCGCTGACTCGCCGATCTGGCTCCAAGAAGCTCAAAGTCCGTGCCGAAATCGCTCGGCGCCAATCTTGCTTCGGCAAAGCTGGATGGATTCAACCAGCTATATACATGCGATCTCATGGCGCCAGATACTTGGCGATCCCGTATAGCCCGTTATGGGTATAGGGAAAGACGAGGTTGTTCGCACTGTCGAACGCTAAGGTGCGTCCTGTGCACGACATGGTCGAGATCGGCCAGGCTAGCGCCGTGTCGACATTGCCAGCGGCGAGGTCGTACTTATAGAGGTGACCATCAGTGGCGCAATAATAGATGACATTGTTCGAGGCGTCGTGGCGGTAGGCGAACGAGAGGGCTGGTCGAGGCAAAGTTGCCAGCGTGCCGATGTTGCCGCCTGGCGCTATGGTTCGAATCGCCTGGGAGTCGGTATAGAAAAGGAGCAGCCACTTGCCCGATAACCCATCGTAGCTGCTGTGAGTGTAATAAATGCCATACGAATCGGGAACGGTACAACTCGAGCCCGGGGTACCATCCGCGCAAACAGAATAAGTAGACACCCCTGCCTCACCGAGTAGAGGCGCCTGGGTTCCATCCGCGACCGAGTAGAGTTTCAGCATCTTGTCTCTGAACTGCACATCAAAGTTCCCCCGCGCCGCCAACAGATTTGTGCCGTCAAAACCCAAGATCCTGGGAGGATAATAAGACAATGCAATGCTGTTGCCTGGCATGCCGTCAGCCGTAGGGTCGAAGTAAGGGGTCGTCCCTGCACCCCCGACCAGATTGACCCATGTTCCCGTCGAATGGTCGAGTTTCGCAATATAATCGCCGCGATTGTAGTAGATATCACCATTGGCCGGATTGGCGGCGAAGTCGTCCCAGTAAGGTCCGGAAACCGTGAGGATCAATCCTTGTGCGGTGGCGGGCTGAACCGTATCCGGTATCGCGTTGGAGCCATTGCCGGCAATCGTCGTGATAGTGCCGCCGGGAGTGAACTGCCGAAAGCGCGCCTCCTGCTGGTCGAGGACGATAACGCTGTCGTCATTCAAGACTGCGAGGGAATTGACGACATGGAACCTGGCAGAAGCAGCCTGGCCACCGTCACCGTAGCTCAGCCCTTGACCAAACAAGGTGATGACATTGCCTGAAGCGTCGATCGTCCTGAGACGCCCCCTGTCCATGAAATAGAGAGTCCCTGCCGCCGAGACAAAGGCGTCCTCAGGATCAATTGCGCAGGAGAGAGCTGGTGTCCCGTCGACGCAGCTGCCTGGCGTGCCTGTACCCACGAGCAGGACGGCTTTATGCGTCGCGTCATCATAGCGAACGATTCCGGGAACGAGTCGGCTAATGAGATAAATCGAGCCGTCGCGCGCCTGGATAGGCAGGTACCAATACGAGATGTACGTGGTGCTGTCAGGACGCGGCGTGGTCGATTGGTACGTCGTCAGATCGAGAGAGACAAAGCCTTGCCCGCCATGGGTTGCACAGTTTGGAGACGCCGCCCCCTGATTGTCATGGTAATCATTGAGGATCAAACGCGTCACGGCCGAAGTCGTCTGATCAAAGCCGAGCCAGACCGCCGCTATAACACAATTGCCAATGTCAACCGCTGGATCAGCCGTGTCGCCCGTGCCCCCCGGATGGATCGACGAAACGAGACCAGTCGTAGGGTCATAGATGCGTATGCGGTAATTCGCGATTGGGTAAAAGTAGTAACTCTCGGTTGCAAAGTAGATCTTGCCGTTGGGCAATACATAGAACGGTATATTAGGCGAGTTGTCCCAACCAGATGGACTTATCTGGACAGCGAGTGCCGCTGCCGTGTCACTCGTGTCGCTGCCACCGCCGATGATCGTGGAGATGGTCATCGGACTGGCTTGGGTGTCGATGCGACGAATGCGGTCATAATCGAAGACCAGGATGCGGTTTTGGTAGTCCAGGGCGATCCGGTAAGGTGCCTTCAAAGTCGCGCTGGAGATAGGACCGCCGTCGCCGGTGGAGTTGCCGGTGGTCGGAATGAGGACCTTCACCAGACCGTCGGTCGGCGAGACGGTCAGGATGCCACGCTGATAATCCCGGAAGTAGATCGTACCGTCCGGGGTCACGAGCAACGAGCCTGTATCAGGAGTCGTCGCCTGGGCCGTGTAGTTGAAGAAGACGGCCGAGGTCGCACTGGAGCCTAGACCAGTCTCGGTATTACCCGCGATAAAACTCATTTCCGAGACGTTGAGCGGGCTGGAACCCGCATAGGTCGTCATGCTGGCATTATCAGTCACCGTCATCCGCACGCGAAAAAAGTTGCTCGTCGGACCGCCACCCATCCAGACGTAGCAACCAGTATCACCGTCGTCAGCAGCCGTTGCCGGATCGTCGGGTTGACAGGCGCCGTTGGCGCCGTTGGTCAGACCCGAGGCGATGGTCGTGTAGTTGATGTCGTCGGTCGTGTACGAAAGGCTCACAGGCGTCGCAGATATAGGGTTTGACGCGGTCGCCTTCCACTTTATGTAGACGTCATGGCCGAGCGTCAGATTCAGGTCGGCCGTCGTCGGCGGATTGGCCGGCGCATCGCTGTTGGCGGCCAAGACGTTGACGACTACCGGCGGACTACCCGGCGTGAACGCGATCGTCGCCTTGTCGACACCG
>Ga0164242_10005621_pt1 | contig 13933 bp, 11 predicted proteins | sample OricomgcompostMG_FD_108783 | JGI IMG/M metagenome (GOLD analysis project Ga0164242, IMG submission 108783) | Miracle-Growth compost microbial communities from Emeryville, California, USA - Original compost - Miracle growth compost (MG) ...
CTGGCCGAGGGCGCGATGCTCCCCGTGGTGCCGCTGTCCGCGCGTCACCTCGGTGGCTCGGTCGCGACGGCGGCGCTCATGGTGACGCTGCTCAACATCGGGTCGCTGCTGTTCAACGTGCCCAGTTCGATGATCACCGCGAAATACGGCGAGCGCCACGCGATCATCGGTGCATCGGTCGTCGGCGTCGTCGCTGCGGCACTGTGCATGCTGGCCGGCTCGCTGGCGCTCTTCGGAGCGGGCGCTTTCCTCATGGGTATCAGCGGCTCGGTCTTCATGCTCGCCCGGCAGAGTTACCTGACCGAAGCCGTACCCGCGCAGTACCGCGCCCGAGCGCTGTCGACGCTCGGGGGAGTCATGCGGGTCGGGATGTTCCTGGGCCCGTTCGTCGGCGCGGCTGCGATGGGTGCGTGGCATCTGCACGGTGCGTATGCCGTCTGCGTGGTCGCCCTGGCGGTCGCAGGTGTCGCGGGCGGGACGCTGCAGGACCTGCCGACCCACGCTGCCGCGAGCGGCGCGGACTCCACTGCGGCAACGGTCCGCTCGGTCGCCCGCGACTACAAGCGGATCTTCCTGACGATCGGAATGGGCATCCTGCTCGTCGCCATGATCCGGGCGACCCGACAAGCGGTGGTGCCGCTGTGGGCCGAGCACATCGGGCTCTCGGCGCAGTGGACCTCGGTGATCGTGGGCATCGCGGGCGGCATCGACATGCTGGTCTTCTACCCGGCCGGAAAGGTCATGGACGTCTTCGGGCGCCGCTGGGTCACGGTGCCGTCGATGATCATCATGGGGTTGTCGATGATGACGATCCCGCTCACGCACGGAGCCGTGCTGTTGTGCATCGTGGCCTGCGTCCTCGGCTTCGGCAACGGCATCGGTTCCGGAATGGTCATGACGCTGGGAGCGGATTTCTCACCGGACGTCGGCAGGGCGCAGTTCCTCGGCATCTGGCGCGAGTTGTCCGACGCCGGTGCGACCGTCGGCCCGGCCGTGCTGTCGGCGGTGACGGCGGCGACCGCGCTCGCTGCCGGCATCGTCACCTCGGGCGTCTTCGGCCTGCTGGCGGCCGCCGTGATGTGGTTCTCGGTGCCGGCCAAACGCGGTCGGCGCCACGGTCAGGACTCGAAGCTCTCCGCGGCGGAAGGAAACTCGCCGGACGCGACCTCGCGTGCGTAATCCGTGGCGGCCCTGCTGAGTTCGCCGCGCAGGTCGGCGAACTTGCGCACGAAACGCGGTGCCTTGCCACCCCGCAAACCGGCCATGTCCTGCCACACGAGCACCTGCGCGTCGCAGTCCGGTCCGGCGCCGATGCCGATGGTGGGTATGGCGAGCGCGTCGGTCACCTTACGAGCGACGGGAGCGGGCACCATCTCCATCACCACGGCGAAACAGCCCGCTTCCTGCAGGGCCAGCGCGTCCTCCAGCAACCGCTCGGCGCCGTCGCCGCGACCCTGCACCCGGTAGCCGCCGAGCACGTGTTCACTCTGCGGGGTGAAGCCGATGTGACCCATCACCGGTATGCCGGCGCGGACCAGCAGTTCGATCTCGGGCACCATCGGTTTGCCGCCCTCCAGCTTCACCGCGTGCGCCAGGCCTTCCTTCATGAACCGGGCAGCGGTCTCCAGAGCCTGCTGAGGGCTCGCCTGGTAGGACCCGAACGGCAGGTCGGCGACGACCATGGCGTGCGAGGTCGCGGTGCTCACCGCACGCACCAGCGGCAGCAGGTGGTCGACGGTCACGGGAACGGTCGTCTCGAAACCGAAGACGTTGTTCCCGGCCGAGTCGCCGACGAGGAGCACGGGGATGCTGGCCTCGTCGAAGATCTCGGCGGCATACATGTCGTATGCCGTGAGCATGGCCCACTTCTCGCCCCTGACCTTCTTGGCCTGCAGGTGTGGCACGCGAACCCGGCGCTGCGGGGCTGCCTGGGCCCCGGTGCCGTAGGGGGCGGTGGTCTCTGGGGTCTTCTCCGTCATACGGCAGAGCCTATCGACGACCCCCACGCCGACAGGACAGGAAGCACGCCGACAGGACAGGAAACACGCCGGGAGGACACGAAAAACGCGGTTTCGGCCGCCCGTTTTCGTGTCCTCTCGGTCATATGCTGTCCTGTCGGTGAAGTGGGTGGCGGCACGGCCGGTCCGGACAATGGATCGGGTCGCAAGACCGCCGACGGTCCGGTAGGGCAGGATTCGGGTATGGATCGCCAACAGGAATACGTGCTCCGCACCATCGAGGAACGCGACATCCGGTTCATCCGGTTGTGGTTCACCGATGTGCTCGGCACGCTGAAGTCGGTGGCCGTGGCACCGGCCGAACTCGAAGGCGCCTTCGCCGAGGGCATCGGTTTCGACGGCAGTGCCATCGAGGGACTGGCGCGGGTCTACGAGTCGGACATGCTGGTGCTCCCCGACGCCGACACCTTCCAGGTGTTGCCGTGGCGAGGTGAGAACCCCGGCACCGCCAGGATGTTCTGCGACATCCGGCTGCCCGACGGTTCCGCGAGCATGGCCGACCCCCGCTACGTGCTGCAGCGGGCGCTCGGCAAGGCCGCGGACAAGGGACTGACCTTCTACACACCCCCCGAGATCGAGTTCTACCTGTTCGAGAAGGACATCAAGCCGGGACAGCCGCCGACTCCGGTGGACAACGCCGGTTTCTTCGACCACGTGCCGCACGGCACCGGCCACGACTTCCGGCGCCTGGCGATCACCCTGCTGGAGCAGATGGGCATCTCCGTGGAGTTCTCCCACCACGAGGGCGGGCCGGGGCAGAACGAGATCGATCTGCGGTACGCCGACGCGCTCACCACGGCGGACAACATCATGACGTTCCGCACGGTCATCAAGGAGGTCGCGCTCGAGCAGGGTGTCTTCGCCTCGTTCATGCCCAAGCCGCTCGCCGACGCGCCCGGATCCGGGATGCACACGCACGTGTCGCTCTTCGAGGGCGACCGCAACGCCTTCTTCGAGGCGGGCGCGCCATACCAACTCTCAGCGACGGCAAGGCGATTCATCGCCGGTATCCTCCGGCACGCCGGCGAGATCAGTGCCGTCACCAACCAGTGGGTCAACTCCTACAAACGCATCTGGAGCGGTGCGGAGGCGCCGCCCTATGTCTGCTGGGGGCACAACAACCGCAGCGCGATGGTGCGCGTGCCGATGTACAAGCCGTCCAAGGGGCAGAGCTCACGCATCGAGGTGCGGTCCCTGGACTCGGCGGCCAACCCCTACCTCGCCTACGCCGTGGTGCTGGCCGCCGGAATGAAGGGCGTCGACGAGGGCTACGAACTCCCGCCGGAGGCGGAGGACAACGTCTGGACGCTCACCGACAGTGAGCTGCGCGCGATGGGGATCGACCCGCTGCCCGCATCGCTGGATCACGCCATCCACCTGATGGAGCACAGCGAACTGGTCGCGGAGACCCTGGGTGAGCACGTCTTCGACTTCTTCCTGCGCAACAAGCGCGCCGAGTGGGCGGCCTACCGTGACCAGGTGACGCAGTACGAGCTGGATCAGTACCTGGGCCGGCTGTGAGCGCCGATCGAGCCGAGGATCGCAGCGCAGCGAGGACCGCAGGTGAGGGAAGAGGCGCGACGGAGAAGGTGACCGTTTCGCGCAGCCTGCTCGCGCGGGCCGGCTTCACCGAACCGGAGCGCGCGCTCGGCATGCTCGACGAGTTGAAGCTCCCGCCGGAAGCCATCGAGTCCGGCATCGGTTCGCTGTCCAGAGCCGCGTCGCCGGATCACGCCCTCCTCGGGCTGGTGCGGTTGGGTGAAGTGTTGTCCGATCGTGAAAACGGCGAGTTGGCAGCACTTTTCACGAACGACAAGGAGGCGTGGGATCGCCTGGTGATGCTGCTGGGCGCATCGACCGCGCTGACCGACCACCTGGTGCGTCACCCGCAGCACTGGCACGACGTCGTCGAGGCACGGGTGCGCAGCAAGGACGAGCTCTACACCAGGCTGGCGGAGGCCGTCGGTGACTCCATCGGCACCGAGGGGTATGACGCGCTGCGCGTGGCCTATTACCGCGAGCTGGTGCAGATCGCTGCCGTCGACCTCACCGGGGACGCCATCGAGCAGTTCCCGGAGATCTCGGAGGCGCTCGCCGAACTCGCCGGCGCCGCGGTCGCGGCGGCGTTGCAGATCGCACGCAACACCGTCGAGGACGCCGACACCTGCCGGCTCAGCGTGATCGGCATGGGCAAGTGCGGTGGGCGCGAGCTCAACTACATCAGCGACGTGGATGTCATCTTCGTGGCCGAACCGGCCGACGGAGTGGTCGAGGCCGACGCGATGGAGGTCGGCAGCAAGCTCGGCACCGAGATCATGCGGGCCTGTTCGGTCGCGACGGGTGAAGGCTCGCTGTGGCAAGTCGATCCGGCACTGCGGCCGGAGGGCAAACAGGGGCCGTTGGTGCGGACCGTCGACTCGCACCGTGCCTACTACGACCGGTGGGCCAAGACGTGGGAGTTCCAGGCTCTGCTGAAGGCGCGGCCGATCGCAGGTGACGACGCGGTGGGCGCGTCATACCTCTCGGCGATCCAGCCGTTGGTATGGCGGGCCGCCGACCGCGACCACTTCGTCGAGGACGTGCAGGCGATGCGGCGGCGGGTGGAGGACCACGTCCCCGCGGCAGAGGTCGGCCGGCAGCTCAAACTCGGCCCGGGCGGCCTGCGCGACATCGAGTTCAGCATGCAACTGCTGCAACTGGTGCACGGCCGCACCGATGAGCGCCTGCGCAACCGCGGCACCCTGGCGGCCATGGAGTCGCTGTCGCGCGGCGGTTACATCGGGCGGGTCGACGCACACGAGCTGGACCAGGCGTACCGGCAGCTGCGGGTGCTGGAGCACCGGATCCAGCTGTCCCGGATGCGGCGCACCCACCTGATCCCCAACAACCCGGCGGAACTGCGGGCGCTCGGCCGCTCCATGGGGCTGCGAGTGGACCCCGAGACCGAGGTGGTCAAACAGTGGCGCGAACGCGCCGCCAACGTGCGCCGGCTGCACGAGCGGATCTTCTACCGGCCGCTCCTCACCGCCGTCGCCAACCTGTCCGGCGACGACGCCCGGCTGACCCGGGAGAACGCCGAAGACCGGTTCGCCGCACTGGGTTTCCGGGACGCCAAGGGTGCGGTGCGCCATCTGGAGGCGCTGACCGCGGGGGTGAGCCGGCGTGCGGCGATCCAGCGCACCCTGCTCCCGGTCATGCTGCAGTGGTTCTCCGAGGAGGTCGACCCGGACCTGGGGCTGCTCGCCTTCCGCAAGCTCAGCGACGCGTTGGGGTCGACCCACTGGTTCCTCAAGATGCTGCGCGACGAGGGCCGCGCGGCCGAGACGCTCGCCCGGGCGCTCGCGGGCAGCCGGTATGTCGGGCAGCTGCTGGAGAACGCCCCGTCGGCGGTGCGTGTCTTCGGCTCACACCAGGCCCTTGTGCCGCTCACCCGGGAGCAGCTCCTCACGGTGGTGCGTGCCGCGGTCGACCGGCAACCGGACGACGACGATGCGGCACTGCTCGCGGTGCGGTCGGCCCGCCGCAACGAGCTCATCCGCATCGCGGTCGCCGACCTGACCGGGGAGCTCGATCTGGATGCGGTGGAGTGTGCGCTCACCGACCTGGCGGCCGCGACGCTCCAGGGAGCGCTGGAGCTGGCCATCCGCCATGTCGAAAAGGCCAGCGACACAACGCTTTCGACGGTGATCAGCATCATCGGCATGGGCCGGCTGGGTGGCCGGGAGATGGGCTACTCCTCGGACGCGGACGTGATGTTCGTGCACGACCCGCTGCCGGATGCGGACCCCCAGCTCGCGCAGAGCCAGGCGGAGGAGGTCGTGACCTTCCTCAGCACGGGGCTGAGCGCGGCCGGCCCGGACCCGGCGCTCGGGGTCGATGCCGACCTGCGTCCCGAGGGCAAGGCCGGGCCGATCGTGCGCACCCTGGCGTCGTATGCCGCCTACTACGAGCGGTGGTCGGAGGGTTGGGAGGCACAGGCGTTGCTTCGGGCCAAACCGATCGCCGGCGACGAGGAGCTGGCACTGCGGTTCACCGAGCTGATCGACCCGTTGCGGTGGCCGGAGGGCGGCATCGACGCATCAGCCGTGCGCTCGATCCGGATGCTGAAGGCGCGCATGGAGGCGGAGCGGCTGCCGCGTGGAGCCGACATCCGCACCCACTTCAAACTCGGCCGCGGGGGGCTGTCCGACGTGGAGTGGACCGTGCAGTTGGCTCAGTTGCAGCACGCTCACGAGATCCCGGACCTGCGGCACACCGGCACCACCACCCCGTTGCGGGTGATGGCCCAGCACGGGCTGCTCGACGTGCGCGACGCCGCGAAGCTGCGCGAGTCATGGACCCTCGCGAGCAGGCTGCGCAACGCGTCGGTGCTCTGGCGCGGGCGGCCGGTGGACTCGCTACCCGGCTCGATCGCCGACGCCGATGGCATCGCGCGGATCCTCGGGTTGCCGGTCGGTGCAGGCCACGAACTCTCCGAGCGCTACCTGCGGGTGTCACGTCAGGCGCGGGAGGTCGTCGAGCACGAGTTCTACGGCGCCGACCCGGATGGCGACCGGGACGTCGACCCGACACGCTGACCGATCTCGCCGAGCCGCCCGTGGATGGTCAGCTCCGTCGTCAGCAACACCGAAATGGCCTGTGCCACAAGGAGAGCCACCAAGACCAGGAGTTGCACGGCAGCAGCCTCCCAGGCGCTGGCGCCACCCAGAAGCGCGCCGACGAAGGCACCCGGGAGGGTGACCAGGCCGACAGTGCGGGTCTGGTCCATGCCGGGGATGAGGGCGAGGGCCGCGTCGTCGCGGGCGACCACGTCCGCGGCCTGGGCCGGGGTGAGCCCGAGCGAGAGGCCGGCCTCGTACTCGCCGTACCTCGTGCGCAGCGCCTCGTGGATCCGCTTGCCCGACAAGGACGCTGCGACCATCGAGTTACCGCCGACGATGCCCAGCACGGGTATGACGGCGATCGGCCGGATCGGCACCAGGCCGGTCGCCAGGATCCCGAGGACGGCCGGGATCGCACCCCCGCAGACCGGCACCAGCGTCCACCAGGTGGCGCGGCCGAGGATCCGGTGGGCACTGGTGTATGCCGCCACGGACAACATCAGCGCGCAGAAGAGCAACGACAGCGGCCAGGACCGCAGGACCACGCCCACCACCAGGCCGACGGCCGCCAGTTGGGCACAGGCGCGCAGCCCTGCGGTGATCTGCCCGAGCCCGCTGCCGAGCCGCCCCCACCGCACGATTCCGGCCGCCAGCAGCGTCGCGACGACTGCGAAGGCGAGCACGACGACGTTGTCCTGCCAACCGTGCAGTTGCACCAGGGTCATGAGAAGGAGTATCCCGGAGACGGCCGGCGCAACGTGAGCACGACGAGGCCGCGATTCCGGGGATCGGACGGGGCGCCGGGACCGGTGTCGACGCCAACTAGAATCGGGTCGTGATCAATCGCCTTGACCTGCGTGGCGCGGCGCTTCGTGACCTCGACGCCCTCGCCCTGCGCAACACGCTGCCCCGAGCCGAGCTCGACGTGGAGGCCGCACTCGACATCGTGCGCCCCATCTGCGAGCAGGTTCATGCCGGCGGCGCGCAGGCGGTGCTCGACCTGGACGAGAGGTTCGACGGTGTGCGGCCGCCGTCCCTGCGGGTGCCGGGCTCGGTGATCGAGGCTGCCGTCGCGCAGCTCGATCCGCAGCTGCGCGCGGCGCTGGAGGAGTCGATCCGTCGTGCACGCATCGTGCACGAGGCACAGAGCCGCACCGAGACCGTCACCCAGGTGGTGCCCGGCGGCACCGTCACCGAGCGACACGTACCGGTCGAGCGGGTGGGCCTCTACGTGCCGGGCGGCCAGGCGGTCTACCCCAGCAGTGTGGTGATGAATGTCGTGCCGGCGCAGATCGCCGGCGTCGGGTCGCTGGCCGTTGCCAGCCCGCCGCAGCGTTCCAACGCGGGCGAGTTCGTGGGTTACCCCGATCCGACCATCCTGGCCGCCTGCGGGCTGCTCGGGGTCGACGAGGTCTACGCGGTCGGCGGTGCGCAGGCCGTCGCCATGTTCGCGTATGGCGCGCTCGACGAGTCCGGCGAAACCGTCTGTGAGCCGGTCAATCTCGTGACCGGCCCGGGGAACGTCTACGTCGCCGCCGCCAAACGGCTGCTGCTGGGCGTGATCGGCATCGACGCGGAAGCAGGACCCACCGAGATCGCGATCCTCGCCGACGGGAGCGCAAACGCCCAACTCGTCGCCGCAGATCTGATCAGCCAGGCCGAGCACGACGAGCTGGCCGCCTCGGTCCTGGTCACCGACAGCGAGGAGCTTGCAGCCGCCGTCGAGGAGGCGCTGGAGGAGCGGGTCGCGCTGACCAAGCACGTCGAGCGGGTTCGCATCGCGCTCGGCGGGCCGCAGTCCGGCATCGTCCTGGTCGACGGGCTCGACGAAGGCGTTCGGGTCGTCGACGCCTACGCCGCGGAGCACCTGGAGATCCAGACCCGGGACGCCTCGGCGGTCGCCGCCCGGATCCGTAACGCAGGTGCGATCTTTGTCGGCGACTACGCACCGGTCAGCCTCGGCGACTACGCGGCGGGCTCCAACCACGTGCTGCCGACCGGCGGGTGTGCCTGCCACAGCGGCGGGCTGTCCGTGCAGTCGTTCCTGCGCGGCATCCACGTCATCGACTACTCCCGTGACGCGCTCGCGGACATCGCCGACACGGTGGTCACCCTCGCCACGGCCGAGGACCTCCCGGCGCACGGCGACGCCGTCACCGCGCGATTCGAAGAGAAGCAGTGAGCGCGCTGCAGCAGCTGGTCCGGCCGGAGTTGCGTGGCCAGACGCCGTATGGCGCGCCGCAGCTGGATGTGCCGGTCGCGCTCAACACCAACGAGTCGTCCTACCCGGTGCCGCAGGTGGTGGTCGACCAGATCGCCCGCGACGTCGCCGAGGTGGCCGTCTCGCTCAACCGCTACCCGGACCGCGAATTCACCCGGCTGCGTGAGCTGTTGGCCGGTTACCTGCGGCGCACCACGGGGGAGCCGGTCACCGCTCGGCAGGTGTGGGCGGCCAACGGTTCCAACGAAGTGCTGCAGCACATCGTGCAGGCTTTCGGTGGGGCGGGCCGGACCGCGCTCGGCTTCACCCCGTCATACTCCATGCACCCGCTGATCAGCGAGCGCAACGGCACCGCCTGGGTCGACGGACTGCGCGACGCGGACCCGTCGAAGTTCGACCTCGACGGCGACCTCGCCGTGTCACAGACCCGGGAGCACGACCCGGAACTGATCTTCCTGTGCTCGCCCAACAACCCCACCGGCACCGCGCTCGACCTCGACATCGTGCGCCTGGTGTATGACGCCACCGACCGCGCGATCGTCGTCGTCGACGAGGCCTACACCGAGTTCTCCCGGGAGGGTACGCCGAGCGCGGTCTCGCTGCTGCCGGGTCGTGATCGGTTGGTGGTCAGCCGCACCATGTCCAAGGCCTTTGCGTTCGCCGGCGCCCGGCTCGGATATCTCGCAGCAGCACCCGAATTCAGTGATCTGTTGCGCCTGGTCCGGTTGCCCTACCACCTGTCGACCGTGACACAAGCGGTTGCCTGCGCCGCGCTCGAGCACACCGACACGATGCTGTCGATGGTCGACAAGATCAAGACGACCCGTGACGACCTGCTGGCCGGTTGTGCCGCGCTCGGTCTGCAACCGGTGCCCAGCGACGCCAACTTCGTCCTGGTGGGCGGATTCGACGACGCCGCAGCGACCTGGCAGGCTCTGCTGGACCGCGGTGTGCTCGTGCGCGATGTGGGGATCGCCCATCATCTGCGGATCACCGCGGGGACGCCGGAGGAGAACGACGCCGCACTGCGTGCGCTGCGCGCGGTGCTCGAAGGAGAGCAGGTATGACCGATCACCGCGTCGCACACATCGAGCGAGCGACCAAGGAGAGCCAGATCGAACTGTCGGTCGACCTGGACGGCACCGGCGCGAGTGAGGTGTCCACGGGGGTGCGGTTCTACGACCACATGCTGGAGAGCTTCGCCAAGCACAGCCTGATCGACCTGCGGGTCAAGGCGACCGGCGACCTCGACGTCGACGCGCACCACACGGTCGAGGACACCGCGATCGTGCTGGGTCAGGCCGTGCGCGAGGCACTGGGTGACAAGAGCGGCATCTCCCGGTTCGGCGATGCCACGGTGCCGTTGGACGAGGCACTGGTGCAAGCGGTCGTCGACGTCGCGGGCCGTCCCTACGTCGTGCACACCGGCGAGCCCGAAGGGCAGATCTACGCCGTCATCGGCGGCAACTACGCGGGTTCACTGACCCAGCACGTGCTGGAGAGCTTCGGCCACCACGCGGCGATCGCGCTGCACGTGCGTGTGCTGTCCGGCCGCGACCCGCACCACATCGTCGAAGCCCAGTTCAAGGCGGTCGCCCGGGCGCTGCGCGCCGCGGTCGCGCGTGACCCGCGTGTCGTCGGCATTCCGAGCGCCAAGGGAGCACTGTAGGTCGCATGCACCGCGCCGTCCGCTCCCGACGTTCCGGCGTGCTCCTGTTGCACGGCGACGTCAGAACCGTCTCCGCATGGGTGCGTCAGGGGGTCGTACCTTCCTACGTGGTTCCGTTGGCGGGTTGGACCGCTGTGGTGCCGGGCGGACCGTCGCAGGCGGGCAAGCCGTACGACGACGCGGTGCAACTGCTGGCTGCGCGTCGCGTGCCGAGCCGCATGCGCGCGGCGCTCGGACTGTTCCGGTTGGACGAGCGCGGCGTCGTGGTGGTGCATCCCCGCGGATGGCGTGCACTGCCGCGTTGGCTGGTCTGGGAGCGCGGCGACGGGGTCTGCGGCCTGCCCGGTCACCCGGCCGCCCGGCCCGGCGACATGGCGATGGCCGCGGGCGTCATACCCGAATCCGTTCGGGCGATCCGGGAGATCCTGACCGATCGCACCTCGTTGATCGACGATGTGCTTGCCGACCTGATGGGAGTGCTCGCACTGCCGGGGGAGCGTCTGCTCCATGGGAAGGTCAAGGACGCCGAGGGCGCGGTGCTCGTGGAGCCGGCAGCGCGCGCGGTCGAGAGATTCTCTCGAGTCACCAAGGAAGACAAGGAAATCCGGACCGAGTTGGAGCAGTTGTGAGCAGTCGGATCGTGGTTTTCGACTATGGCAGCGGCAACGTCCGCTCCGTGGTCCGCATGCTCGAGCGCGTCGGCGCGGAGGTCACGTTGACCGCCGACCGGCAGGCCGCGTTGGACGCCGACGGCCTCTACGTGCCGGGGGTCGGTGCGTTCCACGCCTGCATGGTCGGGCTCCGGGATGCCGGTGGACCGCAGCTCATCGCCGAGCGTCTGCGACTCGGGCGCCCGGTCCTCGGTGTGTGCGTCGGCTTCCAGGTGCTTTTCGACGGGTCCACCGAACCAACGTCCATCCAACCCGTGCCCACCGGGCTCGGCTACTTCTCGGGGACGGTCGAGCGGCTGCACGCACCGGTCGTGCCGCACATGGGCTGGAGTCTGCTGACCCCGGCCGCCGGGTCGCGCCTGCTGGAGGGCGTTGAGGACCAACGCTTCTACTTCGTCCACTCGTATGCCGCCGCGCAGCTGCTCGACAGCCGGGTGGCGGGGAACCCGCTGGTGACCACAGCGCAGCACGGAGACAGCTTCGTCGCGGCGGTCGAGGACGGACCGTTGGCCGGCACCCAGTTCCACCCGGAGAAGTCCGGTGACGCCGGTGCGCACCTGGTTCAGAACTGGCTGCGCACGCTGTGACCGCCCGCGCTGGTCGAGTAGCCCGCAGCGGTGCTGGCCGAGGGCGTAGCGAGACCACCTGCCGGATCGGAAACGTCACAACACAAGGAGATTTCGATGGTTGACCAGGCGCCGAGGCTCGAGCTTCTGCCCGCAGTGGACGTGGCCGATGGCCAGGCGGTCCAACTCGTGCAGGGTGTCGCCGGGACCGGGGGCCAGTTCGGCGATCCGCTCACGGCTGCGAGGGCGTGGCAGGACGCGGGAGCCGAGTGGCTGCACCTGGTCGATCTCGACGCTGCATTCGGCCGGGGCAGCAATGCGGAGCTTCTCGCGAGCATCATCGGGCAGCTCGACCTGAAGGTGGAGCTGTCGGGCGGCATACGTGACGAGGCGTCGTTGACTGCTGCGCTCGCAACGGGCTGCCGACGCGTCAACCTCGGCACCGCTGCCCTGGAGGACCCGGAGTGGACGGCCCGAGCCATCGCCACCCATGGGGACCGCATCGCGGTCGGGCTGGACGTGCGGGGCAGCACGCTCGCGGCGCGCGGCTGGACCAGGGACGGTGGTGACCTGTGGGAGACCCTCGACCGACTCGACGGTGAGGGCTGTGCTCGTTACGTCGTCACTGACGTCGCCAAGGACGGCATGTTGCAAGGACCCAACATCACTCTCCTGCAAGACGTTTGCGCCCGCACCGACCGACCGGTGGTCGCGTCCGGTGGGGTCTCCACCCTGGACGACATCCGCGTGCTGCGCGAACTCGTCCCAATCGGGGTCGAGGGCGCGATCATCGGCTCGGCGCTGTACAAGGGAGCGTTCGAGCTCGGGGACGCATTGGACCTCGCCGGACGCCCGGAGACCGTATGAGTCCCGAACACTTCGACTCCGCGGGCCAGACCTTCTCGGGGCGGTCGCTGACCGGCACCGGGTTCGACAACGACGACGGTTCGATCGACCCAGGGCTCGCCACCGCGTTGCAGGATCCCGGTGACGAGGAGCAGCTGATGGCTGCACTGGCGCAGGCTCGGCTGCTCGTGCCGATCGTCGCGGCGCTCGCCGAGTCCGATGAGTCGGGGGAGCATGTGGTCGAGAAGAGCACCGACATGGCCGTGGTCACCCTGACCGCTCCGACCGGGGAGCGTGCCCTGCCGGTCTTCAGCGACACCGACGCGCTGAGCGCCTGGGACCCCGATGCTCGACCCTCCCCGGTGCGCGCGGACCTGGCCGCGCAGGCCGCCATCGCCGAGCAGTGCGACGTGCTGGTGCTGGACGTTGCGACGCGGTCCCTGGTGTTGCGCCCGAGCATGCTGTGGGCCCTGGCTCAGCGCCTGACCTGGCGGCCTCCGCATCTGGATGAGCATGTGCGGCAGGCAATTTCGAAGGCAGTCGCTGACGAACCCGACGTTGCCGATGCCCGGTGTGAGGCCGGCAGCGTCGCCGGCGAGCTTCGTGTCGTGCTGGCCGTGCAGCCCGGACTCACCCAGCAGGAACTGCAGGCGCTGGCGCAGCGGGTGGGAGAGCAGATCGCAACCGACGGTGAGACCCGTGCCCGCATCGACGGCCTGGCCTTCTCCGTGGTCACCGCCCGCCGAGAGGACACCCTCAACACCGAGCGGACACGATAATCGCTGCGTGCAGGCGCGGATAGCGTGTCCCCTCGGGGTGTTTCGTGTCCTGTCGGCGAAGGGGGGGTGGGGGTGGAGGGGCGGTTGTGGTTGCGGCCGCGCGTCAGAGGTTGATCATGTGGCCGACGATTCCCTCGACGGCCTCTTTCATGGCCTCGGACAGGGTCGGGTGGGCGAAGACGTTGCGGGCGATCTCGTCGGCGGTCAGGTCCCACTTCTGCGCCAGGGTGAGCGCGGGCAGCAGTTCGGTGACCTCGGGGCCGATCAGGTGGGCGCCGAGCAACTCGTTGTGCTTGGCGTCGGCGACGACCTTCACGAAGCCGGCGGTCTCCGCCATACCGCGGGCCTTGCCGTTCGCGGAGAACGGGAACGACGCGGTCTTCACGTCATACCCCTTGTCCTTCGCCTGCTGCTCGGAGTAGCCGAAGGACGCGATCTGCGGCTGGCAGAAGGTCGCGCGCGGGATCATGTCGAAGTCGATCTCGACGGTCTCGGCATTGCCGATCGTCTCGGCCGCCACGACACCCATCGCCTCGGCGGTGTGCGCGAGCATCAGCTTGCC
>Ga0164242_10005622_pt1 | contig 13932 bp, 14 predicted proteins | sample OricomgcompostMG_FD_108783 | JGI IMG/M metagenome (GOLD analysis project Ga0164242, IMG submission 108783) | Miracle-Growth compost microbial communities from Emeryville, California, USA - Original compost - Miracle growth compost (MG) ...
CGAACATCGACCGGGTGACCCCGGCGATGCTGGGCCTGGCCGGCCTGCTGGAAAAGCGCCGTCCGCCTGTCGGTTTGAGCGCGGCCGAACTGGCCGACTGGTCCTACCGCAGCGACACCGACCGGCACATCCACTACCTGATCATCGACGATGTCGACCAGATCCCGGATGCCCCGGCGGTCAGCGGTCCGTTCGCAGGCCAGCGCCCGTGGACCCCGCTACTCGGATTGCTCTCGCAGGCACAGGAATTGGGTCTGCGGGTGATCGTCACGGCACGGGCCACCGGCTCGGCACATGCGGTGATGACGGCACCGCTGCTGCGCCGGCTCAACGAACTGCAGGCATCGATCGTCATGCTGTCGGGTAACCCGCAGGACAGCGGCAAGCTGCGTGGTCACCGGTTCAGCCGGTTGCCTGCGGGCCGCGCCATGGTGCTCGCCGACAGCGATGAGCCCACCTACGTCCAGCTGGTCAATCCGCTGGCGTCAGAGGCAGTCAACAGCAGCAACGGAAGGACAGAACACAGATGACATTGCGCGTGGTTCCGGAAGGGCTGACCGCTGCGGGCGCGGCGGTGGAGGCCCTGACCGCAAGACTGGCCGCGGCCCACGCCGCCGTCGCACCGGTGGTGACCGCGGTGATCCCGCCGGCCGCCGATCCGGTGTCGTTGCAGAGCGCCCTGACGCTCAGTGCACACGGCACCGAGCACGAGGCAGTGGCAGCCCAGGGCGTGACCGAACTGGGCCGGTCCGGCGCCGGAGTCACCGAGGCAGGGGTCAGCTACGCAGCGGGCGATGCCCAGGCGGCGGCCGCCTACCTGACGGCGCTCGGCTGATATGACGGCCCCCATCTGGATGGCGATGCCGCCCGAGGTGCACTCGACGCTGCTCTCCAGCGGCCCGGGTCCGGGCTCGTTGCTGGCCGCGGCGGGGGCCTGGCAGTCGCTGAGTACCGAATATGCCTCGGCGGCAGCCGAACTCACCGCATTGCTCGGCCAGGTTCAGGCCGGCTCGTGGGAGGGTCCCAGCGCCGAGCAATACCTGGCCGCACACACGCCGTACCTGGCGTGGCTGGCGCAGGCCGGCGCGGACAGCGCCGCCACCGCCGCCCAGCATGAGGTGGTGGCCGCCGCCTACAGCACCGCGTTGGCGACCATGCCGTCGCTGCCCGAGCTGGCGTTGAACCATGCCATCAATCCCGCCCTGGTGGCCACCAATTTCCTTGGCCTGAACACCATTCCGATCGCCGTGAACGAGGCCGACTACGCCCGGATGTGGGTGCAGGCGGCGACCGTGATGAGCACCTATCAGGCGGTGTCGACGGCCGCCACCGAGGCCACCCCGACCACCACGGCGGCACCGATGGTGCTGGCCGCCGGGGTCGGCGAAGCCGGCAGTGCCGCAGCCACCGCGACCGGCGCGTCGGCGCAGATCCAGGCCACCAGTGCCGCTGCATCATTGGACAGTTCGAATGCGATCCTCAAGTACCTGGAGAGCTACCTCAAGGCGGTACCAGGCGGAGATCTGATCATCAAGTTCTTGCAGAACCCACTGGGTGAGCTCAAGCAGATGATCCTGGATTTCCTGATCAATCCGGCCTCGGCGTTGCAGGCATGGGGACCACTGCTTTTCGCCATCGGCTACCAGGCCTTCTTCATACCGGTCGGTTTCGGCACCTGGGGACTGGGGCTGAGCGCCCCACTGTGGGGGCCGGCGCTGATCGCCGTCGGCCTGTCCAGCTTGGGACTGCTGGCGCTCATCCAGCCAGATGCACCGGAACCCGCTGCAGCAGAGGCTTTTCCGCAGATCGTGCAATGGCGGGTCGATCATGTCGACCAGATGCCGGTGGTCAGCATTGCGCCGACGGTTCCCGCGACGGGTGTGGCCCCGGCCCCGGCGATGAGCGCCACCGGTGCGGCGCCGGCCGGCGCACCCGCCCCGGCCCCGGCCCCGGCGTTGGCCTACGCGGTGCACGTGAACGATCCCGGCGGCGGCTTCACCCCGACGCTGCACGAGGGCAGCGGGGCCAAGGCTCCGGCCTCGGGAATCGCTGCGGCACTGGCGGCGTCGGCCGCGGCATCAGCGGCCGAGCGGCGCCGAGCCCGTCGTCGCCGCGGTTCCGCAGTCAAGGAACGTGGTGTCCGCGACGAGTACATGGACATGGACTCCGACCTGGACCCGGGTCCGGAGCCCACGCGTGAACCCGTGGCGACCGCATCGCGGCAGGGCGCGGCTGTCGGCGGCTTCACCGGAGCCATCTCGCGTCCCGATACGGCGACCGCGACGGGCTTGACCCAGTTGTCCGACAACGGTTTCGGGGACGGCCCGGCCGAACCCATGTTGCCGGGCAACTGGCCGGATGCAGGGGGTGGCCGACACTGACCAGCCCGCTGAGAACCGAGATCTTTTTGACCGCACCAGCAATCACCACACCGAAAAGGAACAACCATGAGCATGCTTGACGCGCACATCCCCCAGCTGGTCGCTTCCGAGGCGGCGTTCTCGGCCAAGGCGGCCCTGATGCGCAGCACCATCGCCCAGGCCGAGCAGGCCGCCCAGTCCGCGCAGGCCTTCCACCAGGGTGAGTCGGCCGCCGCGTTCCAGGGCGCCCACGTCCGCTTCATGGAGGTGGCGGCCAAGGTCAACGCCCTGCTGGACATTGCTCAGGCCAACCTCGGCGATGCCGCCGGCAGCTACGTCGCCGAAGACGCCGCAGCGGCCGGCACCTACACCGCCGTCTAAGACCACACACCAGATCAACACAGGGGAGTCCACCGATGTCTCAGATCATGTACAACTACCCGGCAATGCTGTCGCACTCGGCCGAGATGACCGGGTATGCAGGCGCATTGCACGCCGTGGGTGCCGATATCGCCAGCGAGCAGGCCGCACTGGCCGGCGCGTGGCAGGGTGACACCGGTACCACCTACCAGGCCTGGCAGGCGCAGTGGAACACCGCGATGGAGGAGCTGGTGCAGGCCTACCGCGCGATGGCCAGCACGCACGAGGCCAACACCATGTCGATGAGCGCACGCGATCAGGCCGAAGGCGCCAAGTGGGGCTGATCGGCCGGACCGGGGATCCCGGTGCGTCCTAACGCCGTTGAGCTCAGCACGGCACAGGCCTGGTTCCTGGCCGACCGGCTCGGTGCGGGGAACTTCCCGTGGGTGCTGGCGATAACCCAGCCCTACACCGAGGTCGGTCAGCGGGCCGGATTCGAGGCCGAGCAGGCAGCACAGCTCACCGCGATGGGTGTGCTGTCGGCCGACGGGGTGGTGAATCAGACTGTTGGACAATGGATTCGGATGGTCTGCCGACCGCGACGGTGGCTGGAGCTGCGCTGGGTGGCGGCGTCGGGCGAACTGCTCCGAGGCCTGGTGGCCCGGGACGGTGAACGCACCGTCGTCGCCCTGCGCAATGGCCACCTGATGACCTGCACCGAGTTGGACATCGGTCATCCGGAGGCGCTGGTGCCGGTGCTGACCGCCGGTCTGGCGGGCCGGGCGCCCGCCCGTTTCGACGAGTTCCGGTTGCCCGCGCACGTCGGGGCCAAGGCCGACGAGCGGCTGCGCAACGGCGAACCGCTGACCGAAGTCCTGGAATACCTGGGTATTCCGGCCTCGGCGCACCACGTTGTGGAGGCGGCCTTCGGTCCCCAGCGCAGCTACGTGGAGGTGGTCGCCGGCGATCACCGCGACGGGTACCGGGTCAGCACCGAGGTGGGTATCAGCGTGGTCGACACCGCCGCCGGCCGGGTGGTGGTCCGACCGGTCAAAGCCGCCGACGGAACCTGGATTTCGATATTCCAGCCCGGCACCGACATGGCTGCGGCCATCGCGGTGCAACAGCTGACCGCGTCCCTGCCGGACGGAACCTGGTTCCCGGACGCGTCACTGACCAGAGATTTCGAGCTGTCAAGTATGGAACGGAAAGAGCATGTCCCTCAACACATCAACTAGTACCGCGAGCCCCATGGTCCGGGTTGCGGTGCTGGCTGCGGCCGACGGCACCGGGCGCCTGACCGACCTGGCACTGCCGGCCGGTCTGCCGCTGCGCGAGATCATCCCCGCAGTGCGGCGGATCGTCGCCCCGTCGCCCGATGAGTCGTCGGACGGCACCACCGCACTGTCGCTGGCACCGGTCGGTGGCGCGCCGTACAGCCTGGACACCACGCTGGACACCGTCGGCGTGGTCGACGGCGACCTGCTGGCATTGGCGCCGGTACCGGTGGGCCCGGCCGCACCGGGCGTGGTCGAGGACATCGCCGATGCCGCGGTGATCTTCTCCGCGGCCCGGGAAAAGCCTTGGGGCATCGCCGATATCCGTCGTTACGCCGGCTGGGCCCTGGTCGGACTGGTGCTGGTCGCCACCGTGGTGGCCACCCTGGCGCGCCTGCACACGAACAGCCCCGTCGGGCTGTTCACCGTGTTCGGGGTCGCGGCCTTGACCGTGGTCGGCGCGCTGGCCACCCGCTCGGCCGACCCACCCCTGGCGACCGCACTGAGCCTGGCCGCCCTGGTTCCCGTGGGTGCCGCCTTCGCGCTGGCGGTGCCGGGGCACATCGGTGCGGCGCAACTGCTGCTCGGTTCGGCGGCGGTGGCTGCCTGGTCGGTGGTCTCGATCACCGTCGCCGAGCGGGCGATCGCGGCCTTCACCGCCACCACGGTGATCGGCCTGGCCGGCGTGCTGGCCGGCGCGATCACCGCGATCGCGGCACTGAGCACCGCCGTGATCGGCAGTGCCCTGATGATTTTCGCGCTGTTGGTGGTGGTCCAGGCCGCCCACCTGTCGACGCTGTGGGCACGCTTCCCGGTGCCGAACCTGCCGGCGCCCGGTGACCCGACGCCCTCGGCGCTGCCGCTGTGGGTGCTGGCCGACCTGCCGCGCCGGGTCCGGGTCAGCGAATCGCACCAGGCTGGATTCGTCGCCGGCTCGGTGCTGGTGCTCACCGCCGCATCGCTGGTGCTGACCGCCGGTGCACACGTGTCCGGGTGGGCCTGGTACCTGGTGGCCGCCGCCGCGCTGGCCACCGCGCTGCGCGCCCGGGTCTGGGATTCGGCCGCCTGCAAGGCGTGGCTGCTCGGCCAGCCCTACCTGCTGACCGTCGCGCTCACCGCCGCGTTCGTCGTCGACGGCCGGGATGGGTCCGTGTGGTGGCCGCTGATCGCGTTGGCCGTCCTGGTCCTGGTGTGGGCCGTGGCCGCGCTGTACCCCTCGGTGGCCTCGCCGGAGCGCTACTCGCTGCCGATGCGTCGACTGACCGGATTTGTGGCCTCCGCGCTGGACGCCTCGCTGCTGCCGGTGATGGCCTACCTGGTCGGCCTGTTCACCTGGGTCATCGAACGGTGAGTACGGCCACACGGCGATCGGTGGCCGCCGTCCTGGCGGCCGCCTTCGCGGTGCTGCTCGCGCCGATCGCCGGCGCGATCACACCGCCCCAGGTCGACTCGAACGCCACGCCGCCGTCGGGGGCCGCCGGGCCCGTGGCCACCATGGGCCAGCGCGGCAAGTGCGTGACCGCCGGCGTGCTGCCCGGCACCACTCCGGGTGCGGCCAATCAGTCGCTGCTGAACCTGCCCGGCGCCTGGGCGGTCAGCCGGGGCGAGGGGCAGACCGTCGCGGTCATCGACACCGGCGTACACCCGGGTCCGCGGCTGCCCGATGTACAGCCCGGCGGCGATTTCGTGGAAAGTGGTGACGGCCTTGCCGATTGCGACGGTCATGGCACCCTGGTCGCGGGCCTGATCGCCGGACGGCCCGGCCCGGACGGCTTTTCCGGTGTCGCCCCGGAGGCCAAGATCCTGGCAATTCGCCAGAGTTCCGAACGGTTTTCGCCGCGGTCGGACTCGGACGATCCGGCCACTGCCCGAGCCGAGGTCGAGGTGCAATCGCTGGCCCGCGCCGTCGTACGGGCCGCCGACCTGGGTGCCAAGGTCATCGCCATCACCGCCGTGACCTGCCTGCCGGCAGATCAGCAGGTGGACCAGAGCGCACTCGGCGCGGCACTGAAATATGCTGCGGTAGAAAAAGATGCAGTGATCGTGGCGGCATCCGGTAACGACCGCGCGGGCCTGTCGGGCGGCCCCACCTGCAAGGCCAACCCGCTGGACAACCCCGGGCATCCGGCCGATCCACGCAACTGGGCCGGCGTGACCTCGGTGTCGATCCCGTCGTGGTGGCAGCCCTACGTGCTGTCGGTGGGATCGCTGGACGGCAACGGCCAACCCTCGGATTTCACCATGCCGGGCCCCTGGGTCGGCATCGCGGCGCCCGGCGAGAACATCAGCTCGGTGAGCAACGGCGACGGCGGCGGTATCGCCAACGCCCTGCCCAATGACCGCGGTGAGCTGTTCGCCCTGCGCAGCAGCAGCTACGCGGCGGCGTACGTGGCCGGTGTTGCGGCCTTGGTACGCAGTAAGTTTCCGGCGCTGCACTCGGGCGACGTCATCACCCGGCTGACCGCCACCGCGCACGGTGCCGCCCGAACGCCGTCGAATCTGGTGGGCGCCGGCATCGTGGATCCGGTCGCCGCACTGACCTGGCAGCTGCCCGCTGCGCCGACCCAGGTCGCACCGGTTGCGGTGACACCACCTGCGGCCCCGGCCGCCAAAGACACCACCCCAACCGCGATCGCGTTCGTCGGTACCGCCCTGCTGGCGCTGGCCACCCTGATCGTTGTCGTACTCCGACGGAAGGGACAAGCCCAATGACGCTTCGAATGACGTTGGCGCTGCTGTTGATCATTCCCGCCGCCATGACCTACCCGTGGCATTCCGTACACCACCGCGTCTTGCTGGGCGTGGCCGTCGCGGTGGTGTTGATCGGGTTCGTCCGGTGGCGCGGCAACTTTGTCACCACACTGATCGGTCGGCGGTTGGCCGTGTGGCGGCGCAACCACGCCAAGCCGCAGCCCGCTGCGGTGGATCGGGTTTCGGTGGTGCTGGGGGTGCAGGCCGGCCACCACGACGCACTGCCGGTGGCCGAGTTGGCCGGCTACCTGCAGCGTTACGGGATGCGTTGCGAATCGGTGCGGGTCATCTCACGCGATGAGGGAGACCGCCGCGACACCTGGGTGGCCCTGGTCGTCGACGCCGCACCGAATCTAGCTGCGTTGCAAGCGCGTTCGTCCGATCTGCCGCTGGCCGAAACCGCCGCGGTACTGGGCCGCCGGGTCGCCGAGTTCCTGCGCGAACGGGGGCTGACGGTCACCGTGGCCGAAGAAGCGCAGGCACCCCTGCAGGCCGACGCGCGGGAAGGCTGGCGTACGGTGCGCGACGGCGAGGGCTACCTGACCGGCTATCTGCTCGCGGCCGATGCCCTGCCGGATGCCCTGGCCGAGCTGCGGTCGGATTCGGAACTGTGGACGGTGCTCGAATTCTCTGGTGCGGCAGCCGATCCCGTCATCGCCGCGGCCTGCGCGGTGCGCACCGCCGAGCGGCCGGCGCGCGCGGCGGTGGACGGCCTGGTGGCCGCCCCCGGTCTACAGCGTCTGTTGCTGGCGGCGATGGACCCGCAGTCGGTGTGCCGGCTGCCGGTCACTCCCGCCGCCGTACCTGCCGGGCTGACCTGGTCGGTCGGTACCGCCGAAGCCGCCGTCAGCTGAACATGAATGGCCCGAGAAATCGGGTCATCCGGCGGAGGTAGTCGGGCTGGCTGATGTGCAGGACGTGGTTGCCGGGGAACCAGTGGAAACCGCAACGATCCCAGTGCTCCCAGAGCTTCTCGGCCTGCTGGGGCGGAGCCAGCCGATCACCCAGCCCGGCGATGATCAACCGGCGGTCCTTGGGCACCAGCGGCGCATAGTTCAGCGGCGAGTGGTACTGGTAGGCGGCGGCCGCGAGGTCCTTGTCGGTGTGTGCCAGCTTTTCGCCGAGGCGCACCAGCAGATTGGCCGGGAACCAATCGTCGAACGCTGCCTCCGGGGTGATCACCGGAACGTTGGGGATGACCGCCTGTATCCGGTCGTCCACGCCGGCGATCAGCGCCGAGGTGTACCCGCCCAACGACATTCCGGTCAGGGCTATCCGGTCCACCCCGGTGAACTCCAGATGGTCCAGTAACGACCGGAAGTCGTGCACGGCCTGGGCCATCGATTCGGCGAAGCCGGCGAACCCGTCCATGAAGAACCCGTAACCGCTGTAGGGCGAGTTCTTTTCGGCCCGTCGACCGTGAAAAGGCAAGGTGTACAACAGCACATCGTAGCCGCTGCGGTAGAACCACGGCAGCGAGAAGAACAGCCCGTTGAACAGATACGCCGAGCCCATGAAACCGTGGATCAGGCACAGCGTGGGGTGCGGTCCGTCATTGTGCCGCCAGTGCTGAGCGTGCACCACATTGTTGCGGGTGTAGCCGCGCCGGCGTTCCCGCTGGGCCGGGTTGATCGCCTCGAAACTGCTACGGAACGAGATGTTCTCCACCCGGCCGTGCGCCACCAACTCCGCGACCGGCCCGGCCACCCGCGAGCCCACCCGGGGCGGTTCGGTCGGCGCGGGGAAGGTGACCCGCGGGTCCTTGGTGGCCGCCAACTCAGCGTAGAACCGCATGGCGTCGTTCTCGCCACCGGCGCCCGACGGGTGCAGCAGCGACTCGGCCACCTTGGGCAGCATGGCCGCCCCCACCAGCGAGGCCAGCGCGGTCCGCAGCCCCAGATCGGCGACCGCGGACGAATCGACGATCAACCGTTGCTGCCAGGTCAGGTCCCGGCGCCGGGGCAGTCCGCGCGCGGTGGCGTCGGCGCCGGCCACATCGGGAACCGGGATGGGTGGGTCGAACGCATCGCGGGGTGGCGAAGTGGTCACGGCGCGATGCTAACCCCGCCGGGACCGCGGCGTCAGCCGATGAGCCGATACACCAGCGAGTTCCCGAGTGTCACCGGCTGGTAGTTGGCGGCCACCCAATCGGCGATCTCGCGGGTGTGCGCGCGACTGTGATTTTGCGCGCGGATCACCCTGCCGCGCGGGCCGGGGGCGCCCCTGCCCAGTTCGACGTAGTAGCCGATGCGGCCGGTGTGCACATAGTCGATGAACTGCTCCAGCGTCGGGACCGGGTCGTCGCTCCACCCGCCGACCGCCAGCACCGCGGTGCCCGAGGCCAACTCCAGGGCCGCGGCGGCCTGCGCACCGCTGGTGGCGGCCGACCACTGGGTACCAGCGGCAGCCAACATGGAGCCCAATCGGGGGTCGACGGTCAGCTCATCCATCCAGCCCGCGGCGCGGACCCGGGCCGGAACCACCGCCGACGGTGAGGCGCCCCGATGCGGGGTGGCCACGGTCGCGATGGTGAAGGCCAGCGGTCCGCACAGTGCCAGTGCGGCGGCCAACAGCATCGGGATCAGCCGGGGCCAGGCAGCCAGGGCGAGAGCGGTGCCAGTTACCGCCCACGGCAGCCAGTCCTGACCCAAATGGTTGCGGTTCAACAGCATTGCCGACCGGCAGCCGATCAGGGCCGGCAGCGTCATCAGCATCAGTCGACCATCTAGACAGTGTCGCTCCCGCCACGCCCAGACCGCCGCCAGCGCGCACAAGGCGGCGAGCGCCGGTGCCAGGGCAACGGTGTAGTAGGGGTGCACGGTACCGGACATGTAGCTCAGTACCGCGGCAGTCACCACCAGAGCGCCACCCCAGATGACCAGGGCGCCTTGCTCAGTACGGCTCAACCGGTGCCGTGCGGCCAGCCAGCCGCCGTACACCAGCGCAGCGACCGCGGCCGGCAACAGCCACGAGATCTCATTGCCCATCTCGTAGCTGAAGAGTCGACCAAGCCCGGTATTGGTACCCGGTGCCCGGAAGGTTGCGTTGATCGCCGGGGCAGTGCCGATGACCCGGCCGATCCCGTTATAACCGAATGCCAGATCCAGCACCGAATTATGCAGCGAACCACCGATATACGGCCGGGAGTTGGCCGGGATCACCGAGACGATCAATACCCACCAGCCTGCGGCGGCCGTCAATGCGGCCGCACCGGCCGTCAAATGCAGCAGCCGTCGTGGCCAATTGACCTGAGCCAACAGCAGATACGCCAGCGCGAAGCCGGGCGCAATCAGAAACGCCTGCAGCATCTTGGTCAGGAACGCCACGCCCAACACCGCGCCGGTGGCCGTCAGAGCGCGCCATGAGGATTGCACCACCGCCCGGGTGGCGGCGTACGCAGCCGCGGTCAGCAGCAGAACCAGCAGTGCATCAGGATTGTTGAACCGGAAGATCAGTGCGGCGGCGGGCGTGGCAGCCAGCGCCGCCCCAGCCAACAGACCGGCAGTGGCTCCCTGCTGCGGATCGGAAAATGACCGTCGCAGCGTCGCATACAGCATTGCGACGCTGCCCACCCCGATCAGGGCCTGCGGCACCAGCACCGACCAACTGCTCAGGCCGAACAGTCGGACCGACAGGCTCGTCACCCACAATGCCGCCGGCGGCTTGTCGACCGTGATGAAATTCTGGGCGTCCAGCGACCCGAAGAACCAGGCCTTCCAACTCTGCGCACCGGCCTGGGCCGCCGCCGCGTAGTAGGCGTTTCCGTAACCGCTGGCCGACAGGTCCCACAGGTACAGCACCGCGGTCGCGGCGAGCAGCAGCCCCAGGGCCACCCGGTGTTTCACCGAGGGAGCCCGAACAACTCGGCCCCGTTGCGGTAGAGCACGGCGCGCAACCAGTCGTCGTGCACCCCGTCGATCGCGGCCAGCACCTCGATGGCTTCGGCGTATGGGTAGGGGATGTTGGGGAAATCGCTGCCGAACAGAATCCGATCGCCGAGCTCACCCAGGCGCCGGTACTGATCGGCCGGAAACGGCATGCCTTCCTCGATGAATGCGGTGAACGCCATCGTGGTGTCCAGGCGCACGCCGTCATATTGCTCGGCCAGATCAAGGAATTCGGCGTATTCGGGCATCCCCAGGTGCGCGATGATCAGCTTCAGCGTCGGATGCCGCCGCAGTACCTGACGCACCGGTTCGGGGCCGGTGAATTGTCCCGGCGTCGGCCCGGATCCGCAGTGGATGATCACCGGGATGCCGGCCGTGGCGATGCTGCCCCAGACCTCGTCCAGCAGCGGATCGGCCGGGTGGTAGTCGCCGACCTGGATATGGGCCTTGAACACCCGGGCGCCACCGTCGATCGCCGCGCTCACGTAGGCCGCGGCCGCGGCCTCGGGGTAGAACGTCGCGGTGGACAGGCAATCGGGGGTATCGGCGGCGAACTGCGCGGCCCACTGGTTCAGCCAGGCCGCCATGCCCGGCTTGTGCGCATACACCAGCGAGGTGAAGGCCCGCACGCCGAACCCACGCAGCGTGCTCAGCCGCTGCTGCTCCTCGGTCCGGTAGGTGATCGGCCACGGCCGGCCGGTCAACGGCCCGGCATCATCGAAGTACTTCCACACCTTGTCCATGACGTTCTTGGGCATGAAGTGGGTGTGTACGTCGATGAGCCCGGGCAGGCCCAGCGACCGCCAGATCTCGCTTACTGACTCGTCCATCGCCTAAGAGGATCGCAGGCTTTCCTGAGCAGCTGACTTCCCACCCCGTAGCTTCGCTCACCTGGGAATACACCCCGTCGCCTCGCTCGCCCTGGCGAGGCAGGATGGGAGTGTGTGGAATCCCGATGTGTATCTGGCCTTCGCCGACCACCGCGGCCGGCCGTTCTACGACCTGCTGAGCCGGGTCGGTGCGCAGAGCCCGAGACGGGTGGTGGACCTGGGCTGTGGGCCCGGGAATTTGACCGCGACCCTGCCCCAGCGCTGGCCCGACGCGGTGATCGAGGCGGTGGACAGTTCGCCGGAAATGGTCGAGGCGGCGCGGGGCCGGGGAATCGACGCGCAGGTGGCGGACGTCGCGGACTGGTCTCCCCGGCCGGACACCGACGTGGTGGTCAGTAATGCTGTCCTGCAATGGATTCCGAATCACGTGGAGCTGTTGGCGCGCTGGGTCGGTGCGCTGGCACCGGGGTCCTGGCTGGCGTTCCAGGTGCCCGGCAATTTCGACTCGCCGTCGCATCAGGCGGTGCGTGAGGTGGCCCGCCAGCCGGAGTTCGCCAAGGCGTTGGCGGGCATCCGGTTCCGGGAGGGCAAGGTGGTCGAGACGCCGCAGGACTATGCGGCGCTGCTGACCGCGGCCGGTTGCGCCGTCGATGCCTGGGAGAGCACCTACATCCATGAGCTGACCGGGCCGACGCCGGTGCTGGACTGGATCACCGGCACCGCGCTGACCGATGTCCGCGGCCGGTTGTCCGAAGATGCCTGGCAGCGGTATCGCGAGCAGATCATCCCGCTGCTGGCGCAGGCCTATCCGCCACAACCCGGCGGAACGACGTTCTTCCCGTTCCGCCGGGTTTTCGTGGTGGCTCAGACCGCTTAGTGGCTGCGGTTGTGCTGGTGGTGGTGATGCACCGACGTGCCGGGCTGCGGGGCGTTGTTCTGGTTGGGGAAGGCGTGGTGCTGGGCCGAGGTCGGCGAGTTGGTGGTGACGGGTGCGGCCTGCGCCGAGGTGGCCAGGCCGATGGCGATGGCGGCCGGGGCCAAGGTCATGGCGGCGATGACGGCGATCTGGGCGGTCCAGCGGGCGACGGTGTTCATTTCGAATCCTCCTGTGCTGATTGGCTTTTGAAGTCCTTACCGGTGTGTTCCGGTGATGACTCAACAATGCCGTTCGCAGCGCAGCGCAGGTATCCGCCAGGTGGCCCCAGTAACGGTTGAAGGCCGTGTCCCCCAATCGGTGGACAGGACTACAAATCGCTCATTGCCAGGCGAAGACGGGCTGCTCCAGGTGGTCGACCGGGTCCGATCGGCCTTCCAGTCCCAGCGTGCGCAACTGCAGCAGGATGGCGCCGGTGGGCGCGTGGATCAGATCGCCGGCCAGCGGGATCTGGACCACCGGGTGCGGGCTCTCCGGGATGGTCACATAGCGCGGGGAGTCCGGGCGCTGCAGCTGGTGCATGCCGACCCGGTACACCGCGACCACCTCGTCCGGCGACGGCCGCAGGTCCTGCCGCCCGCCGCCCCACAGCACCACCGGCGTCATGACATAACCGGAGCGGGTGGCGTAGTCGTCGAGCAGGCCGAGCACCGAACTGTCGGGCAGTTCGATCCCGACCTCCTCGTGCAGTTCCCGTAGCGCCGCGTCGATCACGGTCTCCCCGGGATCGAGCCGGCCACCGGGCAGCGCCCACTGCGCGGAATGGGACCGCAATCGAGATGTTCTGCGGCACAACAGGAACGATGCGCCGCCGGCCACACCGACCATGTGCCCGTCCAGGCCCTCCTCGGGCATGTCCCGCCCGGCGATCCAGTCGTCCACCGGCGCCGGGTCGACCCGGTCCTCACCGACCTCGGAGTCCACAAGCACCAGCGCGACCGCGGCGTGCCGCTTGCTGGGGTCGACGACGACGCGGCGCTCATGCCCGGACAGGTGCGTCTGGATCCGCCGGCGCAGCGCGTCGTCGTACGGAATCGGGCCGGGGCCCGTCATGACAGCGGGCGCGGCATCCCGCAGGCCAGATAGACGTACTTCTGCGGTACGTCGAACACCAACTCGCGCTGTGGCAGTTGCTCCAACAGGGCGTCGGGCAGCGCGGTCTTGTAGCGCAACGACATCGACCCGGTGAAACACCGCCCGATCACCGACATGTCCGGGACGTCCAGCAGTACGCCGGAGCTGTCGATGCTGGCGTGCACCATGGTGCCCGCCGGGGCGGACCACAACTGGTCGACGGTCTTGACGGCCTTCTTCGGTCCCGAGGACAGCGTGCCCAGCAGCCGCCGATCGGTGACCGCCAGCGCGCCGACGTAGCTGCGCAGATTGCCCTTGGCGACCTTGCCCGGCACGTGGCCGGAGAACCGGAAGGTCACCGGCACGAACTCGGCCAGGTGCCAGATGGTCTCGTCGGCGACCGCGTCACGGTCGTCGGTGGGCAACGCACCGATGCCGAGCATCTTGCGCAGCAGAACG